>ERZ773248.207-NODE-207-length-88786-cov-10.472935_pt1 | contig 88786 bp, 85 predicted proteins | sample MGYA00580518_ERZ773248 | MGnify/ENA primary metagenome ERZ773248 (study PRJEB29015, sample SAMEA2737762) | human gut metagenome | biome: human gut; feature: human-associated habitat; material: faeces | place: China | collected 2012 ...
AGGACGGAAGCCGTGAGCAGGAAGTAGAAATCTACTACCGCTTCATCGGCAAAATCGACTGACCTTTCTTTTTTACCCAACAATATCTTTAATTAAGGGAGAACGGACTTGGTTTTCCAGACATTAATACGTTAGAACCATTGGCAGATGCACTCGGGATAGAAGTGGTGGAGCTTATGAGATCGGAAATCAATACAGAAAGAAGAGAAACTGCTGTAGATCGGAAGAACGTAGTAGAGATTATGAAATCAACGGCAGAGATATCGGAGTATCATGCGGCAAAGAAAATGAAATGGTTAATCAGTGGAATTAGCTTTGTAATGGCAGTATTAGGTGTAATGGTTACACAGTCAACAAAAGTGTTTTCTTCGATTGCATTTTATGGCTGTATCATAGGATGTACTACATGTGTGGTTCTTTTACGGCAATATTGGGAAATTCGTGAAAAAAGGGAATTTTATTTTTCACTTATCTGGTGTCTGGGGGCAGCCAGTCTGATATGGATGTTCCAGTTGTTTTCGATAAAAGCAATAAACAGTATCATGGATGTGGGGAGCATTCTTATTGGTAGTGTGATTGATTTTATATTTTTAAAAGATTTTATTGAAAGTGTAATTAAGAAAAAATATCTGCAAATGGCAGTGTGTGGAATATTTCTTCTTTCAACGACAGTAGAATATTTTCGGATTATATTAAAGTAATAAATGCATTTATTAATTCTCGAGTTGCTTTCTTATAAAATATAAGTTAAAGTTATAATAAAGAAATTTCACAGAGAGAATGAGGAAAAGTCATGGAAAGCAACAAAGAAGAAAAGATAACGTCGGTCAGTGAAGAGAATATCTATAAGCTGAACGGCAGGGTTCCACTTAGAAAAGCCATTCCGTTTGGCTTACAGCATGTACTGGCGATGTTCGTATCGAATCTGGCTCCGGTACTGATCGTGTGTAGTGCGGCAGTACTTAGAAGTAATGGGGCACATTTAAGTTCGGCGGAGATTACACAGTTATTGCAGTGTGCGATGTTTGTAGCCGGAATCGGAACCTGTTTACAGTTATATCCGATAGGAGTGATCGGATCCGGACTTCCGATTATTATGGGAGTCAGTTTTACGTTTCTTGGAAGTCTGCTGGTCATTGCAACGAATCCGGATCTGGGATATGAAGGGATGGTAGGTGCGGTTATTTTAGGCGGTATTTTTGAAGGTTTTGTCGGACTGAGTGCCAAATACTGGAGAAAATATCTGACACCGGTTGTATCAGCCTGTGTAGTGATTGCGATTGGGCTGTCACTTCTTCCGGTGGGGATGGACTCCTGGGGTGGAGGAAGCGGAGTGAAGGATTTCGGTTCCTGGTATCATCTGGTAGTCGGTGCATTTACATTGATCGTATGTCTGGTATCCAGAGAAGTGCTGAAAGGCGTATATAAGAACTTAAATGTGCTGGTCGGCCTTGTATTTGGCTATGCACTTGCAATCATATTTACTGTAGCAGGAATCGCGCCGATGGTTGACTTTTCCGGTATTCATAAGACGATTCAGGAGGTCGGCGTATTCAGTATTCCGAAGCTTGTGTTCCTGACCATTCATAAGCCGGTATTCAATTTGGGAGCATTTTTCACGATTGCAATCGTATTCCTGGTATCGGCAGCAGAGACGACAGGTGCAACGACGGCAGTCTGTACGGGAGCGCTTGGGCGTGATCTGAAGATGAAAGAACTTCGCGGCTCGCTGGCCGTGGATGGATTCTCCAGTGCGATTTCCGGATGTTTCGGATGTCTGCCGCTGACATCGTTCAGTCAGAACATTGGGCTTGTGACGATGACGCAGGTGATTAACCGTTTTACAATCCTGATGGGGGCATTGATTCTGATCCTTGCATCCTTATTTCCACCGCTTGGAGCGTTCTTTAATTCGCTTCCACAGGCGGTGCTTGGCGGATGCACGGTTATGATGTTTGGATCCATCATGTATGAGGGAATCAAGATGCTGAAAGAATGCAAATTCGATGACAGAACGATGATCATCGTATCATTATCATTCAGTATCGGAGTCGGTCTGACACAGACATCAGGGAACTTCTTTGCAGCATTCCCAAGTGCGGTAGGAGATGTGTTTAATGGAAATGCGGTGGCTGGAGTATTTGTGGTATCGCTCTTATTGAGCCTGTTTTTGCCGAAGAAGACGAAGGTGGAGTAAGAAAAATAAAATAGAGATTATATAGAAATTTTATATTTAATTTTCGATTATCCGCATAAACACTATGCTTTCCAGCATTTTGAACTATAGAAAAACACTCATTTTACCACGAAATTACCACAATTGAATGAGCCTTGATATGATATTAAAAATCAAAAAAAGAAGACCAGATAGCTTACTGAAATCCGGTCTTCTTTTTAATACTTCAACAAAATTTCTTTATTTTAAGAAATAAAATAATCCTATAATGCACACGGCAACTATAGTAAAAGCACTTATTACTATCTTATAACGCTTTTCTAATTCTGATAGGTTGGTATATCCCAACCAACTAATAATTTGTACAACAGATAGTATAAATGTCCAATTTTCATTTAATTCAATCTTTCCACTGAATATTAACCCCATCAAAATAGTCGCAAATAAAAATATTATTGCTAATATTGTTCCTAATATCTTTTTCATACAGTACTCCTACCACTATTTTTTTAAATCTTCCATTTTGCATTAAATTCCCATTTCTGATTTTACAAGTTAGCCTATTCTAACTAAAAATATCACGACTTTTTGTTTTTGTCAATATTTTTTCTTAATCTTGTCTTTTTGTTTGCTGTATCTTCTGCAAAGAGGAAAAAGGTTACTTATCCTCGTCATCAAAACGTCTATCCTTTAATACTTTCCGTAAAAGTTCCATATCTTCTTTTGAATGCGGGTTTAACATTTTCACAACTTGATAAGGCGTTTTATACTTATGTCCTTCTATGCTTTCCCCGAACATATCCATGCTGTATAAATCATCATAGCGGTCTAACAGTTTTTGAAATTTCAAATGTTGGACAAATTCTTTGACAGGGTAAAGGTCAGATGCTTGAATGATCTTTCCATTGATGTAATCGGTAATGTATTCCCGTAACTTTTCCAATTCATATTCCAGCCATTCTTCCTCGCTATCAAAGAAGTTATCATAATGTCCATGTTTCAATTCTGCATTTAGGCGTTCTTCTGCTCTCAAAAACTGGCAGATTTCCTTTTCTGCATGATGGATAAACTTCCATTCCCCCGATAACAGTTCATTTGGTGTTACACCTAACACGTCCATTATCTTTTCCAGCGTGTCAAAGGTGGGATAGTTTACCCCTCTTTCAATCTTGGAAAGACTCTGCATATTGATACCGATAGCGTCCGCAAGCTCCTGCTGTTTCATTCCTCTGTGTTTTCGTATGGTCTGTATGTTCTCGCCTAAGAAACTGATTTTCTTTATATAACCCTCTTACGGTAGATGATTGTTTAGAGTTCAAAATATAAGAAAAGTTGGAAAAATCACAAAAAAGACTAAAAAAGCGGTTGGAAAAATCGCAAAAATAAAGAAAAACAGGTTGGAAAAATCACATAAACAAAGAAAAATGGGTTGGAAAAGTTGCGAAACAGATGTATGATAAAAGAAAAGGTGAATATAATAAAATTGTAAGAAAAGAGCGGAGATGAAGTTATGATAGAAAGAAAAGCCGAAAAAAAAGTTAAAAATTGGATTGCCAGAGGAAATGATGCGCTACTGATTACGGGAGCGAGGCAGATTGGAAAAACGTATCTCATCAGAGAATGCCTGGAAAAAAGTAAGATACCGTATATTGAATTGAATTTTATTGAACAGCTAGAACTGGTAGAATTATTTGCAGGGGCAAAAGATACAGAGGATCTGTTGATGAGATTAAGCCTTGTTTCTTCGAAAAAATTAGAAAAGGGAAAGACGATTATTTTTCTGGATGAGATTCAGGAGTTTAAAGATATAGTAACCCGAATTAAATTTCTCGTAGAAGAGGGAAGCTACAGATATATAATGAGCGGTTCGCTTCTGGGGGTGGAGTTGAATGATTTGCGTTCAGCACCTGTTGGATATATGAGTATATACGATATGTATCCATTAGAATTCCAGGAGTTTGCAAAAGCAGTGGGGATTTCGGATAACGTCATTTGCTCAATAAAGGAATGCTATATGAACAGAATGCCGGTAGATCCATTTGTCCATTCTAAAATGATGGATGTATTTTATTTATATCTGATCATAGGAGGAATGCCGGAAGCAGTGGATACCTATATTAAGACAAATGATTTAGCCAGTGTAGCAGAGGTTCATGAAAAAATAATCCGGTTATATAAGAAAGACTTTTCGAAATATGAGATCAGATATAAATTGAAATTGCAGGAAATCTATGATGCAATGCCGGGCCAACTGGATCAGAAGAATAAACGGTTTCAGTTGAATAGTATTGGAAAGGGAATCAGTTATGACAGAGTGGAAAATGACTTTTTGTGGTTGAAAGATGCAGGAGTGGCAATCCCGGTATACAATATAAGTGAACCCAAACTTCCACTGGTTATGAGCGAGAACCGTAATTTATTTAAGCTGTTCTTTTCAGATGTGGGACTTCTTACCAGTTGTTACTCTAATCAGGTTAAGATAGCAATCTTAAATAAAGAACAATCGATTAATAATGGAGCACTTTTCGAAAATGTTGTTGCACAGGAGCTGCTTGCAAAAGGGCATAAAGAGTTTTACTTTAACAGCAAGAAACAGGGAGAGCTTGATTTCGTAATAGAGCTTGATGGAGAGATTACACCGTTGGAAATAAAATCAGGGAAAGATTATAAGCGACATTCTGCGCTAAATAATGTATTGGGAACGAAAGAATATGGAATACGGCAGGCATATATTTTTTCGGAAGGAAATGTTGAAGTGGATGAAAAGAGAATCTATATGCCGATTTATATGATTATGTTTTTGGAGAATACAGAGATTAATAAGTTTGTGTATAAATTGGACTTAAGTGGAATGTAATAAAGAAAGCAAATGTTCGATTCATTCCAGTGAGTACTGATATAGATGATTCTTTGCAGCATTTCCAAGTGCGGTAGGAGATGTGTTTAATGGAAATGCAGTGACAGGCGTGTTCGTGGTATCGCTGCTTTTGAGTTTGTTTTTGCCGAAGAAAGCAAAGGTGGAGTAAGGAAGAATATAAATAGAATAGTGAATCATAGAGAAAGATTATCTGGAGGAAGTAAGTATCCAGATAATCTTTTTTTAGTTATGATTTATATCGATTAAAGTTTTTTTATAGAAGAAGCAGAGATGTAAACCCAATTGTTCCTAAGTTTGAATTTAGCCCAATTATTAGAAATTGACACTACTAAGATAAGATTTCCTTTTCTGACAGTGCCAGCAGAAGAATAGTTATTTCCGGGTCCGGTGCGTAAGGTAGCTTGGGCAGATGTGACGACATATTTTGTTGTGTGAAGACTTCGGTCACTAGAATCGGTTAAATTATCTTCAGAAGATTGTGAAGGAGATAAAGAGAATCCAGAATAAGCAGTAGCAGCATAAGAGGTAGAACAAAAAATCGCATTTATTGCAATTCCAGCAATAATAAAAAATAGGGTTTGTTTAAGAGTTTTCATTTGTAACGCTCCTCCTTAGCATTTGATAATTTATACTTTACAGATTAATTCTTAAATATGGGATTAAAAAATCTAAAAAATTCTTAATTTTTTTTGGATATTGTGATTTGTATGTTATGATTTGAACAGCAGAATGTGTAAAAGGAGTGGAATATATGAATCATATTTTAATTATCGAAGATGATCCGGATATTCGGGAGAGTCTCAGAATATTATTGGAATCTGAAAATTTTTTGATAACAGAAGCAAAAAACGGTTCAGACGGACTTAATAAATTTTCAGCAGAAATAAACCTTGTAATATTGGATATTATGATGCCTGGAATATCAGGTATTCAAACTTGTGAAGAGATAAGAAAAAGATCAGTTGTTCCAATTCTTTTTTTAACAGCAAAATTAAGTGAGGAAGACAAGATTACGGGATTTACAGCGGGAGCGGATGATTATTTGGTAAAACCATTTTCATCGGCAGAATTACTTGCAAGAATTAATGCGTTGTTGCGAAGGCATCAGGTATATGATACCGAATTTAATAGAGATTCCCAAAAAGAGGAATGGATTGAAAGACATGGGATAGTTATCAGCAGTTTGTATAATGATGTGTATATGGGAGAAAAAGAACTGTGTTTGACAGATATAGAATATAGAATGTTATTATTGCTGATGAAATATCCAGGAAAAATATTTTCTATACAAAATTTATATGAAAGTGTATGGCAGGAACCATTTTATAAGGCATCGGCCAATACGATTATGGTACATATCAGAAAATTAAGGTCAAAAATAGAAGAAGATCCACAAAATCCCAAAATAATAAGAACTGTATGGGGAAAGGGGTATACATTTGGCTAAAATAAAAAATGCTAATCTTACAGTTAAAATGTTATTATTGCTTTTGCAAGGAATTTTAGTAGGGAGTGTTGCTTTTATAATATTATATTTTGGTGGAAGCCATGTATTGATGAATTATTATTATGAATCCGATTATATATATAAGGCGGAAACACCTTATGTGAAACATCTGCAAAAATATGTTACAGAAAATCATGTGGCAGCTACAGACTTTGAAAAATTGAAAAAATGGTCAAATAAGCAGAAGATTTCATATTTCTTAGTTTCAAGAGAAAGAAAAATATTATTTGATAATTTTTATGTAGAAGACAATCTATTAAAACCAGCAGAAAATGATATGTTGAATTATACCTGGTATTTTTTGCAAAATGTAAAATTTGAAGATGGTGATGCGGATGTGTATATTTATGCAGACTATGAAGTGAAGATAAAACTCTTTTTTATATTTACGATTACTGCAATCAGTTTTGGAATATGTTTTGTTGTATTTATTTTTGGAATAAGAAAAGAAGTGAAATATATACAAAAGTTAAGTGAATCTATTCGGCAGATAGAGGGCGGATATTGGGGTGCCGATATAGAGGTAAGAGGAAAAGACGAACTGGGAAATCTGGCTTACGGTCTGGATCAGATGCGTAAGACTTTGATAAAAAAAGAAGAAAATGAAAAGAAGATGAACAAAAACCAAAATAAATTAGTTCTTGCGATGGCGCATGACCTTCGGACGCCGCTGACAAGTCTGATCACTTTTTTAGAAATAGCAATAAAGAAATCAGCAAATAATGAGAATCAGGAATATATACAAAAGAGTTATCAAAAAGCAAATCAGATCAGGGAACTGACAGATCAGTTGTTCGATTTCTTTTTGATTCAAAAGCAGGAAAAAATAGAATTAGATCCACCGGCAAATGCAGAATATGTATTGGGGGAATATTTATCAGAATTTTGCGCATTTGTTGAAGCAGAAGGGTATCAAGTGATTGTTAAAAATATGGAATGGGGTGAAGCAAAAGTACAGGTTTACCATAGATATATAGGACGTATTACGGATAATCTGGTTTCAAATATAAAAAAATATGCGGATAAAGATTATCCAATTATTTTGGAGATGAAAAATAATGAAAATACGATACAGATAGTCTTTGAAAATCAAAAAAATACTAAAAAAGAGTATGTAAAAGGAACGGGGATAGGAATCCAGAATATAAAAAATATGATGGAACAGATGAAAGGAGAATCTGAAATTATAAATAATGAAAACAGATATGCAATTGTTTTAAGTTTTCCAACATATAGAGAATAAGATATTGCGAAAACAGCTTGTTAGAAATTAAGAATTATTCAGACTTGTTAAGAGGCAGGATAAGATTTATTGGGTAGAGTAAGGGTAAGCAAATCGATTTGAGTAAATTTTAATTTAACAGGAGGCGGATATTTATGAGAAATTATAAAAAAGTGGTAGCGATTACATTATGTGTAAGTTTATTAATGGGAACGATGGTTTTAGCAGGTGAAACGGATCAGAAAGAGATATCTAATCCATATATACAAGAGCTCAACGAAGAAGTACAGATAGATGGAACAAATTATAAATATGAATATGATATGGAAAATGGTAAGAGGGTGACTTTTATTACTAATGAAGATACTGCGAAAACAGATAAATTGTTGTATGATGAAACAAATGGAATATTCTATTTAAATGGTGAAAAAATTGCAGAGATAATTGAAGAGAGTCGGAACGACGAAGTTCAAAAAAATAGCTTTTTAAAAGCAGCACCAGCGTATACATATCTAGGAGCAAAATCAAAGAAAATTTCATGGGGAAAGGCAACTACGGCAGCAGTTTTAGCGTCTATGATTGCAACTGTGTTAGGATATATAGGAGGAGCAGCAATAATTGGAGCAGTGGGAGCTGCTTCACTAGGAGTTATTGCATCAGCAGCATCAAATGGAGTTGTTAACGCAAAAACATATTCACGGAAAACAGGAAAAATAACAAATTATAAATATATATGGTCATTTACGCCTTCAGGAAGTAGAAAATATGGAGATTATACAAGTTATGTGACCGTATAAGATAGGGAGGATGTATGAAAAAAATAGACAATATAGTAAGAATTGTACTGATTTCCTGGGGGATAATTTTACTTTTCATTGTAATGTGGTTAGGAAATAAGTATCCTGAAATACAACAGGATTTACTCATGATGGTTAGAGTGTACATAGGACTAGTGGCAGTCTTTGTAATATCCAGGATTATTTTTAGGATAGTGAAGAAGAAAAAATGAACATTCATAAAAATATGAAATCACTAAAAAGGAATGCTATATTACTATATGATTTACTGGTGCTATGCATTGCATTTGTAAAAAATGGAATGACAAATATGTCAGCAGAAGCAGTCACTTCGCTGATTGTCTTTCTTGTTTTTGGAATATTCATTAATTTACTCTGGATACAGGATTCCAAAACATGGATTACAGATTGTGGAAAACGAAAATACATCTGTCATATTGGGAGTGATGGCAGCATATATCGCAGTGGGAATATGGTGGGTGAGCCGCAAGCTCTAATGTGCTAATGCTCACCACACACATCCAGAAATTCCTGCACCAGCGGCACCGGTTTCTTTCCCTTCGCCCAGATCAGAAGAATCTTGGTTACAAGATCTGGCTCATCCAATTCTTGTATACAAAGGCCATCACACAAGCTTGCCATGGACTGTGGAAAGATGGCAGTCGCAAGATTTTCCTTTGCCCAGAGCATTGCACCTCTCGGATCGTCGCAGACACAGAAGATGTCCGGATTCATATTCTGGGCATGAAAGGTATTCATGATGAGTTCTTCGTATCTTCGATATAAGATTAAGGGTCTGTGTAGAAGATCAGCGAGTTTTAAGGAAGAGGCAGTATTTTCTGGCGCAGATACCGCGATCATCGGCTCAGAACACAATTCCATATAAGACACCTCGTCAAGACGCAGTGGTGTTCTGGCAACGGAGATATCGATGATCCCGTCCAGAAGATACTGATAAAGCGAATAAGTGATCCCGTCGTGGACTTCAAAGTTCACGTCGGGATTTTTTTTGGAAAACCGGGCAATATAAGGCATGATGGTATCTACGGTAGTCGGTGTCAGACCGATACGCAAGATCCGTTTTTTACCGGTCTTAGACACTTCCAGTTCCGTGGATCTTGCGTATTCCAGGAGGTTGCCGGAACGGTCATAGAGAACCTTGCCGGCCTCGGTCAGAGTGACCCCTTTGCTGGTGCGGTCGAAAAGTTTTACATTTAATTCTGTTTCGAGCTGGCGGATCTGGTAGCTGAGAGGGGGCTGGGACATATTTAAGTGTCTGGCGGCCTCATTGATGCTGCCGGTGGATGCGATCTCGCGGAAATATTCTAATTGCCTTAATTCCATGTGGATTACCTGCCTTATATTTATTTTGTATTACAAAGCTATAAAAACAATATTATTCATATCAATGATAACGGACTATAATAAAACAGTCAAGGACATTAATAATAAGAAGAGACAAGAAAATAAAGGAATGGAGTGAAAGAAATGAAGCGTCTTGAGAAATTTCTGAGGCCATACCGTAAGGAAAGCATTCTGGCGCCGCTTTTTAAATTATTAGAAGTGGTATTCGATCTTATGGTTCCGGTTGTGGTAGCTCAGATCATTGATGTGGGCGTTGCGAAGAATGACCGTGGATATATTGTGGAAATGTTCTTTGTATTACTGCTCATGGCAGCAGTCGGGCTGACATGCAGCTTTACCGCGCAGTTTTTTGCTGCGAAGGCGAGTGTTGGATTTGCGACCAGTGTAAGACAGGCGATGTTTGACCATATCCAGGGATTATCATTTACAGAGTTGGATACGCTGGGAACGGATACCTTGATCACCAGACTTACGGATGATGTGAATCAGGTACAGAACGGAATTAATATGGGACTAAGACTCCTACTCAGAAGTCCGTTTGTCGTAATCGGAGCGATGATGATGGCATTTACGATCAATGTGCGCTGTGCGTTGATCTTTGTGGTGACAGTACCGATATTGTTCGTGGTTGTATTTTCTATCATGCTGATCAGTATCCCGCTGTTTAAGAAAGTGCAGGCAGGTCTTGACCGTGTGACCGGACTTACAAGGGAGAACTTAACTGGTGTCCGTGTGATTCGTGCATTCTGCAGGGAAGAGCAGTCAGTGGATGAATTCGAAGAAAGTAACAGAGAACTCACCAGACTGAATGAATTCGTAGGCAGGATCTCGGCACTTCTGAACCCGGTTACGTATGTACTGATCAACGGGGCAACCGTGCTTCTGATCGCAAGAGCCGGTGTACAGGTTAATATCGGCAATCTGCAGCAGGGACAGGTTGTGGCATTGTATAACTATATGGCACAGATCATCGTAGAGCTGATCAAATTAGCCTCTCTGATCATTACGTTGAATAAATCGATGGCTTGTGCAGACCGTGTGGCTGGTATTCTGGATGTGAAGTCCAGCATGGGATATAAGAATGAAAATGGTACTATAAATGTAGAAAACACAGATTCCGATATGGCAGTGGAATTTGATCACGTTACATTTACTTACGAAGGAGCCGGTGCATCCAGTCTGTCAGACATCAGTTTTCAGGCAAAGAAAGGGCAGACGATCGGAATCATCGGAGGAACCGGAAGCGGTAAGAGTACACTGATAAGCCTGATTCCGAGATTCTATGATCCGCAGGAAGGAAATGTAAAAGTTGACGGCATGCCAGTGACAAAGTATCCGCAGGGAGAACTCTGCAAAGAAATCGGTGTGGTACAGCAGCGTTCGATTCTTTTTAAGGGAAGTATCCGTGAGAATCTGAAGTGGGGCAATGAGCAGGCATCCGATGAAGAATTGTGGAATGCGATTACGATCGCACAGGCGAAAGATGTAGTAGAATCCAAACCTGGAAAGCTTGATTTTGAGGTGGAGCAGAACGGACGTAACCTGTCCGGCGGACAGAAACAGCGTCTGACGATTGCACGTGCACTGGTGAGACATCCGAAGATACTGATACTGGATGACAGTTTAAGTGCGCTGGATTTTGCAACCGATGCGGCACTTCGCAAAGCAATCGGCGGCCTGAAAGGAAACATGACGACATTCCTGGTATCCCAGAGAATTTCCGGCATCCGACAGGCAGACAAGATCCTGGTTATGGAAGACGGCGCACTGGCAGGACAAGGAACACATGAGGAACTGATGATGAACTGTAAGACATATCAGGAAATCTACTACTCACAGTTCCCGGAAGAACGTCTGGAAGAAGATCAGAAAGGAGTGGCAGAGTAATGAAAAAGTTATTAAAACTCATTGGAAAATACAAGATTTTTCTTGGCTTCAGCGTGATCTTTGCTGCTATTTCTGTGATCCTTCAGTTGTATGTGCCGGTGCTGTTTGGAGATGCGATCGATGAGGTTGTGGCTGCGCATGAGGTTAACTTTGATGCGATGTGGTATTATCTGAAACAGATTCTGGTATTCATTGTTATATCGGCGCTTGCGACGTGGTTTATGAATCTTCTGAATAACCGTATGACGTACCGGATTGTACAGGATATCCGCTCACAGGCAATCCGGCATATCCAGGTACTGCCACTGTCTTATCTGGATCAGCATAGTACCGGAGATATCGTAAGCCGTGTTATTGCAGACACAGACATCTTATCCGATGGTCTGCTGCTTGGATTTACACAGCTGTTTTCCGGAATTGTGACGATCGTTGTGACGCTGATCTTCATGTTCTCCAAGAATGTGTGGGTAACGCTTTTAGTGATCGTTCTGACACCATTTAGTTTCGTAGTAGCGAAATTCATTTCTTCCAGATCTTATACGATGTTCCGGAAGCAGAGCGAGACCCGAGGACGTCAGACTGCACTGATCGAAGAAATGATCGGCGGACAGAAGGTAGTCAAAGCATTTGGATACGAGAAAGAGTCCTCAAAACGATTTGACGAGATTAATAAAGAACTGCAGACATACAGCCAGAAAGCAGTATTTTACAGCAGTCTGACGAACCCGTCTACCAGATTTGTCAACAATATCATTTACGCAGGGGTAGCACTTCTTGGAGCATTCCTGATTCCGGGAGGGACACTGACGGTTGGAGGACTTTCTGTACTGTTATCGTATGCGAATCAGTATATGAAACCATTCAATGATATCAGTTCGGTCGTTACGGAGATGCAGAATGCACTTGCATGTGCAGACCGTATCTTTGATCTGCTGGAGCAGAAAGAAGAGACACCGGACGTGGATGGCACTTTCAAGTCAGTTGACGGAACAGTTCAGATTGAAGATGTGGCATTCAGTTACGATAAAGAGAAAAAGCTGATCGAGAACTTTGATCTGGATGTTAAGCCTGGAATGCGGATTGCGATCGTCGGTCCGACAGGATGTGGAAAGACGACATTCATCAATCTGCTGATGCGGTTTTATGATGTGGATGCCGGCAGGATTTTGGTTGACGGTAAGGATATCCGGGAAGTTCCAAGACATACGCTCAGAAGTAATTTTGGTATGGTACTGCAGGATACCTGGATCAAGAGTGGAACCGTGAGAGACAACATTTGTTTTGGAAAGCCGGATGCAACCGATGAAGAGATCATCCGTGCGGCAAAAGAAGCAAGAAGCTGGGAATTTATCCGCAGACTTCCGAAAGGTCTGGATACCGCGCTCCATGAAGACAGTATCAGTCAGGGACAGAAGCAGCTTCTGTGTATCACAAGAGTCATGCTCTGCCTGCCGCCGATGCTGATCTTAGATGAAGCGACATCGAGTATTGATACCCGTACCGAACTGCAGGTACAGGAAGCATTCGATAAACTGATGAAGGGCAGAACAAGCTTTATAGTAGCACACAGACTTTCCACGATACGGAATGCTTCGTTGATCTTAGTTATGAAAGACGGTAAGATCATCGAGCAGGGCAATCATGAAGAACTGTTGAAAAAAGGTGGATTTTACCATAAACTGTATCACAGCCAGTTTGAAAGTTAATATATCAATGTAACATAAGTGAGGCCGGAGGTTTTTGAAATCTCCGGCCTCACTTATAATGCACAGTATGAATTTTTGCGGTATAATACAATTACAGTATAATGAAAACAGGGAGAATAAGCATGGATTTTAGAAAAGATTTTGTATGGGGAGTAGCAGCAAGTGCATATCAGATAGAAGGTGCCGTGAAAGAAGACGGAAAACCGATCGATATATATGGACAGAATATATATAATGGATATTGTGTGCGGATGGGAGAAGACGGAAGGTCGGAAACAGTAAGCCACTATGAAGGATTTCCAAAAACAGCGATTGTACTTCCAGTGGTCATTGATGGATAACTTTGAATGGGCAAGAGGTTATTCTGAGAGATTCGGACTGGTATATGTAGACTATCCGACACAGAAGAGGATTCTGAAAGATTCTGCTTACTGGTATCAGAAAATAATTAAAGAAAACGGAAGTACATTATAACAGAGGGAGTAAGTAGTATATGACGATTAAAGAAATTGCAAAGCTGGCGGGGGTATCCAGTGCCGCAGTGTCAAGATATCTGAATGGCGGATATGTAAGTGATGAGAAGAAAGAACAGATTAAGAAAGTAATCGATGCGACCGGCTATCAGCCGTCGGCGCAGGCAAGGATGCTTCGGACGAAGAAAGCCTGCCTGATTGGAGTAGTTGTGCCGAAGATTAATTCTGAATCTATCAGCAGGGTTACGGCAGGGATAGAAAAAGTTCTTTCAGAGAGAAATTACCAGATGCTGCTTGCAGGAACGGATAATACACCGGCGAAGGAGATCGAATATATGCGTCTGTTTGAGAATTATCCGGTGGACGGGATTATTCTGGTTGGTACGATGATCACAGCGGAACACAGACGGTTTCTGAAAGAATCCAAGGTTCCCGTTGTCGTGATCGGACAGCGTACGAAGTTTGCAAATTGCATCTATCATGATGATTACGGTGCTGGGGAGGCCATGGGACATGCGGTTGCGATGAAGAGCAGGAAAGAGATTGCGTATATCGGAGTTTCAAGAGAAGACAAGGCAGCCGGAGCAGCCAGAGAAGATGGATTCAGGGAAGGCCTGAAAAAGACGGGAAGAGAGTTAAAAGACGAATACTATAAGGTGGCAGAGTTCACGACAGAATCCGGATATGAAAAGGTTCTGGAATTATTGAATGAAAAACATGACATCGATATCATATCATGTGCCACAGATACGATTGCGGCCGGAGCAATTGAAGCGATTCATACATATGTAGGAAGTCAGATACCGAAGAATGTGGAAGATACAGGCTCCAGATTTCGTTATATATTGGAAAATACGGCAATCCAGGTTACCGGATTTGGCGATAACCAGCTTTTGAAGGCAGTAACCGGAGGGATACCAACGGTACATTTTGGGTATAAAACCAGCGGAATCCGGGGAGCGGAACTCTTGTTGGATGTGATAGAACGGGGCGGAAACATACCAGTTGAGATTAAGTTAGGTTACCGCCTGTCTGAAATCGAAGATCCGGAAGAATGTGGAGAAAATAACGAAGAAATATAGCGCATACCAGAAACAAAAGGGTAAAAACGTAAGAAATTATCAATTTTTCGTGCAACGCGCACAAAAATGAATGTGAAATATCAGTAAAAATGCCATCTTTACAAATGGCATTTTTTTTCTTATAAGTCAGGACAAGACTTCTGTATCTGCAGGACGAAGCATGCGTTACGTGGAAGTGGATGAAGTGAAGAATCTGAAGGTTCTGGCTGATAGATCATCGATAGAAGTATTTGTGAATGATGGAGAGTATGTATTTTCGACAAGATATTATCCGGAAAATCATAAATTACTGGCAGAAGCCGTGGAAGCATAGATCAGATTGTCAGAAATTATGTAACGAAATATGGATCTAAGATATTGATCATTAGAGAATGAAAATCACCATATATCAAAAGAAAAAATTTCAGTAGAGAAATTTTATCGGGATATATGGTGATTTTTCTTAACGCAAGAGATGCAAATATTTTTCGAAGTTAACTCCTTCGTTTACGGGAACCTGCTCTTTCACGGAATCGACCAATGCTTTTTCGAGAAAGGATCCGGCAGTCTGCATCATTTCAGGAAGGGAAGTGCCGCGGGCAAGTCCACCTGCGATACAGGAGGCAAAGAGATCACCGGTACCGGAATAGCTTCCATCACAGCAGGGAAATGCCGACAGAAAATGCGAAGAGCCGTCTATCAGGAGATTCCCAATCTTATGGATTCCATCATCTGTAGTAAAGTGAATTCCTGTGATAAGGATCTTTTTCGCATGTTCTGCTGTTAATGTATGGCTGGCATCCTTGAGGCATGAAATGAGCTGATGCAGGGACAAAGAGGAGTTCTGCAGGGTATTGTAATCCATATCTGTCAGCAGACAGAACTCTGTAATATTTGGAGTGATAACACCTGCACGTGCGGTCAGTTCCTTCATGGCAGACAGGAATTCGGAAGTATACATATCATAGGTCATGCCGTCATCGCCCATTACAGGATCAACCAGAAGAAAAGTATCTGGTGTCTGGAACGTATCCAGAAAATGAAAAATCTCTTCAATCTGAGGTACACTGGCAATGTAACCGGTGTAGATCCCGGAAAAGCAAGTGCCGAGGTTCTTCCATTCCTGACGGAAATAATCCATCTTATCGGTAAAATCATAGCAGTAGTAGCTTGGATATTCTGTTTGAGAACTTAAGATGGCTGTCGGGAGCGGACAGGCCTGGATGCCCATCGCAGATAATACAGAGATAGCGGCAGTCAGGGAGCATCGACCAAGACCGGACAGATCATTGATTACAGCAACTTTTTTTGTCATTGTCATAAAGAAATCCTCGTTTTCTAATATATTTACAAATATGTATTGATTATATCATAGTTGGGGTTTTTTGCCTTAATATCATTATAAAAAGAGGAAAGAAATTTCCTGGGTAAAAAAATAATAAAAAAAAGTTAAAAAAGATGTTGACAGATGGGATATATTGCGCTATACTTAATTTCGTTGCTGAGGTACAAAAGTTTCTGAAGCAATAAATTGAATATGTGCGCGTAGCTCAGCTGGATAGAGCGTCTGGCTACGGACCAGAAGGTCGGGAGTTCGAATCTTCTCGCGCACGTAGAAGAAACCCTTGTTTGATATAAAGTCGGACGAGGGTTTTTGTGTTGTTATTTTAGTAGTATGTGCTCGGTGAAACATATTTTTTATACATAGTTTCGTATACGGCAGTCAGGGCAGCATTGACACAGATTGTGCAACTGTGGTAAGGTTACAAAGTAAATTAAATCATGATTGTGTGAGGTGTCAGTCGGGTTATCAAGGATGATTCATGGAAATTATTTTATAGGAAGAATGATCTGACTGGTGAAAAGGGAAACAGGTGAGAATCCTGTACGAACTCGTCACCGTATTTTGCGAGCGGAAGCTATATACTCACTGGGATGACCGGGAAGGGAGCAGAAGCGTCAGAGCAATAAGCCGGGAGACCTGCCTTTCGCAGTACAGGAACGAAAAGTTCAGGCCACGAGGAATTGGCAGTACGAAATGGGTCACAGAACTGTATGTGATAAAATACAGTTTTATTTTCGTTGTCTTCGTTTCCTGGCGGAGGCTTTTTGTATCTCATGTATTGACAATCAAAAAACAGGAGGTAGAAAGAAATGAAAAAGAAACTGGTAGTACTATTATTATCAGCAGCTATGTGTGTAGCGGCACTTGGCGGATGTGGAGCAAAATCAGACAGCTCTGACAGCAGCAGTAACAAGAAGACAGAGACTTCTTCAAAAGAAGAAGATCAGAAAGCAGCGGATGCAGTTGCAAAAAAGATTGATGCGATCTATGTTCAGGAAAGAACAGACAAGACGGATGAACAGTGTAAAGCAGCAAAAGAAGCGTGGGATAAATTGACAGATGCGCAGAAAGAACTGGTAGAAGGAGACAATGCAGATCCGGATTACTTTGGAAGAGATACAGGAGATGCTTCCCAGGATGACCCGTTAAATGGAGATGATATCGGAGAAAAGGAACTTCTGGTAGTAAGTTTCGGTACTTCTTTTAATGCGAGCCGCGCAGCTGATATCGGTGGAGTAGAGAAAGCACTTCAGGCAGCAAATCCGGACTGGTCTGTAAGAAGAGCATTTACAGCTCAGATCATCATTAACCATGTACAGGCGAGAGATGGCGAGAAGATTGATAATGTGGATCAGGCTTTAGATCGTGCCGTAAAAAATGGTGTCAAGGAACTGGTCATACAGCCAACACACTTAATGCATGGTGCAGAATATAAAGAGTTAACAGAAGCAGTGGAGAGTTACAAAGATAAATTTGAATCTGTCAGGATCGCAGAGCCGCTTCTCGGAGAAGTCGGATCAGATGCAACAGTGATCAATGCAGATAAAGCTGCAGTGGCAGAAGCAATTACAGCAGAAGCTGTTAAGACAGCAGAATATGACAGCCTTGATGCAGCCGCAGCAGACAGTACAGCATTTGTATTCATGGGACACGGAACATCAGATGAAGCAAAGATCAGCTATTCTCAGATGCAGACACAGATGGAAACACTAGGATATAAGAATGTATTTATCGGAACAGTAGAAGGAGAACCGGAGGAAACTTCGTGTGAATCTGTTATCGCAAAAGTAAAAGATGCCGGATATAAGAATGTCATTCTTCGTCCACTGATGGTTGTGGCAGGTGATCATGCGAACAACGACATGGCCGGAGATGATGATGATTCATGGCTGAGCCAGTTCAAGGCATCTAAGAACTTTGACAGTGTGAAGACACAGATCGCCGGTCTTGGAGAAATTGATGCAATCCAGCAGTTATATGTAGCTCATACAAAAGCAGCTATGGATGTACAGTAAGAATCAGCGAAGGCTTAGAAAAGGTATTAAAGGGAGAAGACAATGTTAAGAAAAAGACTGATGACGCTTGCATTAGCGGTAGTGATGACCGTGTCTGTATTTACAGGATGCGGCAGTAAAGATGACAGTAAGACATCTGGGTCAGAGAGCAAAAAGACAGAACAGCAGAAGTCTGATGCGAAAAAAGAGAAAGCAGCAGAAAAGGAAGAGACAAAAGCTCCGATTGAAGATGGAACCTATACAGCAGAGTTTAAAACGGACAGTTCCATGTTTCATGTAAATGATGCATATGATGATAAGGGGACATTGACGGTAAAAGACGGAAAGATGACGATTCATATCAGTCTTGTATCAAAAAATATTGTAAATCTGTTTCCCGGTACAATAAAAGATGCCAAGAAAAAAGGAGCGAAACTTTTACAGCCAACGACGGATACCATAACAGATGAAAATGGCAATGCTGTAATAGGTATAGATGGTAAGCCGAAAGAAGTCTATGGTTTCGATGTTCCGGTGCCGGCACTGGACGAAGAATTTGATCTGGCACTGATCGGAACAAAAGGAAAGTGGTACAATCATAAAGTAAGTGTTTCCAATCCTGTAAAAGCTGAATAAATATCAATTGATCATAAAATCTCTTGTCTTTCATATTATTGTATAAAGTATAGATGTGAAGGATAAGAGATTTTTTATTCATTTGAAATAGTGAAAATGCATAAAAAATATAATATTTACTAGACTTTTATGTTAAAATATACTAATATTAAATCAACAGCAAAATGTAATAAAAACAGGAAGGAAACAAGCGAATGAAAGGAAATGTAATAGTAGGACAATCTGGGGGACCGACTGCAGCAATCAATGCGAGTCTTGCCGGTGTATACCGGACAGCAAAAGATCGTGGAGCGGGTAAAGTGTACGGAATGCTTCATGGAATTCAGGGATTATTAAAGGAAAAATATATTGACCTGTCGGATCATATCAAGACAGAGCTGGATGCAGAATTGTTAAAGAGAACACCGGCTGCATTCTTAGGCTCCTGCCGGTATAAACTTCCGGAGATACATGAGAACCGGGAAGTTTATGATAAGATTTTTGAAATTCTGGATAAACTGGATATTGAAGCATTTATTTATATCGGCGGAAATGATTCTATGGACACGATTAAAAAGTTATCGGATTATGCAATTGTGTTTGGACATTCCATCCGGTTCATAGGATGCCCGAAGACGATTGACAATGATCTTGCATTGACGGATCATACACCGGGATATGGAAGTGCAGCAAAATATATCGGAACATCGATGAAAGAGATTATCCGTGACAGCTTCTGCCTGGAATATGAAAAGGGCGTGGTATCCATTGTAGAGATCATGGGAAGAAATGCAGGATGGCTGACCGGTTCCGCAGCACTGTCACAGGGAGAGGATTGTGAAGGCCCGGATCTTATTTATCTGCCGGAGCTGCCATTTGATCTTCAGTTATTCGGGGAAAAAATCAGGCAGTTATTACAGGAAAAGACATCCATCGTAGTTGCGGTATCAGAAGGGATCCGTACAGCAGATGGTACATATGTATGTGAACTTGGCAACAGTATTGATTTTGTGGATGCATTCGGACACAAACAGTTATCAGGAACTGCATCTTATCTGGCGAGTTATATTGCAGGTGAGATCGGATGTAAGACACGTGCGATTGAATTAAGTACATTGCAGAGAGCTGCATCGCATGCGGCTTCAAGAGTAGATATTCTGGAGGCATATCAGGTTGGAGGAGCTGCAGTAAAAGCAGCAGACGAAGGAGATACCGGAAAGATGGTTGTCTTAAAACGTCTGTCCGATGATCCGTATCAGTGCGGAACGGAAGTGAAAGATGTACATAAGATTGCCAATGATGAGAAGCTGGTTCCAAGAAGCTGGGTAAACAAAGAAGGCACTTATGTAACAAATGAGTTTATTTCATATGTACGTCCGTTGATCCAGGGAGATGTATCACCGGTTATGGTAGATGGAATTCCAAGACATCTGTATACACCGAAAGAACTCAGCCACAGATAATCCATTTAAAATCAGAGAGAAGATAAAAGAACGTCCTGTCATGAGGATATCTCATGTCAGGACGTTTTTTTATCGGGACGTCTGATCTTCTTCGATAAAAAAGTGCATGAAAAGTAAAAAAAGCCTTGAAATTTTGAAAATAATCAGGTAGTATATGCTTAATCTATATTTTCGAGATAGATTCGGTTAATCAATCTATAAAGATTCTATAACCTGTGTGAGGGTTCAAAAAATTACCATTTGTAAAAAAACTGAAGAATAGAATTGAGGTGGAATGCATTGCAGCAAAAGGAAAGCTATGATGTACTGCGTCTGATCGAACATGGACAGATCTGCTATATCAGTTCTGAAAATGTGCAGGGAAGAACACTTGCCAGATATTTGAAGTATCATCCGGTAATGGAGAAGAAGGAAATGTTCCTGTTGTTAAAGGCAATTGCAGAACAGCTGGAACTGATCCACAGATGCAGAGGGAATCCATGCTATCAGTATGTGAATCCATACAGTATTATTCTGGCGGAGGACGGCAGGGTTTATTTTCTGGATATGAAAGCCGAGACAAACAGGAAACAGGTAGTATTTATGCAAAGGAGGGACATGCGGGAATATTTTCTCCCTCCGGAAGAGAATTATTATCAAAATGCCAGTAAAGAGCTGGACATATATGGATTGGGAAAGACATTTCAATATATTCTCGCTTCGTCAGAAACAGAACCGCATCTGAACCGGTGGGAAGAACACAGACTTCAGAGTATCATTTCAAAAACAATGGGAACAAAAGGGTCTTATTATCAAAGCGTTTCAGAAATTCAAAAACAAATCCCAAAATGGAAAGAAAAAGTTAATAAAGAAAGTTCGGGAGACAAAGGAAAACGCAGGTGGAAGATATATATCGCATTATTTTTCGCAGTGGTGGCGGCAGGGTACATGTTGATACAGCAAAGAAAAAATGTACCTGACGGAATAATAAAGGAACAACAGAAAGCAACCAGTAATGCCAATACAGAATTACGCACAGACAGTCAGGAGAATGAGAAACGGGACGAAGAATATCTGGAACTGGCACTTGCGTATTTCTTAAATGTCGGGAATGTGGAGAAAAGCCGTATTTGTCTGAATGAACTGACCAATAAAGAACTTGCGAAGAATCTGAAAATGTTGATCGGCGCATATGAAAAACAGGAATGTCCGGAAGATGTAAGAAAATATAAAAAGAGTCTTGCATATTTGGAAAAGGTATGGAAAAAAAGGAGCAAGATATCCGAGGAGAAGCAAAAACAGGAAATCCAGTGCCTGATCAGAGGATATGGACTTCTGGATGACGAGGACAGTGTAGAAAAGGTATTAGAACTGGTAAAGAGGGGGATGCAGACGGATTATCTGAATGATCCGGTAAAAAAAGAAATGTTAGAATACCAGGCGGCCGCCTGTGAAAAAAAGAAGACGGAGGAGGAAGCGGCAAAGATATATACAGAGCTATTGGAGATGGAGCAGGAGGACGGAAACAGAGAAATGTTGTATAAAAAAATTGCACAATTATATGAAGCAGCAGGCAGGTGCGATATGGCAATGGATATCTGTATTCAGGGAATCGGAGAATTGAAGGAATCTCAGGAGTTAAAACTGATGCATATCCGATTCATGTGTGCAGATCCGTCCGTCAGCAGGGAAGAATGTTCCATGAAGATCAAAGAGTATGTAAGAGATGACGGACAACTGCCTGATCAGGAGGAATTTAAAAAGCTACAGAAAGAATATGCGATTAAGATGGAAGGAGAAGAGGTATGGGTAGGAAGATAAAAAAAGCAATCACGGTTGTAATAGCAGGAATGATCATAGGCTCACAGTTTGCAGATATGTCAGCAGTTGGAAGCATTGTACAGGCAGAGGCTGGAGATCACAGAGAAGCAGAAAAAGAAACAGATCCGGAAGAAGGCAAAGATGAGAATAAAAATCCGGAAGAAGACAAGGATCCGGAAGAAGACAAGGATGAGAATAAGGATCCGGATAAAGACTCTGAAAAAGAGGATAAAGATCCGGAAGAAGACTCTGAAAAAGAAGCGATAAAACCTTATCAGATTGTATATAACGAACCAGATGGGGAAAACGGATACTATATTCATCGTCCGGATGGAAGAATTACACATATGAGCAAAAGAGGGACAACAAGATATCTCTTCAAAAATGGAAATAATGAACAGCAGGAAGGAATATTGGACAGACAAAATGAAAGCTTCCTGCTGAAACAATTGAATTTTACAGACGGCGGAAATGAATTGAAGATATGGATGGAAGATGAAAAAGGGCACCGGGTAGAAAATTCAGAAAGTCAAAAAGAATTCTGGCTGGATAGCAGTAAACCTGTAGTACATTATGAAATAACAGGAGGTTCGGAGATATGGCACAAAGATATTGCGGAAGTCCGGGTAGAATCTTCCGATGGACTAAATGGAAGTCAGATTGCGGAAATTATCTGTAAAACAGGAGAAAAAGTAATTGGAAAAAGCAATAAAGAAACAGAAATATTTCGAATGGAAGAAGAATCGAAGAATGGTGAAGGAATTCCTGTAACTTTTATTGTAAAAGATGTTGCAGGAAATAAGACGATAGTGACAGATAAGGTCTATATTGACAGGAATGTTCCGGAGGCAGCTATACAAGGAGTGCAGGATTATATGATCACCAGTAAACCGGTTAAAGTGAACTATCTGGCAGAAGAGGAAAATATATTTCAGGTTGTGCAGGCACATATTTCGAAGGAAGATATCACCGGAAGAAAAGAAGAAACAGAGATCACAGAGTGGCGGATAGGAAAGTCGGATGAGTCAGGAAAGATGAGAAAAGAAAGCAGTCAGACACTTACAGAAGACGGAATATATAAACTGAGAATGAATGCAGCTGATATGGCAGGACATGAAAATCAGGTGGAGCGACAGGTGATTATTGACAAAGAAAATCCAGTGATTGTTCATGTGGATGAACTCAATGGAAAATATTTAAAATACTTCCGATGGGATTATTCGGCCGGAGAATCGGTCAAAGATTTTACCAGTTATACGTACACCATGAAATTAGATGATACAGTATACCGTCCGGGAGAGAAGATCGAGAAAGAAGGCATGCATACACTGGTTGTGGAAGCGGTAGATTCTGCAGGCAATAAGAGTGATGCAAAGGCAAGGTTTACAATTGATCATACCCCGCCGGTGATTAGATTTGAAAATATCAGAGAAGGAGAAAGCTATGAAAAGGAAAGAAAATTTTATATCCGAACGGAAAATCCGGAAGATCAGATTGAATACATTAAGATTAATGGAGCGAAGCAAAAGAGTGAAAAGCAAAAGGGACTTTATGAATGTAAAGTAGATGAAGCAAAAGCATATGAAGTTGAAGTAAAGGCAAAAGATCTTGCGGGCAATGAACAGATCTCACGGATTGGATTTCAGATAGAGCAGGAAAAAACATTATTACAGAAGATAACAGAGCCTGTAAAGAAATATATTTTTTATGGAAATGAGAAAGCGGTAAAAAAAGAAGAGCAGTTAAAAGAAGAACAGATGAACAAAAGAAATGGTAAAAGTATATTGTGTTCAGGTATTATGCTCACAGGTATGTTAACGGGAATTGGCTTCTGGAAAAGAGAAAGATTGGGGAATATATTGAAAAAAATGCAGCCAGACAACAAAAACAAGTAGAAGCTTTCCATAAAAGGGAGGATGCCGGGTAACCGCTTTCGCGATTCCCGGCATGTATTATGAAAAAGTTTATTCCAAATAGTATTTACATACTAGATAATGTCTTGTGTATTTCTTTGATGATTATAGTATAAAAAAGACCTATGAAGAAAGAATGTTAAAGTAGTGAAAGAATTTTGAAGGATAAATGAACAAATTGTGAACATGGAATTTTACAAAGATTTTGTTGGAAAACAGAGGAAAATAGATTATACTAATAGAAGTCAATTTTGAAGAAAGAGGAGAAAAGAAGAATGAAATATATTTCTTTTGCCATTCCGTGTTACAATTCACAGGACTATATGGCTCATGCGATAGAAAGTATTCTTCCGGGTGGAGAAGACGTTGAAATTATTATCGTAAATGACGGATCAAAAGACAGAACATCAAAGATTGCTCACGACTATATGGAAAAATATCCTACAATTGTTAAAGTAGTAGACAAGGAAAATGGTGGACACGGAGATGCTGTAAACTCCGGACTGACACATGCCACCGGCAAATATTTTAAGGTTGTAGACAGTGATGACTGGGTGGATGAAGATGCACTTCATAAAATTCTGGAAGTATTGCGTCATATGGAAGAAGATGCCATGGAATTGGATATGCTGATTGCCAACTACGTATATGAGAAAGTTGGAGCAGCACACAAGAAAGTAATCCATTACCGTAATGTACTGCCGCAGGATGAGATTTTCCGTTGGGATGATATGGGACATTTTCATCTGGATCAGTATATTCTGATGCATTCAGTTATCTATCGCACCGATATGTTGAAATTAATCCAGCTTCATCTGCCGAAGCATACATTCTATGTGGACAATATTTATGTATATTATCCACTTCCACATGTGCGAAAGATTTACTATATGGATGTAGATTTTTACAGATATTTTATCGGACGCGAGGATCAGTCGGTTAATGAGAAAGTAATGATCAAAAGGCTGGATCAGCAGATATTTGTCACAAAGACAATGATTGATATGTATCAGTTGAAAAACATCGGAAGTAAGAAATTAAGACAGTATATGTTGAATTATCTGGCAATCATGATGACAGTTTCTTCTATTCTTTGTATCCGTTCCAAGAATAAAGAAAATCTGGAGAAGAAAAAGGAATTATGGCAGTATCTGAAGAAGAAAGATCTGCGCAGTTTTATAAAGATCCGCTATGGAATTCTCGGGCAGACTATGAATATTCCGGGAAAATCAGGACGAAAGATATCATCGCTGGCGTATACAGTTGCAAGACGTCTGATCGGGTTTAATTAATTTTCTATTTAATGCATTATGGCGGCTATCACCGATCGGAATAAACTTACAAGGTCCGTATGCACAGGATAGAACCTTGTAAGTTTATTCCTGCGGTTTCGCATGCCATAATAATTAAATGGAGAACTGTAATCTTTTATTACGGTTCGGGGATTTGGCTTAGTGAATTAAATAGAAATCTCCCCTAAAATAATTCTCAATAGTACTTTATCCAACATAATCGTCCGGTTCCAGGGATTGATGATGATGCCCTGAATGTTATCAGTTGTAATAGCAGAATTAAATAACTGTTTCATATCGGTAAGAAATGTAGACATTACGCTTCCGGAACCTTTGAGTTCTTCATCGAAGCTGGTAAATGCCGCCCACCATTTGCGGCCATCATCGGTCTGGATTGTCTGTATCTGGAAGCCGGAGGCAGCGGAAGAGGGATCTACTGCAATGATCAGTTCGCCATGTTCATTCATGCGTCTGCGGATGACCGTCAGAACGTGAGCCAGCATTTCCTGAGACGGCTCCTGTTGAAGGGCTGCAATGGCCGATTCAATCTTATCATTTCCCTGTAAAGTTTTATCGGTATGTGTATGTTCAGTCATGATGTACAAAATCCTTTCTATATAAATAATGGGTACAGAAAAACTGTTATTGGCAGCTTTTCTTGCATACTTTGGTATAAAAAATATACGGGCAGCCGGAGGGCAATCCGTATATTAATATAAAGTATTTTAGGTGGAAGAGCAAGTTAATTGAACTCCAGCGGAGAAATATATTTATTAGGAGAATAAGCAAATCCATTATTGTATTTCACCGTAACATATAAAGAATCATCACCATCAACCAGTTTCACATAGCAGATGTTGTCTTTGCTGAATTTGTGTGTGATATCAATGGATTGATTTTTGTAATACAGAATGACAGATCCATCTTCTTCATATTCAATATCAGGGGCATTTATCTGTTCCATAATTTCTTCTTCTGTAAGGCTGTGCTCGGATCCATCCGGGTTAAATGCAACGCCGCCTCCGCCAAATTCTTTTTGTTTGCCATCTTTATCGGCATAAGTTCCATCATAAGAACCATCAGAACTGATCTTTAAAGTGGCAGTTGTCTGATCTCCGTGGATCCAGAGCTGGACTTTCCGCTGAATTCCGCCAAGATCGGAAGCGTAGGCTGTTCCGGTTCCGGCTGTTACGATCAGGCATGTGGCAACTGTGGCGGCAATTGTTTTTAATTTGTGCTTTCTATTTAAGATACTCATTTTATCTACCTCCAGGGAAAAATTGTCGGAGGTGGAAAGTGTATCAAAAGCCTGCTTGTATTTTTCTTTATTCGTCATCGTTCCATTCCTCCTTTAAGGTTTCTTTGAGAAGAGCACGTCCGCGGGAAAGCCGGGTCTTTACATTACTGACAGAAAGATGCAGGATATCACTGATCTCTTGTGTTGTATAATCCTCATAGTAAAAGAGATGCAGGACAATCCGGTATTTTTCGGGAAGTTTCATCACTGTGTCAAACAGAGTTTCTGATTCCGGTGTTTCGAAGGTTAATGTTTCCATATATTCTTCTAAGTTGCATTTATTTCTGTGCCAGAATGAGCGGGTGATATTCTTTGCTTTATTGATTGCAACCCGGATCAGCCAGGCACGGATATGTTCTTCTGTATCAAACTCTTTTTTATATGTGTGATACTGAATAAATGTATCCTGAACGACATCTTCTGCATCTTGTTGGTTTCTGCATATATTAAATGCGATCGCATACAGATGCTTTTGATATCGTTCGATTAAAACTTGTGTTGCTGGTTTCATGAGTACTCCTTTTTGGTGTTAGTGGGAAAACAGATGTTCATTTCTTAAGGCCTTTCACTTATAATACAAATGAAAATATGGAAAGGTTACAAATGGAGGTAAGAATATATGTTTTAACTATATCTTACTATCGAGCATAAGCATTTTACATTTTAAAATATACGTTGTAAACTATATTATGAAAAAATAACTTCGAAATAAGAGGTGAAAGATAAAATGTATCTGGTATCGGTATATTTTGATGATAAAAGCAATAAAATAATTTCTGACTATATCAATAAGATTGCACAAAAGACAGGAAATACTTTTATGACGGACAATCACGTTCCACCTCATCTGACAATTATGTCTGTAGAGGCAAGAGAGGAAGAAAAATTGACAGAGGTGATGGAACAGCTGGAGAGGTCCCTGACCAAAGGGCAGATTCAATTGGTCTCTGTCGGAGTGTTATTGCCATATGTATTGTATGTGACACCGGTTCTGAATCTGTATCTGGAAGATATGATTGAACAGGTACATGATATGGTAAAGAATATTCCGGAAGTCAGGATGAGCCGGTATTATCAGCCAATGCAGTGGCTTCCTCATATCACACTGGGAAAGAAGCTTTCAAAAGAGCAGATGCAGGAAGCATTTGCAGTTATGCAGGAACAATTCGTACCGATGGAAGTTACGGTATCGGAGATCGGGCTGGCGAAGACCAATCCACATCAGGATCTTGTAAGAATAGAATTAAATGATTAATTGCGGTGGAAAATAAAATGATTAACAGAGAAGATATGCTGGCACTGACCAGAAGAATGACAGTAAAGCGAACATCCATGACAAGAATCGCCGGAGGATATCTGGACATGGATGGGTATATAGACGGGACATTTAACACGGGATTTTTAAAATTGAGCCCAGATGAGAAAGAAAAAAATTTACAGATAGCAAAAGTAATTCCATTTGCAGATACGAATCAGAATCTGAAAGAATATGCATTTTCCAGTGAGAAGATGAAAGGTGACAGTATGTGGAAGCTTTTAATGGGAATGCGTGTGTGTGGACTGAAAAATGATGCATTAATGGAGACCTTTTATGAGATTGTCGGGGAACAATATCAGGCAATGGGAGATTATGCGGTCTATGTATTTCATGACAGGTATGACATTCCGGCAAAGGGCAAAGATCATGTCCGCCAGGGGGAATCCGAGGAGATGTTCGAATATCTGATCTGCGCTATCTGTCCGGTGAGTGGAGACTATGAGCCCGGAGAACCGGAGTGCGGCTTTCTTTTCCCGGCATTTATGGATGGCGCAGCAGCACTCAATTATGTGGACGTATATCAGAAGGATCAGGCACATCCGCATACAGAGCTTCTGAAAATGCTTGGCGTGTGGTGAGATAGAGAAAATTTCTTATAAATGAGTTTAATGGTTCCCAATTCCTTCCGGATATCCTATAATATAGTGGATTGAGTTTATAGGAAAAGGCAGGGAATATACAATGCATACAATGAAAAAATTCATCCGGTATTATGCCCCGTATAAGGCGGTATTCTTTCTGGATCTGATCTGTGCGGCGGTTATAAGTCTGGTAGATCTTGCATTTCCGCAGATATTGCGGACACTTACAAAGACCTTGTTCGCAGAACCGGCAGACCGTATATTACAGGCCCTTCTCCCAATCGGAGCGGGGCTTCTTGTAATTTATATTTTACAGGCGCTGTGTAAATATTATGTCAGCTATCAGGGACATATGATGGGCGCCAATATGGAACGGGACATGCGGCAGCAGCTTTTTGACCATTATGAGAAATTGTCATTTTCATATTATGACCAGAATAATTCCGGGCAGATGATGAGCAAGCTGGTATCGGACCTTTTTGATATCTCAGAGTTTGCACATCACGGACCGGAGAACTTATTTATTTCGCTGATCAAAATTATCGGTTCGTTCATATTCCTGTTTCTGATCAACTGGAGACTGGCAATACCGCTTCTGGTTCTGGTAGTGTTCATGTTGTTCTTCTCGTACGGGCAGAATAAGAAGATGCAGGCGACATTCATGGACAACCGGCGTAAGATCGGGGATGTTAATTCGAGTCTTCAGGATACGCTGGCCGGGATCCGTGTTGTACAGTCCTTTGCAAATGAAGAGATTGAACGGGAGAAGTTCCGAAAAAGCAACCAGGGATTTCTGCGTTCCAAGGATGCCAATTATAAATGTATGGGAAGCTTTATGAGCGGCAACATGTTCTTTCAGGGGATGATGTATCTGGTAACGCTGGTATTCGGAGGATGGCTGATCGCACATGGGAAGATGGAGGCAGCAGATCTTGCGATGTACGCACTCTATATTGGGATTTTTATCAGCCCGATACAGATTCTGGTCGAGCTTACTGAGATGATGCAGAAAGGACTGTCCGGATTCCGTAGATTTCTGGATGTGGTAGAGACCGAGCCGGAGATCGTGAATGCACCGGACGCAGAATCAATAGATGAAGTAAACGGACACGTTTCTTATGAAAATGTATCGTTTCATTATAGTGACGATGATACACCGGTGCTTTCTAATGTTACATTCGACATTCCGGCAGGAAAATCCGTGGCTTTAGTCGGACCTTCGGGAAGTGGTAAGACGACGATCTGCTCTCTGCTTCCGAGATTCTATGATGTAACAGGCGGACGTGTTACGATTGACGGAAAAGATGTCCGGGATCTGACACTGGAAAGTCTGCGTAATCAGATCGGACTGGTACAGCAGGATGTGTATCTGTTCTGTGGAAGTATTAAAGAGAATATCGCATATGGGAAGCCGGGAGCATCTATGGAAGAGATTGAAGACGCAGCAAGGAAAGCGAACATTCATGATTTTATTATGGAACTGCCGGACGGATATGATACATTTGTTGGTGAACGTGGAACAAGACTTTCCGGCGGACAGAAACAGAGAATCTCGATTGCAAGAGTATTTCTTAAGAATCCGTCAATCCTGATTCTGGATGAGGCGACAAGTGCACTGGATAATGAGAGCGAACGCTGGATCCAGAAGAGTCTGGAAGAGCTTGCAAAGAATCGGACAACGATTACGATCGCGCATCGATTATCAACAATCCGCAATGCGGATGAGATCCTTGTAGTGGCAGATAATGGAATCGCAGAGCGTGGAACACATGAAGAACTGTTAAAACAGGGCGGAATCTATGCGCATTATAATGAGATGGGATAGGCAGAAGATAAGAAAAACGGAAGCTGCTTTGTGAGTAGAAACATAAAAATTATCAATAAAGAAATTTGCAAAAGAAAAAGATTGTCGTGAAAAGAATATATGATATAATTTACAAAGATATCAGCGGCAGAAAAGACAATGCAAAACTGTAAAGGAACAGTAGAAATGATTGATATCAGTGAATAAAAACGGCCACAGAATAAGGCGGCAAATCATAAGAAACAGAGGTAGAATTATGGGAAAAATCAGAATTGGTATCGTTGGATACGGTAACATCGGACGCGGAGTAGAGCAGTCTATCAAGCGTAATGATGATATGGAATTAAAAGCAGTATTTACAAGAAGAGATCCTGCAAGTGTAAAAATCCAGACAGAAGGGGCAGAAGTAAAGCACTTTGATGATATGGAAGCTATGAAAGATGATATCGATGTAATGATCCTCTGCGGCGGATCAGCAACAGACCTTCCGGTAATCGGACCGAAGGTAGCAGCATCATTCAATACCATTGACAGCTTTGATACACATGCTAAGATCCCTGAGTATTTTGCAAATGTAGATAAAGCAGCAAAAGAAGGAAAGAATGTAAGTATTATCTCAGTAGGCTGGGATCCGGGAATGTTCTCTCTGAATCGTCTGTATGCAGAGTCTATCCTGGTACAGGGAAGCACTTATACATTCTGGGGAAAAGGGGTCAGCCAGGGACACTCTGATGCAATCCGCCGTATCGAAGGTGTGAAGAACGGAATCCAGTATACGGTACCGATCGAAGCAGCGGTTGACCAGGTAAGAAGCGGAAGCGAACCGGAGTTGACAACAAGACAGAAACATTTAAGAGAGTGTTATGTAGTAGCAGAAGAAGGAGCAGATAAAGCAGCCATTGAAGAGGCAATCAAGACAATGCCGAACTACTTTGATGAATATGATACAACGGTAACATTTATCACAGAAGAAGAATTAAAAGAAAACCACAGCAAGATGCCTCACGGTGGATTCGTGATCCGTACCGGTGAGACAGGATGTGAAGGCAACAAGCATGTGATCGAATATTCTCTGAAACTGGATTCCAACCCGGAATTCACAGGAAGTGTTCTGGTAGCTTATGCACGTGCTGCACACAGACTTTCTAAGAAAGGTGAATCAGGAGCAAGAAGCGTATTCGATATCGCACCGGCTATGCTGTCTCAGATGACACCGGAAGAGTTAAGAGCACATATGTTGTAAGAGATAATACCAATGGGGACAGGAAAAATGTTTTTTTCCTGTCCCTGTTGGCTTTAAGAAGAGCGTAAATAAATTCTATAAAATGAGAGCTTTTACGTACAATATCGAAACGTACGATCGGTCAGAATTCTCGCAAATATCAGTCCAAGCGGCAACATCACAATAATCATAATCGCAGAAGTAAACCATGAAACCGCATCCGTCAGGGACATAATCCCGAAATTATAAATCGCACGGTACAGGTAAAGTCCCGGAACCATGATCACGATAGAAGGCACGGTAAGCGAGATTCTTGGATATCCATTACTCTTTTTAATAAAAGAAGCAAGCAATCCGGCAGTCAGAGCCCCGATAAATGCGGCGGCGGCCGGAGGCATATGTGTGAAATCAACAAGTTCAAGCCGGAGTGTATTTGCAATGGCACCAATAAATGCAGCCGTTGCCGCCATCGAATGAGAACTGTTGAACATGATCGAGAAACCGAATACTCCGCAAAAGCTTGCAATCACACGGAAAATCAGACGGGCAGCAGCACTTAGATGCAGTGCCGTAAAATCGGCCGGTTCCAGATGCAGAAGTAAAGCCATGATCCATGCAAATAAAGTGGCAACCATAACGATAATGATTGCATAAGTAAGCCGCTCCAGTCCCGAACGCAGATCCAGCTTTGCAAGGTCGATCCCGCTTGTAATAAATGGAAATCCCGGGATGATGAACAGCATCGAGCAGATATAACCAGCTTCATGAAATTCCGGAATGTGAAAGACAAGTTCCGCAAGTTTCAGAAAGACTGCATAGGTAAAACATGCTGCTGAAACAGAGACTGCTATATTCAAAAACAGTGTGTAATGGTGTTTGATCAGTTTCGTACGGATCAGATTACCAATCCCGGCGGCAATAAAAGCAAGAGCCATCTCAACCGGTCCGCCTCCGAGTAAAAAAGTAAAACCGCAGCAGGCAAGAGCTGCGGCAAGCCCCAGCTTTGCAGGTGAATAAAGAGCATGGATTTCTTCAATTTCATCCAGTCGTTTATGGATATCTTCACCGGTCATATGTGCTTCTTCTTCCGGAAAATGATCTACAAACTGTTCCATGCGGTAAAGCTTGGAGGTATTCACTCCCGTATTGGCAATACTCAACGACTGGGAAATACAATCGTTTCCATCGAAACAGTTAAATACAATGGACATCAATCCCACGTCTACCGTACAGGTTACACCAAGCTCTTTGGAAAGCCGGTTCATGGAAGTCCGTACACGCCATGCACCGGTTCCACAGGAGAGCATGATTAACCCAACACGGCCGATGACGGAAGCTTTCTCGATCAGTCCGGCTTCTGCAATCAGCACATTACTGTCATCATTGGCATAGTCATGCCATGGAATCTCCATATGATTTTTTTCCATAATATCAATAAAGTCAGAATTAGTTGTCTGCATAAATGATCGCCTCTGCTTTGGAAACGTGGCGTTCCAGATTTTTTAAGAAATGTGAATTCGGAAGGAAAACTCCGATCTCATCATAACGGGTATTATCTTCAACAAGAGAATCCTGTCCATAGAATACATAGGACATAGGAAGCTCTTTCTGAAGTTTTATGACAATATCCAGAATAGCAGAATAAGCTTCTGCTTCGGTTTCTTTTAATTTTACGGTATCCGGTAATTCACGGATCAACAGTACACCGTTATTCTTTTCCAGAATGTTTTGTTCCGGTTCCATATCGTCGGATGTATAAGAATGGCTGTAGCGGTATGCCTGTGCCAGAAAAATATTCTTTGGAGCTCCGAGATCTGTATATACCTCATGGAAATGACGGTATTCCCGTTCATGAATCGATCTCTTATATTCAGGAAGTAACATTCCGTTTTCATCTGTCATGATCATCGGATTCTGTTTTCCGTCCGCATTGAACCGATAGGGAATCAGGAATGCATTTCTTAAAAGATCAAAGACTGTATTCTGACAGATAGCCATCAGAAACGCAGATAAATCCCGATTGCGATAAGAATTAAAAAGAGCCTGTGCAAATTCTGTAGAAGACGGAGAATCGGGAAGATCGACACCATCATTACTGAACAGATAACTGCAGAATGTTTCCATCAGTTTTTCACATGCCCATTTATCTTCGGATATTTTCTTAAATAAGATTTCTGATTTTTCTTCTCTGGGAAAAAGTGTTTTTTCCTCCATAATAAAGCGCTTCCTTTCATATTTTCATCCGAATAAATTATACAACTGTGATAAAAATAAGTGAAAACTATAATTGATATAATGGATATATGATTATGGTATGCCGGAGAAGTTATCGGTGGCAGCTTCTGTAGATAGTCGGTTGATGATTTGAAAGGGATATTTGATATAGTTTAAAACTATGACAAATACACATTTTTTTGTATTATACAAGTTTATCAAAACAAATTATAATAAATCCATCGATCGAGAACATCATCAAGAATATGAAAAATATAAAAAATATAAAAGAAAGCCATCAGGGACAACAAGAAAGACAGAAAACCTAAGTCCCTGCCGGCAAGGAGGAAATAATCATGAACACACCATTTCGTTACGACTTTGTAGGAAGTTTTTTACGCCCACAGAAATTAAAAGACGCAAGAAAGAATTTCGAAGAAGGGACAATCTCACAGGAAAAACTGACCGCAGTAGAAGATGAATGCATTCTGGAACTGGTGGCAAAGATTAAGGAACTTGGATATCATGTGATTACAGACGGAGAATTCAGAAGATCGACATGGCATCTGGATTTCATGTGGGGATTTGAAGGAATCGAGCATCAGAAGACAGCAGAGGGGAATACAACATTTGATGCAGAAGCTGCAATGATTGATGATACATACATGACGGGAAAGATTTCAGTAAAGAATCATCCTTTCGTAGAGCATTTCAAATTCATCAAAGCATTAGAAGATGAAAATACTGTCGCAAAACAGACTATCCCGTCACCGGGACAGTTCTATGCATACTTTACCGGGGCACAGCTTCTGAATACAACATTGGAAATCTATGGATCGGAAGAGGCATTTGCCGAGGATGTGATTAAGGCATACGGTGAATTCGTGCAGGAAATCTATGCAGCAGGCTGCCGTAACCTTCAGTTTGATGACTGCGTATGGGGCGGAATGGTAGATGCGAAGATGGCAGTTGCATTGACCGGAAGAACAGGACAGAGACTGGAAGATTACAAGAAACTCCTTCTGGAACTGAATAACCAGGTAGTAGCACAGGCACCGGAAGATCTGGTGATCAATACACATGTATGCCGTGGAAATTATCATTCTACATTCTTCAGTTCCGGAGCATATGATTCCGTAGCGGATTTGTTATTCGGAGAAGAAAATGTAAATGCATATTATCTGGAATATGACGACAAGAGATCCGGCGGATTTGCACCACTTGCAAAGATATCCGGCGATAAGAAGGTCGTACTTGGACTTATAACAACCAAGACACCGGAACTGGAAGACAAAGAAAAAGTAATCTCAAGAATCCACGAAGCAGCAAAATATGTTCCGCTTGACCGCTTATACTTAAGTCCGCAGTGCGGATTTGCATCCTGCGAGATCGGTAATAAGCTGACAGAAGAAGAACAGTGGGCAAAGCTTAAGCTTGTAAAAGAGATTGCCGACGAAGTCTGGTCAGACAGATAAGCCAGAACAGATTGGCCATAAGCCAGCCGATACCGGTAGCAATGGCAAGGGCTGCCAGCCAGAAATGAGGGAAGAAGAACCAGGTTAAGATTACGCGAAGTGCAATCTGGAGCGTACTTCCGGCTAACGTCAGAACCATTTTCCCAAGTCCGTTATAAGTACCGGTGAAGGTTCCGCCGGCAGGAAAATTTCTGGAATTTATCAGAACAGAAGATCTGATGCCATAAACGTACAATTCGTTATGGAGACAATAAAAATCGTTCTGTCATCTGGAAGTATGATATACTGATAACAAGACCTGCAAAAAAAGATGGAGGTGGACTACATGGATGTTGCAACGATGGTAGCGATTAATAACCTGAATATGGTTACGGTGATGGCAGTACAGGCGGCAAATAATGTAATCACGATCGTAAATGGAGAAAGGATGGAAGAAGATATGGATGGTTCAATGTTAGATCAGTATATGGGAAAAGATTGTACGGTAAGTCTGTTCAACGAAGTAGGAGCAATCAAAGGAAAGCTCATGGACGCAGATATACAGTGGGTAAAGGTTGATACCAAGAAGGGAACACAGCTGATTAACAGAAATATGGTACGGAATATTACTTTTGATAATAAATAGAATGAATAAAAATAGTTGTTTCGAAAAAAGTCAGAAATCAGAAAAAATGAGTTGACATTTCGTGCAGGTGTTTCTATACTTAAACATGTGGATAAAACACGGGGAGCTTGTGTACCAGGCTGAGAGGAAGTTAAGAACTTCGACCCATATACCTGATTTGGATAATGCCAACGTAGGAATGTATGACGTAGATTTTAGGAGAGATGCATTTAGTTGGTATCTCTCTTTTTTGTTGCTATGTGACGTAAATCAGGAACAATAGAATATCGGATAAGTTGAGAGTGAACGAGAGTTCACGAAGGGGTGCACCACCACGGGTGTATTTACTTCGTGAACTCTTTTTTTATCTGACAAGTACTTTTGAAAGTATGATCCGGGAAAGGAGAACGCATGATTATCGTAAATGGAAAAGAAATCAATCTGACAGAGGATACGACTGTTGCAGAATATCTGGAACAGAATCAGTATCAGGTAAAAAGAATCGCTGTAGAGTTAAATGGAGATATTCTTCCGAAATACAGCTATTCCGATACCATGTTAAAAGACGGCGACCGTCTGGAAGTTGTGACATTCGTAGGAGGAGGCTAACATTCATGGAAGAAACCGGATTAGAAAATATGACGGAGAATACAGAGAAAGAAAAAGTACTTAGTAAAGAAGCGATTGTGGCAGCACTAAATGAGAGACATTCTCCGGAGAAACAGAAACTTCTGTCAGCGGGGAGGGTTGCGATCGCCGGGCTTGGCGGATTGGGGTCAAACGTGGCATATGCACTTGCAAGAATCGGAGTCGGCCATCTACATCTGATTGATTTTGATGTGGTGGATATCACGAATCTGAACCGGCAGCAGTATTTTATGGAGCATATCGGGATGTATAAGACAGATGCGCTGAAATCATTATTGTTAAAGATCAATCCATATCTGGATATCGATACAGATTGCGTAAAAGTCACAGAAAAAAATCTTACGAAATTATTTTGTGACGACCTGATTGTGTGTGAAGCATTCGATAATCCAGAAGCGAAAGCAATGCTGGTAAATGGAATACTGGAACATTTTCCGGAAAAGAAACTGGTATCGGCAACCGGTATGGCAGGATACGGAAGCAGTAATACGATTCGCACACAGAAGTTAATGAAGAACTTTTACCTGTGCGGAGACCGCGAGACGGCACCAACGTATGGAAATGGCCTGATGGCACCAAGAGTTGCAATCTGTGCAGCACATGAGGCGAATATGATCACACGTCTGATCCTTGGAGAAGAGGATGTGTAGGAAGACAGGTAAGAAACATAAGATTCATGCCGCAAAAAAAGATAGATAAATAAAAAAGCATGAGCAGAAAATAATAGGAAAGAAGGTCCTGATTATGGATAAAAAAGAAATAAAAAATACAGATACATTTACACTTGGAGGAAAAGAATTTACGTCCCGTTTTATACTTGGTTCAGGAAAATTTTCACTGGATTTGGTGAAAGCATGTGTGGAAAAAGCAGGGGCACAGATTATCACACTGGCACTCCGTCGTGCAAATGAAGGCGGTCTGGCAAATATTCTGGATTATATTCCGGAAGATGTGACACTTCTTCCGAATACATCAGGAGCCAGAAATGCAGAAGAAGCGGTACGTATTGCCAGACTTTCCAGAGAAGTCGGATGTGGCAATTTCGTCAAAGTGGAAGTGGTAAGAGATTCGAAATATCTCCTTCCGGATAATTATGAGACGATCAAAGCTACAGAAATTCTTGCAAAAGAAGGATTCGTGGTTATGCCGTACATGTATCCAGATCTGAATGCTGCAAGAGATCTTGCAAATGCCGGTGCAGCATGTATCATGCCGCTTGGCGCACCGATCGGATCAAATAAAGGGCTTAGCACAAAAGACTTTATTCAGATCCTGATCGATGAGATTGATCTGCCGATCATCGTAGATGCCGGAATCGGACGTCCGTCCCAGGCATGCGAGGCAATGGAGATGGGTGCAGCCGCAGTGATGGCAAATACGGCAATCGCAACAGCAGGAGATGTACCGGCGATGGCAGAAGCATTTAAGAAAGCAATCGAAGCGGGCAGAAGTGCATACCTTTCCGGACTTGGAAGAACGATCGAGCGCGGTGCAAGTGCTTCGTCACCTCTGACAGGATTTTTGCAGGATTAGGAGGAATGACTAATGGAAACAAAGCATGAAGATACACATATTAATGAAAGTATTTTAAGCGAGGAGATTCTGGAAGACCAGAAGAAGAACCGGATCGATCACATGACCTATCTTCCAGGCATGGAGGATATCGGATCAGAAATACTAGACCAGGTCGTAACAGCGATGGAAGCTTACGATTATAATACATATACAGCAGAAGATGTAAAACGTGCACTGGCACATGCAGAGCGCACACCGGAAGATTTTCAGGCGTTATTGTCACCGGCAGCACTGCCATTTCTGGAGGAAATAGCGCAGGCAGCGCAGATCGAGACGAGAAAACATTTTGGTAACAGTGTCTATATGTTCACACCAATCTATATCGCAAATTATTGCGAGAACTATTGCATTTACTGTGGTTTTAATTGCCATAACAAAATCAACCGTGCACAGTTAAATGCGGAAGAGATCGAAAAAGAGATGGCGGCGATCGCAGAGACAGGTCTGCAGGAAATCCTGATTCTGACAGGAGAAAGCCGTAACAAATCTACAGTAGAATACATCGGTGAAGCATGTAAGATCGCCAGAAAATATTTTAAAGTTATTGGTCTGGAGGTTTATCCGGTAAATTCAGACGAATACGCATATCTGCATGAATGTGGGGCAGATTATGTAACGGTATTTCAGGAGACATATAACTCAGATAAATATGAGACACTTCATCTTGCCGGACATAAGAGAATCTATCCATATCGTGTAAATGCGCAGGAAAGAGCATTGAAAGGCGGCATGCGCGGAGTCGGATTCGGAGCACTTCTGGGGTTGGATGATTTCAGAAAAGACGCATTTGCGACCGGATATCATGCTTACTTATTACAGAGAAAATATCCACATGCAGAGATCGCATTTTCTTGTCCGAGACTTCGTCCGATCATCAATAATGACCGGATCAATCCAATGGATGTGCATGAACCGCAGCTTCTTCAGGTAGTGTGTGCATACCGCCTGTTTATGCCATTTGCAAGCATCACGGTTTCGACAAGAGAATGTGAAAGAGTCCGCGATAATCTGGTGAGCATTGCGGCAACGAAGATCTCTGCCGGTGTAAGTACCGGAATCGGAAGCCATGTGGAGGATATTGAAGATAAGGGTGATGATCAGTTTGAAATCTCGGATGGACGTTCGGTGGATGAGGTCTATCAGGCACTTCTGAAACACAATCTTCAGCCGGTGATGAGTGATTATATCTATGTGTAACAGGAAGCATCTTGGGTTAAAAACATGCCGAATACAGCTGAAAGGAGTTGTCAGTGATAAAATCTGTAAACAATCAGGACTTTAAAATCATTGCAGTCAGCAATCGGAAATTATGCAACCGCCCGTTTTTAGAGCAGATAGAAAGAGTCTGCAAGATACATTCGGAAGCTGTGATCTTAAGAGAAAAAGATCTGACAGAAGAGGAATATGGGACATTGGCAAAAGAAGTAATGAATATTTGCAGCCGTTATCAGGTGTCTTGTATTCTTCATAATTTCTGGAAGACTGCACTAGAACTGGGATGTACATCTGTACATCTGCCACTTCCGATTTTGCAAAAAATAGCTGATGAAGAAAAGAAAAAATTTACAAAGATTGGAATTTCTATACATTCTGTAGAAGAAGCGAAAGAAGCAGAGCAATTGGGAGCTTCCTATCTTACGGCAGGGCATATCTATGCGACAGATTGTAAGAGGGGATTACCGCCAAGAGGATTGGGATTCTTAAAAGAAGTTTGCCGGGAAGTCAGCATTCCGGTGTATGGAATAGGCGGAATAAAGTTCGATGAAGAACAGTGGAATGATATGAAAAAATGTGGAGCAGTTGGAGGATGTGTTATGTCCGGAATGATGGAAATATAGTAATCGAAATAAAACAGCTCATTTTTAAAAGAGCAGGAAAGCCTTCTGAGTCGGTACTCGGAAGGCTTTTGCTTTGCACTGGCATATAAGTGCATATCAGATAGTACTTTACAAAATTATTTCTAAGTGTTATATTAATACAAAAATGAATAGTTCAAAATTGAAATAAAAAGGAGACCTACATATATGAACACAGGAATCGAATTTGCAGAAAAGCTGTCAAAGGCATACAGTGAGACCTGCAAACCGTTATGCCATGAGCTGAATATTCCACAGACCGCATTTGACATCTTACTTTTCCTGGCGAACAACCCAGAATACAAAACTGCCAGAGACATCGTAGAAATACGAAAAATTAAAGCCAATCTTGTATCGGTAAATGTGGATAAACTTGTGAATGAAGGCTATCTGGAGCGGAAAAGTGTAGAAGGTGACCGAAGAAAAGTCAATCTGATCTGTACAGAAAAGTCAAAAGAGATTATCCAAGAAGGACAGAAACTTCAGCAGTCGTTCGTTGAAAAACTATTTGAAGGAATGGATGAAGATACAAGAAAAGCACTTCAAAAAGGAATGGCGCATATGGAAGCGAATATAGAGAAGATGTTGGAGGAAAAGAACTAGATGAATACAATATTAATGATTATCGTAACATTTTTCGCGGGGATGGGAGCCGGACTCGGAACCGGATTTGCAGGAATGAGTGCGGCGGCAGTGATCAGTCCGATGCTGATCACATTTCTTGGAATGGATCCATATATGGCAGTCGGAATTGCACTTTCATCAGATGTACTTGCAAGCGCAGTATCTGCCTATACATATGGAAAGAATAAGAATCTGGATGTGAAGAATGGTCTGATCATGATGGTCAGTGTACTTGCCTTTACCGTTGTAGGAAGTTATGTGTCCAGTCTGGTACCATCTACAACGATGGGAAATTTCTCGGTATTTATGACATTCTTGCTCGGCATTAAGTTCATCGTAAAACCTGTCATGACAACAAAAGAAGCCATGGAAAAAGTATCGCCGAAGAAACGTGCGGTGCAGTCGTTAATCTGTGGTGTCATGATCGGATTTATTTGTGGATTTATCGGTGCCGGAGGCGGTATGATGATGCTATTGATCCTGACCTCTGTCCTGGGATATGAGCTTAAGACGGCGGTAGGAACGAGTGTGTTCATCATGACATTTACTGCCTTTACCGGTGCAGTTTCGCATTTTGCAATCGGGGGAATGCCGAATATAGCGGTGTGGATCTTATGTATTGTGTTCACACTGTTGTGGGCAAGGATTGCGGCAGTATTTGCGAATAAGGCAACACCGAAGACATTGAACCGGGCGACGGGTGTGATATTAGTGGTTCTTGGGATTGTGGTTATGGCGTTTTCTATTTTAAATTGATAGAGAGCAGGAAGATTTATAAAATTGCAGATGAAAAAATGATGAATGAAAGCTGGCTGGGATTTCATACGTTGGATGTAGAGAGGGCAATTGATGACCTAAAAGAAATATATAATCAAAAACATACTGAATGAGGTAAGCAGGCAGCCCTCTATGGAATGGATTAGCAGATTTAAAGGAAAAAGGTATTAATAGAAAAATAATATGGTGTTTTGTTTATTATGCATTCTACAGGGACTGCCGGTGGCAGGTCCTGTAGAAAGAAAAATATTGCTTATAATTCTTTAATATTTCCCTTTTCTATATTTTCTTTGAGTATCTGGTCTGTTACTTTATATAAAGTCTCAGATCCCAGCTGCGTTTTCCGTTGTCTTCCGTATACCTGTTCGGAAGTAACCTGATGCTCACGCCAGTCGCCACCGCCGTTACTGTTATTGAGAAGCAATGGCTGCAGGTTATCCAGGGAATGTGCAAATTTGGATTCCGGTGTCTGGTAATTTTCGAATTCATCAAAGAATGAAGTCAGTTCTTTTTTCTGATCTTCTGGTAACAGTGAGAAGATCCGTTCTTTGGCAGCATCTTCACGTGCTTTCTGCGTCTTTAATCCTTCTGTATCGTAGGCATAAGTATCTCCGGCGTCAATTTCCACAATGTCATGGATCAGGCACATGATCATAACTTTTGCGATATCGACGGGTTCATTGGCATAATCTTTTAACAGGTATGCCATGATTGCCATATGCCAGGCATGCTCTGCATCATTTTCGCGCCTTCCGTGTCCGGAGAGGTGGGTCTGTCGTAATATATTCTTTTCTTTATCAATTTCGAGAATGAAATCAAGTTGTTGTTTTAATCTTTCGTCCATGATAATTCCTCCTTGTATGATTGGTACGAACAAACTATAAGATAGTATAACATAAATGAAAGTAGGATGAAAAGCAAAAACACAGAAAACATATAAAACATATTGACTTAATAGGAAAACGGTGTTAAACTCCAGTTATTAAAAGATAAAAGAGAGAAAAGCTCAGAAGGCAGGTGCAGGAAGTAATGAAACAGATATTATGCTTTGGGGATTCGAATACGTGGGGGTTAGATGGAGAGACAGGAAAGCGTTTTCCGTGGGAAGAACGATGGACCGGAATCTTACAGGAAAAACTGGCGGACCGAGATATTAGAATTGTTGAGGAAGGTCTGTGTGGAAGAACGACCATATTTGAAGATCCGCTTCGCCTGGGAAGACGGGGAACAGAATTGCTTCCGACATTATTGGAGACGCACACGCCGGATGCAGTCGTATTGATGCTCGGAACGAATGACTGCAAAACCATATTCGGAGCGTCAGCAGAAATCATCGGAAAAGGAATTGCCAGGCTACTTGAACAGATTAATCAGTATGCAGATAAGATGAAGGTTCTTGTGATATCTCCGATCTATCTGGGAGAAAAGGTATGGCAGGACGGATATGATCAGGAATTTTCGCCAGAATCCGTAGAAGTATCAAAGAAATTAGAACCGGTATATGAGAAAGTGGCCGGAAAGTATGGCAAACGATTCATGCGGGCAGCAGATTATGCGAGTCCGTCGGAAGCAGATCAGGAGCATATGGATGGACAGAGTCATAAGATTCTTGCAGATGCGATTTATAGAAAATTAGAAGCAGAGATTTTATAGAAAAGATAAAAATCCGTTGTCAGTCAATGGTATGTCCTGTTTTACTGGAGTTCCGGTAAAGGGAACATATCAGGATAAGACAACGGATTTTCTGCTATCTTTTGGATGTAACTTCTGCAACGGATTTTCCGGTGATTAATTCCATTACCGTACTTTTGGCATCGATAGCGGTAAACACTCCTGCAAGAATGAAAATGGCTCCGAGATATCCCATCTCCGTGAGCTTCTCATGCAGGAAGATGAAGGAAAAAATCGCTGCAAAGATCGGTTCCAGGGAGAACAGGAATCCGGTATTCTCCGGTGTTGTATATTGCTGCACAACAGTTTGTACAACGAATCCGTAAGCTGAGGACAAAAGAGCAAGTCCAAGAACGGAGATCCAGTCCAACGCGGTGCTCGGAAATATCGGGGATCCGAACACCAGCAGACCGATTATGGAATAAAGACAGGTAAAGCCCTGCTGGTAGACTCCGAGTGCAAGTGGATCTACCTGTCTGGTAAAATAGCTGTTTAATACAATATTGATTGAATAACTGAAAGCCGAAAGCATACAAAGCAGCGTTCCGGGCTTGACAGCAAATATATCACCGCCGTTGATCAGTACCATTCCGATTAATACGATAATGATTCCAAGCCTGACATGATGTTCCGGAAGTCTCCGGGAAATAACTGCATGAATGACCGGAACAAGCACAACGGTGGTGCTGAGGATGAATCCACTCTGAGAAGCAGTGATCGTATTTAATCCGTAAAGGATTGGCGTAAGGTTTGTAAAAAGCAGAAAGCCGGTGATGGCACTGTAGAGTAAAAGTCTTTTATTAACGTTCAGTAACCTTTTGAAAAATATAAGTACCAGAATCAGAAATGCAATTCCTGTACGCAGAGCCATCAGCATCAGAGGGGAAAGTCCCTCAATTCCAAGTTTCATAAATATATAAGAAGTTCCCCATGCCATAGAGCAGGTTGTAAGAATCAGATTGGCTTTTTTTGTCGACATAATCGGCGATTCCTCCTATGTAATAGTTTTCTTGTTTTTTATTATATAGTAGAATAGAATAGATGCCAATGGGGACGTGAAAAAGTGGCTTTTTCAGTGTCCCCTATGGCTTACAAAGCACATATATTAATAATAAAAGCATCTGGAGTTAATGTATGACCAGTCAGAAACTAGAAAATCTTTTAAATCTTGCACTGAATTCCGCGGAAGATGAGAGGGAAAAATCCTTGAATTTAAATGTTGGATATGATCCGATTGACCGGGAATGGGATCTGATCATCAAATATTCCGTAAATCTGGACCGAGTCAGGAAGATAGCATCCAAAGTAACAGAACTTCAAAATGAATATGCAGTCATCCGAATTACAGAATCCAGAATCGACATCTTATCGGGAATTCCGGAAGTTGAATATGTAGAAAAACCAAAACGGCTGTTCTTTCAGGCGGCAGAAGGAAGGCGTGTGTCTTGTATCAATGCGGTACAGGATACACGCCTTTCTCTGTATGGACAGGGAATATTGGTTGCAATCATAGATTCGGGAATCGATTATGCGAATATAGATTTTCGAAATGCGGACGGAAGCACGAGGATTCGGTATCTGTGGGATCAGTCTCTGGATCCGGCAGATGGGGAAACAGCACCGGTTGGATACAGCATCGGTGTGGAGTATACGAAAGGACAAATAGATGAAGCATTAAATGCACAAACTGTATCAGAACAGAGAAGGCTTGTGAGAAGCCAGGACATTTCCGGACACGGTACGGCAGTGGCGGGAGTAGCAGCAGGAAATGGAAGCAACAGTGGAGGACGTTATGCCGGAGTTGCCATGCAGAGTGAATTGATCGTTGTAAAACTTGGTAATCCTATACAGGAAGGATTCCCAAGAACGACAGAGCTAATGATGGGGATCGATTATATAATAAGAAAGGCACTGGAGCTTCGGATGCCTGTAGCTGTGAATATCAGTTTTGGAAATACTTACGGCGGACATGACGGGACGACACTTCTGGAGCGGTATATCGATGATGTGTCCAATATATGGAAGAGTGTATTTTGCATCGGAACCGGAAATGAAGCGGCAAGTGCCGGGCATACTTCCGGTAGAATTATTTCAGAAGGAGAAGAGACAATCCAGCTTGCAATTCAGAGCAGACAGTCATCGATCAGTATCCAGATATGGAAAGAATATACGGATCAAATAGAGATTTCGATCATCAATCCATCGGGAGTGCGGGTCGGACCGGTACCGGAGATATTGGGACCACATCGCTTCCGAATCGGTCAGACAGAAATATTGCTTTATTATGGGGAACCAAGTCCTTACAGCATTTCCCAGGAAATCTATATAGATCTGCTTCCGGTAGAAAGTTATCTGACAGAAGGAATATGGAGAATTGTTCTAAGTGCCGGGAAAATCGTGACAGGACAATATGAAATGTGGCTTCCAAGCGACAATGTATTGAACCGTGGAACAGGATTCTTGTTTCCAACAGATGCTACGACGCTCACAATTCCGTCTTCTGCCAGCCGTGCAATATCCGTAGGAGCGTATGACGCAAGGACATTTGCATATGCGGATTTTTCGGGAAGAGGATTTACCAGACTTACAAATATGGTGAAACCGGATCTTGTGGCACCGGGAGTGGAAGTTATGACAACAACAGTGGGCGGAGGATATGCGGCATTTACAGGAACATCCTTTGCCACGCCATTTGTGACAGGAAGTGCAGCGCTTTTGATGGAATGGGGGATTGTGAGAGGAAACGATCCATATCTATATGGGGAAAAAGTGAAGGCGTATCTGAGACGTGGAGCGAAAAAAGTACCGGGATTTGACGAGTATCCGAATGAGGAAGTGGGGTATGGGGCCTTATGTACAGCACAAAGTATCCCCAAAATATGAAAACGGCTGATTCGAAAAAGTAAATTTCAGTGCCAGAGTAATAAGGATAAAAGGTACATTTTTTTAGTAGGATAATGTTTCCAAAAGTGCTAAAATAAAATTATCATACATAAGCGAGGCGTAAAACAATGAAAAAAATCAAGTGGGGCGTTATAGGAACTGCCGGAATTGCCAGAAGTTGTACCATTCCGGGAATGATACAGGCATACAACTGCGAATTATATGCAATTGCCGGAAGAAGCATAGACAAAGCTGAACAATTTAAAGAAAAATTCGGATTTGAGAAAGTCTATGGAAGTTATAAAGAATTGTTGGATGATCCGGAAGTGGAAGCGGTATATATTGCGCTGCCAAATACTTTACATTATGAGTGGGCCGTGAAAGCTATGAAAAGCGGCAAACATGTACTGTGTGAAAAGCCGCTTGCACCGTGTGAAAAGCAGGTAAAAGAATTATTTGAAACAGCAAAAGAGAATCATGTATATCTTATGGAAGCTTTTGCGTATCAGCACAGTCCATATATCACTGCAATTAAGAAAGAGATAGAAGATGGAACGATAGGAGAAGTTTGTTATATAGATTCCGCATTTATCACATCGGATTATAATAAGGAAAATATCCGGATGAGACGGGAGACTCTTGGAGGGTGTACATACGATCTTGGAGTATATAACACAAGCCTGACGTTAGGACTTCTGAATGAAGAACCAGAAAAAGTCGAGGCTTCCGCAATCTTTTCGGAAGAAAAGATCGATAAGCTGACTTCTGTAGTCATGGAATTCGCAGATGGAAAGAAAGCAGCATTTACCTGTGGCATGACGCTTGCAACGAATCAGGACAGGAGACTGGACTGTCTGGAGATAGATGGAACGAAGGGAAGTATTACCGGAACCAAATTTGCATTCAATGGTGATGGAGAATTAAGCTATACGATTCGTACGGCTGAGGGGCAGGAAGAAGTAAAGACGGTAGAAGTTCCACAGAATTATCGCCTGGAGGTAGAACAATTCGGCAGATGCATCGATGAAAATGAGATTCCGGCGGTTACGGAAGAATTTTCGCTGAAAAATGCGAGACTTGTTGAGAGGATTCTGGAGGAAATCGGATATTAAGATGAAAAAGAATGAAAAGATCAGGACGCCGTTAGGAATTATTTCTGTTTTCAAGAATGAAATACCTGAAAGATATCATTGTGTAGTGGAACCGGAGATTTTACGTATCAGTGAGACGCATATAAGGATTCTGACAATAGATCAGGCCGTATCCTGGGGAGAAGAAGTGTATTCACCAAGACTTCATCAGAACTGTATGAATCCTGAAAATATTACACTATATCCACTGGAGATTGAGTGGAATGGGGATAAAGTTACGGTTTCAGATCATTATGGGATGAAAAAGTGGATAACCGGGGAAAAGTTACCGGAAATTCAAGACTGGAATTTAAAACTGAAAAAATTAAGATGTAATCCTTGCAGAAACTGTGGAAGATGTTAGAAAGCGAAAGAGAAGAGGAAAAAATATGAATTATTCAGAATGTATAGAAAATGCAAGAACACGTATTGGAAATTATTGTAAGGCCTGTCCGGAGTGTAATGGACGCGCCTGCAAGAATCAGATGCCTGGACCTGGGGCAAAGGGAATCGGAGATACAGCTATCCGTAATTATGATAAATGGAAAGAAATCCGTGTTCAGATGGACACAATTGCAGAAAACAAACCGGTGGATACATCCCTGGAGCTCTTCGGAAAGAAGTTTTTATATCCATTTTTTGCAGGACCGGTTGGTGCAGTGGGATTACATTACGGCGACTGTCTGGATGATGTGAGATATAATGATATTCTTGTGTCAGCATGTGCGAAATACGGGATTGCCGCATTTACAGGAGATGGTCTCGACAGTAATGTGATGGTTGCTGCGACAAAAGCAATCGGGAAAACAGACGGAATCGGAATCCCGACCGTGAAACCATGGAACATAGATACCGTTGCAGAAAAGATGAAGATGGTTCAGGAATCAAAGGCATTTGCAGTGGCAATGGATGTTGATGCAGCAGGACTTCCATTTCTTAAGAACATGGAGCCGCCGGCAGGAAGTAAGACAGTGGAGGAACTTGGAGAGATCGCAAAGATTGCAGGAATACCATTTATTGTAAAAGGTGTTATGACAGTCAGAGGAGCCCTGAAGGCAAAAGAGGCCGGGGCATCTGCAATTGTAGTATCGAATCATGGAGGACGTGTGCTGGATCAGTGCCCGGCGACAGCAGAGGTGCTGGAAGAGATCGCCAGGGCAGTAGGGGATTCCATGAAGATATTTGTAGATGGCGGAATCCGGAGTGGTGTAGACGTATTCAAGGCCCTGGCACTCGGAGCAGATGCAGTCATCATTGCAAGACCATTTGTGACTGCCGTTTATGGAGGTGCGGAAGAAGGCGTAAAGTCTTATATAGATAAGATTGGAACAGAGCTGGAAGACACGATGAAAATGTGCGGGGTAACGAGTCTCAAAGAGATCACCAGAGCGTCTGTCTGGATGAAATAATTACCAGATTCCCATGATATGCTGCATTCCGAGACTTACGATGGTAATTCCGATCCAGCAGCATCCACCGAGCATAAGTGGTTTTCCGCCGGATTTAATCAATTTCACAACATTGCTGTTAAGTCCGATCGCAGCCATAGCCATAATGATAAAGAATTTCGACAATTCTTTTAACGGAGCAAATACGTCTGCACTGACCCCCATAGTCATACATACAGTTGTGATCACAGCTGCAATGATGAAGTATAAGATGAACATAGGAAATGCTCTCTTTAAGCTGAATTTGTTTGATGCTGAGTCAGCATTTCCAGATTTTGCAGCAGATTTTGCACGGATCAGGGACAATACCAGTGTGATCGGAATAATTGCCAGTGTACGTGTAAGCTTTACGGTCACGGCTGTATTCAGTGTTTCACTTCCGAGATTCCACATACTGTCCCAGGTAGAGGCAGCAGCGGTGACCGAAGAAGTATCATTAATAGCGGTTCCGGCAAATAATCCGAAGGAACTTCCACTTGTAGTGTCAAAGCCAAGTGCACTTCCAAGTACAGGGAAAAGTACGGCAGCGATAACATTAAAGAAGAAGATTACAGAGATTGCCTGTGCAACTTCAGTATCATCTGCATCGATGACCGGTGCAGTGGCAGCGATCGCAGATCCTCCGCAGATGGATGAGCCGACCCCTACGAGAATCGAAGTATTCGATGGGACATTCATGATCTTGCGGAGAACCCACGCAATGATCAGAGAAGTACTTATCGTACATACGATGATCGGAAGGGATTGCTTTCCAGTCTGTAGAATAACACCAAGATTCATTCCAAATCCAAGCAGTACAACCGCTGTCTGTAAAATAATCTTAGAAGTCCATTTGATACCTGGTTCGGCTTTTCCTTTATTGGTCCATACTAGTGTAATCAGCATTCCGGCCAGGATCGCGATGACAGGTCCGCCGATAACCGGGAAAGCCTTTCCAAGAAGCCATGATGGAATCGCAATCACAAAACAAACCAGTATACCGTTTAGGTTTTTGTTAAAAAAATTCATGTTTTTTCCTCTTTCTCATTCTTTTATTGGTTCATACGGGTTTCCACTAGAGATTATAACACTGGATAACAATAATAAATAATTATATAATATTATCGAATGATAATAAAAAATTATTAAAAAATCAAATTGACAATGAAAGGAAAAAGATTATGCTGGATTTTAGAACAGATACATTCCTTGCGGTATGTGATACAATGAATTTCACAGAGGCAGCAAGAAGGTTACATATTACGCAACCGGCAGTTTCGCAACATATTCATTTCTTTGAAAAGGAATACGATGTCAAATTGTTTTCTTATTGTAATAAACAGTTGTATCTGACTCAGGAAGGAGAGATACTTAGAAAACGGCTGATGACAATGAAAAATGATCAGCTGGCAATTATGAATGAGATAAGAAATGAATCCCATAAGATGGAATCACTTTCCATAGGAGTTACGATGACGATTGGAGAATATGCAATTGTAGATAAAATAGCAGATTTCCTGATCAGCCATCCGGAGATAAACCTGCATATACATTATGGAAATACAACGCAGCTGTTGACATTGCTTGATGAAGGAAGGATTAATCTTGCGCTTGTAGAGGGCAATTATCCGAAGGAAAATTATGAACATAAAAATTACAGTACGGAAGAGTATATAGCAGTTTGTGCCAGAGATCACACATTCAAAGAAAAATTTCCAGAAACAATGCAGGAACTGGTGAAGGAGCGCCTGCTTGTACGTGAACCGGGATCCGGGACAAGAAATATTTTAGAGGAGTTACTTCTTGCAAGAGGAATGGGGATAAAAGATTTTCTCCATTATACAGAAGTAGAAAATATGCATACAATTATCGGGCTTTTAAAAAGAGATTGTGGAATTTCATTTATGTATAAGATTGCAGTAGCGGATGAACTTAAGAATGGAACATTGAAAGAAATCAGACTTTTAGATTTTAAAATGCAGCATGCTTTTGACTTTATCTGGGAAAAGGGCAGTATTTATACAGAAAAATATATTGGAATATGTGAGGAACTTCTGAAAAAAGAGAATATCATATATTGATTAGTTGTACTTATCGATAATGAAAGAAAGTATAAATCAGGAAGGATGGGAATCATATGATGACAAGAGAAGAAGCATTAGCATACGGAATGTCTTTTGACAATGTATATGAAGAAAAGCCATTCCGTGATCCAAACTGGCAGCTGGTGCGGATCAAAGGAAGTAAAAAAACATTTCTGTGGATCTATGAACGGGAAGGCTATATCAATCTGAATGTCAAAGTGAATCCGGAGTGGAGAGACTTCTGGCGCTCGACGTATGAGTCAGTGACGGCCGGGTATCATCTGAATAAAGAACACTGGAATACGATCATTCTGGATGGGACTGTTCCGGAAAAAGAGATTAAAAGAATGATCGCAGAAAGCTATGATCTGGTTACGGACAGTCCGACAAAGAGAATTTACGAAGCAGTGAAGCGTATTCCAAAAGGGCATGTGGCAACTTATGGGAAGATCGCAGAGATGGCGGGAGACCCCAGAATGGCAAGAGCCGTGGGCAATGCACTGCATAAGAATCCGGATCCGGAACATATTCCATGCTTCCGTGTGGTCAATGCGAAAGGAGAACTGGCCGGGGCATTTGCGTTTGGTGGAGAGGATGTGCAGGCAGAACTTCTTCGGGCGGATGGAGTTGAAGTGATAAACGGCCGGGTAAATCTGGAAAAATACGGAATAAAAGCTGCCAGTGGCAGGCTCCCAGAGATTTGAACGCCATGTATGATAGACCAGAGGGAGAGTGGGAAAATAACTTTTTCTATATTCCAGGTGGAATAGTATGAAGCGAAGGAACAGGGAGACGATACATTGTACTGTCACCTTGTGGATTCGGAGCTGCAGGTAAAATAAAAAAAGAAAAGAAGATAAAAATGAAACAGATTGCAAAGAAAATAACAGAATATGTAAAGAAAAGTAAAAGAGCAAAGCTATATGGAGTATTTGGTCTGATATATTTGATTGCAGTCATATTTGTCATGAATGACGCATGGCTGTATCAGACACCAATTGCAAAGCTGACAAAAGTAGAGACAAGCGTGGCAGGAGAAAGCAAAAGTACCCGTGGAACACAAGAAATTAAATATAAGCAAAAGATCCGGGGGGTGATATTAAATGGAACGAATAAAGGGGAAATCGTTGATTTTTCTAATGAATATACCTATACAGGAATGTTAAAGCAGAAATATCACAAAGGGGATAAGGTATTGCTGAACGGGTCTGAAAATAATGTGGGATCCAGTATACAGTGTGTAAAAAGAGATACGGAACTTATTATTTTGCTTGGTCTTTTAATATTGGTATTGATGATGATTGCGGGAAAGAAAGGCTTGCTTACAATTGTGACAGTGGGAATCAATATTGTGATATTTACAGCAGGATTCCTAAAAAGCGGTGATGATGCGGATGTTGTAGCAATCTGTAATAAAATGGTAATCTTTTTTGCAATTGCTACATTGATCGGATTAAATGGAATTCACAGGAAAACATGGGCGGCATTATTGTCAACTATATGTGTATTGGCAATGATCATGGGAATATTTGATGTGGTGATCAGTCATAGTGCTGAATTGGATTATTCTACTATGGAATATTTGGGGAGCATTGATAATCCGGATGAGATTTTTCATGCAGAGATTTTGCTATCAGGACTTGGAGCAATCATGGATGTTGCAGTGGCAATTGCTGTCGCATTGAGTGAAATTGTTACGAAGCGGCCAGAAGTTACATTTCGGGAGTTATTCCGGTCCGGAAGAGAGATAGGATATGATATTATGGGAACGATGATCAATGTATTATTGTTCGTGTTTGGCTGTGGCTTGATTCCGATGTGCGTGATCAGGATGAATAACAGTGTCCGGTTTATGACGATTATAAAATTACATATTCCGTGTGAATTATGCAGATTCTTCATAGAGAGTATTGGAATTGTACTGGCAATACCAGTATCTATACTGATCACATCTGTGATGATGAAATTAACGATAAGGAAGGTGAAGAAGACATGTTGATGATACTGGGATTGATTCTGTTATTTTTGATCATGATTATTGGCGGGGACAGAGGTGTGATATCATTGATAGCACTGGTTGGAAATATGTTGCTGCTTAGCCTGGCTATCTGGCTGATGGCAGCGGGAGCACCGGTACTTCTGGTTACGATCGGAATGGGAATCATCATTTCATGTGTAACATTATTTTATCAAAATGGTACCAATGAAAAGACAAAGAGTGCATTTGCAGCAGTATTGATTACAATGACGGTCCTGTTTTTCTTTATCTATATGGTGGTGTGGAGAAGTGAGGCAGGAGGATTGAATGAAATCCAGGCTGCGGAAGATGATGTATTATATTACAATATGAATCTAGATATTAATATGAGAAATGTTGCGACAGCTGTGATCATACTCAGCACGTTGGGTGCTGTGTTAGATATGGCACTTACGGTTACCACTTCCGTTTATGAGGTCAGTATTCACAAACCGGAGATGAAACTGACAGAACTTGTAGAAAGCGGAATGCAGATTGGAAGAGAAGTAATCGGGACAACAGTGAATACATTGCTGTTTGCATATGTGGGAGAATCGTTATTATTATTTTCTTATCTGAAGATGCAAGATTATACACTGGAAACATTATTAAATTCGAAAATATTATTTCAGAACTGTGTATCTATGATATTTGGTGCGATTGCCTGCGTGGTGGTGATGCCGGTTGCGGCGGTATTGGTTGGCAGGCATTTGCCCGGGTATAATCATTAACTGATTATATCCGGAGCATTATTTTGGCAGAAAAAATACCATCTTCATAGGTAAAGTCACAGGCACCGCCGTTTTTGGCGGTAATGTGGCGGACAGATTCGATTCCTATGCCGTTTCCGGAGCGTTTGGAGGATTGGAAAATATTGTTTTCTTGCTGTATTTTACCATCGAAGGTATTCTCCACATGAATCAGAAGCAGGTGATTATGGTGGGGATAAACCTCCGCATTAATCTTTCTGCGGGCGGGCTCTGTTTTCACACTTGCCTGGATGGCATTTTCCAGTAGATTGGAAAATACAAGGCACAGATTAATCTCATCTATGGAAAGATCAGTGGGCAGGGAAACCAGTGCATGAAAAGGAATATTTTCTTTTTGGGCAAGGGTGGAATAATATCCGAAAACACTGTCAACAGCCTGATTTTCACAGAAATGGAGGTTATAGTCAGAAATTTTTTCGGTTGTAGCGGATAGATATTTTTTAATCTTTTCCATGTCACCCTGCTCTGCCAGAGAGGACAGTTGGACAAAATGATGACGGATGTCGTGACGCGCCTGTTTTGCTTCTTCAATGGCCATACAGAGATTCTCGTATCTTTCCTGCTGAAGGGAAAGAAAATGGTTCTCCTGCTGAAGTCTGGCATTTCTGTTCAGGCTGACCGCCATCATGAGAAACATGACATAAAACAGGAGCAGGATTATGAGCAGTACAAGACTTAAAACAATATAACACTGCAGGACCCGCCCGGTATATAAAGTGTTGCGGTATTTAGGAATCATAAAAAGATTCACTCCGATGAAGATTACCGGAAGGATCCAGAATACATACCAGGTTTGGGCAAAGTTTTCGTCTGCGATCATTGTCTGAACACAGTGGCGGGCAGGATACCAGGCTGCCAGAACAAACAGCAGGCAGATGACGTTATAGAAAATTCCGGCACTGGTACGAAACCACAGCTCATTTTCTGTAATATGCAGGTCAGCAGTAATAAGTGCATTGACTGCCCGGGAAAGACTATTGACACATGCAAAAACGGCAAAGACTGCCAGAAAAATACTGACGGATTTCCAGACAGAGATTTTTAACGTTTTATGATAAATAAGCATAATAACAGGCAACAGAGGAAACAGGATCCATCTGGTGGGAAAGTGGAAGGTACAGCAAACTGCTCCTCCGAAAATACAGATTCCCAGGAGAAGAGGAAAAAGCCACGCTGTCAGCTTAAGCGGTGTCTGTCGCAGATAGCTTTTTACAGGCAGATATGACAGCAGTATGCCGGGAATGATTACGGAAAGTTCAAGTACAGGGCGAAGTATGTCAGTCATTTCAAGACCTCCTTTGGAACAGAAATTCCATAAATGTCTGTCTGGCGTTTTTGAGCAGCTTCCGGCTGACCGGGACATTGCTTCCGTTATCAAGGCAAAAACCTGATCCGTCAAAATCAACGGCATGCTCCAGATTGATCACGACACCTCGGTTACACTGATAGAAACGTGCGTCCATTTTCAGGGAGGTTATGAAGGAATCAAAGGACTGGCGGGTGACCAGCTCCCTTTCACCGGCAGTGTGGATGTGAATCATGTGAGAAAAATGCTCTGCGTAGATTATTTCCTGGAAAGGAATCTGAATATTACTGCCGTTTACCTTAACATCTATGTATTTTCCGGAATCCGGGATGCGGGAAAGGATTTCATCTGCCAGCGCGGAAATATCATTTTCACTGTAGGGCTTTACAAGATAGTGCAGAGCCCGGACCTGAAATCCCTCTAAAGCATGGTCAGTGGAAGTTGTTGTAAAGATCAGCAGACAGTCTGTGTCTGATCTGCGAAGTTCTTTTGCGATATCAATTCCATTGGCTCCATTCATATAAATATCCAGAAACACTACAGTGAAAGGGCATTCTTTCGCTGAAGTGAGGAATGTTTCTCCATTTTCATATTCAAATATATCTGTATGGACATTGCGTCTGGAAAACTGAGATTCCAGTCTGTTTCGCAGCAGTGTCCGTTCGTCTGAAATATCATCAACAATTGCAATTTTCATAGTAGATCTTCCTTATATATATTTATAAAATTCCGCTTGCTGAGACTTTTTCATCTGTGTAATCTATAGCCGCAGACAGGCAAGTGGAGTAGTTATTTCAAAAACGCTCTGGTAACAGTATATCACAAAACAATATCACGGAGTTACAATTCGTGCTATTTTCTGTCGCTTCGTGACAGAATTGTTGAAATGATTTCTGCCTTTCTTATAATGAGAATAACAAATGAAACTAGCTTAAATGGAAAGGAAGGGGAGTGTTGTCGTGTATTGTATTGCCATATTGACCGACCAGGAACAGGAAGGACAAAAAAGTGCGGAATATATCAGGAATTACTGTACAGAGAAGCATGTCTTTCCACTGATTGAAATTTATCAGAAGCAGGAACAATTTTTTGCACAGACATTGAAAACAGTACCGACAGTGGTGTTTCTCGCATTACCGGGTGTGTCCGGCCTGAATGCAGCAGAACACCTTCGTTCTCTGTATCCGAAATGTGGAATTATCTGGTGCAGTGATCTTGATTTTTCGCTTCATGCGTTCAGACTGCGGATAGAATATTTTTTTATGAAACCTGTGGAAGAGCAGAAAATAAAAGAAGGTCTTTCCATCTGGTTTGAATGTAAAAAAGGAGGGGGCTATGAAAGAAAAGAAAGTAATTGATTATACTAGAACCTATCGAAGAATTGAGGCAGATAAAAAGAAATGTATTCTGTATATTGTCATACTGATCCTGCTTGGCTTTCTGCTTATGTGGACTCAGATCGATGATCTGACCAGGATGATCTGTAAGATATGTGCCGGTGTTTTAAAGAAATATGAACCGCATATGTATGTTGGAATCCGTTCAGAAACGTATCCTCTGTTTGGAAAAATCAGCTATCTCAGTGCAGAAACCGTATATCCGGGAATACAGATAAGCCTTATAAATGCAGGAATTTCTCTTGGAGTGATCATTCTGCTGGCGGGACTTCCATGGAAGGGTCGCCCTCTTGCTATATATCTGATTCTGTGCAGTGCGATTCATCTGATAAACAGTCTGTGGTTTGTGTTTGGGGAAAAATATTTTCCGTATACTTTAACCGTTTATTCAAAATTATATATGCTTCAGGAAATTGGCATATGGGTGATGTTTTTTGTTATGACAGTTATGGTCACCGGAATAATAGGAGACAGGGGAGTGATCTATAAGCTTTTGACGCTTCTTGCAATCATGTTGTATTCCATTGTATTTGGAACTGTTCGCTATGTGATCTTTATTTGGCTGCTGTACAGATTTTCTGTGATCTATATGGCATTTTTCTACTTTATGATAGGTCCTATGTTTGACTTTTTATATCTGGTTATGATTTATGCAGTGTTTGTCAACCGCATGATCGGTGTTTACGATTCAAGGAAGGGAAAGGAGGTATGGAAATGGTCGTAGCTATTATGAAAGGTTATATTATTTTTGTTATTATTCTGATGCTTCTGTACACAGCCAGACATCAGGAAGAAGCGCCTGCGTTGGGAAAACCAGTACTGGTCATGCGGGATACAACAGAACGTCCGGAAGGGGTGGAAGCAGGAACCTTAAAGCTTGCAGGCACGAAGATGGATGATATATACAGAGAATGCAGGCAGCTCCTTACAGAACCAGAGATTTACAGAAAGATGAGTAAGGCCAGAAATCCTTATGGTGATGGAACTGCAAGTATCAAAATCAGAAAAATCCTGGAGGATATAAATGCATGAGCATAAACAAAACCAATGCAAAAGAAAAGTGAAAAATCGAAAGAACGTGGTGGGACTTATTATATTTTGCATAACTGTGGGGATTGTATTTTTGTATGCTTATTATCAGAATCTGAGAAAAGAAATAGATGCCCGTCAGAAATGGCTGGAAACAGTCCTGATCGGAGAAAAAAGGTGGATTCTTGAGAACCAGGGCTCTGAGGGCGAAATCTATATGAATGGAAGTGAAGCCGGAGATGTTAATCCATACTTTGCATGTATGGCTGCACTGGGGCTTTTGGCAGAAACAAAGAATTGTCCCATCACGGAAACAGAGAAAAAAGCTGTCGGCAGGTATCTGGACTGGCATACCGGGATTTTGCTGGAAACAGATGGGAAAATGGGAATCTACAGGAAAGAGAGTGGAAAACTTATTTATAAAGAAAAGGTTGATTCCGAAGACGGATATCTAGGTATGTATCTTTTCCTTATGGGAAAATACCTGGAAAAGACAGAAAATACAGATTTGCCGGAATACTGGAAAAAAGGAATCAGCCTTGCATTAAAAAAGATTCAAAGCCTGATGCGGGATGGAATCACACAGGTCTCAGAAGAAAATACAACCGCTTATCTGATGGATAATCTGGAAGTATGGAAAGGTCTGCACGAATTGGAACTTGCAGGACTGGAAGATACACAGGCAATCAGTGAAATGCGTAAAAAGATACAGGCGCAGATAGAAAATATATTCTGGGATGATGCGAATCAAAGATGGAGAATTATTGGAAACAGTGATCTGTATGATCAGATAGAATTTTATCCGGATGGTGTTGCTCAGATTTATCCGCTGATCTATGAATTTCTGGTAAAAGAGAAGAAAAAGCAAAGGATATTATATGATCAGTTTACGGAAAAGTTTCAGTGGCAGAAATTGAATAAAAAAGAAATGGCTTTTTGTGGGCAATGACAGGAATGGCTGCCGCGCAGATGGGAGATATCAATAACCTTGTGGAATTAATAGGAAATTATGAAACAGAATACTGTGAGAATCGAAAATATCCGCTTTACACAGGCGAAGTGGGAGGGATATGCATGGAATGTGAGAAATTGTATAGATTATATGAAAGAAAAATAAAAACAGGATTTATACTGTGTGCATGATTACGGGGGCGCGGATGTCTAAAATGAACCTGTCAGAAACTGTGACTGTTGTGAGATAAACTAGAAGTCATTGTCGTAAAATGTGGTAAGAAAATCGAGTGCGAAAGAGAATGTTACGCTATGTACAGCTCGGGAAAGCATTCCCTTGCTGTTTGGTTGTCGCCCTATAAAATAGCAAAAAATAATTAGCACTCACCTCTTGACAGTGCTAACAAAAAGGTGTAATGTTATATTGCAAATAGAACAAGAGCAAAAAGGAGGTTGTCTATATGAATATAAATAAATTTACACAAAAATCACTGCAGGCTGTACAGAACTGTGAACGTATTGCAATGGACTATGGCAACCAGGAGATTGCACAGGAGCATCTGCTCTATGCATTGCTGACACAGGATGACAGTTTGATTGCGAAATTGATGGAAAAGATGGGGCTGGATAAGAATCTCATCATTAACAGAGTAGAAGAAGCCATTCAGAAACGGCCAAAAGTTCAGGGCGGACAGCAGTATGTCGGACAGGATCTGAATAAAGCATTGATTCATGGTGAAGATGAAGCCAAAGCAATGGGAGATGAATATGTATCGGTAGAGCATCTCTTCCTTTCTATTATGAAATATGCAAGCAAAGAAGTAAAAGCACTTTTCCGTGAGATGGGCATTTCAAGAGAAGGATTCTTACAGGCACTTTCAACCGTCAGAGGTAATCAGAAAGTGACCAGTGATAACCCGGAAGATACCTATGATACATTGAACAAATATGGTACAGATCTGGTAGAAAGAGCAAGAGAACAGAAGATGGACCCGGTCATCGGACGTGATTCCGAGATCCGGAATGTGATTAGAATCCTTTCCCGTAAGACAAAGAATAATCCGGTCCTCATCGGTGAACCTGGTGTAGGTAAGACTGCTGTTGTCGAAGGGCTTGCACAGCGTATCGTGCGCGGTGATGTACCGGAAGGCTTGAAAGAGAAGACAATCTTCTCCCTGGATATGGGAGCGCTGGTAGCCGGTGCAAAATATCGTGGTGAATTCGAGGAACGTCTGAAAGCAGTACTGGAAGAAGTGAAGAACAGTGACGGAAGGATCATCCTGTTCATTGATGAATTACACACAATTGTCGGAGCAGGTAAGACAGACGGAGCTATGGATGCCGGTAATATGTTAAAACCTATGCTGGCAAGAGGAGAATTGCACTGTATCGGCGCAACGACACTGGATGAATACCGTCAGTATATTGAAAAAGATGCAGCTCTTGAGAGACGTTTCCAGCCGGTTATGGTAGAAGAACCAACCGTTGAAGATACCATTTCAATCCTTCGTGGACTGAAAGAGCGTTATGAAGTGTTCCATGGTGTAAAGATTACAGACGGTGCATTGGTAGCAGCTGCAACCTTATCTGACCGTTACATTTCTGACCGTTTTCTTCCGGATAAGGCCATCGACCTTGTAGATGAGGCATGTGCATTGGTTAAAACAGAACTGGATTCTATGCCGGCAGAGATGGATGAATTGAATCGTAAGATTATGCAGATGGAGATTGAGGAAACTGCATTGAAGAAAGAAGATGACAGATTAAGTAAAGAACGTCTGGAACATTTACAGCAGGAACTGGCAGAACTCAGAGATGAATTTGCAGGAAAGAAAGCACAATGGGATAATGAAAAAGTCGGTATCGAGCGTGTTCAGAAACTACGTGAAGCGATTGAACAGGTTAATAAAGATATAGAAAAGGCAAAGCATTCTTATGATCTGGAAAAGGCTGCAGAACTTCAGTATGGTAAACTGCCACAACTCCAGAAACAGTTAGAGGATGAAGAAGCCAAAGTAAAAGATGAAGATCTCTCACTGGTACATGAAAGTGTCAATGATGAAGAGATCGGAAGAATCGTATCCCGTTGGACTGGAATTCCTGTTGCAAAATTAAATGAAAGTGAAAGAAGCAAGACTTTACATTTGGGTGATGAACTGCATAAGAGAGTTATTGGACAGGATGAAGCGGTAGAACTGGTAACAGAAGCCATCATCCGTTCCAAAGCAGGAATCAAAGATCCGACCAAACCAATCGGCTCGTTCCTGTTCCTTGGACCTACCGGTGTAGGTAAGACAGAGCTTGCAAAAGCACTGGCAGAGAATCTGTTTGATGATGAGAATAACATGGTACGTATCGATATGAGTGAGTATATGGAGAAATATTCTGTGTCCCGTCTGATCGGAGCGCCTCCGGGATATGTCGGATACGATGAAGGTGGTCAGCTTACAGAAGCAGTCAGAAGAAGACCATATTCTGTCGTATTGTTTGATGAAGTGGAAAAGGCACATCCGGATGTATTCAATATTCTGTTACAGGTATTAGACGATGGACGTATCACCGATTCACAGGGACGTACCGTAGATTTTAAGAATACGATACTGATCATGACATCTAATATCGGATCACAGTATCTGCTGGATGGAATGGACGAAAACGGCAATATCAGTCAAGAAAGTCAGAGCGCAGTACTGGAAGATTTAAGAGCACACTTCAGACCGGAATTTTTGAACCGTCTGGATGAGACAATTATGTTCAAACCATTGACGAAAGATAACATTTATGACATTATTGACTTATTAGTAGCGGATGTCAACAAACGTCTGGCTGATCGTGAGATTTCTATTTTCCTGACCGAAGATGCGAAGAAATATGTCGTAGACGGAGGATATGATCCGAATTATGGTGCAAGACCACTGAAGCGATTCCTCCAGAAACACGTCGATACACTGGCAGCAAAATTGATGCTGCAGGGCGACGTAGGCGCACAGGATACGATCATCATAGATGTGGAAGACGGTAAGCTTGTGGCAAGGAGTCAGAGCGTGTGCGAATAATATTTCACATAGATGTCAATTCAGCTTATCTTAGCTGGACTGCAGTAGAACAACTAAAGAATGGAGCGAAAGTGGATATTCGGACGATACCGGCGATCATTGGCGGCGACAAGAAGTCCCGCCATGGTATCGTTCTGGCAAAATCCATTCCGGCAAAAAAATATGGCATTCGTACAGGGGAACCTGTTGCGAATGCCTTTCGTAAGTGTCCGAATCTGAAAAGTTATCCGCCGGATCACCAGATGTACCGCGAATACAGCCGGAGACTTATGGATTTCCTGCGTACCTACACGACACATATAGAACAGGTCAGTGTGGATGAATGTTACATGGATTTTACAGAAATCGCAGACCGGTTCACATCTCCTGTGGAAGGTGCGAATGAAATTAAAGATGAGGTGTATAAAAGGTTCGGATTTACGGTAAATGTGGGGATATCTTCCAGAAAAGTTCTGGCAAAGATGGCATCCGACTTTGAAAAACCGAATAAAGTGCACACACTGTTCCCGGAAGAAGTTCCGGTGAAAATGTGGCCGCTGCCGATCGGAGAGTTATTTATGGCAGGTCGTTCCAGTGTAGAGACGATGAAGAAGCTGGAAATCTATACGATTGGAGATCTGGCGAATACAGATCCGGCGATTCTGGAATTACATCTGAAAAGTCATGGAAGAAAGTTATGGGAATTTGCCAACGGGCTCGATGATTCGGAAGTAGAAAGCGTCCGGGCAGAAGCAAAAGGAGTCGGTAATTCTACGACACTGCCAAAAGATCTGACAACAGAGGAAGAGGCAGTGCCGGTGTTAAAAGATCTGGCTGCAAGCGTGGGACAGCGCCTGAGAAAAGCAGGACAGAAAGCCGGAATGGTGAGTGTAGAGATTAAATACCATACATTTAACCAGGTATCTCACCAGAAACAGATGGAGAGACAAACGAATCAGGATATGGATATTTATCAGACATCCATCGACCTGTTCCGTGAATTGTGGAGCGGGGAACCTATCAGGCTTTTGGGAATCCGGACGTCCAAATTATCGGAAGAAAGCGAACCGGAGCAGCTGAGCCTTTTTGATATGAAGTTTGAATCTGAGGAGACGAGGAAGAAAAAGAAGAACTTAAAAGAGGCATTAAAGAAATTAGAAGGAAAATACGGGGATGGGATTGTGAAAAAAGGATGGTAGCAATCCCATCCCCGTATTTATTTTAAAAACTACAGATAACAGTTTCGTTCTGAACAACATCCTGCCCGGTAAAGAATCTGACATCCGGGAAGTCTTCGCAATTCGTAAGAACAAAGACGCATGCCGTGTCAAATCCCTCTGATTCAATAAAGGATTTATCAAATTTTAAAAGTTTTGTTCCTGGTTTTACTTTCTGTCCCTCTTTTACAAGGATTTTGAAGCCTTTACCATTCAGACTCACGGTATCTAATCCGACGTGAATCAGAATTTCAGCTCCGTTTGCTAATGTCATGCCGACCGCATGATTTGACCCTTCGGCAACCATAGAGATAGTTCCGGCGCAAGGTGCACAGATAAGTTCCCCGGAAGGAATGATTGCAAGTCCGTCACCTAATGTTTTTGCAGAAAATACAGGATCATTTACTTCTGTGATCGGAATTGTATTTCCTGATATAAATGCGTATACATCGTTTCCGGTATCTTTTGATTTTCTTTTAAATAAACTCATGATTTTACCTCCATCTGATAAATAAGTGTGCTGTATTCTTTGATCGTTCCATCGTATTTCCCAAACAAGATCTGTGCATGCCCGGGCAGTGTGAATGGGATTGGTGAATCGGTATAGTTTTGGGCAAAGATGAATTCCTGGCGGCCGCTGCTTCTGCTGGATACCTCAATGCCTTCTGGAATGTGATCCATGATGACCGGGAGCTCCTGTTCCTGGATGATCTGTCTGTAAAAATCATAATAAAACGTATCTTCGGCGTCTGCACAAAGATAAAAAGCAAGGCCATCTCCATATTTGTGAACAGTTAATGCAGGGTACCCGGCATAGAAATTATCGGCATACTGCATAAGAGGAACAGCGCCTTTTAATTGTACAAGATCACACAGATGTGTACAGAGATAGGTGGCAGGCAACGTCATAAAATTATTGCTGGCAGGAACCATATGGTTACATTGATTATCATATAATCCATCGATCTCTTCACTGCGGATACCAAGTACATCGATAAGATGATGCGGGGTTCCGCCAAGGTGGCAGAGATCGGTTTCATTTACGATGCCGCTCCAGTAAGTCATGATAAGAATGCCGCCGTTTTGTACAAATGTTCTTAATTTTTGTTCAATGCCAGAACGGAACATATAAAGCATGGGAGCAGCAATGATCTGATAGCCGGTCAGATCCTGATCCATATTGATAATATCGGTGTTCAGGCCGTTCTTACGGAATGCCTGATAAGATTTCAGAGCAGCTTCATGATAAAAAAGTCCCTCATTTCTTGGCCCTTTGGCATCTTCCATAGCCCAGCGGCTTTCCATATCATAGAGAACGGCAGCAGGTGCATGCACGGAAGAGGCCGGGACGTCGGCAGCGGTTAAAGTTTGTAATGCGATACCGGTATCTGTTACCTCTCGGAAAATGCGGGTGTCATCTCCGCCGTAATGATCTATCACGGCACCGTGGAACTTTTCAAAACTTCCGCGGCTTGCGCGGATCTGAAAGAATTGTGCGCTGTCTGAACCATGTGCAATTGCCTGCAGGCTTGCATTCATAAGAAGCCCCGGATGTTTGGCTTTACTTACTTTCTGCCAATTTGGACTTGCTGGGCAGGATTCCATAAGAAGGAATGGCTGCTGCTTCATACTTCGCATCAGATCATGCTGGAAGGCGGTATCGTATGCGGTATGGATATCGGAATCTTTATGCCAGGCCGGATAGCTGTCCCAGGAGATATAGTCTACGTGCTGGGCAAGCCGGTAATAATTCAGTCCTTTATAATCATCCATAAAATTCACGACCGTCGGCTGCATGGCACCGGCATCACGAAGAGCAGTGATTTCGTGACACATAAAATCTGTAGTCTGTTCTGTGACGAAACGTTTCCAGTCGAGATTCAGGCCATGAAGTCCTTTGTCGCCGATGGAAGACGGACTTTCTATCTGGTCAAATGAATTGTAAGTGTGACTCCAGAAGGTAGTCCACCAGGCGTGATTTAAAGCATCTATTGTATGATATTTCTTTTTTAACCAGACACGAAATGCCTTCTGACACAATGGACAGTGACACTCGTCGCGGTATTCATTGGAAATGTGCCACATGATAACGGCAGGGTGATTCCGAAACGTTTCCGCGAGTTTCCGGTTGATTTTCCGTACCTTTTCTCTGTAAACAGGAGAAGTATAACAATGGTTATGTCTTTCGCCGTAGTGGTAACGGACCCGGTCTTCGCGGACCCGGAGAACTTCTGGATATTTTTCGGCAAGCCAGCGTGGGCGTGCTCCGGACGGAGTTGCGAGAATGACTTGAATCCCGTTTTCGTATAGACGATTAATCGTATCAATCAGCCATTGAAAATGATAATGGTCTTCCTCTGGCTCCAGTACGGACCAGGAAAATACTCCCAAAGTTACCGTATTGATCCGGGCTTTTTTCATAAGTACAATATCTTTTTCTAATATATCCGGGCGGTCCAGCCATTGTTCCGGGTTGTAGTCACCGCCGTAGATAAATCCTTTTCTTAAAATGTTCATAAATATATACCTTTGTGTCCTTTCTGCTACTAAGAGTTTAAATGCTTTCCTGCGGAAGGACAAGAAGGGAAGCGTTCACATTTTTGCACAACCGCATGGCAAAAACACGGCTTTTTTTCGAATGAAAAGTGGGGTAGTATAACGATATCAGATCGATGCAGATCAGAAAGGAGCAAGAATATGGGAATGAGACCAAATTATCATATCTCACCGAAACATGGATTTTTGAATGATCCAAATGGTCTGGCACAGTTTCAGGGAAAGTATCATGTATTTTATCAATGGCTTCCGGATGTTGTACCGCAGGGAAATAAGATCTGGCGGCATTGCGTGTCAGAAGATCTGATTCACTGGTCGGATCAGGGATGTGGGCTGAAACCGGAAGAGTGGTATGAAAAGAATGGATGTTATTCTGGTTCTGGAATTACAGAAGGAGACAGCTATTATCTGTTTTACACAGGAAATGTGAGAGATTCCGAAGGCGGCAGGGAAACTTATCAGTGTCTGGCAAGTTCTTCGGATGGAGTGAACTTTCATAAGGAAGGGCCTGTGGTATATCTTCCGGAAGGCTATACACCACATTTCAGAGATCCAAAAGTATGGAAGAAGAATGGCCGCTGGTGGATGGTTGTCGGAGCACAGACAAAAGAGCTGAAAGGAAATGTAGCTTTATTTGTTTCGGATGATTTGAAAAAATGGCAGTGGAAAGGCAATATGCTGGATTCTTCCATGGATTGGGGGTATATGTGTGAATGCCCGGATCTGGCAGACATGGGAGAAAGACAATTCCTTATTGTGAGCCGTCAGAAAGAAGACGGATGCAAAGGGATGGTATTTGCCGGAATAATGGATTATGAACAGGGAAGATTCCATATAAGTGAAGACACAGGTGTACTTCTGGATGAGGGATTCGATTTCTATGCGCCACAGACATTTACTGATGAAAGTGGACGACGCCTTTTGATGGGATGGATCGGAGCAGGAGAGATTGAATATCAGATGAGTCAGCCGACCGTAAAAGAAGGATGGCTGCATGTGCTTACGATACCGCGGGAAGTATATGTGAAGAACGACCGGCTGTATCAGAAGCCGGCAGAAGAATTAAAACATCTGAGAAAGAACGAAGAAAGCATTTGTGGAACCGGAGAGATTGCAATCGACAGACACTCAAAGTGCATGGAGATATTGGCAGAGGGTCTGGAAAATCAGACGATCACATTTGATTTTGGTAAGGTGATCAAGTTCTTATATAAGAAAGAATCGGGAAATCTGCTTGTTTTCAGAAAGAAGTGGAATGGAGAAGGATATGATGAGAAAGAGATCCATCTGGATAAACTGGAAGATTTCAGAATCTATCTGGATCAGTCTACGGCAGAGATATTCCTGAATCAGGGTGAAAAAGTACTGACTATGAAGTCGTATTTCACAGAGGATACGTTGATCCATATGAATTCTGAACTGCAGATAAAAGTGAAAACATGGTTATTGGAGGAAGAATGATGGCAAAAGAGACAGATTATAAAGCAGTTGCACAGCAGATCATCGAAGTTGTCGGTGGACCTGAGAATATCATTTCTGTTGCGCACTGTGCGACAAGATTACGCCTGATTGTAAAAAACAGGGAAATCATTGATGACAAACAGGTAGAAGCAATTGATATTGTAAAAGGATGCTTTTTCACGGCTGGACAGTATCAGATTATTCTTGGAACAGGTATTGTAAATAAAGTATATGATGAAGTAATGAAACTTGGAATTGAAGGTTCCTCTAAGAATGAACAGGCAGCCGCTGCCGCAAAACGAGGAAATAAATTACAGCAGTTGATCCGTGTGTTCGCAGATGTATTCGTTCCGATCATTCCGGTAATGGTTGCAACAGGACTTTTCATGGGACTGAGGGGATTCCTGACACAGGATGCACTGCTTGCATTCTTTGGAACTTCAGCAGATGCGATTCCAAAACAGTTCCTGGAATTTACACAGATTTTAACTGATACAGCGTTTAGTTTTCTGCCTGTACTGGTATGCTGGTCTGCATTCAAAAAGTTCGGTGGATCTCCGGTACTTGGTATTGTAATTGGATTGATGCTTGTAAGCAGTATTTTGCCAACTTCATGGGATGTGGCTCAGGGAAATGCAAAACCACTGATCTTCTTTGGATTTATTAAAGTCAATGGATATCAGAGTTCTGTATTACCGGCATTCATTGTTGGTTTCTTAGGCTCTAAGATTGAACAATGGCTGCATGATCATGTGATCAATGCACTGGATCTAATCGTGACACCATTTGTTACAGTGCTTGTATCACTTTGCCTGGGACTTTTTATTGTCGGACCAATTTTCCATTCGGTTGAAGTAGGTCTGGTAAGTATCGTATCTGCATTGTTCAGCCTTCCGTTCGGAATTGGCGGATTTATCTGGGGAGCACTTTGCCAGGTAATTGTTGTAACCGGTGTACATCATGCGTTGAATCTTGTTGAGATTGAGATGCTTGCAAAAACAAAATGGAATCCGGTAAACCCGGTAGGTTCTTGCGGTATTGTAGCACAGGCAGGAGCAGCAATGGCAGTTGCAGTAAAAACAAAATCAACAAAAATGAAATCCTTAGGTTATCCTTCTGCAATCTCTGCATTACTTGGAATTACAGAGCCTGCAGTATTTGGTGTAAACTTAAGACTGGTACAGCCTTTTGTATGTGCATGTATCGGTGGTGGCGTCGGAGGATGGATCGCAGCACTTCTCGGACTGAAAGGAACAGGAATGTCTATCACTGGTATTCCGGGAATGCTCTTATATCTGAATAAACAGATGCCGCTTTACATTCTGGTAAATGTAATTGCATTCGCCGTTGCATTTGTACTTACATATTTCTTCGGAATGAAACAGGATGTTGCAGAAGCAGAATAAAAAATGAAGACAGAATTATAAGGAAGAGTAAAATGGACAGGAATCAAATAAAAGTTCTTATCCGGCAGATGACTCTTGAAGAAAAAGCCGGGCAGGTAACGCAATTACCTTCCCGGTATTTTGCAATTCAGGGAAGTCAGCTGACCGGAACAGAGACAAAGCTTGGGATCAGTGAAGAAAAGAAGTGGCTGTGTGGGAGCATCTTGGGAAAACTTGATGCGGTATCTATGAGAAATATCCAGAAGGAGAATCTGGAAAGAAGCAGATTACAGATTCCGCTGATGTTTATGACGGATATTGTACATGGGTATCAGACAATATTTCCGGTACCGTTGGCTATGGCAGGATCATTTGACCCGGGAATGGTCCGGGAATGTGCCAGAATATCTGCGAAAGAAGGAAGTGCCGCAGGATATCAAGTGACATTTTCCCCGATGGTAGATGTCGTAAGAGATCCGAGATGGGGACGCGTGATGGAAAGCTTTGGGGAAGATAGTAAATTAAATTGTGACTTTGGAAAAGCGATGGTAGAAGGATACCAGGGGGAAAATCTGAAGGATCCGGACCGTCTGGCAGCATGTGTGAAACATTTTGCAGCATATGGTGCGGCAGAAGGGGGAAGAGATTATAATACTTCCGATGTATCAGAATTCCGTCTGAGAAATAAATATTTTCCTCCGTTCAAGGCCTGTATTGATGCAGGAGTTAAATTGGTAATGGCAGCATTTGAAGCATTGAATGGAATTCCGGCGACGGCAAATCCATGGCTTTTGCAGGATATACTAAGAAAAGATCTTGAATTTGAGGGAACCGTGATCTCAGACTGGGGGGCGGTACTGGAACTGATCAAGCATGGTGTAGCAGAAGAGGAAGCAGAGGCTGGAAGACTTGCTCTGGAATCCGGGGTACAGATTGAGATGGCGACAGCAGCCATAGTAAAACACATAGAAGTATATGTTAAGAAATTTCCACATCTGGAAGCCATATTAGATGAAGCGGTGGAAAAAGTCCTGATCTTGAAAAACGAACTGGGGTTATTTGAAGATCCATACCGCGGAGTTGATCCAGAGCGGGAAATGCGGGAACTTCGAAGCCCGGATAAAAAAAGGGCAGCATTCCATGCGGCCACAGAGTCGGCTGTACTATTGGAAAATAACGGAATTCTACCACTGACGAAAGAGACGCCGGTTATTCTGACCGGACCATATGCAGAAAGTAAAAATATTCTGGGTCCGTGGTCGGTTGACGGTATCGTAGAAGATGCCATAACAGTAAAAGACGGACTTATTTTAAAGGGCGGCCGGATAAAGGAAGTGATTCAGACTGCATATGAAGAAGTGACAGAACAAGATTCAGACCGTATCGTACAGACTGTAGCATCGGGAGATGTAGTAGTACTGGCACTTGGTGAACCAGAGCTATGGTCCGGTGAAGCAGGAAGCAGATCTGTGATCGAACTGCCGGAACATCAGATCAGCCTTTTGAAAAAACTTCATGAACATCAGATTCCGGTAGTAGTATTACTGTTTAATGGACGTCCATTGGACTTAAGAAAGGTGAAAGAATATGCAGATGCAGTTCTGGAAATGTGGTTTCCGGGAACGGAAGGCGGCAATGCAGCAGCAGCACTGCTGTATGGAGAAAAGAATCCTTCCGGAAAACTGGCGATGAGTTTTCCATATGGAAGCGGTCAGATCCCTGTGTCCTATGATATGGCTCCGACAGGACGCCCAAAAGCCGATCTGGTGCAGGAACCACGATATAAATCACAGTATCTGGATATACCGAATGAACCATTGTATTCATTTGGATATGGCTTGAGTTACACGGAATATGATGTACAGGTCAATGGAAAAATTGTCAGACAAGAACAGGAATACCTGGTACCTGTGAAGGTGACAAATCTTGGAAATATGACAGGAAAAACGGTAGTCCAGATTTATATCGGGAAGAAAAAATCTTTGGTCGCAAGGCCGGTGAAAGAACTTGTGGCTTATAAAAAAATTGAATTACAGCCGGGAAAGAGTAAAGAAATCGTTATTCCGATAGAAGAAAAAACACTGGAACGCTGGATACCGGGAAAGGGCTGGACAAAAGAAAAAGGGGAATATACAATATTGGTTAGTAATGACGGCCGGAACTTTCAGAGAATGGAACTGACGGTCGGATAAAAAATCAAAGTAGAAGAAACGAACCAGGGTGAGTAAATGTATAATAGAAAGATAAAGCTGATCAGGGCGTTGCTTGGACATGAAAGAATGTCGTCTGCCGAATTGATGGATAAATTAGATATCAGCCAGAGAACATTGCGAAACGAAGTAAAAGAAATTAATGAAATCCTGAGACAGGAGAATGTTGGAATTTATTCGTCTAATACTGGAGGGTATTATCTGAAAGCAGAAGAAAAACAAAATGTACAGAAGGTCCTGGATCGTATGATCAGGAAGAGTAAGAATGTAATATTGCCGGAGACGCCGGATGAAAGATTTTTATTTGGATTTACCACTTTGTTTTTTGAAAAGCGCCCGATTTCTATACAACGGACAGCAGAAAAATTATTTGTATCTAAAACAGCAATGCTGCAGACCAAGAAAGAAATACAGGATGCATGCAGATGGTACCATGGACTGACGATAGAGGTAAGCAGTAAGGGGTCAAGAATTACGGGTCCGGAAAAGATCCGCAGACATGCCCTGGCGGAGATCATGAACTATTATACGTATGGTGCGATATTGATGGAACGTGTGATCACGTTCCTGTTTGGAAGTCAAAAATATGAAGATTATATTGCACTATATAAAGCACTTCCGGCGATATTACAACAATACGGATATCGGTTAATAGATAAAGCAATCGAAGGGTTTGCCCTGGATATATTTGTCAGTCTTATGCGGAGAGAAAAAGGATTTGAACTGGAAGAAGATGTCGGAGATTATGAGACTTGGCCATGTGTAGAAGAAATATGCAGATTTCTTGAAAAAAAGGAATATGATATTCCAAAGCAGGAACGCAGTTATATGGCAGAGTGTCTGAGAGCAAAAAGAATATTGTACACACAGGGAAAAACGTATGAAGTTCCGGAAGAATATACAGAAATTACGAAAGAATTTCTTGAAATAGTTGACCGGAAATATCATACAGATTACAGAAATAATGAAGAATTATTCACGAGACTGTCTGTACACATCGGAAAGATGATAGAACGGATAGAACAGGGATATTTTGAGACAAATCCGACACTGGAAAATGTATTGGAATATTACGAACGAGAAGTGCGGATGGCAGAAGAACTGAACCAGATACTGCAGGAAAAATATCAATTTATAGCCAATGTACATGAGATCTGTTATGTTGCAATTTACTTAAAGGCATATGACTTCCAGAGATTAAAAGCCGTTATTTTATGTGACATTGGTGAAAGCTTTGCGGATAATATGGCAAGGCAGATTACAGATTACTGTGGTGAAAAGATACACATTCTGGAGAAGATGTCTCTGGCGGAGTACAGACTGGATCCGGTTCCGGTAGATCTGGTAATATCGGGTTCCAGAGTATATGGTGTAGAGTTTCCAAAAAAGACAAAAATTATATACGTGGATTACTTGTTGAAAGAAGAAAATCTGAAAGCGATCCAGGAGTATCTGATGAAGGAAGGAACAGATTATGATAAAGATGATTGCAACTGATCTGGATGGAACAATGTTGAAAAATGACTGGTCAGTATCCGGGATAAATGCTAAGGCAGTAGAGACCGCGCAGGGACAGGGAGTCAGGTGGATGACGGTAACCGGAAGATCTTACAGAGGTGCAATGCCGCTTATGCAACAGTATGGGATCAACTGTGGATATGTATTAATGAATGGGGCAGAATTTCGGGATGAAGAAGGAAGACTGATATTTGCGGAGGATATGGATCCTGAAAAGGCAGCAAAAGTGTGCAGAAAACTGGATGCAGAGGGGATAAAGTTCGAGATCAATACGGATCATGGGGATTATGCGACTACGAAAGAGATGAAATATGCAGATTTTCTGGAAGAGGGATGGCAGCAGATTTTTGAAAAGAAATACAAGATAAGAAAGATACTATGTTTCAGTAAAGATACAGAAAAGATAAAAAGACTTAAGCAGGAGATTTTTGAAGAGACAGGACTTAGCGTATTATCTTCATTTGCAGATAATATGGAGGTTACCGCACCAAAGGCTCAAAAGGGAATTATGCTGAAACAAGTTGCAGAATACTATGATATAAAGTCAGAAGAAGTGGTTGTATTCGGAGATGGATGGAATGATCTGTCAATGATAGATCAGTTCCCGGAATCCTATGCAATGAAGAATGGTACCAGGGAATTGAAAGAACGGGCAGCGCATATTACTGAATATACGAATGAGGAGTCAGGAGTGGGAAAGACCGTGTTGAAATTGCTGGCTAGGAAAAATCCTTGACAAAACTAATGAAATTTGATATAGTTATGAACATAAGAGCAGTTGCGAATTATATTTACATATAATTTGTGGCTGCTTTCTTTGTTTGTTTATAAATAAAGCGGACATCATCAAAAGACGTTGGTCGTGAGAGATATGTCCACAAAGATTAAAAAATAAATCTAGGAGGAATGGAAATGAAAAATGTAAATTGGAAAGAATTATTCATTGATATCCTTGTGGATATCGTAGCAGGTATGATCATCGCAGTTGGTATTTACAACTTTGCATTGAATGCAGATTTCCCGGTAGCTGGATTTTCCGGTATCGCAATCATTCTGTATCACTTATTCGGACTGCCGGTCGGTGCTGGAACCATCATCTTGAACGTACCTGTTGCAATCTTCTGTTATAAATTTTTAGGAAAAGAATTTTTCTTAAAGTCCATGAAATCGATGATTATTTCATCATTACTGATGGACTACGTAGCACCGCTGTTTCCGGTCTATGACGGAAGCAGACTGCTGGCAGCTCTGTGTATGGGCGTATTATGTGGAATCGGATATGCCATGATCTTCATGAGAGGTTCTTCAACAGGCGGACAGGACTTCATCAGCGTGGCGATCAAGAAAGTAAAACCGCATATTACGCTTGGAATTATAACATTTGTCCTTGATATCTGCACGATCATTCTTGGAACAGCACTGGTATTCAAGGATATAGACGGCCTGATCTACGGTGTCGTCGTTACTTATCTGATGGCAATGGTAATGGACAGAATCATGTACGGTATCGATGAAGGTAAGATGACCCTGATCGTAACCGACAAAGGTGCTGAGATTGCAGAACAGATTGACGCTTACTCAGGAAGAGGATCTACAATCTTAAAAGGAATCGGAAGTTATTCAAAGAAAGACAAAGATGTTGTAATGTGCGCCTGCAATAACAAACAGATGTACACCATTAAGAAGATGGTACATACCATCGATCCGAAAGCATTCACTATTATCGTAGAATCGAACGAAGTAGTAGGAGAAGGATTCAAGGAAGAACTTCCGGATATTGAACTGTAAAATAAGACAGTAAAAAATTAGAAGAGACATAAAAGAGCAAGAAGACCTGCCGATTACTGGCAGGTCTTCTTGCTTTAAAAAGAAAATCTTTACATTGCATACAATTTCACAAGCTCTGTAACGACATCCACACTCTTATCCATACCCTCAACTGTAATATGTTCGTAAGGACCGTGATAAGCATGTCCTCCTGTTCCGAGATTCGGGCAAGGCAGCCCCTTGAAGCTTAACTGACAGCCGTCTGTGCCGCCGCGGATCGGAAGTACAAGTGGTGCCACATCTGCATTTTCACACGCTTTTTTCGCATTGTCGATCAGGTGCATACAGGTAGCAATGATCTCTGCCATGTTGCGGTACTGCTCGGAAATTGTAAGCGCTACAGTGCCTTCGCCCCATTTTTCATTCATATCTTTCTCGATTAATTTCAAAGTTTTTTTCTTTGCTTCAAAGAGATCTTTGTCATGGTCTCTTACAATATAATGAAGCTCAGCTTCCGCAACTTCTCCGGACATGCTCATCAGATGATAGAATCCTTCATAATCCTCTGTTCCGCGAGGTGTCTCCATAGATGGAAGAGCATTATTGATCTCCATAGCAACCAGACTTGCGTTGATCATAGTATCTTTGGAAGAACCAGGATGTACGTTGAATCCTTTGATCACGAAATCTGCTTTGCATGCGTTGAAGTTCTCGTACTGGATCTCGCCTTCGGTATCACCGTCCAGTGTATAGCCGTAGTCAGCACCGAACTGTTCTACGTTGAAGTGAGAAGCACCGGTACCAATCTCTTCATCCGGTGTAAATGCTACGCACAGAGGTCCGTGAGGAATCTTTTCTTCCTGAACGCGTTCGATCATTGTCATGATCTCTGCGATTCCGGCTTTGTCATCAGCTCCGAGAACGGTTGTGCCGTCAGAAGTGATCAGTGTACGTCCTTTCAGACCTGCCAGATGCGGGAAGTTCTTAGGACTTAAAATAGTATCACTTGTTCCGAGTCTGAGTTCACCACCGTCATAATTTTCAGTAACAATTGGTTTGATATCATGGTCACAGAAGTCTGATACGGTATCCATGTGTGCGATGAATCCGATCGCCGGCTTGTCTTCCAGGCCTTCGGTAGCCGGAAGCTTTCCATACAGGTAGCACTGGTCATCCAGAATAACATCTGTAAGCCCCAGTTCCTTCATCTCCGCTTCCAGAAGTCTTGCAAGATCGAACTGGCATGCGGAAGATGGTACAGTTTCGCTGTTTTCGTCACTTGGTGTGCGGACAACAACATAATTCAGTAATCGTTCATAAGCTTTCATAAGTTACATTCCCCTTTTCTATATTTTCAAAATATTCTAACTACTACTATAACATAATTTTTCCTTTGCTGCATGGGAAAATGATGGTATACTTATGATATTGTAGGAAAATAGGAGGCAACCAGATGAAATTAACCCAGTTACTGGAACGTTTAGAATATGAAGTAGTACAGGGAGATGACCAGATTGAAGTTATAGAACTGATCAATGATTCCCGAAAAGTATCAGAAGGCAGCGTATTTGTATGTATCAGCGGAGCAGTGTCTGATGGACATACATATATAGAGCAGGTTGCAGAAAAAGGTGCAGCAGCTGTCATTGTAGAAAAGGATGTAGAAGCACCGGAAGGACTGACAGTAATCAAAGTAAAGGATACCCGTTATGCGCTGGCAATGACATCAGCAGCATATTTCGGATATCCGGCAGAAAAACTGAAAGTCATCGGAATCACAGGAACCAAAGGCAAGACAACAACAACATACATGGTCAAATCTATCCTGGAAGAAGTCGGTATCAGAGTCGGACTGATCGGTACGATCGAGGCAATCATCGGAGACAAGAGCATTCCGGCGAATAATACAACACCGGAATCTTATACTATTCAGAAATATTTTGCAGAGATGGTAGAAGCAGGATGCGAATGCGTTGTTATGGAAGTGTCTTCACAGGGACTGAAGCTTGACCGTACAGCCGGCATTCCGTTTGAGATCGGAATTTTTACGAACCTTGGCGAAGATCACATCGGACCGAACGAACACAAAGACTTTGACGAGTATAAGTATTGCAAGAGCCTGTTGTTTAAACAGAGCAAGATCGGAATCGGCAATGTGGATGATAAATGGTTCAAAGACATTTTCAAAGATGCGACATGCGAAGTTGAGACATTCGGATTTTCTGATAAAGCAGATATCCGTGCCACAGATGTAAAACATATCTCCAGACCAGGATATCTGGGAGTACAGTATCATGTGGCAGGTCTTATGGATTTTGACGTAGAGATTGATATTCCGGGAGATTTCAGCGTATATAACTCACTGACAGCAATCGCAGTATGCAGACATTTTGGTGTGCCGGTAGAAGATATCAAGAAGGCACTGAAAGTTGCAAGAGTTAAAGGCCGTATTGAGATGATCAAGGTATCTGACGACTTCACATTGATGATCGACTATGCACACAATGCAATGGCACTGGAAAGTCTTCTTGATACATTAAGAGACTATCATCCGGAAAGAATCGTGACCGTATTCGGCTGCGGTGGCAACAGATCTAAGACAAGACGTTATGAGATGGGCGAAGTATCCGGTAAATTATCGGACTTTACGATCATCACATCGGACAACCCGAGATTTGAAGAGCCGCAGGCAATCATTGATGATATTGTAGTTGGTATGAAAAAGACAGATGGTAAATATATCACCATCTGTGACAGAAAAGAAGCAATTAAATATGCAATCGAACATGGCCGGCCGGGAGATGTCATCATCCTGGCAGGAAAAGGACATGAGACATATCAGGAAATCAAGGGTGTCAAGTATGATATGGATGAACGTGTTCTGATTAAGGAAGTATTAGAGGAATTAAAGAAATAGATGTACGCTGATATTATCATCGATATTACGCATGAAAAATTAGATAAAGTCTTTCAATACCGCATCCCCTCTCATCTGGAGGGGATGCTTAAGGTTGGAACAGAAGTTGTGGTTCCGTTTGGTAAAGGAAATAAAGAAATCAACGGCTATGTGACAGGATTCTCTGAGCGTGCGGAGTATGCACCGGAGAAGATCAAGGAGATCTTAAGGATTGCCGAAGAAAGTGTAGCGATCGAGAGCAGACTGGTTGCATTGGCAGCCTGGATGAAAGAGTATTATGGCGGAACAATGATCCAGGCGCTGAAGACCGTCCTTCCTATCAAGAAGAAGGAACGTGCGAAAGAAAAGCAGAAGGTAAGGTTGCTTTTGACAGAGTCAGAAGGAAAAGAAAAGCTGGAGCTGTACCTGCATAAGAACCAGAGAGCGCGTGCAAGACTTCTGGCAGCACTTCTGGATCAGCCGGAACAGGACTATGATTTTCTGATCCATAAGCTGAATCTGACAAGAAGTGTGATAAAGGCACTGGAAGAGCAAAAAGTTCTTATACTGGAATCAGAACAGGTATACCGTAATCCGGTGATTTACCGGCAGAAAAGACAAAAAGAAATCATTTATACAGAGGAACAGAAGATGGCGATCCGGAAATTTTCCGGGGATTATGACAGGAAAATATATAAGACCTATCTATTATACGGTGTAACCGGAAGTGGTAAGACGGAAGTATATATGGAAATGATCGCCAAAGTCCTGAATGACGGAAGACAGGCAATTGTACTTATTCCGGAGATCGCACTTACCTATCAGACAGTAATGCGGTTCTATACACGATTTGGTGAACGTGTGTCTATCCTGAATTCCAGAATGTCGCAGGGAGAACGGTATGATCAGATGGAGCGTGTGAAAAAAGGTGAGGTTGATATTATGATCGGTCCGAGATCTGCACTTTTCACACCATTTGAGAATCTGGGGCTGATCGTGATTGATGAGGAACATGAACCGACCTATAAGAGTGAACAGGTACCGAGATTTCATGCAAGAGAGACAGCAATCGAAAGGGCACGGATGGAAGGTGCCAGTGTGGTACTGGGTTCGGCAACTCCCTCGCTGGAAGCATTTTATGCATGTGAATGCGGAAGATATCAGATGTTACGGCTTAAGATGCGTACCGGGAAACAGGAACTTCCGCAGGTATATGTGGCAGATATGCGGGAAGAATTAAAGCACGGGAACCGGTCAATCTTAAGTGACCGACTCGAAGAATTGATGCAGGATCGTCTGGATAAGAAGGAGCAGATGATGCTTTTCCTTAACCGGAGGGGATATGCAGGTTTTGTTTCTTGCAGAGCCTGTGGATATGTAGTAAAATGTCCTCACTGTGATGTGTCTTTGTCGGTACACAGAGGTGGTAAGATGGTCTGTCATTACTGTGGTTATGAGACACAGACAGTTCAGAATTGTCCATCTTGCGGTTCGGCGTATATCGGTGGTTTCAGGGCAGGAACACAGCAGATTGAAGAGATAGTGAAGCGCAAGTTTCCGCAGGCAAGGGTTCTTAGGATGGATATGGATACCACAAAAAACAAAGGAGGGCATGAGAAGATCCTGTCAAAGTTTGCAGATGAAGAAGCAGACATTATGATCGGAACACAGATGATCGTAAAAGGACATGATTTCCCGAATGTAACTTTGGTTGGGGTTCTGGCGGCAGATATGTCTCTGTATTCGGATGATTACCGTTCGGGGGAACGTACGTTTCAGCTGCTAACACAGGCGGCAGGGCGTGCAGGACGGGGAAGACGTCCCGGGGAAGTAGTGATACAGACTTACAGTCCGGAGCATTACAGTATACAAATGGCTGCAAGACAGGATTATGAAGGCTTTTATGAAAAAGAAATGAACTACCGGGATCTGATGGGATATCCGCCTGCGTCACAACTGATGGCAGTTTTGATGACAGGAGCTGATGAGGTCAGGCTTGCAACAGCAGCAGAATATCTGAAGAAATACGCAGTCAGGGTAAACACAGGTGAAGAGATACAGGTGATAGGACCGGCAAGTCCGTCAGTCGGGAAAGTGAATGATGTATACCGGAAGGTTCTATATCTGAAAAGCAGAGAATATAAGGAACTTGTGTGGATCAAAAATCATATGGAACGTTATATAGAGATCAACAGAGGATTTGCGGACATGAGAATACAGTTTGATTTTAATCCGATGAATATTTTTTAAAAGTATTTTATGAATTAAGAAATAGATAAGTAATAGTGATAAAGGAGAGACAAAAGAGATGGCACTTAGAAAAATCAGGGAATTTGGTGATGAAGTTCTGAACAAAGAATGCAAAGAAGTAACAAAGATGACAATCCGTACAAAAGTACTGATCAATGATATGCTGGATACAATGTATGAGGCAATGGGAGTAGGTCTGGCGGCACCACAGGTTGGAATCCTGAAGCGCATCGTAGTTATTGATATCGGAGAAGGTCCGATCATCCTGATCAATCCGGAAATCATAGAGACATCCGGAGAACAGACAGGCGAAGAAGGATGTTTAAGCCTTCCCGGAAAAGCAGGAACTGTTACAAGACCGAATTACGCAAAGGTAAAAGCATTGAATGAAGATATGGAAGAAGTAATCTTAGAAGGAGAAGGACTTCTTGCAAGAGCATTTTGTCATGAGATCGATCATCTGGATGGTAAATTATATACCAGACTGGTAGAAGGCGAAGTACATGACGTAAATTATGAGGAGGAAGAGTAACATGAAGGTAATATTCATGGGAACCCCGGATTTTTCGGTCGGAACGCTGGAAGCACTGATCGGGGCCGGGCATGAAGTTGTACTTGTAGTCACACAGCCGGATAAGCCGAAAGGACGTGGCGGCAAGATGCAGTATACACCGGTTAAAGAGGCAGCCGTGGCACATGGAATTCCGGTTTTTCAGCCGGTGAAGATCAGAGAGCCGGAAGCCGTAGAAGAGCTTCGCAAATATAATGCTGATATCATGGTAGTCATTGCATTTGGACAGATCCTTCCGAAGGAGATTCTTGATATGACGCCTTACGGATGTATCAATGTACACGCATCTTTATTGCCAAGCTACCGTGGTGCTGCACCGATCCAGTGGGCGGTCATCAACGGAGATAAAGTGTCCGGTGTAACGACTATGCAGATGAATGAGGGGTTGGATACCGGAGATATGATCATGAAGACAGAAGTTCCTTTGTCGGAAGATGAAACGGGAGGAAGTCTTCATGACAAGCTGGCAGAGGCTGGCGCAAAACTCTGCGTTGAGACGTTAAAGGCACTGGAAGAGAAGACAGCAACCTGGGAAGTACAGGGAGAAAGCCCGACAGCATATGCGAAGATGCTGGATAAGAAGCTTGGAGATATCGACTGGAGCAGATCTGCAAAGTCAATTGAATGTCTGATCCGTGGATTGAATCCATGGCCGAGTGCTTACACGGACTGGAACGGTAAAGTTATGAAAATATGGGAAGCCGGGGTACTGGACGAGAACACAGATGCAAAACCGGGAACAATCGTGAAAGTAGAAAAAGACAGTTTCTCCGTACAGACAGGAGATGGGCTTCTGAAAGTTCTTGCACTTCAGATCCCGGGAAAGAAGAGAATGGAAGCGGACGCTTTCTTACGCGGTTATCAGATCGAAACAGGATGTGAACTTTCTTCACAAATGATTAAGAATTGTTAAAAATGTATGAAAAGCTGCTATTAGGGTAAATTTTCGTATATAATGCAGGTCATAGAGAGCAAGGAGGCTGATAATGATGTATTATCCAATGTATTTTGATCCAACGTATATATTAGTGCTGATGGGTGTCGTGATCTGCCTGATCGCATCAGCGAAGATGAATTCCACATTCAGCAGATATTCCAGAGTAAGGAATCATTCCGGTATGACAGGAAGGGATGCGGCAGAACAGATTCTTCACAGAGAAGGCCTGTATGATGTGCGGATCGAGCACATTTCCGGTAATCTGACCGACCATTACGACCCGAGAACCAGAACATTGAGACTTTCGGATGCAACCTATAATTCCACATCGGTAGCTGCACTTGGAGTAGCAGCACATGAATGCGGACACGCGGTACAGCATGCGACCGGATATGTACCGTTGAAGTTAAGAAGCAGTCTAGTACCGGTAGCAAATTTCGGAAGTTCTATCGCATGGCCGCTGATCATCCTTGGATTTTTCTTCAACAGCAGTACAACCTCTGTGTTGTTTATCAATCTCGGAATTCTTGCATTTTCGCTTGCAGTGTTATTCCAGATTGTGACATTACCGGTGGAATTTGATGCGTCACACAGGGCATTGAAGATCCTTGGTAATACAGGCATGTTGTATGAGGATGAAGTCAGAGATACCAGAAAGGTGCTGACAGCGGCAGCACTTACTTATGTAGCCGGAGCAGCATCTGCAATTCTGCAGCTTCTGCGTATACTGCTTCTGACTGGAAATCGAAGAAACGATTAATTAACGAAAGGGAAGGGGATATAAGCCGCTTCCCTGATTGTATATCTATGGAAAGAGGAGGGGACGTATGCAGGCGTCTGTAAATGAAAGAGAATTAGTGCTGGACATGCTGCTTCAGATTACAAGAGACGGTGAGTACAGCCATATCGTGATAAAGAATGTTCTGGATAAATATCAATATCTGGACAAACGGGAACGCGCATTTATTACAAGAGTAGTAAATGGAACACTGGAGCGTATGATAGAGATCGATTATATCATCAATCAGTTTTCCAAAGTAAAAGTAAATAAGATGAAACCTGTGATCCGCACGATTTTAAGAAGTTCGGTGTATCAGATGAAATATATGGACAGCGTACCAGATTCGGCAATCTGTAATGAAGCAGTAAAACTTGCGGGAAAAAGAGGGTTTGTGAACCTGAAGGGATTTGTCAATGGAGTACTTCGTAATATCGGCAGAAATCTGGACAAGATCAGCTATCCGGATGAGAAAGATCAAGAGGCCTTCATTTCCATAAAGTATTCATTGCCGGAATGGATGGTAAAGCAGTGGCTGAAAGTATATGATGAAGAGACGGTAAAGATGATCGGAAAAGCATTTCTGGAAGAAAAGCCGCTGACAGTCCGGTTTGATGAACATAAGATCAAAAAAGCAGAGCTGATCTCAATTTTGGAAAAAGAAGGTGTGACGGCAGGGGAAGTGCCAGAGATTCCATGTGCACTGTATCTGTCCGGATATGATCATCTGTCTGCACTTCCAAGCTTTTGTGAGGGACTTTACCAGGTACAGGACTTAAGTTCTATGCAGGTAGCATTATGGTCGGAAGTGAAAGCAGGAGACCAGGTGCTGGATGTGTGTGCCGCACCGGGAGGAAAGGCGATACATATTGCAGAACTTCTGAACGGAACCGGTCATGTGGAAGCGAGAGATCTGACAGAGTATAAGGTGGCGCTGATCCGGGATAATATTGAAAGAAGCGGTCTTACAAATATTAATGCAGTATGTCAGGATGCTGCAATATACGATCCACATAAGAAAGAAACGGCCGATATTGTAATTGCAGATCTTCCGTGTTCCGGGCTTGGTGTACTTGGAAAGAAGCCGGATCTGCGCTATAAGATGAATGAAAAGACAGAAGCAGATCTGGTGGAGTTACAAAAGAAGATCCTGTCGGTAGTAAAGGATTATGTAAAGCCAGGGGGAAAGCTTTTATATAGTACCTGTACGATACACAGAGAAGAGAATGAGGGGAATGTGGAGTGGTTTCTGAAAGAATATCCGGAGTTTGAACTGGTGAAAGAAAAACAGATGATTCCGGGAAGAGATGCGGGAGACGGATTCTATATAGCAATATTAAAAAGGGTGAATCATGAATAAGAAAGATATATGTTCCTACAATTATGATGAATTAAAAGAAGAGATGCTTGCAATCGGAGAAAAAGCATTCCGGAGCAAACAAATCTATGAATGGCTTCATGTAAAGCTGGCAGATGATTTTGATGAGATGACAAATCTGTCCAAAGGGCTGCGTGAGAAGTTGAAAGAAAACTATGAGATCCGGAAAGTGAAGATGATCGATCACCAGATATCGAAAGTGGATCCGACTGAGAAGTTCCTGTTTGAACTGGAAGACGGTAATATGGTAGAAAGTGTTCTGATGAAATATAATTACGGCAATTCTGTGTGTATCTCTTCGCAGGCCGGATGCCGTATGGGGTGCAGGTTCTGTGCATCAACGATCGGAGGACTCGTCAGGAGTCTGGAGACATCGGAGATGCTCCGTCAGATCTATCATATTCAGAAGATTACAGAAGAAAGAGTTTCCAATGTGGTGGTTATGGGAACCGGAGAACCGTTGGACAATTATGATAATTTCATAAAATTCATCCATATGCTGAGTGATGAACACGGGCTTCATATCAGCCAGAGAAATATTACAGCATCTACCTGCGGGATTGTCCCGAATATGAGAAGACTTGCTGAAGAGGGACTGCAGATCACACTGGCTCTGTCACTTCATGGATCCAGCCAGGAAAAACGTAAGAAGCTGATGCCGGTAGCAAATAAATATGAATTGTCTGATGTACTGGATGCCTGTGACTATTATTTTGATAAGACAGGAAGAAGAATTACCTTCGAATACAGTTTGGTGGCAGGAGTCAATGACCAGCCGGATGATATCAGAGAACTGACGGCGATTTTAAAACGAAGAAACTGCCATCTGAACCTGATCCCGGTGAATCCGATCAAAGAGCGTGATTTTAAAAAGCCAGACCGCAAAAATGCCTTGGAATTTAAAAATAAACTTGAAAAAAACGGAATTAATGTTACTATAAGAAGGGAAAGAGGCTCTGATATAGACGGAGCTTGTGGACAGCTGCGCCGTAGACACGCAGCCAAAAGCGAGGGAGAGACAGATGAAAATATATGCAATGACTGATGTGGGAAGAAGACGTGAGGTCAATCAGGACTATGTATACGTTACAGACAGACCAATAGGACCATTTCCAAACCTCCTTACGGTCGCCGATGGAATGGGCGGACATAAGGCGGGAGATTTTGCGTCCAGTTATACGGTAAATGTATTAAAAGATGAGTTGAAGAAGACACCGATGGATAAACCCGAGGAGATTCTCAGAAGCGTAGTCAGTATTGCAAATCATAAATTAATCGAGGCAGCTTCAAGAGATATCAAGCTGGAAGGTATGGGAACAACACTGGTAGCGGCAACTGTTGTTGGCAATACATTGTACTTTGCCAATGTGGGAGACAGCAGACTTTACCTGATCAATGACAAGATCCGACAGCTTTCCAAGGATCACTCGCTGGTAGAAGAGATGGTAAGACTCGGTGGAATCAAGGCAGAAGAAGCAAGAAACCATCCGGATAAGAATATTATTACACGTGCAATCGGTGTAAAGGAAAATGTGGAACCAGATATTTATGAATATCGTCTGAAGAAGGGTGATATTATTTTGATGTGTACAGACGGACTCAGCAATATGGTTGAGGACGAAGATATGTTCAATATTGTCAAGGGTTCCAGGGATGTAGTAGAAGCTGTTCAGATGTTGATAGAAAAAGCAAATAGCAATGGCGGGAGAGATAATATAGGGGTTATCGTGGCAGAGCCACTTGCTGATGAGGTGAGTGTATGGTAAAAGATGGAATCGTACTAGGCAAGAGATATGCTGTACTTAGTAAGATCGGTGCCGGTGGAATGGCGGATGTCTATAAAGGCCGGGACCAGATGCTGAACCGTTATGTGGCGATTAAGGTATTAAAGAAGCAGTATAAAGAAGATGAAAATTTCGTAAGAAAATTCCGTTCGGAGGCACAGGCGGCAGCCGGACTGATGCATCCGAATATCGTGAATGTATATGATGTCGGAGAAGACCGCGGCCTTAATTATATGGTCATGGAGCTTGTAGAAGGGATTACCTTAAAAGAATATATAGAGAGAAAAGGAAGACTGTCTCACAAAGAGACGATCAGTATTGCAATCCAGATGTGCAGTGGTATCGGTGCGGCGCATGCATCAGGAATTATTCACCGTGATATCAAGCCGCAGAATATTATCATTTCCAAGGATGGGAAGGTAAAGGTTACAGATTTTGGAATTGCGAAAGCTGTAACTTCGAATACAGTAAGTACGAATGCAATGGGCTCCGTGCATTATACATCACCGGAGCAGGCGAGAGGCGGATTCAGTGATCAGAGAAGTGATATCTATTCCATTGGTATTACCTTATTTGAGATGGTGACAGGGCAGGTTCCGTTTGATGGCGAGACAACGGTAGAAGTTGCAATGAAACATCTGCAGCAGGAGATCACACCGCCGTCGGAGCTGGTTCCGGATATTCCTTACAGCCTGGAACAGATTATTCTGAAATGTACACAGAAGAGTTCTGAGAGAAGATATACAAGTACAGGAGATCTGATTCAGGATCTGAAGCATTCACTGGTAGATCCGGATGGAGATTTCGTAAGAATAGCGTCGGCAGGCGGGGATTCCGATACGGTTATTATGACAGATAAAGATCTGGATGATATCCGTAACGGTTACGATGATGACGACGAATATGATGATGAATATGACACTACAGATGTGTATTCGGGAAAAGGATATAACGACAGAGAAGATGGCGACGACGAATACGATGATTATGCATCCGGGAGAGATTCGGATGAAGTAAATCCGCATATGCATAAGCTCATGAAGATTCTGACGATTGTGGTAATTGCGATCATTGTGCTGATCCTTGTATTTACAGTGGGAAAGGCAGCGGGGGTTTTCAAGTCGTTTGGCGGAATTACTACAGAGGATGATGCAGATACGTCAGGAAAAGTTACAGTTCCAGATATCCGTGGTATGACAGAGGAGCAGGCAAAGGCTGCACTGAAAAAGAAAGATCTTGGAATAAAACCGATTAAGAGAACAGAATCTAAAAAATATAAAGCCGGACTGGTCTCTAAACAGACTCCGGAAGCCGGTGAAAAGGTAAAGAAAAATACAACTATAGAAGTTGTTATTAGTTCGGGACTGGTAAAAAGTAAAAAGCAGGTACCGGATGTCAGCGGTATGAGTGAAACGGAAGCACAGAAAGAACTGGAAGATGCAGGATTTAAGGTGATTTCAAGTTTCCAGTATGATGACAGTGTAGCAAGCGGTAATGTCATCAATACAACACCTTCTGCCGGAACAAAAGCTGAAAAGGGTTCTACAGTTACCATGCTGGTAAGTCAGGGAACAGATAAGAAGACGGTGCCGGATGTAAGAGGCATGGCAGATGCAACTGCACAGAGTACGATCAAGAATTATGGATTCAATGTAGGAACTGTAACATATGACTACAGTGACAGTGTGGAAAAAGGAATGGTTATCAGCCAGACTGTAACACCTGGAGGTAAGGCGGCAGCCGGAACAACCATTTCAATCACGGTAAGTAACGGACCGAAACCGGAAGAAAAGATTGATATCCAGAGCTTCGTAGGACAGCAGGAGTCAGCACTTAAGAGCTGGGCATCCCAGAATGGTCTGTATACAAATGTATCGGATTCACAGTACAGCAGCAGTTATGCGAAAGGATGTATCATCTCCATGAGTCCTTCTTCTGGAAATATTTCCAAGGGAGGTACGATCAGCTATGTGGTGAGCCTCGGGGCGAAACCACAGGAGCCGACAAATGGAGGAACCACAGGAGATAACAATAACCAGAATGGGTCTAATACAAATGATGGGACCACGACTGGCCAGTAAAAGATTATGCAGGGAAAAATTATAAAAGGAATTGCCGGATTCTACTACGTTCACGTAGTAGAATTCGGTGTTTATGAATGCAAAGCCAAAGGTGTATTCCGGAAAGAAAAGATCAAGCCTTTGGTGGGAGACAATGTAGAGATAGAGATTCTTGATGAATCGGAAAAAAAAGGAAATATAGTGAAGATACTGCCACGGCAGAATGAGCTGATCCGCCCGGCTGTGGCCAATATCGATCAGGCATTGGTAGTCTTTGCAATCACGAAGCCGAATCCACACTTTAATCTGCTGGACCGCTTTCTTGTTATGATGGAAAGCAAAGAGATTCCGGTTGTGTTATGCTTTAATAAAGAAGACATTGCGACAGATCCGCAGGTGAAGGAATTGGAATCAATCTATGAATCATGCGGTTATCCGCTGGTATTTGTCAGTGCGAAAAAAGAACGGGGGATTGAAACTATACGTGAACTTCTGAAAGGAAAGACAACAGCGATCGCAGGTCCGTCCGGAGTGGGAAAATCTTCGATCATTAATATTCTGCAGCCGGAGGCAGATATGGAGACAGGGGCAATCAGTACGAAGATTGAGAGGGGAAAGCATACCACCAGACATTCGGAATTGTTCGCCATTGATGAAAATTCATATATCATGGATACACCGGGATTCAGTTCGTTATATGTGAATGATTATGAAAAAGAAGATCTGAAGTACTTCTTTCCGGAATTCCGGAAATACGAAGGAATGTGCAAGTTTAACGGTTGTGATCATGTGCATGAGCCGGGGTGTGCCGTAAAGGCAGCTCTGGAAGAGGATAAAATTCATAAAATCCGTTATCAGAATTATATAGAAATGTATGAGGAAGTGAAGAATAAAAGGAGGTACTGATGATGAACTATGTATTGTCACCGTCAATACTAGCGGCAGATTTCAAAGTTTTGGGTCAGGAAATGAAGAAGACAGAGGAAAATGGGGCAGCGTATATTCATTTTGACGTTATGGATGGAATGTTTGTACCAAGTATATCATTTGGTATGCCGGTTCTGGCATCAATCCATGATGCAACGGAGCAATTCATGGATGCACATCTGATGGTGCAGGAACCGATCCGCTATGTAGAAGCATTCCAGAAGGCGGGAGCTGACTATGTAACGGTACATCTGGAGGCCTGTGAAGACGTAAAAACGACATTGGATAAAATCCATGCATGTGGCATGAAGGCAGGACTGGCTGTTAATCCAGAGACAGATGTAAAAGAGCTTGTTCCATATCTGGAAGACGTGGAGATGATCCTGATCATGAGCGTGCATCCGGGATTTGGCGGACAGAAATTTATTCCGGAATCACTGGATAAGATCCGTGAGGTCCGTGCGATGCTGAATGAAAAAAATCTGGAGACAGATATTCAGGTAGACGGAGGAATCTATGTGGAGAATGTCAGAGAAGTATTGGATGCAGGCGCAAATGTAATTGTGGCCGGTTCTGCTGTGTTCAGAGGAGATGCCGGGGAAAATACTGCAAAATTCATGGAGATATTGAAAAGTTATGAATAAGAAGATTGTGATCATCAGCGGTGGGGAGCTGGAAGAAGAATTTGTATTATCAATCCTTGAAAAAGAGGAAAACCAGTATGTGATCGGTGTGGACAAAGGTATGGAGTTCCTTTACAGCCATCAGATTCTGCCAAATTATATTGTCGGAGATTTTGACAGTGTAAAAAAAGAGATTGGAGATTATTACCGTAATGAGACAGATGTTCCGATCAGGGAATTTAATCCGGTAAAAGATGCATCTGATACAGAGATTGCAATCAGACTGGCTATGACATTAGGGGCAGGTGAGATTCTGATCCTGGGAGCAACCGGAGGCCGTATCGATCACCTCTGGGCAAATGTTCAGAGCCTTGCAATCCCGTTTAAAGCCGGAATTAATGCTGTGATCATGGATCGCCAGAATAAGATCCGTCTGATCGGAGGCGGGGAAACCCATCTGAAAAAAGGAGAAACTTACGGACCGTATTTTTCTGTGTTTCCGTTAGGCGAGGAAGTATTTGGTTTCAGTATCAAAGGGGCAAAGTATCCATTGACGAATCATACACTGATACCGTATGACAGCCTTTGCGTCAGCAATCAGTTCCAGGAGGATGAAGTGACAATCAGCTTCCTGAATGGGATTGTGATTCTGATGGAAACGAAAGACAGATAAAACTCTATATAAATTCATGTAAGTTTTTGAAAAAATGGCCTACTTTGTGGCCCATTAACCTTTTGATCAAAGCTCTAATGTGGTAAGGAGAAGCGCTTGTATGAGTGCTTCTTTTTTATAGTTGTAAGTATTATAATAAAAATAACTGGTGTTTAGGTTCTGATATGATTATGCAACTGGAATTATTGGCGTAATATCAACAATTACGTTTGTGACATTACTAAGATATTTAAAATGTCCTCACTGTAAGACAAGAACCTGGTGCAGGAAAGTTATGACCAAAGAGTGATAATTAAATCATATAGACAGGGTATGGCAACAGCAGGTTGCTTTTCAGAACATGAATTTATCTATATGATATGCTTATGGAGGTGATGACTATGGAAACAAAAAATATTATTTTGAAATTTCGTACAGAAAGAGGAATGTCACAAGACGAACTGGCAGATAAAATCATGGTAACAAGGCAGGCAGTATCACGCTGGGAAAATGGAGATACGGTTCCAAATACTGATACACTTAAGCTCTTATCGAAAGAATTTGATGTTTCCATCAATACGCTTTTGGGAGAACCCAGAAAGCTGATCTGTCAGTGCTGCGGGATGC
>ERZ773248.210-NODE-210-length-88179-cov-5.384753_pt1 | contig 88179 bp, 74 predicted proteins | sample MGYA00580518_ERZ773248 | MGnify/ENA primary metagenome ERZ773248 (study PRJEB29015, sample SAMEA2737762) | human gut metagenome | biome: human gut; feature: human-associated habitat; material: faeces | place: China | collected 2012 ...
GCGCCTGCCTTACAAGCAGGATGTCAGCGGTTCAAGCCCGTTATCGCCCACCAGGTTACAGCACATCCGGAAGGATGTGCTGTTTTGCTATATGTACGGACACGATGACGATAGGAGAGATAGTATGAGAACAGAAACCGGGGTAGTAGAAAAGATACTGCCTGACCATATGGTATTGATCAAGGCCAGCCGGACGAGCCTTTTTTCGCGTCACGCGTCGTCTATCGGCAATGCCACGGCTCCCATTGAGGTACGCAATGAAATCGGAGCTGAAAAAGGAGATTTCGTCGAATTCGCCCTGCCGGAACGGAATATTGCTCTCGGTGGATTTATCGGCTTTGGTATCCCCATGCTGATTGTCCTCCTGAGCATTGTTGTCCTGTATACCCAGGGCCCGTCGTGGGGATTATCGGAAAATGGTTCGGCTGCAGCTGGATTCATTGGCGGCCTTATTCTGGCATTCATCGTTATGAAAATTTTGAATAAAGCCTGGAAGGGACAACGTTCGGAAGCATCCATCCTCCGTATCATCCGTCCCGATGCGGAAGACATGGAACACGATGGAGAAGAATCTCCACAGGCGTAACATTAATGGTAACATAAATCAGGAGACTGTCTGATCAGGCAGCCTCTTTTTTTGTCTTTCTGGTTATTTACGTAGTCTATAACCATTATCAGCCTTTAATATTTCTCATTCAATGCTTTCCGCCTTAGCCGGGCTGCCCGTGAATTCATTACCTTTTCGCAGCAGGAAAAAGGCCCCAATGGCATCCGCATTTCCGATTGAGTGACTGTGTGGTGGATACAGGCCAATAATCCTTTTTGTACATACGTTGTGTCACGGATTTTGTACAGAATGAATAGAGCTATTATGCAGACGTGTTTTATGTGATACAATACATGCGTATTTTACTAGATGGTATCAGAATAAGAAGGTGTCTGTATGAAACAATGGGAAAAAATCATAGCCACAGCTTGTGTAGGTACAGAACTGCTGTGGATGGGTACGGTATTGCCGGCTCAGGCAGCTCCGGCAGCGGGTCATTTTGCCAACGGGGCCATGTCACACAGGCGGAGTTTTCTCGCACGGGCGTTCCTGGATAAAGGGATTGCGGCTTATAAGTCTGGTAATTATACATTGGCCCTGCAGTATTTCCATGATGCCGATGAACATGGCCATTCCAAAGCGTCACGATATATCGGACTGTGTTATGAAAATGGCTATGGCGTAGAGAAAAATCTGAAGACGGCCGTGCAATGGTATACGAAGGCGATGCAGCGTGGCGATGTGACCGGGACCTATTATCTGGGACATATGTATGAAGATGGGCTGGGCGTGGCTGTCGATTATACCAGGGCCAGAGAAATGTATGAAAAAGCTTCATACCGCAGTGACATTATTTCTGCGCCGGCCCAGAACGCACTGGGACGCATGTACGAAAAAGGAGAAGGAGTCCCGGCCAATCTTTCGATGGCCCGGCAGTGGTATGAAAAGGCAAGTATGGCAGGATATGAAGAAGCGACGGATGCACTCGTGCGTCTAGGAGAGCCCATACGGGTAACGACCCCACGGGTCATGACACAGCGCGTCATGGCGGGTCGCAGTACAGATATTGTCAACGGTGTGACGCAGATAGATTCCTCTTATATCTGGAAGCCAGTACCATCTATCAATTTCTCTTCAAAACATTATGTTTTTATCAAGAATAGCGATAGCTCACTGACTCCGATGGATGAACCGTGGTTTGATGCAGAAGAAATCGCTCCCGGCACGTGGAAAATCCAATCTGATGGAGATTACTGCTATCTTCTCGAAGGGGATTCCATTGCCGTTATGATTGACTGCGGGTATGGGGCCGGGAATATACGGCAATATGCAGAAACGCTGACGACGAAGCCTGTCAAATATGTCATCAATACGCACTATCATTTTGATCATACGGCCAATGATGCCTACTTTGATGCGGCATTCATGACGGCAGAAAGTATTCCCTATGCGACCGTGCCTTATACCAGTTTTTCCGGAATTACCTTCCCGCGGGATTATCCGGTCATAACTGTGATCGATGGCTATACCCTGAATCTCGGCAACCGGGAACTGAAGATCATTGCATTTCCCCATTCGAACCATACTCTGGGAGGCATTGCCATATTAGACAAGTCACGGAGAATTTTATTCAGTGGTGACGAATTTCTTTTCCCATCCAAAGCGGAACTCAATATCTCACTGGAAGACTTTGCAAAAAATATGAAACGCATAGAGAACGTCCGCAGTGACTTTGACGTACTCTATGCCGGTACAGGCAAAAAAGATGGCACCATGTTTGACCAGTACTATCAGGCTGCCATGTACGGTATATCCCCTCAGATGACCTATACCTTGTCCGATAAAACTCAAAAACGAACCGAAACACTGGAAAAAACAGCAGATGGGCACATCATATACACGCGTGGCAGTGTGCGCCCCGGTGACCAGACCGAAAATGCTCCGGAAAACATACCGCAGGGACAGCGTGCCACCTATACATACAACGGCTTTGCGGTAAGCTTCATTGTGCCCGGGAAAGCAACAGATACGAAATGAGATGGAAACATGTTTTCTTGCGTTTAAAAACTCTTATTATAATAAATAGATAATCAAGTAGGCTGGATTTCAACAAAGAAATCCAGCCTACTTGATTTAATGGGTATATTCTAATAATAAAGAGGATGTATGCGTTATGAATTGAAGCAGGCTTCAGGCATATCAATGGCAGAAGTATCACCAATTTCAATCGCAGTTTTGATAGCGATGATTTCTGGTAATATGTTAAGAGTATAGAAACGTGCCGTAGCAATTTTTCCTTTATAGAAATTAGCATCAGTGTTGTTTTCCGGTACGTCAGAAAGTTTTTTGTTTGCCAATATAGCCTGATCTAAAAGGAGACTAGCGCAATAAACCATTGATGTAGCATGCAGAATACGTGTAGAAAACAGTGGAATCATTTGCATTTTTCCTGCTTTTACATATGTCATCAGTTGTCCTAAGATAGCTTTGTAATTTTCCCAGGCCTTTGCAAGGAAGTTGATTTCTTTACTAAATTCGACATTATCTTTATTTGTGTCTATAAATGCTTGGAGTGTTCCCTGCCATTTTTTGAAGATAGCTCCTTTTTTTAGATTAAATTTGCGGCCGACCAGGTCAAGAGACTGGATAAAATCGGTTCCTTCCCAAATAGAATGAATTTTAGAGTCACGTGCTAATTGTTCTACCTGATAATCGGTGCAATATCCATATCCGCCAAAAATCTGAATAGCTTCGCCAATCATCGGCCATGACAAATCCGCTGTATATGCTTTGCATAATGGATTGTTCATTTGGAACATGCCGTCAGCAAATTCTTTTTCTTCTGGGTCATTACTGCTATGAGCAAGATCGAGATAAAAACAAGTTTTAAAAATCAAAGCACGAGTTGCTTCTACGCAGGCTTTTTGTAACATAAGCATCCGACGCACATCTTCATGCTCGATGATACGGACTTTAGGCCCTTTGGGATTTGTGAAACTATTTCCCTGCACGCGTACTTTAGCATATTCCCGAGAAAGAAGATAAGCTTCCGACATTGCGCCCAATGCTTGGGTACCTGTATTCAGACGTTCTTCATTCATCATAACAAACATCTGTGCAATACCCTGCCCACGGCCATTTTCGTCAGGAGGATTACCGATAATATAGCCACGGCATTTTCCTTGGGAACCATAGGTCAAAGAGCAGGTAGGAGAACCATGTTGTCCCATTTTTTCTTCAATGCCAGTAGTAATGACATCGTTGAATTCACCTAAAGAACCGTCATCATTTACCCAGTATTTTGGCACGATGAAAAGAGAAAGGCCGCCGGTTCCTGGCTTTGCATCCGGAGTTCTTGCTAAAACTAAATGGATGAAGTTTTCACAAAGATCATGATCAGCCGCGGTAATGAATATTTTATTCCCCTCAATTTTATAAATCCCAGGGTCGTCTGTTGGAATAGCTTTTGTAATGTTAGCACCTACATCTGTTCCTGCATCGGCTTCTGTCAGATTCATAGTGCCTCCCCATTTTCCGTTTATCAGATTCGGGAGAAACTTTTCTTTTAAAAACGGGCTTCCAAATTGCTGGATGACCGAGATGGCGCCAGATGTGAGGCCCCAGTATCCGGTAAATGCCTGGCTGGCATGGCTTAACATTTCATAATTAGCTTGAACAAGAGTCAGAGGAAGATGTCCTTCAGCGGTACGGTCAGCATTAGAGGCAGCCAGACCAGCTTCGTTCAGTACTTTATAACCTTCTTTAAAAGAAGGAGGAGTAATGACTTTACCATCAACGAATTTTACGCCAATACGGTCGCTTTCATCATTAACAATGGATATTTTTTCTTTGCAGATATCATATGTCATATCAATAATTGCATCAGAAATACCTTCGCATTCTTCGTATTCAGGTAGTGTGTAAAGCTTATCCATATCCAACCATTCATTCAGGATAAATCTGAGTTCTCTCTTATCATATAAAAATGTTTTTCCTGCCATAATACATAACCTCCTAATGAAGCGAATTATTTTCCTTTATAATTTGGTTTACGTTTTTCAAGGAACGCTTGGACGCCTTCTTTTTTGTCTTCTGTACTTAAAAGGATACCGAACCCCAGATTTTCAATAAGCATCCCAATTTCCTGACTAGAGGATAAAGACGCTTTTAATGCCATTTTGCTTACCGTAATAGCGACTGGGCCACGGGATAAGACTTTAGCGGCCATTTTTTCGGCTTCTGTATATAAATCGGCTAATGGGACACTCTTATATGCTAATCCCATGGATACAGCGTCTTCACTATGAATGGTTCTACCAAGCAAAACCATTTCTTTTGCCCGTCCTAATCCAAGTACTCTTGTAATACGTTGGGTCCCGCCGGCACCAGGAAGGATCCCTAAACTCGTTTCAGGAAATCCAAATATTGCGTTGTCGCTAACAATACGAAAATCACATGCGAGGGCCAATTCACATCCGCCACCTAAAGCATATCCGTTTACGGCGGCAATTACAGGTTTGGGACAATCTTCAATAGCGTTTAGAGCCTTTTGACCGGCGCCAGCAAAACAATCAATCGGGACCCATTTTGCGATGGAGTCACCGATATCTGCACCGGCAACAAATGCTTTATCGCCTGCGCCTGTTACGATAACAGCTTTAATAGAGGGCTCGCTGGCTATCTCTTCAAAAAAAGACTGAACTTCATACCAGGAACGATCATTCATGGCATTCATTTTATCCGGACGATTATGTGTGAAATAAGCAATGCCATTTTCTTTTACTTCTAATTTGAAATTTTGTAATTCGACCATTTTTTTCACCTCCGACTATATGCATCATTTGGTCATTACAAGTTCGACTCGAAAATATAAATGAAATTATCGTACCAAAATTTGCAAAATAAAAACAAGGCAAGGACCATATAAACGTTATATGTGGCCCTTGCCTTCTAAAATTATTTATATTTTTTCTTTGTATTCATGTGGAATTAAATTGTATTTATGCAATTTTCGGTATACGCCGGAAAAATGTATTTCCAAGTCTTCAGACATCCGGATAACATTGCCTTTATATATTTGAAGCATTTGAGAAAAATAATCTTTTTCTGCAGTTTCAATGAATCTTTTATATGGTACTAGTGGAATTTGGGGACGGGCAGGCAGATTAGGAACTGAGTTTGAATTTGCGTGTATAGAAGGATCAATAGCTAATGCCATTTTATCAGGATGACCATTCATAATAACAATACGTTCGATTACGTTCTTTAGTTCCCGTACATTGCCTGGCCATGTATGGGACATGAGTTTCGCTTTTAGATCTTCTGTTAAGATGGTCGTTTTATTATATTTTTTGTCAAATTTTTTTATAAAGAAAGTTGTTATGGCAAGTATATCCTCTGGCCTTTCTCGCAGTGGAGGGATGAATAAAGGTATCACATTTAACCGATAATATAAGTCTTCACGGAATGTTCCTTCAGCCACCATTTTTTTTAAATCACGATTTGTAGCAGCCAGAATACGGACAGATACTTTTTTTATACTTTTACCACCTAAGCGTTTAAATTCACCTGAGTCGAGGACACGTAATAATTTTACCTGAAGATCTAAAGGCATTTCACCAATTTCATCTAAAAAAAGTGTTCCGTTATTAGCTAATTCAAAAATACCTGGCTTTCCATCTTTATTTCCCCCTGTAAATGTTCCTTTTTCATAACCAAACATCTCTGATTCCATCAAATCTTTTGGAATGGTTGCGCAATTGATAGGGAGTAATATTTGATTGGCAAGAACACTATGCGCATGAATGTAGCGGGCGAGGACATCTTTACCCGTTCCAGACTCTCCATAAATAATAACAGGGGCAGTTACATTTTCAATGAGTTCGGCAAAGTTGAATAATTCTTTCATAGCAGTACTCTCTGCTACTATAGTATTGTTATTATTATAGTATTGGGAGAAATATACATTGTAGCTTTCACGCAGTTTTTGTTTTTCTCTTTCTAACGTCTTCACATATTCTTCTGCAATGGCTTGGCTGAGGCTGAAACAGATTACATATATTAAATGTCCCTGTTCGTCAAAAATGGGTTCACTAGCGGCCAAAAACGTATTGTTCGAATTAGATTGTTTAACATATTGGACGGATGCTTTTTTCGTTTTTAATGTCGAAATAATGGCACTACCTTGAAATTCTTTTTCTTTTACTAGTTTATAAATGGACTGGCCTTGAATTCCCTTTTGGGAAAATTTTCCAAGTTTACCTCTATCACTACAAAAGGTAACGATTCCTTTTGCATTAGTGACTGTTATGGGGCCTGGATATTTATTAATAATGGACAAGAGAAACTCATATTTTTTCTGGATTTTGTGTACAAGTTGCATGTCATCCATTGTACAATTGCCTCCTCATTCTTTGCAAAAATGATAAATTTTGCAAAATATATAATTTTATTATACGATTTTCGAATTTTTACAATACCATTCTAACATATCACTTGAATAAAGAAAATGTGAATTCCTATAAATCATTTGTTTCAATATATAAGAATTTGTCGTATAGCCTGTACTATGGGTTTACTAGAAATCGCCGTTTCGAATTGGTATAGATATTTCATACATATAGATAAATTGCCGGTTCTAAAAATAAGCAATCACGTGATTCAATCTTATTCCGAGTACTAGTAGGGAGGAAGTCAAATGAACAAAGTCTATACGATGGAAGATGCATTGCAATTAGTACATTCTGGTGATACATTAGCATGCTCGTGTTTTGGAATGGCCGCTTTTTGTGAAGAAATGTTAATTGCACTAGAAAAACGGTTTTTAGAAACAGGTGAACCAAGAAACCTGACAGCCATTTCAGCATCTGGAAACGGGGATTGGAATGGGGCTGGTTGGGATCATCTAGCACATGAAGGGTTACTGAAACGAATAATATGTGCTTTTTTCTCAGCAGATATCCGCATTGGGGAGTTAATCAATGACAATAAAATCGAAGCATACAATTTACCACAAGGAATTATTGTCGATTTATATCGTGATTTAATGCGTGGTTATAAAGGAGAACTTACAAAGGTAGGACTTCAAACTTTTGTTGATCCACGTCTGGGTGGTGGACGATTAAATAAAAAAACTGTTGAAGATTTAGTTCATGTTACAAGTTTTGAGGGAGAAGAATGGTTGTACTATGATGCTCCTCGCATCGATGTTGCATTTATCAGAGGAACTACTGCTGATAAAAATGGCAATATTTCTATCGAACATGAATGTCTGCCTGCAGATATTAAATTGGTTGCTATGGCAACTAAAGCTTGTGGCGGAAAAGTTATTGCACAAGTAAAATACCTTGCTGATACACTTACCTCTGATTGCGTTGAAGTACCAGGTATTTTCGTTGATGCTGTTGTCGTTTCACAAGAACCGATGAAATATCATCGACAAGCGGGAAAAGTCTATTATAAACCAAGTATGTCCGGGCATATAAATGTACCGCTCGACTCCATACCAGCAGCGAAACTGGATGAAAAAAAAGTAATCAGCCGCCGGGCTGCTATGGAATTAGAACCTAAGTCAGTTATTAATCTGGGAATCGGGATTCCGGAAGGAGTTTCTTTAGTAGCCAATGAAGAAGGTCTTATCAACAATCTGGTTATGACAACGGAAAGTGGTGCTATCGCGGGGGTGGCTTTAGGTGGAACTGAATTTGGCGCTGTACAGAATGCATGGGCAGTAGCGGATCAATGTACACAGTTCGATTTTTATGATGGTGGCGGACTGGATGTGACCTTTTTAGGGTTGGCTCAGGTTGATATGAAAGGGAATGTAAATGTAAGTAAATTTGGTTCTAAAATAGCAGGTTGTGGTGGATTTATCAATATTACACAGCAAACCCATAAGATTGTTTATTGTGGAACATTTACTGCCAGTGGATTAAGAACAGAAGTGGGAAATGGAACATTAAAAATTTTGCAGGAAGGAAAACGGAAAAAATTTATTACTGATGTAGAACAAATATCCTTTAGTGGGATATATGCTGCACAAAATGGGCAGAGTGTTCTTTATATTACAGAACGAGCTGTATTTAAATTAACTTTAGATGGCTTGGAATTGATAGAAATTGCACCAGGCATTGATTTAGAGAAAGATATACTTGCCCTGATGGATTTTAAGCCGATTATATCTGAGAATTTGAAATTGATGGATGAACGTATTTTTAAGGATGAGCCTATGGGACTGCACTTCTAGTCACTAATCATATCATAATAATGTAATCGGGAAGTGGGTGAATGATATATGACAGCAACTATGGTTAGTGTTATTGGCATCGTCTTATCCTTGGCCTTTTTAATTACATTAGCGTTAAAAGGGTGGCATATCATCATTATTGCACCTTTGGCAGTATGCGTGGTATCTCTATTTTCTGGATTAAATCCATTTACAGAATTAACGGGACCATATATGAAAGGATTCGTTAATTATGCATTCAAGTTTTATTTGGTTTTTTTAACGGGTTCTCTTTTTGGCAAGTTTATTGAAGACAGTGGAGCGGCTCAGTCTATTGCACAAGGGCTTATCAAGGTGTTAGGGACAAATAGTCAGGCTAAGGCGATGTGGGCAATTGCTGTTATTTGCATGGTCTTTACCTATGGTGGTGTGAGTCTGTTTGTAGCTCTTTTTGCTATCATTCCTATTGCCCGCCCTGTTTTTAAGCAGCTTGATATTCCATGGCACCTATTTGTAGCAGTCCAGGGTTTGGGATTGACGGCAATTACCATGACTGTTCTTCCAGGGTCGCCTGCTATTCAAAATATTATTCCTACTAAATATTTAGGAACGACTCCTATGGCGGGAGCACCTATTGGGATTATCGCAGCTATTGTTATTTTGATTTTTAATTTCTTTTATATAAAAAGACAATTGAAGAAAGCACATAAGAAACAGGAAGGATATGCTCTTACTGGTGGAAATGATACGGCTCTTAGCAAAACAGAGTTCAATGGGGATTTGCCACCTGTTGGAATATGCCTTATACCGCTGGTGGTAGTTATTGTTCTGTTAAATGTATTTTCATTGGATGTGGTTATTGCCTTGACAGGAGGAATCGTTACCTGTGCGGTGTTGTTCTGGAAAAAGTATATCAACATTTTAAAAACTATTAATCAAGGTGCATTAAACACTGTTGTACCGGTGATTAATACGTGTGCAGACGTTGGATATGGCATGGCTGTTGCGGCAACTGTAGGTTTTGCTTTTATCTCATCTGAATTAGTGAATATGGGGGGGAATCCCATTTTATCTCTGGCAGTGGGGACAAACTTGATGGCAGCTATTACAGGATCTGCATCAGGTGGGTTAGGAATTGTCATGGAGGTATTAGCACCTACTTATCTGAATTTAGGATTAAGCCCGGAATTGGTACATCGGATTGCAGCAATTGCAGCAGGATGTTGTGATGCCATGCCGCACAATGGCGGCGTTATAACGATGCTGGCTTTGACGGGATTAACACATGCACAAGGGTATCGCCATATATTCTGGGCACATATTGTTGCAACGTTATGTGCATTATGCATTGTAATTCCAATTGGTATCATGATTTACGGATGACTTAGAGGTATGAGGGCCGAGGTGAATGTCATGCATTTAAAAATGAAGAAAGAGAATATCCATAAACTTTTACTAAGTGCCGTTTTTTCTACTGTAGGAATCGGGGGAGGTTTTATGATTCCTATGGTTCAGGCAGCATCTGTGGAAGCTTCTTTTGCGGATGTTCCGCAAAGTCATTGGGCATATCAGGCTGTCCAGAATTTAGCGCAGGATGGAGTTATTCAAGGTTATGGTGATGGAACCTTTCGTGGTGATCAGCCTATGAGCCGATATGAATTTGCCCTTTTAGTTACAAAAGCTCTCAATAAATATGATAAGGTTGATGAATCGGATCAGGCAATTATTGACAAATTGACAGCTGAATTTTCACCTGAACTTAACCGACTGGGGAGTCGCATAAAGAAAGTAGAAAAGAAAACGAACAGCTGGATTAGTGGAGAAACAAGGGTCCGGTTCCTGGCAGATCATCCTTCAACTCCCCATGGTCATAAATTGAAAGGCGCGGATCAGTTCGATTTTAGACAGCGCATAATTGTCAAAGGGGATATTAATGACCGTACATCGGTATATGCCCGGTTAGTTGCATCAGGAAAACTAGGGGATGAGACGTCTTCCGGAAGTAAAGATGTCTCATTGGATATGGCGAATGTGACTTTTAAAAATACATGGGGCTTAGACCGGATTCGTGTCGGGAGATCTTCCTTTGATGCCATCACGTTCGGATTATTGTCTAAAGCGGATTCGGCTGATGGTTTATTGGCTGAAAAAACATTTGGTAAAACAACATTTACTGCTTATACCGGCAATGTGAGGACAAGTAAATATCTAACATCAGATGGTTATGTAACTCGGAATGATGCCCATCAGGTCACAAGTACTCAGTTTACATTTAAGCCTAATAAGAAATTGACGCTAAAAACAGGATATTATTGGGCTGATATTCCTGGAACTAGTACGCCGGATGGAACAGGCACGCTAAATACCAATATCGGCAGTTATGATACGTCTCACGGCTACACACTGGGTGTGGGATATCGTTTTGGCGGATTAACCATTTTTGCAGATTATGTAGGTACTACGTTGAAAGGGGCAAGAGATTTACCAAGCAGTCCTAAAGGATGGGCTGTCGAATTAACCAACAGTAAAGAGCCAATGGTATTCTATAATGCAGTTAATCTGGTAAATCCTTCCAAAGCGCATACTGATGCATGGATGATTTCTTATCGTGATGTCAGTGCTGGTGCAATTCCGGATTATTGTGGTGGTTTCTCTACCATGGGAGTTGCGTATGCGACACAACCATATAGTATCTTTATGCATGCTACAGATAATGTTAAAGCGTGGTATCTGGCCTATCAGAGTGTAATATCTAAGAATGTCGTTTTATCCTTAGAATATCAAAACTTCCGGATTAAAGACAGGGGACTTACAGGTCTTAAATCTAATAAACTGGATCAAACGTATAAAGCCCAGGTTTCCGTATATTATTGATAAGAATTCGTGTTTAGGGATGTATAAAAGCTTCCCTAAACACGAAATTCCATCTCTTTTGAAAGAAAAGGAGGAAATTTGATGGCAGATGTTTTCGAATCATATGACTCTTACTACGTAGGACAAAAATTTCCTTGTTTTACGTATACTGTGACAGAAGAAAAAGTAAAGAGATACATAGAAGCTGTACAAGATCAAAATTTGCTTTATTTGCAAAAAAAGGTTGTCCCTCCTGCACTGGCTGCAGTATATACCCGATGGCCTATGATTACAGGCATGATGGGGAGACCAGGGACAATTCATGCAAAACAACAATATCAATATTATAAATCTATCCCTTGGAATGCAACGGTATCTATTTACGGCGAAATAATAGATAAATATATTAAAAAAAATCGCAAATATGTCGTACAGCAAGTAAAAGTTTTTGATGAATCTGGTAGCTTGGTTACGGTGAGCAAGGCCACAATTATATTACCGGAATAGTTTGTTGTAAAGGAGGCAGTAGAATGAAGTCTCTTTATATGCCAGAATCACAATTAATGATAGCAGATAAATTCATTACACAGGAACAGATAAACCAATATGCGGAAGTATCTGATGACCGAAACCCACTGCACATTGATCCAGATTTTGCTAAAACGACTATTTTTAAAGGCACCATTGCTCATGGATTATTGAGTGCAGCCTTTTTGAATGAAATGATGGTTAAATATTTTGGTACATACTGGGAAACTACAGGAGATATATCTATAACTTTTTTATACCCTGTTCGTCCGGGAGATACCATAAAGACGAAAGGAAAAATTATAAACATAGACGCAATAGGGCGTGTAATAGTTGAAATTCAGTGTGTGAATCAGGACGATATAAAAGTAATCGTTGGACAGGCGTGCGTAATAACGCCGCCAGCATAAAGGAGGGAGATGTATGGTAGCGTCTATAGGAATTTTTGTAGGAATCATTTTTCTTGTGTATTTAGCCATGAGAGGAATGAATATCATTATTATTGCTCCATTAGCAGCGCTTATCATTATTTTTACTAATGGAATGGATTTACAAGCAGCTTTTTTTGCTGGTAAAACAGCTTATTTATCTGGTTTAGCCGGTTTTGTTAAGGCCTTTTTACCTATTTTTATTTTAGGTGCTATTTTAGGAAAATATCTGGAAGATAGCAAGGCTACTATTACAATTGCCAATAGTATTTTCAAATTAACAGGCCGGGACAATGCATATACGGTCCTTTTAGCGATTGCTATCATCTCAGCAGTATTGACATATGGCGGAGTTAGTATGTTTATCGTTATATTTACTGTTGTAGCTTTGGCAAGACCAATCATGAAAGAATTGAATTTACCTTGGCACCTGGTTATGGTACCTATGATTTTTGGAGGCACTACATTTACGATGACCATGATGCCGGGAACACCATCCATCCAAAATATTATCCCTACACAACTGGGGACAACATTAACAGCAGCTCCTCTTATGAGTATTGTTGCTACGATCACATCTATTATTTATGGATTGATATATATGAAATGGTATTTAAAAAAGACATTAGCAACAGGCGGACATTATGAAGAAGAGGGACAAACTGCAGTTGCAGTGGACTCTGACGCTAAATTACCATCACTATTTTTATCGACTTTGCCGATGATAGCACTTATTGTAATCATCATTGTAGGGAGTTCATTAAAAATACCTAATATTATTGTTCCAGCCCTGCTGGCAGCTATAGTCATCGCTGCTATAGGATTACATAAGTATATTCCGAGTCAATTAAAAACTTTGAATACAGGTGCTATTAACTCCCTCTTGCCAATTCTATTTACGGCTGCTGCAGTTGGTGTAGGTACTGTTGTAGCTTCGGCCCCCGGTTTTCATACCATAGAAGAAGGACTCCAGTCTGTTCCGGGAGGGCCTCTTATGCAGATTATTGTGTATACAGGATTCTTATCTATGGTTACAGCATCCCCATCGGGTGCTTTGGGTATTGCAATTCCTATTTTTGGGCAAGCCTGGATAGCGGCTGGAATTGATCCAGAAGTAGTGCATCGTATTGCGGCAATTGCGTCATCTACTTTTTCGGCCATGCCACATAGTGGATTTATTTTTTCCTGCATGGCCGTATTCGGGTTATCCCATCGGGATGTTTATAAACAGGTCTTTGGCATTGGATTACTTGGTGGGTTGATATGCCTTACTGTTTCTATTCTCATGGCGACAATTTGCTATTAAATAATTGGAAAGTCTTTTAATAGCAGGTAAAAAATAAATTTAATATTTTTAAGGAGGTCTTTTTTATGGAACTGGAAATGGCGAAATATGAGGTAAAAAACAGGGTAGCATACATTACCCTTAATGCACCAAAAACGTTGAATGCAATTTGCCCTCCATTGATCAGAGATGTATGCCTGGCAATGAATGAGGCAGAGCAGGATGATGATGTAAAAGTAGTTGTCTTAAATGCCACAGGAAAGGCGTTTTGTGCTGGCGGTGACTTGGGATTCTTTTATAAAGGGTTAAAAGAGGGATCGATAGACATGGGACCACTCATGAAAGATTCTATGCGTATTCCAATGGCAATTAAAAAGTCAGCCAAACCGTACATTTGTGCCGCGCGAGGCGCCATTGCCGGGGCTGGATGCAGTTTGACATTATGCTGCGATTTTACGTTTGTTTCTGATACCGCTATTTTTATCGAAGCTTTTGTAGGAATTGGCCTATTACCGGATACGGGTGGTGTATACCTTCTTTCACGGGCTATTGGTTCTAACCGGGCTGCGCAACTGGCCTTAACTGGGGAGCCAATTAAGGCAGAGAAAATGATGACGATGGGGTTAGCTTATAAGATGGTTCCAGATCAGGAATTAGACGAAAAAGTATCTGCTTTTGCAGAACACTTGGCAAAAGGACCGGCAACAAGTTATCAATACATTAAAAAAATGATATATGAAAACGACTTTGCTGATTTTGAAACGTATTTTGACAGAGAAGCAGAATATCAGAAGAAGTGTGCGGAGCATCCCGATTTTAAAGAAGGCGTTAGCGCATTTGTTGAAAAAAGAAAACCACAATTTAAATAAGGAGTGAGATAAAATGAGAGCATTAGAAGGTATCAAAGTAGTAGAATTGGGAACACATGTTGCTATTCCTAAAGTTGCTCGTGTCATGGCAGATTGGGGAGCTGACGTTATTAAGGTTGAACCTCCTCGTGGGGAAGCGTGGAGAACTGTCGGGGTAGGATATATGCTTCCTGTTGAAAAAGATAATAATCCTATTTGGCATACAGAAAATATGCATAAAAAGGATATTGCTATTAACTTAAAAGACCCGGATGGCTTGAAAATTATGTTCCAGTTATTGCAAGATGCAGATGTTTTTTTAACTAATACGAGGGAAAAAGCACTGCAGAAAATGGGTCTTGATTATGAGACGATCAAAGATAAATTCCCTAAGCTTATTTATTGCCATTTTACTGCATTTGGAGATAAAGGCCCGGAAAAAGATTTACCTGGTTTTGATATTTCTGCATTTTGGGCTAAAAGTGGATTACCAGTAGAATGGACATTAAAAGGGAATATGCCATTTAAGGCTATTCCGGGCGTAGGCGACAGCGCTTGTGCGGCAATTGCCACGTCGGCTGTATTGGCATCACTTATTAAAAGAGAAAAAACAGGGGTAGGTGAACTTGTTTCTACATCGTTGTATTCGACTGCTATTTGGTTGAATAGTTGTGGCGTTATTACCGGGCAGCCACAATATGGAAGAAAATATCCGGAAGAACATTATATTGACCCACTTGTACCACCTTATCTGACTAAAGATGAACAATGGGTTATGGCGGCAGATCCGAGTTGGGAACGGCTTTATAAAAAAGTATTTCCCCTTATTGGCCTTGAGCAATATTTGGATGATGAACGGTTTACTACACGTAAGGCGGCTGTTCAAAATTATGATTTTGTTTGTTCTGTCATTGCAGATGCCTGGAAGAAATTTACAGCAACAGAATTAATTCAAAAGTTTGCACAAAATGGTGTTATCTTCGCAAGATATCAGAATCCGAGTGAATTATATTGTGATGAACAAGGATGGGCGAATGGCTATCTTTCTAAACTTACCCTGCAGAATGGTTCAGAATTAGTTGTTCCTAATGTACCTGTTAAATTTAGCAGTGATGAAATGCGCCCCGTAGAGTTAGGCCCTGAACTTGGCGAACATACTGAAAGTATTATGAAAAACTTAGGATATTCTGACGAAGAAATTGAGAAAATGGAGATGAGTGGTGCTATAGTTAATTACGAAAAATAATACATAATAAAACACTCCCTCCATTCTATACATGAATGATATGTGTATAGAGTAGAGGGAGTGCTTTTTGTTATTATTGCTTATCCGGAATGGGTACTAAGAAAAGCTGGTTGCTGCCGTCTTCTGATCCGGGGAACTGATTGTACATGGAAAACATCGATTGGAACCGTTGCCAGGAGTAGATTCCATACCCGTCCTGGTTATGGTCGGTGGTATCGTACGGATCGGCGACGATGATGACGTCGTCGGCTTCATTGGCGGTTCCCATGTCATCGTAGCCAATGATTGCCTGCCAGTGGCCGCTCCAGTCTATCCAGCAGACCAGGATGGGATGGCCCTCTTTCAGGAATTGGCGTACATCGCTGGCAGAGAGTGTCCGGCCTTTCTTTTGGTAGTCACTGCTTGAGATGTAATGGAATCCTCCGACGCCGTCAAATATATCCTTCATCTGGCGCAGCGTCGTTCCCGGATAGCCATTGGGAAAACCGGGGACGATCACGCTCTTCAGAGGATGACGCAGGTCAGCCAGTTTTTGCTCGTCCCAGCCGTCTGCCCGGCCATACCATTGCAGTACTGTCAGGGCGGCTGCCGGTCCGCAGGACCACTCGCTCGTCTGTTGGAAGGTCTGGTATCCGCTGAGAATGATCCGGGATGCCGTGGATTTCATGTGGTAGAAATCGGGATGAGCGTAATACGGGGAATCGGGATGGTCGTACTGCCGTTCAATGGAGGCAGCTCCTTCATTGGGTGTCAGCCGGGCAGATACGGCCAGTTTCATATCGTTCGTAAAATCAGAAGCTGCATAAGCTGCTCCTGTTGTACCTATCAGTATAGTCGTACATAACAGAGCACACAGCCGTTGTTTCAGTTTATTCATAGGCAGCCTTTATTTGATGAACGGTCAGTCGAAATGACGGTCGAAGAGGTCGCTCTTTTCCAGAAATTCTTCTACTGTAGCAAATCCCAGGTGTTTAAGCAGTTCGATGACATAAGGATTTTCGACAGGCGTCCGGCTCTGGGCTTCCTGTCCGTAGGCCTGGACGCAGGCTTTGCCGTCTTCCTTTTTGATGATGGCCCGGGGACCACCGACACAGCCACCGACGCAGCCCATCCCTTCAAAGAAGTTGCCATCGCGGTTACCGGCGAGAATGTCATTGATCATGGCTTTGCAGCCGGGAACGCCATCGGCTTTGCGGGTCTTGATGGGCACCTTGCGGTCCGGATCCAGCTGGGCGACGGTCATGGCTACGGCTTCGGAAACGCCGCCGGCATAGGCATAGCCGATACCGGACTGGGATGCGTGGGGGACATTTTCTTCTTCCATCCGGGCCAGATCGATATTAGTGACGGAAAACAGGTCACGCAGTTCCTGATAGGTCAGGACATAATCAATGGCACCGGCGATATCCGGTTCTTTGCGTTCGGCTTTTTTAGCAAGGCATGGACCGATGAATACGGTCTTGGCATTGGGATGCAGTGCCTTTACCGTGCGGCCTCCGGCTATCATGGGGGAAACAGAACCGGGGACATTTGGCAGCAGCTGGTGATACAGTTTCTTTATCATGGCAATCCACATAGGACAGCAGCAGCTCGTCAGCTGGAATTGTTCTTCTGTATGAACGTTTTTGTCAAATTCCAGCGCTTCTTTCATGGTCAGGATATCGGCAAATACGGCGACTTCCAGCATGCCGGTGAATCCCAGATGCTTCAGGGCGGTGCGTATCTTCCCCATGGTGACGTCAGGACCGAACTGACCGGAGATAGCCGGTGCCACCAGCGCATAGACCGGACCGTCATAGTCATGCAGTTCCTGTACGACGGGGATGATATCTTTACTGGTTTTGAGACTTTCCAGTTTGCAGGCATCGACACAGGCCTGACAGCCTACACATTCCGCATCGTTGATTACCAGTCCTTTACCATCGGGAGATGGCTTAATAGCGCCCCAGGAACAGGCTTCCTCACAGGGGTGTTTTTCATCAGGCGGACAAACGCAGGGTTTTACCCGCCAGATCAGCGGATGGTCGTCCGGATGGGCCAGGCAGTCAATGAGCTTCGGATCTCCATCGACATCGATCGGCTTGCCATCAGCGGCCTGCCTGAGCATCTGCTGGTACAGTTCATCTAATGTTTTCATAAGGAACCTCCTTTATAAGCCTCTGCTAACATAGAATGATGCAACTTTATTTTAGCAGATTTTTCGAAATTGCAATAGCTTTATTATCATTTGATATTTCTCATCGGAAAGGCCAGTCCGGATTGGTATCGCCAGTACAATTTCCTCACCAAACCAGACATAAACAAAGGCTCTTTGCCCACTGGATGTGAACAAAGAGCACATGCTTAGTTGGAAATAAAATGTAAATTTTTAAAAATATCTCTGATAGAAGGGGACAGTCTTACAAACTATTAGCCGGCATAACCACCTTTGACGCCTTCGCGGGCATCTCTTTCCCAATCTTCGAAATGTTCCTTTGCAGCCTGGCCAATCTGTTCGTCGTTGTTGTAATCACCGAGTTCTGTCGGTACTTCATCTTCCGGATTTTCCGGGGCGCCGACGGCTTTTGCAAATTCCCGGCCGTATTCGCGGCACGTTTCCTGTGTTGCCTGGTCCGGATTCCACTGGCAGCGGAGTCCGTCGTTTACGACGTCAAAACCGGCTCCCTGCAGAAGGGCCGTAATCTGTTTGACTGCTTCACCGCTCCAGCCATAGCTGCCGAAGGCGGCTGCTTTTTTATTCTTGAATTTCAGGCCGCGGATCATTTCCATGATGCCGCCGATGGAGAAGAGGAAGCCGTAGTTAATCGTCGGAGAACCTACGAGGATGGCCTTCGATTTGAAGACCTCCGTAACAATGTCGTTCTTGTCATCCACGGCAGAATTGAACAATTTTACTGTCAGCGTCGGATCAGTTTCGCGCAGGCCTTCGGCAATGCATTCGGCCATGCGGCGCGTCGAATTCCACATCGTGTCGTAGATGATAGTAATCTGGTTTTCCTGATAGGCTTTTGCCCATTCCTGGTATTTAGCAACGATCCGCAGCGGGTTATCACGCCAGATAACACCGTGGCTGGGGCAGATCATGGATACAGGTACATTCATTTTCAGGATTTCATCAATCTTACGGGTAACCATGGGACTGTACAGGTTCAGGATATTAGCATAGTATTTCATAGCTTCCTGGTACAGTTCGGCCTGGTCCACGCAGTCGTTGTACATCTTTTCGCTGGCATAGTGCTGGCCGAATCCATCATTGCTGAAGAGGATATTTTCGCCGGTCATATAGGTAAACATCGTATCGGGCCAGTGCAGCATCGGGGCTTCGATGAAGACGAGCTGGCTGCTTCCGAGATCCAGCATATCGCCGGTTTTTACATTGACGAAGTTCCAGTCCTGGTGATACAGACCGCGCAGGATGGCTTCCCCTTTTTTCGTGCAGTAAATCGGTGTGTCCGGGATTTCACGCATCAGGGCTGGCAGGGCACCGCTGTGATCGTTTTCATTGTGATTCATGACGATATAATCGATGTCCCTGAGGTCGATTTCGCGCTTCAGGTTAGCGACAAATTCTTCATCAAAGGGTTTCCATACGGTGTCCATCAAAACGGTCTTCGTATCGCGGATCAGGTACGAGTTGTACGAAGATCCTTTTTCTGTAGAATATTCATGTCCATGGAATTCATTCAATTCCCAATCGATTTTTCCTACCCAGGTCACTTTGTCTGTCAATTTTTTTCCCATATGTATCGTCTCCTATTCGTATTATCACTAACATGTAGATCGGCGTTTCGTCCTTACATGGTTAGTATAATCCAGCGGATACTATGTGACAGTTGCATTTGCAACGGACTATCATTTTTATTGAAAAAATCTGCCGGAGGAACATAGGGTTATGGCCGTGGGCATGGTATAATGGAAAAAACGATGCAGGGAATGGAGATGACAATCTTGGCAAAACTGGATCTGGGAGACTGGCAGGAGCTGTTTTCAGAAAAGATATGTAGTGATAAGATAGTCAGGAGGGACATCTGATGATGAAGAAAACGTGGATGAGAAAGGTATTGCAGATTCTGAGCATTTGTTGTTTGTCCGGTGTGCTGGTACAGGCAGCTGAACCAGCGGATACATTTCAGCAGCTGGAACCGCAATTTGTCCTCAAGGAGCAGGTGCCGGTCCACTTTACGGGGGCTGATGCGGATGATTATGTCCTGAGCGGATATGTGAAAGGTGCCGGTTATGGGCCATCTCATGTGGCGGCTGTCATGACCTATGATGAGATGCAGAAGAAATGGACTCCTATCTACCAGAGTGAGCGGAAATATGCCCCGCTCCATGTCCTGTCGGGAAATCTGCTGAACAATAAACGGGATCAGCTGGTATTGTATAAACACGAAGGAAGCGGAGCGTTCCTGAGCTATGATGTACTGGCCTGGCTGAATGAAAAGCCACAGGTACTATTAAGCCGGTCGGCTATTTTCCAGGGGAATGTAGAAATCAAAAATGGCCAGCTCGTCGAACACATGGGCCATCAGGATACGGTGTACCGCTGGAAAGGCAAACGCCTGATTGCAAAAGAACTGCCTGAAGAAATCGCCGTCCCGGCAGGACATACCATTTCATTTAGTATTGGTAATAACGGGATTGTTTATACATCCCAGCAGTCGCTGACCATGAAAGTAGGAGAAACGATGCAGCTGCGCCGGCTGAACCGGGGGATACGGGAACGCGTCCTGTACAATGGACAGGGGGCGCTGACCTGCAAAGACGACCTGTTCACGGCAAACAAACCGGGAACGTCAACGATTACCATCATTCCCGATGGATACAACTGGGACAAAGCCGTCAAAATCGTCGTCCGCGTCATAGCATGACTGATAGTTCGCTGGGGGGAGAGGCGGTAATGAAAGGAATTTTCTAACTATTTTGCTGTAGCCATTGTTTTTGTTGTGGATTTGACCAGTGATGGATAAGGGGGCGTTAAACTGGTTGTATCAAAACATATTGAATTTATTATAGAAGTCTTGGAAAGATATTAGTTCTTTATTATCAATTTGAATATAATAGTATAAGTAATGAAATAAAAACATATGTGGCTGATTACGAAACGGATCGATTTGCAGGATATTTTTTAATTTTGTCATATGAAAAACGACGGTATTTTTATGAACGTATAAGGCTTTTGCAGCATCAGCATAACTCATATTGTATTTAATCAGAGCCCCGGCAATTTTGGTGAATTCTTCTACACATCCTTGATTGATTAATAGGTTTTTAAAATAAATTAAGAGATTAGTGTAATTCTCAGAATCGTGAGAGGATAGAACGAGCAGATCAAGATGATCCAATAAACTACAAGAGACATCTTCTTGATGAGAATGTATCTTTTTTAGCCACATTAGTTGACAATAAGAAAGAAAATACGTCGTGATATCTTCGGTCGGCAGGGAGTAAAATAATTGATATTTTACTCCCTGTTTTTTTTCTATTTCCAGACTGCGATCGAGTTCGGCTATGAGTGCTTGCGGATTATCACGATAATCCAAATTCATGTAAAATAATATTTCGTAAGAATTAATAATAAAAATTAAATGTTGTATATTGTCACTAAAGCGGTTCTTTATCTGATAATATATTTTAGATGTATCTTCATTGTTATCCAGAGAAATCAAGATCGGCAAGCGGAGGGCTGATGGATTTCGATGGATGCGATCGAAGAGATTATTGATTTTAGCATAATTTGCCGGTCGTTCGAAAAATAGACTATAGGCTAAATCATCCAACTTCGGTGTATATTGGGCTTGCGGTGCTTGGGCGTAGTCGTTCAGTAGTTCAAAAAAGTATTTTAAAACACGGATCATTTTTTCATTTTCCTGAGGGACGCCGGTAATACCGATGACTTTATACGGCAGATTACTTTTTTTGAGGAGCATATTGACACCTGTGCGAACGCCTTTCAGGTTTTCATCTAGCTTTTCGTTATAAGTGTAAGGAATATTGTTTTCAATCATATGATAAGCCATTTCATGAAAGTCACCGATGCGTTCCAACTGGCTACTGGCTATAATGATACCCTTTTCATTTATTATATTCATATCAATATTGAACAATTTCTTCATTCGATTGACGAACTTTTGTGCTATTTTTGTGTATTCCATCGGGTTTTATCCTCCTTGCATTTGTTATTGTATTTAGATAATAAATTATACATGTTATTTTATTATAACATTACAAGACGAAAAGGATGTATATTTTTTATAATAATTGCAGGATAGAAATAAAGTTGTTTACATATAGGTATAGGGAGGAATTAGAATGGATTTACGTAGTAATTTTAAACCAGGGACGACACGGTGGGCTGTGCGAAGAACACAATATAAAGGCATGGGATTTACCGATGAGGAATTACTCAAGCCAAAGATTGGCGTCATTAATACATCTAACAGACTGTCTGTTTGTTATGCTCATGTGGATAGCATTGCAAAATTGGTGGAAGATGCCATTCTGGAAGCTGGAGGGATTCCTTTTGAAATCCGTACGGCAGCCCCAAGTGATTTTGTTACCACGGCTGGAAAAAAAGCACGGTATCTGATGCCGACCCGGGATCTTGTGGTCAACGAAATTGAATGTATGGTAGAAGGTTCCTGTCTCGATGGCATGGTTTGTCTCTGCTCATGTGACAAAACTGCCCCGGCTCAGATGATGGCTTCTGCTCGTTTGGATATTCCTTCTATGCTGCTGGCCTGTGGATATCAGATAGGTGGTATCGGGTCAGATAATGAATTCCATGATATTGATGATGTATATGAAAAAATTGGTGCTGTGGCTAGTGGATCTATGACATTGCAGCAACTTACGGATATGACGGATTGTGCCATTCAGACTCCGGGTGTATGTGCAGGATTGGGAACTGCAAATTCCATGCATATTGTCAGCGAAGCCATTGGTATGGCACTTCCGGGAAATACTCCTATTTTTTCAAGTGGGTCTAAACTGAAATTATATGCCAAAGCGGCTGGCTTTAATATTGTTGATATGGTAAAAAAGAATCGTACTGCCCGACAAATTATTACTAAAGAATCTATTGAAAATGCTATCATGGTTGTGCTGGCTATTGGTGGTTCTGTCAATACGGTTCGTCATCTGGCAGCAATCGCAACAGAAGCGGAAATTGATATGGATGTTATTGCCACGTATGAAAAATATGCTGATACGATCAAATTGCTTACCTCAGTACGTCCTAACGGACCATATCGGACAGAAGATCTGGAAGCTGCTGGTGGTTGTAATGCCGTTATGAAGCGGATTGAAAAATTCCTTCATACAGATTGTCTCACTGTTAATGGCAAGACGGTTGGTCAAAATTTGGAAAAAACAGAAATCCGCCGGCCAGAAGTTATTAAGACTATGGAACACCCACAGAATGACCGGCCTGGAGTGGCAATTTTCCGGGGAAACCTTAGCCCTCATGGGTCTATTGTCAAACTGTCGGCACTGCCACGGGATATGAAAATATTTGAAGGTCCTGCCAGAATATATGATGGTGAAGATGAAGCGATTGCCGCTATCGGTCGTAAGGAAATTCATAATGGTGATGCCATTGTTTTACGCAATATGGGGCCTAAAGGCGGACCAGGGACGGTATTTGCCTGCAGTTTTGTTGCCGCTTTGAATGGAGCAAATCTGGCATCCAATATTGCTGTTATTACGGATGGGGAGTTATCAGGGCTGAACCGGGGCATTGTCATTGGACAGGTCATGCCGGAAGCCGCAGCCGGTGGTCCCCTGGCTGTTATAAAAAATGGAGAAATTATCCGCATTGACTTTGAAAAACGGCGTATGGATGTTGTTCTTCCTCAAGAAGAAATCGATACTCGTCTGGCTCAGTGGCAGCCACCGAAACATGAAAATGTTTCAGGTTATTTAAAGCAATACTATGAATTAGTGCAGCCAATTGAACAGGGGGCTGTACTGGGATATCGTTCTTTTAGAAATAAGAAATAATCATTTTATATTTAGAAAGGGGCAGTATCGATGTGGAATTTTTATTTACCAGTAGAGTTACATTTTGGAGAAAAACGGATTGCTGACCTTAGCCATATTATGGAAAACAAGGGTCTGCAAAATGCATTTATCATTTGTGATGAAACATCAGTAAAATTGGGGCTTGCAGCTAAAATTAAAGCCTATGCCCAAGGCCGCGTAATTGGGTGTTTTAGTGGTGTTAATCCTAATCCTACTGTAAATAATATTGAAGATGGTCTTAAGGCAATGAGAGAATTACCTGTTGAATCTATTATTGCATTGGGGGGCGGCAGTTCTATTGATTGTGCAAAAGCTATTGCTGCTTGTGTGAAATTAGGTGTAACAGGGAAACAATTACTGGATATAGATAGAATTTCTGATGGACTGCCACTGATTATTATTCCAACGACAGCAGGGACTGCCAGTGAATTGACACAAGGGGCGGTTATCAGTGATCCTGAACGAGATTTGAAAAAAGCACTCTTTGGTCCTGGGCTCTTTGCTACAGTCGCTATTGATGATCCGGAATTAACGTACAGTTGTCCTAATTTTGTTACTGCGTCTTCAGGAATCGATGTTTTGGCACATGCATTGGACTCATTGACAAGTATGAAAACGAATGCTTCAACGATTGGTGCGGCTGTATACGCGGCCAAGACGACATTCCAATATCTGGAACGGGCTTATGATGATGGGACAGATACGATTGCCCGCTGCCATATGATGGAAGCCTGTGTGGCCGCTGGACTTGCCTTTTCTCAGACTGGGACCACAGGATCTCATGCCTGCTCGTATTATCTTACATCCCATTATCATATGCCTCACGGAGAGGCATGTGCCTTTACACTGGATTGGTGGTTTCGAGAAAATGCAAAAGTTCGTCCGGAATTGGACGAGTATGCTAAAATGATGGGATTTGCTGATGCGGATGCTGTTGCAGAACGTATTGCAGAGATGAAAGAACATTTGCATTTACGCAGTACATTCGGCAATCTGATTCATGATGAAAAAGAAATAGAGCTGATTGCAGACCAGGCAATGGCAGCTGGCAATATGTCTAATAATGTTTGGAAAGCAACACGAAATGATGTCATCCGCCTTTTTAGAAGTAAATTGTAAATCAGGAGGTATTTTTTATGCAGGCAAATTTGATGGATTGGAAAGGTGTTATGAAAGAAAAACCGCTTTTTGGCTGTTTTGTAACCTACCCGTTGGCTGATATCGCGGAATTGACAGCAGCTATTGGTTTTGATTTTCTACTGATTGATAACGAGCACGGTATTATGACACATAATACGTTATGCGATATGGTACGGGCGTCTCAGGGGCTGGGCGTCCCCGCCGTTGTACGATGCACATCGAATAACTATGAACATGTCCAGAAAGCATTGGATATGGGGGCTAATGGTGTTCAGGTACCGTTGGTTAATACGGTAGAAGATGCGAAACGCTTAGTGCGGCTCTCTCATTTTGCCCCTATTGGACAGAGAGGAACTGCTTATCTGCCGCGATCTGCTTCCTATGGTATGGTGGAGGATAAATGTGAATATCGGGCACTGGCCAATCGGGTGAAACTGACCGCAGCCCATATTGAAACGATGGAAGCGGTGGCCAATCTCGACGATATTCTGAAAGTAGATAATATTGATGTATTTTTTATTGGACCGGGTGATCTTTCTTCCTCTATGAATCTTCCAGGTGATGATCCGCGTGTCAAAGCGACGATTAAGGAGTGCATCCAGAAAATCGTTGCAGCCGGACGTATTGCTGGCACTTATGTGGGCACACCAGAATACACAAAAGAAGTTATCAGCTGGGGCGCGCATTACTTGGTGACAGCTATCAACAGCTATATGGTCAGTGGCGGAAAGGCTTATTTAAAGGCTGTACGTGGAGAATAGGAGGTAGGTTATAATGGAAAAAATTATTTCGCCAGTCATTCGTCTTAACAGTAAAGACAATGTTGTTGTAGCACGTAAGGATTTGCCGGAAGGCTTAGAAATTCCGATAGAACATATCAAGACATTAGGACCGGTTCCGATGGGATATAAAATTGCGACTAGGGTAATAAAAAAGGGAGAACCGATTTTAAAATATAATACAATTATTGGATTTGCCAAAGAAGATATTACACCAGGAACGATGCTTCATAGTCATAATATTCAATTTCATGAATATCAGCGTGATTATGCATACAGCAGAGATTATGAACCGACGGAGATTTTGCCACCGGAACAACGTGCTACCTTTATGGGAATTGTACGGAAAGACGGGAGGGTGGCAACTCGTAATTATATAGGTGTTATTGCTATTTCTCATTGTGCGGCAACGGTTACACAGAAAATAGCCCGTTATTTTACAGAAGAAAAATTAAAAGAGTACCCTAATGTTGATGGTGTTGTCCCTTTTACCCATGATCAGGGGTGTGGAGGAGACTCTACTCCTGGTCCTATGGCACAATTGCGCCGTACGCTCGGAGGATATGCGAAACATCCTAACTTGGCTGCGGTTATTCTGGTTGGTGTAGGTTGTGAACGTAATGATATGACAGAATTTATGAACTTTATGAATTTACATGAGTCAGATTCTCTTAAAGTTATTATTATGGAAAAAGAAGGCGGGACACGTAAAAGTGTAGAAAAAGGCATTTCCTATGTTAGAGGTTTTTTACCGGAGGCGAATAATGTTAAACGTCAGCCTGTGTCAGTTGAACATCTTATTCTAGGTTTAAAATGTGGAGGTTCTGATGGATTTTCCGGCCTTTCTGCTAATCCGGCACTTGGTATAGCGGCAGATCTTTTAATTCAAAATGGTGGCACGGCAATTCTTTCAGAAACATCAGAAATATTTGGGGTTGAACAGGATTTAACACGCCGGGCCGTTACACCCGCTGTGGGTAAGAAGTTAGTAGACCGGATGCATTGGTGGAAAGATGAATATTGTGTTGGCAGGGATATGCAGATTAATGGACGTGTCAGTCCTGGAAATAATAAAGGAGGATTAGCTAACGTATTTGAAAAATCACTGGGCGGTGTGAAAAAAGGCGGATCTACCGGGTTAATGGAAGTATATCAATATGCTGAACCAGTTACTCAGCATGGACTAGTATTTATGGATAGTTCTGGATATGATCCTGTCGCCATAACGGGAGAAATTGCTGGAGGAGCTACTATTTGTGCCTTTACAACGGGAAGAGGATCTTGCTTTGGTTCAGTGCCGTCACCTACTGTCAAACTGGCGACTAATACTCCTATGTACAAAAAAATGGAAGAAGACATGGATATTAATTGTGGTCAAGTAATCGATGGAACAAAAGATCTGCAAGATATGGGAGAAGAAATATTCAACACACTGCTTCGCATTGCATCAGGTGAAAAGACCAAGAGTGAAAAATTAGGTGTGGGATTGGTAGAATTTGTTCCTTGGCGTCTTTTATTAATGGGCTGATGGAGGAATAGATATGAAAAATGCTTTCTATAATTTGCTGAAAGATATACCTGTTCCTAAAATGTATCCAGTCAAACAGCTTTTTGATAATGATATGATAGCGGATACGCAGGAAGAACTTATACATCGACTTCACGACTGTCACGCTTTGGAAGCGATTCACTCTGGTTCTACCGTTGCTATTACTGTAGGAAGCCGTGGCATTGATAATATGCCATTATTAGTGAAAACTGTGGTTTCGGAAGTGAAGCACCGTGGCGGAAATCCGTTTTTGGTTCCAGCTATGGGAAGTCATGGTGGAGCGACGTCTGAAGGGCAGCGTAACATGGCAATTGACTTAGGGTACTCCGAAGAATACATTGGGGCTCCTATTCTGTCAGATATCCAACCTGTACGGATTGGTACAGCCCGGAATGGTTTGCCGGTGTATTTTGATAAAAATGCGATAAAAGCTGACTGGACCATTATCATGAACCGCATTAAACCGCATACCAGCTTTCGTAACCGGATTGAAAGCGGCTTAGAAAAAATGACCGTTATTGGACTTGGAAAACAGCATGGAGCAGAACTGGCACATAGCCAAGGGGTTGATAAATTAGGGAAAACTATAGAATGTATGGCTGAAGTTACACTCAGCCGGGCGAATATCCTTTGTGGAATCGGAGTGTTAGAAAATGCCTTCCATAAGACATGTAAGATTGCTGTACTGCGTCCAGAAGAAGTTCCCGAACAGGAAGCCGTGCTTTTGGAAGAAGCTAAATCGTTATGTGCAAAATTATATTTTCCTAAATTCGATGTTCTTATTGTAGAAGAAATTGGCAAAGAAATTGCGGGAACCGGAATGGATCCAAATGTCATCGGACGATTTACGACACCTTATTGTAGTGGCGGACCCAATATAACTTCTATAGCGGCTTTGAATCTTACTGATTTGTCTCATGGCAATGGATATGGGATTGGGTTGGCTGATTATACGACACGAAAAGTTTTTGATAAATTTGATTTTTCTATGACATATCCTAACTCTTTAAGAAATGGTGTAACATTACCTGTCAAAATTCCGATGGTATTGGATAACGATCTTCAAGCTATCAAGGCCTGTATTAAACGTTGCCATACATCAAATATGCATAATGTACGCATGATAAAAATAAAGAATACGCTACAGCTAGAAACTATTGAAGTGTCAGAAGGGCTGCTGGAGGAAGTTTATGATAATCCTAAATTAAAAATATGTGGCGATGCATATGAATTAAAATTTGATGATGATGGTAATTTGAAATAAATTCAATATAAAAGGTGGGATAGTAAAATGAAATTTATTTTTCGCTGGCATGGTAGCGGAGATCCCGTTTCTTTGGAAAAAATACATCAGATACCGGGGTTATATGGGATTGTAACCTCTCTTTATAAACTACCTTTAGGCGAAGTCTGGCCAATGGATATATTGCTTGATTATAAGGAAAAAGCGGCTAAATATGGTTTGAAACTGGAGGTTGTCGATAGTTTTCGCATTCATGAGGCCATAAAGCTGGGATTGTCTGAACGGGATGAATTGATTCCTCATTATTGTGAAAATATACGTAATCTTGCTAAAATAGGCATTAAACTCATTTGCTATAATTTTATGCCTGTATTCGACTGGACACGAACGCAGTTAGAATATGCGTTGCCTGATGGGTCGCATACGCTGGCTTTCGATGAAAGAACAATTGATGCGCTTGATTGGAAAAAAGGTATAGATTTGCCCGGATGGGGAACGAATATCGAATCGGAACGGTTGTAGAAATTGTTGCATGTATATCAAGATGTAACAGAAAACCAGATGTGGGAGAATCTAAAATATTTTCTGGAACGGGTATTACCTGTTTGCGAAGAATGTGGGATGAAAATGGGATTACATCCTAATGATTCGCCCCGTCCCATATTTGGACTGCCTAGGATTTGCAAAAACCAGGATGATTTACAAAGATTAATGGATTTGGTTCCCAGTCCGGCAAACGGGCTGACTATCTGCACCGGTTCACTGGCATCTGTGGCAGGTAATGATGTACCACAAATAATTCGTCATTTTGGTAGACAAAAAAAGATTTTCTTTGTACATGCCAGAAATGTAAAACTTTTTGAAAATGGTGATTTTTACGAATCCAGACATACAAGTGATTCCGGGTCTCTTGATATGGAAGCCGTGATGGAAGCTTTATATGATACCGGTTTTGATGGATATGTACGGCCGGATCATGGCAGAATGATCTGGGGTGAAAGCGGAGTGCCCGGATACGGCCTTTATGATCGGGCATTAGGCATTATGTACTTGCAAGGTCTGTGGGAAGCAATTTCCAAAATTAAGGCTAGAATATAAGTATGTACATATGAAAATAAAAGAAGGGATTTAGTATGTATATCCAAGTTAAAGATTCCTCTGTATGTGAGACATGGAAAAACACAGATGTATTGGTAGCAGGTGGTGGGCCGGCTGGGGTGGCAGCTGCGTATGCAGCTGCTTCCCAGGGATGTGAAGTTGTACTCATTGAGAAATACGGCTTTTTGGGAGGGCAGGCTGTCGCAGGCCTTTCTGGAACGTTTTGTGGCCTTTTTTATGGTACTGAAAAAGAGACAATAAAAGAAATTCCGATGACGTATGTCATGGGTGTTTTCCTGGCAGAAATGAAACGACGACACGGTGTAACAGGGCCACAAAAATATGGCAAGACATTTACTGTTACTCATGACCCTCTTGTTTGGAGTGAAGTGGCAGAAGACATGCTAATCTCCCGGGGTGTGAAAATCATATATCATGCAGATATTATTGATACATTACAGGATGGTGTTAACGTTACAGGGGTCTTGATTAGCCATAAGGGTGGTTTTGCTGTACAGAAAGCAAAACGCATTATCGATGCGACGGGAGATGGTGAAATCATCTATAAGGGTGGCTTCCGTTATACAGTAGGGAATAATGGGATTGTACAAAATCCTACAATGATTTTCCGTATGTCTAATGTGGATATGGATGCATATATGTCCTACTGGGGAAAAGATACTATATCGCCGGAAAAGGTTACCCGTTTACTGACACAATATAATGGCAGAGACGGGTATAAGCTGCCCAGAAATAAAATCTGGATTTTTGACACGCCGCGTAAGGGAGAATTACTGGTTAATGCGACTATGATTCTAGGAGATCAGGATGAAAATTTGAATTCACTGAATTCATCGGATTTTACAAAAGCGGAAATAGGTGGTCGCAAACAGGTACGCTCATATGAACGATTTTTAAAAGAGCATATACCGGGGTGTGAAAATGCTTATGCCAATAACACAGGTGTAACCGTTGGCATACGCCAGACACGGACGGCTGTATGTGAACAGCGACTGGAACCAGAAGATGTATTGGGGAAAAAGAAAGACGTTAATGGCATTGCCCGTGTTGCCTGGCCTATTGAATTGCATGCTGGGGAAAAACCACGCCTAGAATGGATTATAGATGATTATTATGAAATTCCATATCGATGCCTGGTCCCTGAAATAGCAGAAAATTTAATTGTTGCAGGACGAAATATGTGTGCTGAACATGTAGCTCTGGCATCTGCCCGTGTTACTATTCCTTGTCTGCAAATGGGTGAGGCGGCTGGTTTTGCTGCTGTTCGTTCATTGCAGAATCATTGTTCTTTCCGTGATATCCAGGGAAGAGATTTACATAAAATGATGCAATATGATTTGTAATATAAACACAAAAAAGCCATATTAAATGGCTTTTTTTGTGTTTATTCATTAATTATAACATGAGAAAAAATTAATATAACCAAAAGCAAATTGTATTATAAAAACAAATAATATATATAAATTTAGTTTTACAAAACAAGAATAAATAGGACACTTTTTTTATAATATAATTATGAAATCAAAGAAACTGCAGTGAATCCATATGGAACGATTTCAAAAGAGGTATCGGATAGTTTTCTGAAAACTCAGTGATTGAATCATTTATTTGGAGGAGAGCGCATGGAAATGATTACGGATACGGTCAAACACATTGAGAATGCTAAAGAAAAGATAAAACCTACCCATTATCGATTTGTAATGCTATTTTTAATTACTTTTATTTTGACTATTAGTACTGCTGATCGAGCTACACTTTCTGTAGCGGGCGTCAGTATGTCGAAAGATTTAGGTTTTAGTGCATTGGATATGGGGTATTTGTTTTCAGCTTTTAGTTGGGCATATGTCTGTATGCAGGTACCTAGTGGCTGGCTTGGTGACAAATTTGGAGCCAAAATTACTATTTTTACTGGGTTAGCAGTATGGTCTGTTGTGACCTTGTTAATGGGTTCTGTTCATATGTTTGCTTATGCTTTTGCTTTAATGTTGATACTTAGGTTCCTGCTTGGTATTTTTGAGTCACCGGTCGGACCATCCTGCGGTAAAGTGTTAGCTGCCTGGTTTCCTTCAACGGAACGTGGTGTTGCGGGTTCTATTTATAATGCAGCCCAATACTTTTCTTTGGCCTTATTTACGCCACTTATGGGGTGGCTGACATATCGTTTTAGTTGGCACTTCGTATATATTGTTATGGGCTGTATTGGTATTATTGCCGCTTTCATGTGGTATAAGTTGTTCTATGTCCCGCGTAAACATCCAAAAGCAAATACCGCAGAAATTAATTTAATTGAACAGGGCGGTGGGTTAGTTGACATGGATATGAATCTGGGAAAAACGGAGAAAAAGAAAAGGACCGCCAGCTGGAGTGATATTAAACAGATTTTTAGCAGTCGTATGCTTGTAGGTATTTTTATTGCGCAATATTGCATTTGTGCAATTACTTGGTTTTATTTATCTTGGTTCCCAATTTATTTAGTAAAAGCTCGTGGATTATCCATTCTTCATGCTGGGTTTATTGCATCTATTCCTGCTATTGCTGGATGTATTGGCGGGGTTTCTGCTGGGTTTGTCTCTGATTGGATTTTACGAAAGACGGGATCTTTATCTTTGGCACGTAAGATACCAATCACTATTGGCTTTTCATTAGCTGCGTCAATGGTAATCTGTAATTATGTTGACAGTACAACGGCCGTAATTTTTGTAATGAGTATGGCTTTTTTTGGTAAAGGTTTTGGTAATCTTGGTTGGACTGTTGTAGCAGATACAGCACCGAAAAAAATTGTAGGTATTACCGGAGGAATCTTTAATTCAATGGGACAGGCCTCTGGTATCATTACCCCTGTTGTTATTGGTTGGATTCTACAGGCTACAGGATCTTTTAATGGGGCATTAGCATATATTTCTGTTCATGGAATCATTGTTATTCTTGCATATTGGATTATTGTTGGTAAGATTCAACGGTTTACCTTAAAAGAAGAAAGAGTTAAAGAAATTTAAGATTATCGATTAATTTCTGTTAAATTAGATGTATGTTTGTTATAATTTAGTTAGTTCCAAACACAACTGGGACAAAGCCGTCAAAATCGTCGTCCGCGTCATAGTATGACCGATGGTTTGCGTCGTACCCCTTGCGAGTGCATGAAATTGTATGATAGAATAATAATCAATAATAATTATCTAAATTATATGAGGAGCGTGAACGCAAATGAAAAAATGGACAATGGTTGTTTCTGCAACTCTCTTGACGCTGGCTGCTTCGGCCGCATTTGCTTCTGTACCCCAGGAGTCTTTGTATCTGGGTGGCATCGGGTATGGCAGTGATGGTTCGTATGTACGGCAGATATACGGTGCGCCGACGGAGATTGAGCGTGAGTATACGTCGTCTGTTCCGTCCGGGTCGGTCGTCGAGTATGAATATGGCGATTCGGTATCCATTCATCTGGCGGATGAAATCGTATATCGTGTAGAATCCTCGGCCAACAATGGCTGGCAGACGCCGGAAGGAATCCACGTGGGGATGGATGCGTCGGTGTTGCAGGAGACATATGGCGCACCCGATGTGATTCATGGTGACAAGTTCATCTATACTGCCGTTGGGACACCTGATGTAGGAATGGTTTTTGAAATCGAAAAAGGGAAAATTGATGAGATAGAAATAGGGAAAATCAAGTAAGTTTATTGAGAGAAAACTGCCTGACCGGACGGAAATTCGTACGGTCAGGCAGTCTTTGTTTTACATATATCTTTCTGTTTCGTGAGCCTTGAGCCAGTTACTCCAGGAATGGACAAAGTTTGTCCGGTAATTTTCTTGTACATACTGATAGAAGAGCCGTATCATGCGGCTCTTTTCATTGTAGTACGGACCTTTCCAGTCGGATGGAGAGGTATGGGAAAAGGTATGGGCCGTATAATTTCCCCCGATTTCATATTCTCTGTACAGGATGTCTTTCAGGGGAACGGATGGATTTTTCATCATATCGTACAGGTTCATGAAAGCCGTCGTCCGGCCCATGCCGGCTTCACAATGAAAGTGCAGCCAGGCCTGGGGCGGCAGGGACTGGACAAAGCGGATGAACTGGTCTATCGTTTCCGGCCGGGGCCAGAGGTGGTCTGTAGCCGTGATGCGGTAATAGTGAAGGCCTGCAGCCTGCACGAGTTCTTGTTCCGTCTGTGCCCGGCCGACGAGGACGGTGCGTACAGGAAGGACGGCATCGTCTTTTCCCTGCTGATACAGAGTGATGGTCTTTCCTTTGAGGTGGTGAAGCCGATTTTTTTCGTCCTGAAGGACAGCGTGATGGCTTTTGCCTTTATTACCCCAGTCCCGCGGCCCGTACCAGCTGATGGGGATCCCATCGGCAAACCCATGGGATTCCTGACGCAGGTCTACAATGTACACCGGTCCGGATGCCTTTTCTTTTAATACGCCAGCCAATGCCTGCAGCTGCTTTTCCGTGAATTGTGCCGAGCCGGAAGCGTGCAGTCTGGATAGACCTCGCCGGGACGGAATATAGGCAGCATCGATTTCCTGCTGATATTTTTTTTCGACAGGCCGGAAGGACATATCGGTTGTACGGAAATTGCGGGGGAGTGCCGTTACATCGGTGGCGTCGAGGCGCCAGACCCGGCCTTCACAGGAGAACCGGGATACTTCCGCAGGAGAAGGGCCCTGAAGAGTTGATGAGGATGGCGGAATCTGCCCGTACGATATGATGGGGCAGGCAAGTAGTGCAAACAGAAATACGATGGCAGTGTTTTTCATAGGATTCCTTTCCTGCCGGACAGAGCGCTCCATAAGGCCAGCGGCAATAAAAAAGGAATTGCGGCATGGTCCACGCGTCCCATGGTCAATTCCTGTAATAGTATGTAAAAGATAAAATAAAAACAGAGACCACTTTCAGTGACGGCCTCTGTTTTTCTGGTGGAGATGAAGAGGATTGAACTCTCGACCTTACGGATGCGAACCGCACGCTCTCCCAGCTGAGCTACATCCCCATGAACTGATAGTATTATCCTAAATCAAATTTGTGAATTACGCAAGTCCTGATTTAAAAAATTTATATTCTTTGTTTAACATTTCCTAATCCTTTATATACCATATTTTTAATAATCATTGGTATACTCCCGGTATAGACAATCACATAGTGCATGGGAGGAACGGAAATATGAAATTTTTAGTTACATACAGGACGCGCATTTCACAAGTACTGGGTCTGGCCTTTGTCGTGTTATTTCTTGTTTCGGGAAAACCGTTGGAAATGGCAGCCCCGATGCTGACGGGAATTCTTTTCTTTTTAGGATGTCTGCTGGTGGGGCTGGCGACGGCGGGAAGAATGTGGTGTGCCCAGTATATTGCCGGTTATAAAGACGGGGTGCTGGTTCGGGAATGTCCCTATTCGGTCTGCCGCAATCCTCTGTATTTCTTCAGCTTCCTGGGGTGTGCCGGCGTCGGATTGTGTACGGAATCCTTGTCGCTGGCAGCAATGCTTATTATGGGATTTGCCGTGATATACCCTGTAATAATCCGGTCAGAAGAACAGAAACTGCTCCGCTTGTTTGGCAAGCCTTACGAAGAATACCTGGCCGACGTGCCCCGGTTCATCCCGGACAGGAGCCTGTATCACGAACCGAAAGAATATACGGTAAAGCCCAAAGTTTTCCGCAAGGCGGCCTTTGATGTATTGTGGTTTATCGGAGTCGTCGGTATTCTGGAGTGTCTCGAAGCCATCCAGTCCACCGGAGTGATTCCACAGCTGTTGCAGCTCTATTAATTTTTTCCTTTACTCTTATGCGGCTTCCTGCCATAATATAAGTAAAAAACTGCAGGAGGCATACCTATGAAGCACGATGATGATATGACGTTTTCACCGGATGAACTGGATACGCTCAACATATGGCAACAGAAGGAAGAGTTTTATGATCAAGGGATTTCTACTACGGAAGTCTGGCAGAATGGCTGGAGCGAAGGCTGGCAGGACGGGGCCCGGGATCAGACGCGCAAAATAGTGCAGAATTTGTTGAAACTCGGTGTAGCGACGGATGTCATTGCCCAGGCGGCAGAGTGGTCTCCCGGCGATGTAGAGGCAGAACGGGGTTCTCTAAAAAAATAATATATTCTGATTCATCTTCTCTATCAGGCAGGTCTTGCAAATTATGAAGGCAAGACCTGTTTTCTATACATAAACAGCATGCATCGTATCTTTTTTATGAAAAATAATACATTATGACCTATAACGTGTTATAATAGTTATAGCAAATAAAACTCGGGGGATTATGTATAGCAGGAGCAATGGCAGGCGCCCCTGCATTTTATATATAGGTGGTTGCTTGGTATGCTGCAGAGAGAAGGTGTGGTATGCAGGAATATGGCAGATTGAGGGAATTGCGGTATGAAGCCCGGCTGTCTCAGCAGGAAGTGGCAGATATGCTGCACTGTACGCAGGTGGCGTACAGCCTGTATGAATCAGGAAAACGGAAGATTTCGATTGCCAGACTGGCTATTCTGGCACGGTTCTACGAGACTTCCATCGATTATATGGTAGGTCTGGTAGACGAACGGAAACCTGCCGGCCCGTATGTAAAAAATTGGAAAGAAATCCACTGATTAAAAGGACTGCAGGGAAGCAGGGCTTCCCTGGCAGTCCTTTTGTCGGTTCTGATTATTTGATGATAGCGCCGTAATGGGCCGATGTGACCAGGCGGGCATAGACAGACAGGTATCCGTCTTTGATTTTTGGTTCCGGAGCCTGCCAGTGTGCCAGTCTTCTGTCGATTTCTTCCTGCGGAACGAGGAGGTCGAGTCGGCGGTTGGGGATATCGATGCGGATGCGGTCCCCGTCTTCTACGATAGCCAGGGGACCTCCTTCAGCTGCTTCAGGAGAAATATGGCCAACGAATCCGCCTTTGTTGGAACCGGAGAAACGGCCGTCAGTGATGAGAAAAACATCTTCTGCCAGTCCATATCCCAGCAGCAATTCCAGTGGCGTAAACATTTCTCTCATGCCGGGGCCGCCTTTGGGTCCTTCGTAACGGACGACGATGATATCTCCTTTTTCAATTTTATTGTCGTATATGGCCTGGGTCAGGTCTTCTTCGCTGTCGTATACTTTGGCCGGACCTTCAAAGGTATGATGCTCTACGGGGATGGCTGCGGGTTTGCAGACGCCGGAAAGGGGCGCCAGATTGCCTTTGATAATAGCCAGTCCTCCGTCGGGGCGGACCGGGTCTTCCAGCGGATGGATGACCTCCGGACGCAGGATGCGGGCGTCTTTCAGATTTTCCTCCATGGTTTTCCCCGTTACGGTAAGAGCATCGCCGTGAAGCAGGGGCAGGATTTCATGCATGACGGCAGGAACGGCGCCAGCTTCGTAGAAATCAACCATGTCGTACTGGCTGGCTGTCATGAGCCGGGCAATCTGCGGTGTCGTACGACTTAGTTTTTCGTAGTCGTCTATAGTAAATGGAACATTTGCTTCGTGGGCAATGGCCAGGATATGCATGATGAGGTTGGTCGAACCGCCGATAGCCATGCCGAGGCGGACAGCGTTTTCAATGGATTTGCGGGTGATGATATCACGGGGACGGAGACCTTCTTTGACCATATCGACGATGCGCCGTCCCGACTGGCGGGCTACGTCCATGCGCTTTTTGTCTACTGTGGGAATCATGGCAGAACCAGTCAGGGACATGCCCAGGCCTTCTGCCAGGCAGCTCATGGTATTGGCCGTACCGATCATCTGACAGGAACCGGGAGTAGGACAGGCAGCGCGTTCTACCGTTTCGAACTCTTCGCGGCTGCACTGGCCGGACCGGTATTTTCCAGCGTATACGGCTGTTTCATTGACGTCGATGTCTTTCCCGTTATGGTGACCGGGATACATGGGGCCGCCGTTTACGACGATGGCGGGCAGGTTCAGCCGGGCAGCGGCCATGAGGATGCCCGGCACGATTTTATCGCACGAACCGAGGAGGACCATGCCGTCCAGCATGTGGGCCTGGACCATGATTTCAATGCTGGCAGCGATGATTTCACGGGACGGGAGAATATAATGCATGCCGTCGTGGCCCTGGGCGATGCCGTCGCAGCCGCCGATGGTCCCGAATTCGCAGGGGGTGCCGCCGTTTTCTTCAATGCCGGCGCGGACATAACTGGCAATGCGCTTCAGGTTATATTGTCCCGGGCAGATATCGTTCCAGGTATTGACGATAGCAATAAATGGTTTTTTGAAATTTTCGTCATTATAGCCCATAGAGCGGTATAGGCCGCGGGCCAGGGCGCCTTTATCGGGATCGCCGATGAATGATGCACTTCTCCAAGTCATATGTATACACTCCTTTACTTATTTTACTTGTATCCTAGTATTCGTTTTATGTACGTTAAGTATACGTTTCTTTTCTGATGAATGTCAATGCAGAAACGGCATATCTTGTCCAGTATGAATAATCTATATGCTTTATGAAAGATACATGTGTCCTGTGCATACAAAAACCAGCCTTGTCACATGACAAGGCTGGTGTAAAACATACATATTAACCGTTTGATTGCCCCTGGGCAATATCGCCACCGACTTTCTTCGTCAGATCGACGAGCAGAGGGAAGATACTGATACCGATGGCAAAAGCAAGGAACAGGATGAGTGCCCAATAGTAGGCACCGGTAAATGATACGATCAGGCCGACACCAATAGGAACCAGTGCACCGCCTACATTGCCCAGTGTGTTCATGGCACCTGCTACGATACCGATGTCATCGCGTTGTGAAATCGTGGAAGGCATCATCCAGAAAGAAGCAGCTACCCAGCGTTCACAGAACATGGCAATGGTCATGATGACGATTGCCATGGTAATGGATGTGGCCATTGTCAGGACATACATGGAGATGGCCATGACAATGCCCAGGCAAGCAAGGCACCCCTTTACAACGGTGTTCGGGTTATAACCGCGGATACGCAGTATGTCGATGACGTAGCCACCTACTAATTCACCGGTTGCCCCGACGCCGAAGATGATGAATATGGAAGCGCCGACGGTCATAATGTTGACATTAAATACCTGAGATAAGTAGAGCGGTCCCCAGGTCATAAGGCCGTACCAGAAGCAGTCCATGCATACGAAGCCCATTGTCATGCCCCAGAAAGAGCGGTTGCGGAAATACCGGAATAAACCGACAGAAATTTTTGTTCCCGTGTCGGCGTTGCCGTATTCTTCTCTTAATGCATTATCGATGTATTCCCGTTCAGCAGCATTAATCATCTTGTTTGTGTCCGGTGTCGTATGGACAAATTTATAACATACGAGAACGATTAAGATAGTCAGGACACCAGCGCCGAACAATGCGCCACGCCAGCCGCCGAACCAGGCCAGGAAGGCGACGATAAGCGGACCGCCGATGGCTGTGCCGAGAGGGGAGCCGCAGTCAACGAGGGCAGCACCGCGGGCACGTTCCATCTTAGTGAGCCAGATGGACTGCAGTTTGGCGCTGGCCGGATAAATCGGGGCTTCCGATGCACCGAGCAGGGAACGGACGACCATGAATGCCGTGCTGCTGCTCAGCATACCTGTGATAATCTGAAAAATACCCCATAAAATACCGGAACCAAGAATTGTTTTTCCGGGCCCGAAGCGGTCGGCCAGCCAGCCGGAAGGAATCTGCATGATCAGATATCCCCAGAAGAACGCACTCAGAATGACGCCGACCATAGCAGGTCCGAACTGCAGGTCTTCTTCTATTTGGGGCATGCAGACAGATATAACGGAACGATCAATGTAGTTTACCGTGCATAATGCGAAGAGTGAGGCAAAAACCATCCAACGCACTTTTGTGGGTTTTTCAGAATTCATAAAAACACCTCCAGTTAGTATTGATAATGGAGAGTGTGTGCCGGCAACAGAACTCCTGAATACAAAGGACAACTTTAGTTTAATAGGTATTCTTGTATCCTTGTATTCTTTACTTACTTAAAGTTTAAAAGTTTGTGAAGATATTGTCAACTATGAAAAAGTAAAAAACGTGCAACTTTAATATTCAGTATAATTTGTACGCGATTAATGAGCTAAGAGCATACAAAAAAACGGCCTTGTCATAGGACAAGGCCGGACCAAGGTGCTTTTATGTTCAATTTTATGCAAAGTAAGTAGGATAGAATTCTTTTAGTCCTTTGAGAAGGGGGAGGACGCGGACGACGTGGGGGCCCATTACGTCCAGAGCTGCCTGTTCATCCTGGTTTTTGATGGCTTCTACAATCCGGCGATGCTGGTCGAATACGATTTCCATCTGATTGACCCGGGACATAGTGACCAGCACGCGGGCGCGGAGATAATTGAGGTCTGTCTGGGTAAGGTAATCCCAGATGCGGCCGCGATGGCAGCCGTCGAAAATGGTCTTATGCAGCACTTCATCCAGTTTGAACAAGCTGTTATTGTCTGATTTTGCAATGGCCTGCTGCTCCCGTGCCAGGTTATTTTCCAGGCGTTTCAGGTGTGTTTTGGGGAATTTTTCGCAGGCCTGCTTGATAATGGCGCATTCCACGGCCTGGCGCATGAAACAGGAATCGTCCAATTGTTCTGTATGGATCCGCGATACTGTCGTTTTACGCTGGGGAACGATATCGAGCAGCTTCAGCTGGGCCAGGCGTACGAAGGCATCGCGCACGGGCGTACGGCTGATGTCGAGCTGGGATGAAATGTCTTGTTCGGAAATAGCGGTGCCGGGCACGAGCTGGAAGGACATGATATTGTCGTACATCATGCGGAAAACATATTCCCGGCTGTTTTCCCTTGGCTTTTTCGGTGATAGTTTTAGTTCTGTCATAGTTAACCCTCTGTAAACGTTATAGATGTCTGCTATAGGTTATTATAGCATAGATGACTTAGACTTTGCTACGGATGTCAAAATATTCCCAAAATGATATCAATATTTTCCATCTGGTACAACGGAAACGGGCTGGCGATGCCAAAAATGGTATGAGTATAGGTGATAATATGTACGATTACTATTACGAACTTGCATTTTGATTATATATAAAACGTGCTATGATTACAAGTAGGGAGCCTCTTTCAGAGGAGTGGTATGTATGAATCAATTCAAGGAAAAAATCAAAAATGGGGAAGCATTGCTGGGAACGTTCATCGAATTGAATAACCCGGCCATTGCGCAGATTGCCGGTCTGGCAGGATATGATTTCGTCATTCTCGATGGAGAACACGGTGAAATCGCAGTCGAAGATGCAGCCAATCTGGCACGCGCGGCAAAGCTGGCAGGGACAGCCGCTATTTTCCGCGTCAATACCAATGATCCGACCCTCATTGGCAAAGTGCTCGATACAGGTGCCGACGGTGTAGAAATTCCGGAAATCGGCTCTGCCGAAGAAGCAGAACGGGCTGTCAAAGGCGCAAAATTCACACCGGAAGGCGAACGGGGCTGTAACCGCTTTGTCCATGCCGGCGAATACGGCCGCATGACGAGTGAACAGTTCTTTGGCCAGTCAAATGCCAATACCATCGTCGTGCTCCAGGTAGAAGGGCAGGACGGAGCCAGAAATATTTCGGATATCCTGAAAGTTAAAGGCGTAGATGTCGTATTCATCGGACCCTATGACCTTTCGGCATCCCTTGGCATTCCGGGACAGACGGAACATCCCAAGGTTCTGGCCCAGATTGATACGATCCTGAAATTGGGCAAGGAAAATGGCGTGGCAATCGGTCTGTACGTAGACAGCATCGAATCGGCTATCAACTGGAAACAGAGAGGCGTACAGTATCTGGCTCTGCAGACGGATACGGTCAGCCTGTATCAGCATTTCCAGGCTAATACGGATGCCTTCCACGCAGAATAAGGCTATATGTTATGGTACTACAAATAAAAACGGGACTGTCTTTCGGGGCAGCCCCGTTTTTATTTGCATTGGTTTGCCGATGTGGTACCAGTGACGTTCTTCTCCGGACCGGGTAATCTATGGTATGATAAGTATAGTACAGGAGAGGAGGATGGCTGTGAATATGCTGCAGATGGGGATGCTGGTCGTCGTGGCCTTTGTCATTTTTGTCGTACTGGCATCCATGGGCGTGATACATTGATGTACACATAATTTTGCCCCCGGCGTCAGGGGAAGGAAACGCCGGGGGCAGAGAGGGTCTTGCTATATTATTTGTGGTACAAATTGAATGAGCGGAGACAGGTATCACTTCCTACGCCACCTGTACCGCCGCCAGCAATGGTTTCCGGCATGGCGGGACTGGTATTTTCCGTACCAGTCAGATTGGCGTTAAAGACACGGGCAGTAACATCGGAACCGACACCACCGATACCGCCACCGGCAATTGTGGCGGGGCTGGCCGTGCTCTGGATCGCTTCATTGCCCGTCGTCTGCGGATTGAAAGTCCGCTGGCTGATATCGGAACCGACACCACCGATACCGCCTCCGGCAATGGTCGCAGGTTCAGCTGCCAGTACGACCGTGCTCATGAGCATGGAAATTGCGAGTCCTAATACGAATGCCTTTTTACTTTTTGTCATATATATCATCTTCTCTTGTTATATATAGTATATATGGAAGTAGAGATGATGTCTGCGACAATATCATGCATTCTGTCCAGTGTTGATCAGGGTATACATTTTTCCAAAGAAACGTAAGCCCTCGTTCAACACTTTTTTTAGGTCTTCGACGGTTTCCTGCTGGGTATATTTCAACAAGATGCCATGGGCGGTAATGATTTCTCCGGAAATCATTTCAAAGAGCAGTTCTTCCTGGGGTGTAAGGGTACCTGATGTATCGCCCTTTTTCAGATTTTCCCACAGGCAATATTTCAGGAGTATTTTCCATTTCTGGATAAACCGCATGTTGGGCTGCTGGACGAGGAAGAGATAGAAAATCTTCTTATTTTCCTGTATATAGCGGATGGTGTCGGAACAGAAATGTTCCTGCCGGTTGAGATAATCTGTCTGGACGTATACATCATAAATCGGGATGAGCTGACGGAGATAGTAATCCTCCATCTCCATGAGGAGTTCGTCGATGTTTTTATACGTCAGATAGAACGTACTGCGTGCGATATAGGCTGATTTGCAAAGCTCTTTCACGGTGATTTCATGATATGTCTTTTTGTATCCTAATGTCGCCATGGCCTGCCAGAGTGCAGTCCTGCCTGATGTCATTTTAGGCGGGGACGCGAAGTGGGGGATAAACGGATTGTTCATGTAAAACATCCTCCTTTTGCCCTTTATTATAACAGAAACTGTTTTATGATTGGCAAAGACTGGACACAATATTGGAAAATGTCCGATTGGTAAGAAAAAAGGGGATAGAGAGGGTAGATAATTGGCAGAAATCATGTATAATGTACATCATACTAATTGTGATAATCACTAGGCATAAGGGGGATTTTGTATGGCAACTCTGGTGAGTCCGCAGAATACGTGGATGCTCATGACGATAATGTGCGGAGCCGTAGCGGTTTCTATTTATCTGGAACAACGGTATACCTGGGCGTCGCGGATTTCCGGCGCCGTCATCGCGCTGGTCATGGCCCTGGTTCTGGTCAATACGGGGATTATTCCTACGAGTGCGCCCATTTATGACGATGTTGTCTGGGGCTATGCCGTGCCTCTGGCCATTCCGCTCCTTTTGCTGCAGGCAAACCTGCAGAAAATATGGCGGGAAACGGGGCGGCTGCTCTTTATTTTTTTGATTGGCTCTGCCGGCACGGTCTGTGGGGCCGTTCTGGGGACCTGGCTGCTGGGGCCTTTTGTGCCGGGGCTTCCTAAGGTCGCTGCCATGATGACCGGCTCGTATATTGGCGGCGGCGTGAATTTTACGGCACTGGCCGATGCCTTCAAGGCTGGCGGCACCCTCGTTTCGTCGGCGACGGTGGCCGATAATCTCAATATGGCGGTCTATTTCCTGGTCCTGCTGGCTATTGCCGGCAATGCCTTTTTCCGCCGGGTCTATACCCATCCCCATATTGACGCCGTATTGCAGAACGGCGTATCGGAAGAAGGTAAGACGCTGGCTGCGGCTTACTGGGGGAGAAAAGATATTTCCCTTAAAGATATTGCCATCGATCTGGCCTATGCTGTCATCGTCGTGACCATTTCCAAACTGATTGCGGCAGGGCTGGCCGGTGTCATTCCTAAAGGAAACTGGTTCCTCGATATGTGCAATACTTTCTTTGGCAGCCAGTATGTGTGGATTACGGTTATTTCCATGGTGTATGCCACGTTTTTTGCTAAAAAAGCTGCGGCTATGCACGGCGCCCAGGAAGTGGGGACATATTTCATTTATCTCTTTTTCTTCGTCATCGGCGTGCCTGCTTCGATTATGGAAATCCTGCGCAATGCACCGCTGCTATTTGTATTCTGCTTCCTCATGGTCGTCGTCAATATGGCATTCTGCTTCATCGGCGGCAGATTGTTCCATTTCGATCTGGAAGATATTATCCTGGCTTCCAATGCCAATATCGGCGGACCGACGACGGCTGCCGGCATGGCTATTTCCCAGGGATGGACCCGCCTTGTCGGGCCGTCTATGCTGGTCGGTACGTTTGGTTACGTTATCGGTACCTATCTGGGTATTATCGTCGGCAGTTTGCTGGGAGCCTGATTACGAAAAATTTGTTAAAACGGAGTCGTACTAAGATGAACGTCAGTTTATTTTCGTACGGCTCCGTTTTTGTTATATGAATTTGACAAACATACACACTTTTCCTTGCTCATGCGTTATAATAATCATATACACTGCGAATAAGGAGGTATGGATTCATGAACATCGAACGGTATCGTGTCAAAGAAGGAGAAAAGGTAGACCTCAGTCAATATGCCACAGCGTGTGACATAGACGTGGATAAAAGGAAAGTGAAAAAAGAATGGATGCCCCGCGTAATGGAAGAACTGAACGGCTGGCAGGAAAAGCTCTATGCCGACAACCATTACGGAATCATCATCGTATTGCAGGCCATGGATGCCGCAGGAAAGGACGGTACGGTCAAACACGTCTTTGCCCAACTGAATCCGGCAGGGGTGCATGTTACCAGTTTCAAACAGCCCAGCGCCGAAGAAAAGGATCATGACTATATGTGGCGGATTAATAAAGCCCTGCCCGGCCGTGGAGAAATCGGCATATTCAACCGGTCCCATTATGAAGACGTCGTCGTAACCCACATTCACAACCTGATCAAGAGCGACGGCATGCCGGAAAAACTGATTGGCAAGGATATATGGGAACGCCGTTACCGTCAGATACGGGATTGGGAACAGTATTTGGCGGAAAATGGATTCCCCATGGTCAAGATTTTCCTTCACGTATCCAAGGATGAACAGAAAAAACGCCTCATAGACCGCATTGTGACCAAACAAAAGAACTGGAAATTCTCCATGTCCGATATCAACGAACGAAAGTACTGGAACCGGTATCAGAAGATATACGGGGAAGTCCTGAGTGCGACATCGACCAAGTATGCCCCGTGGTATATCGTGCCGGCCGATGACAAATGGTATACCCGGTACGTCGTAGCCCAGATTGTTCTGGAAAAACTGAAGGCCATTAAGCCAGACTTTCCGAAACTGGCTCCCGATGTGGAAAAACAGCTGGCACAGTTCCGCATGCTGCTCAAGGAAGTCAATCTGGACGAACTGAAAAACATCAAGGATATCATCGATAAGAAGCAGGGCGGAAGCCATGATGGAAATACGAAATAATCATGTATACAAGATGTTTTTCGCATGAGTAAAGCGTTTGACCTTGACTTATTTTTCACAAATTTCGTATAATAAAAAAGAACAATACTTCTTTTTTTATCTTAATAAATTCATTGGTAACATAACCCCGATGCCGCTGGATGGGGATATATCCGCGGTTTAGTCCGGCCAGAGCGGACGGGTTTATGCGTAAGGAGGTACCCAGAGACATGTACAAACTTTCACAAATTGCAGAAGAATATCAGAAGAAACTCGTGACGCCGCAGGAAGCGGCAGCTATCGTCAAAAGCGGAGACCGCGTATCCTACGGCCTTGGCTGTTCGGCTCCGTACGATACAGATAAAGCACTGGCGGACCATATCAATAATGATGGTCTGAAAGACGTCGAAATCATTGATGCCACACTGATTCAGGATCATCCTTTCTTTACCTATACGGAAACGGAATCCAATGATCAGGTCCGCTTCGTATCGGGTCATTTCAATGGATTTGACCGCAAAATGAACAAAGCCGGCCGCTGCTGGTTCATGCCGCTCCTCTTTAATGAACTGCCGAAATACTGGAGCCATAAAAAAGTCGATGTCGCCATCTTCCAGGTACATCCCATGGATAAATGGGGCAATTTCAATCTGGGGCCTCAGGTAGCCGATTTACGCGGTATCCTGAAATCTGCTGATAAGGTCATCGTAGAAGTCAATCAGAAAATGCCGAAGGCACTGGGATATGAAACGGAACTGAACATTGCCGATGTAGATATGATTGTAGAAGGCTCCAATCCGGATATGCCGATTGTCCCGAATAAACCGTCTACACCTGTGGATGATAAAATTGCCAGCTTCGTCGTACCTATGATCAAAGACGGCAGTACACTGCAGCTCGGCATCGGTGGTATTCCGTCCGCTATCGGCCACAAACTGGCAGAATCGGATGTCAAGGACCTGAGCGGCCATACGGAAATGCTGGTAGATCCCTACGTAGAACTTTATGAAGCCGGCAAGATTACAGGGAAGAAGAACCGCGACAGAGGTAAGATCATGTACACCTTCGCCGGCGGCACGCAGCGCCTGTATGATTTCATCGATGACAACCAGATTGTATTCAATGCTCCGGTCAACTATGTCAATAACATCAATGTTGTTGCCAGCATTGACAACTTTGTCTCCATCAACAGCTGCATCAACCTCGACCTCTATGGCCAGGTCTGCGCAGAATCGGCAGGGTACCGCCATATCAGCGGCACCGGCGGTGCACTGGACTTCGCACAGGGCGCGTATCTCTCCGAAGGCGGCCAGGGCTTTATCTGTGTCCATTCGACGCGTAAACTGAAAGACGGCAGCCTGGAATCGCTGATCCGCCCGACACTGACTCCGGGTTCTGTCGTTACGACACCGCGTTCGGCCGTTCACTACATCGTTACGGAATACGGCGTAGCCCTCCTCAAAGGCCAGTCCACATGGCAGCGTGCCGAAGCGCTGATCAATATTGCTCATCCTGATTTCCGGGAAGACCTCATCAAAGAAGCAGAAAAAATGGGCATCTGGACAAAGACGAGCAAAACAGAATACTGATCCGGATACGGATAAATATATAAAAGCGGGACCGCAGCCCATGGGTATACACTCATGGGACTGTGGCCCCGCTTTTAATTTCTCTTTTATTTCAGTACAGCGCCCGTATTGGCAGACGTGACGAGGCGGGCATATCGGGACAAATAGCCCGTTTTGACTTTGGGTTCCGGTTGTTTCCAGGCAGATTTGCGTTCGGCTAGTTCTTCATCGCTGACGCAGAGTTCCAGTTTGCGCCGGGGAATATCGATGGAAATGGTATCTCCGTCGTGGATGAGGGCGATAGGGCCGCCTTCCATGGCTTCCGGTGAGATATGACCGATGCAGGCTCCGCGGCTGGCACCGCTGAAACGGCCGTCCGTGAGCAGTGCGACTTTGAGGCCCATGCCGGTAATGACTGCCGTCGGGTTGAGCATTTCTCTCATGCCCGGTCCTCCTTTGGGGCCTTCATAGCGGATGACGACGACATCACCTTCGTGGATTTTGCCGCCGATAATGGCCTCGATGGCGTCTTCTTCGGCATCGAAACAGCGGGCCGTTCCTTTGTAGACGAGGAGGTCCCTGTCTACGGCACTTTCTTTGATGACCGAGCCGTCGGGAGCCAGATTGCCTGTAAGGATTGCGATGCCGCCTTTGTGCATATAGGCATTTTCCACACCGTGAATGACTTCGTGATTCAGGATTTCCGCGTGTTCGATGCGGCTGGCAATGGTGCCGGTGACGGTCTGTGCTCCTGTATGAATGAGTCCCAGTTTCGTCAGTTCCTTCATGACGGCGCTGATGCCGCCGGCTTCATCCAGGTCCTGCATATGATAGGTGCCGCCCGGACTCATTTTGGTGATGTAGGCGGATTTGCGGCTGATTTCATCGAAGACACAAAGCGGCAGGTCAACGCCTGCTTCATGGGCAATGGCAGGCAGATGGAGAGCTGTATTGGTCGAACCGCCGATGGCCATATCGACAGCGATGGCGTTTTCGAAGGCTTCACGGGTCATGATGTCACGGGGACGGACATCGCGGCGTACGAGGTCCATAATGACTTCACCGGCTTTTTTCGCCAGCATGCGGCGCCGTCCGAAATAGGCGGCCGGAATGGTGCCGTTGCCGGGAAGCCCCATGCCAAGTACTTCTGTGAGACAGTTCATGGTGTTGGCCGTAAACAGCCCGGCACAGGATCCGCAGCCCGGGCAGGCCCGTTCTTCCATATCTTCCAGTTCGTCCGGCGTAATCTGCCCCGATTCTACTTTGCCGGCGGCTTCGAACATGGTGCTGACGCTGATATTGCGTCCCTGGTAACGGCCGGCCAGCATAGGGCCGCCGCTGACGACGACAGCCGGGATATTCAGGCGGCCGGCAGCCATGAGCATGGCCGGTACGATTTTGTCGCAATTGGGGATGAGGACCAGCCCGTCAAAGGCGTGGGCCGTCGCGACGGCTTCGATGGAATCACAGATCAGTTCGCGGCTGGAAAGGGAGAATTTCATGCCGTCATGGCCCATGGCGATGCCGTCACAGACGCCGATAGCGGGAAATTCGATAGGCGTGCCTCCGGCTGCGGCTACGCCGAGTTTGACGGCCTGGGCGATTTCCCGGAGATGGATATGACCGGGAATGATTTCATTGAACGAGTTGACGACGCCGATGAGCGGCTTGGACAGGTCTTCGTTGGAATAGCCCATAGCATGGAATAACGTACGATGAGCCGTACGGGTACTGCCTTTTTTTACGATGTCACTGCGCATAAGATGCCTCCTTCTGGAATGGAAATGTATGTTCTATAGTATACGATATCAGAATCAGACGCTTCCCGATACGGCCTGCTTCAATCCCTGTTGGCCCAGATACCAGGTGACGAATTGATGGGCAATGCGGCCGTTGCGTCCGGAATGTTCATGTTCCCAGCGTACGCCGAGAATCCGCAGCGTTTCATTATCGAGCGTGATGCCGGCTTTTTCCAACTCATGGCGGATTATAGCCAGGTATTCCTCCTGGGTGGGCTGGGTGTAGTGCAGAATCAGGCCGAACCGGTCTGACAGAGAAATCGATTCATTGGCACTGTCCTGCATGTAGATATCATCAATCTGGTCGCTGCGGTCCTGCCAGGATTCGCGCAGGAGATGACGGCGGTTGCTCGTTGCATAGATGAGCACATTATCCGGCTGGGGCGTGACGCCGCCGTCGATGACCGATTTCAGATATTTGTATTCTGTTTCCCCTTCGTCGAAGGACAAGTCGTCGAAAAAGAGGATAAATTTCAGATTTTTACTGGCACATAGCCGTTCCATGACGGCTGACAGCTGTGATAACTGACCGCGGGCAATCTGGACCAGCCGCAGGCCCCGGTCCTGGTAGCGGCTTACCAGGGCCTTGACGGCCGTTGATTTGCCTGTGCCGCGGGCCCCCGTGAGGAGCACGTTGTTGGCCCGGTGGCCGGCAAGAAAGGCCCGGGTGTTTGCCAGCAGTTTTTCTTTTTGCCGCTGATAGGCAATGAGGTCATCCCAGTCATAGTCCGGAAAATCGCGGATTCCCGTAAGGTGTCCTGATGAAGAAAGACGGAACGCCGTGAACCGGGCCAGAGAGCCGCTGCCATGGGTCTTGTAATGGTCCAGCAGTATCCGGGCCGCCTGTCCGGGCGAATCTGCCCGGGTGAGGCCGTCCATCAGGCTGGTCAGTTCGTGGGACCGGACCGGGGCGGCCGGCACATAGGCGGACAGAAAAGCGCATCCCGTAAGAGACGCTGTGTCCATGCGCAGATACGGCAGCAGGACTGCCATGTCCGATGCCAGGGCGGCTTCAAGGCCGGGCCCGTATGTGCCGCTTCGTTCCAGCGTCCGCGATGCCGTATTGTCACCCCAGATGAGCTGATAAGTCAGATAGGCTGGCAGCAGGTTTCCCAAAAGTCCCAGCTGTTCGGCTTTTTCAATGAGCCGGGCGGAAAGCTTTGAGGGCAGGTCTTCCTGACCGGGAGACTGCTGCAGGGACTGCAGTGTCTGGATGAGGGGGTCAGAGAGAAGATCCCGGCAGACGAGAAGGTGATGTAAATCGGGACAGGTCATAGCGGCTCCTTTCTACGGTTCCATGTGCTTGACCGTATCTTTTCCCCGGGACAGGCTGATAGAGCCGGTGCGGGCAATTTCCAGTATTTCGTAATACTGCAGCATATTCAGCATGGCATCGATGTGGTCTTCCCGGCCGGCGAGGCGGAAAATGAGGGACTGTTTGTCAACGTCTACGATTTTGGCGTGGAACAGTTCTGCCAGATTGCTGAGCTCAATCCGGTCCTTGGCCGTGATGTACCGGATTTTGATCAGGGCCAGGTCGTAGCTGACAAAGGGCTTGTTGTCGAGGATGACGATTTTGATGACATTGATTAATTTCGCCAGCTGGTTGACGGCCTGATCCAGTTCCCAGTGGTCTTTGACTTCTACGATGATATTGATACGCGTAATATCGGCGTCTTCGGTATAGCCGGCATTGATGGCTTCGATATTGATGCCGCGGCGGCTGATGAGGCCGGCGACATGGGTCAGGACGCCCGGCTTATTATCTACGAGCAGAGCCAGATGTTGTCTCATGTCCGGTTGCCTCCTTCCAGAATCATTTCATTCAGGCCTTTGCCGCCCGGTACCATGGGATAGACGTTTTCATCGGCCGGAATGGCCACTTCCAGCAGTGCCGGTCCTGGTACGGACAGGAATTTTTCTATGGCTTCGTCCAGTTCATCCGGTGTCGTGGCCGTAAAACCCGGGACGCCCATGGCTTCTGCAATGGCGGTGATACGGTTGTCCTTTTTCAGCAGGGATGCGGCATAACGGCGGTGATAAAACATGCGCTGCCATTGATTCACCATGCCGAGGACACCATTGCAAAGGACGACAGTCTTGACGGCGATGCCGTTATCAGCCAGTGTGGCAAATTCCTGACAGTTCATCATGATGCTGCCGTCGCCGCTCAGCAACAGGACGGTCTTGTCGGGACAGGCGAGCCTGGCGCCCATGGCAGCCGGGAGACCGTAGCCCATGGTGCCCAGTCCGCCAGAAGTGATGAAATGGCGGGGTTTTTCCGTGTGGTAGAACTGAGCAGCCCACATCTGATGCTGGCCTACGTCCGTGACGACGATGGCGTCATCATCCAGTTGCTGATTCAGTTTTTGAATCAGCACGTCCGGCGCAATCTGATTGACCAGATGGCGGCAGGCAAACGGGTGGTCTTTCTTCAGGGACAGGACGTGATTGCGCCACTCCTGATACTGTTTTTTGTACGGTGTCCGGCCCTGCTGTACCTGATTGGCCAGCAGCGGCAGTGACCAGCGGAGGTCACCGCCTACACTGATATCGGCGTGGACGATTTTATTGATTTCCACTTTATCGATATCAAAATGGACAATCTGTGCATTAGGCGCAAAGTTTTCGGCATCTCCTGTCACACGGTCATCGAAACGGCTGCCGATGGCCATCAGAAGGTCACATTCCATGACGGCCATGTTGGCCGCGTACGACCCATGCATGCCGACCATACCCAGGTGATTGGCATAGCTGTCAGGAACGGCTCCTTTGCCCATCAGCGTCGTAATGACGGGAATCTGTGTTTTTTCTACAAAGGAACGTAAATACTCTGATGTATTGGAAAGGATGACGCCGCCGCCGGCCAGGAGCAGTGGCTTACGCGCGGCTGCCAGTGCTTCTACGGCCCGGGTGACATGGTCTTCCTGCCCGATGTAGCGGCCGCTGTATCCCCGGAGATGGACCGTTTTGGGATATTTGAAATTCAGTACGGCATCAAATACATCCTTTGCAATATCGATCAGGACGGGACCGGGACGGCCTGTCGAGGCGATATAAAAGGCTTCTTTCAGGATATGGGGTAATTCTTCCACATCTTTTATCAAATAGTTGTGTTTGGTAATGGGCGTCGTAATGCCGGAAATATCGGCTTCCTGGAAAGAATCCCGGCCGATCAGGCTGGTCGTGACCTGGCCGCTGATAATGACCAGAGGAACAGAATCCATATTAGCCGTAGCAATCCCTGTAACCATGTTGCAGACACCGGGACCGGACGTAGCAAAGCAGACCCCTGTTTTTCCCGTCGCCCGGGCATAGCCATCAGCTGCATGGATGGCCCCCTGTTCATGTCCGGTAAGAATGTGCGGAAATTCTGCTTTATATAATTCATCGTATAACGTCAGCACGGTGCCACCGGGATAGCCGAATACGACAGATACACCTTCTTTTTTCAGGCATTCGATAATTGCCTGTGCACCATTGATGTTCATTACCCCATCCCCTTTTTCTCATTATTCTGGCTTTTCTTCGTTCAGCCAGGACATCATCTTGCGCAGTTTGGCCCCTACCTCTTCAATAGGATGTTCGGCGTGCTGGCGGCGCATAGCCAGGAAATGGGCCCGGCCGGCAGCTTTATTTTCCAGGAGCCAGTCTTTGGCAAACGTTCCGTCCTGGATATCGTGCAACACGTCTTTCATAGCCTGTTTCGATGCATCACTGATGACCCGCGGGCCTGCCGTATAATCGCCATATTCCGCCGTATCGCTGATGGAATAGCGCATCTTGGCCATGCCGCCTTCGTACATGAGGTCTACGATCATCTTCATTTCGTGGAATGTTTCAAAATAGGCGATTTCCGGCTGGTAGCCTGCTTCGCACAGCGTTTCGAACCCGTTGGTAATGAGCTGGCAGATACCGCCGCAGAGAACGGCCTGTTCGCCGAAGAGGTCCGTTTCTGTTTCTTCCTGGAAGGTCGTCTGGATGACGCCGGCACGGGTGCCGCCGATGCCGCGGGCATAAGCCAGGGCGATGTCAAAGGCCCGGCCGGAAGCATCCTGTTCGACGGCAAAGACGTCGGGGACACCACTGCCTTCGACGAACTGGCGGCGTACGATGTGGCCCGGCCCTTTGGGAGCGACCATGAATACATCGACATTATCGGGCGGGACAATCTGTTTGAAGTGGATATTAAAGCCGTGGGCAAAAGCCAGGGCACTGCCCGGTCTGAGGTTGTCCCGGATTTCGTTTTTATATACGTCGGCCTGTTTTTCATCGGGAATGAGAACCATGGTGATATCCGCAGCGGCGACGGCTTCGGCGACAGTCTGGACTGTAAGACCGGCCTTACGGGCTTTTTCCGCCGATTTACTGCCGCTGTAGAGGCCGATAGTGACATCGACGCCGCTGTCGCGGAGATTGAGCGCATGGGCATGGCCCTGGCTGCCGTAACCGATGATAGCGACTTTCTTTCCTTCGATAGCTTCCCAATTAACATCCTGATCATAAAATACCTTTGCCATACTAAATTCCCCCTTGATACTTTTGTTGGTTTCAGAATAAAAAAAATCCGTCCCTTGTAAGGGACGGATCGTATATCCGCGTTACCACCCAAATTCTTCACTATGGTGAAGCACCTCACAACGTACCAACATACGCGTTTCCAGTAACGTGGAAATACCGTTGATGCTTAATACATTCAGCATCACTCTTCAGGGAGGATTTTCGTCTGTCCTGTATTACCGGCTTGCACCAGGCGCCGGCTCTCTGTAAATACCAGGGGCAGAGTACTCGTTCCCGTCATCAGATTTCGTCTTTATGTGCTTACTCCCTGAGAACGCCTGTCCCCCGGGAGAAGTTGTGAACATTGTAACGGAACCATTCCCGTTTGTCAATAGTCAATATAGCCTGAAGGAATAGAACAAAACGGCGGTTTTGAATAAATAAGGAAAAACAAAGCGTATTTCATGAAAATAGCATTAAAAAACTGGGATATTACTGATATAGAATGTAAAAATCTAAATTAATTAAATGAATATGTTCCTGCTACAGGACCGGAGATATCAGGAAAATACCTTCCAAAGACCGATAAGCACCAGCGCCATGATGATGATGAAGCTGATTACCCGGGTTTTGGAAAAGATTTTTGGGTCATTGACCGTTCCTGGCGTCGGTTTCGGGGCTTCTACCTGCTGGGTACCGCAGATAGGGCACATACGCACGCCGTCGCGCAGTTCAGTTCCGCATTTTTTACAAATCATATATGTCATCTCCTGAAACGTTTTTTTCATTACCCCTTGTATCATACCATGAGCCGGATGGTCTTTCTAGTATGCATTCTGGCATTTATGATATAATAGAGCAAAATGAAACAGAGGGGGAACTGTTATGGGAATGAATGATACACCGTCAGGTGAACGCGTACATATTGGCTTTTTTGGCCGCCGCAATGCCGGTAAATCCAGTGTCGTCAATGCTGTGACGGGACAGAATCTGGCTATCGTTTCGGATAAAAAGGGGACGACGACCGATCCGGTGTATAAGGCCATGGAACTGCTGCCATTGGGACCGGTCCTGATTATCGATACACCGGGGTTTGATGATACAGGCGCTCTGGGGGAACTGCGCGTGGAACGGACACGGCAGGTGCTCAATAAAACAGATATATCCGTCCTGGTCATCGATGCAGCGGAAGGAATGCAGCAGAGCGACAGGGAAACGCTGGCGCTGATCCGGGAAAAAGGACTCCCGTATATTATCGTCTATAATAAGAGTGATCTAGCAAAGCGGCCGGATCAGATACCAGAGGACGTCCTGTATGTCAGTGCCAGAGACAACACGGGCATCCATGAATTAAAAGAACGGCTGGCCCGGCTGAAACCGCAGGATGCCGGGGTTCCCATCGTGCGGGATATGGTACGGCCGGGAGACTTTTTTGTCCTCGTCGTTCCCGTAGATTCAGCGGCTCCCAAAGGAAGGCTGATCCTGCCCCAGCAGCAGACCATACGGGATATACTCGATGCAGACGGGACGGCCGTCGTCGTCAAGGAAACGGGACTTAAAGAGACGCTGCAGCATCTGGGCCAAAAACCGCGGATGGTCATAACCGACAGTCAGGCTTTTAAACGGGTAGCGGCGGATACGCCGGACGATATCACGCTGACCTCCTTTTCCATTCTCATGGCACGCCACAAGGGATTCCTGGATATTGCCATAGATGGAGTGCGCGCGCTGGGCGGCCTGAAGGACGGAGACAAAGTGCTCATTTCCGAAGGATGTACTCATCACAGGCAGTGCGATGATATTGGCACTGTCAAAATTCCCCGCTGGCTCCGGCAGTATACGGGGAAAACACTTTCCATTGAAACATCGTCTGGCAGGGATTTCCCTATGGATCTGACACCCTATGCGCTGGTCATCCACTGCGGGGGATGTATGCTGAACGAACGGGAAGTGGCATCGCGGATGCAGCGTGCGCGGTTGCAGCGTGTGCCCATTACGAATTATGGCATTTTTATTGCCTGTATCCATGGAATACTGAAACGCAGTCTGGCGCCGTTCCCCGATTTGCAGCGGCTGGTCCCGTAAAGGAGAAGACGATGGAACGCTGGCTTATTTTGAGAATACAATCGCTTTTATTGCGCCATCCTCCGGTGGAGACCGGCGCAGTCCGCATGGCCCGCTGGGGCTTCTGGGTGTATATCCTGTATGGCCTGGTACAGTGGTTCCGTCCGGGAAAGCTGCCGCAGCAGTTTCAGCGCAGGCAATCAATGACAGAAGCGCTGCTTTCCGTGGGAATCAGTTCTTTTTTCTCTTTTCTCATATCGCTCCTATGGCGGCGCCAGCGCCCGTTTGCCGCACATCGGGCGGTGAAGCAGTCGGTCCTGCACAAAAACAACGCATCCTTTCCCAGCAACCACACGATGAATGCGGTGGCGGCAGCGCTGACTATTTTCCGTTACCAGAAACGGTCAGGCATCATACTCCTGATATGGAGTATACTAATTGGCATTTCGCGGATTGCCTGCGGTGTCCATTATGTGACGGATATTTTGGGCGGCATGGTTCTGGGATGTGTCAGCAGTCGCATTGTCGGGCGGAGCAGACTAATCCATCTGGTATCTTTTTTGGTGCCAGTGATTTTGAAAACGGGCCGGAAAAAGTAAAAAAATTAGGAATGAATTGACGAATTAGTTCGAAAATACGTTTAAATCAAGATGTAATCGTCAATATTTAAAAGAGTATACTATAAATATATAGTGGTATACAGCTGGCACATTATTATGTGCCAGCTTTTTATGTGCCTGTAAATGCGATACATAAGGCATTTGTGGGCTTTATTAAAATTAGATTGAAAATCATATAAAACAAAATGGCATTATTTTTCTTGTGAAAATATGTTATTTAGCATACAATAAACTTGTCAATAAGAGTACGGCAACGTACTTGAGGATACCGCTTATAAATCACAAGAGAGAGGAGAGTAACACATTATGGCAAAGAAAATTTTTAAAACAATGGACGGTAACGAAGCGGCTGCATACATAGCGTATGCTTTTACAGAAATCGCTTCCATCTTCCCGATTACACCGTCATCCCCTATGGCTGAACACGTAGATGAATGGGCAGCCCATGGACGGAAGAACTTGTTCGGGACGACGGTCCAGGTACAGGAAATGCAGTCTGAAAAAGGGGCAGCCGGTGCAATGCACGGCGCATTGAATGCCGGTGCGCTGACGACGACCTTTACTTCGTCCCAGGGCATGATGATCATGCTTTCCAACATGTTCAAGATTTCCAGCGAACTCCTGCCGGGTGTATTCCATGTAGCGTCCCGTACGGTTGCTACCAATGGTTATACTATTTTTGCCGGTCATGATGATGCTATGGCTATGCGTGGCACGGGCATCAGCATGATGTGTGAATCGAGCGTACAGGAAGTTATGGATCTGGCCGCCGTTGTCCATGCTACGGCTATTTCCTGTCGTATTCCTATCCTCAATTTCTTCGATGGGTTCCGGACGTCTCACGAAATCCAGAAAATCGAAGTCATCCCCTATGAAGAACTCCGCCCGCTGCTGGATATGGAAGCCGTCAAGGCGTTCCGCGCCCGTGGCATGAACCCGGATGATCCGGAAGCCATTTCCTTCTGCGAACCGGCAGAAACGTATATGCAGCACCGCGAATCACTGAATAAATTCTACGACCGTGTACCGGACGTAGCCGAAGGCTATATGAAGAAAATCAGCGAAATCACCGGCCGGGAATATCACCTCTTCAACTATACAGGCGCACCGGATGCTGAATTCGTTCTCGTAGCCATGGGTTCTGGCGCCCAGACCATTGAAGAAACGGTCAAGATGATGGTAGAAAAAGGCGAAAAAGTGGGCTGTATCAATGTCCATATGTTCCGTCCGTGGTCGGAAAAACATTTCCTGTCCGTCCTGCCGAATACGGTCAAGAAGATTGCTGTCCTGGACCGCACAAAAGAAACCGGTGCCAACGGGGAACCGTTGTATCACAGTGTCGCCGCTACGTTTGCAGCTGCTGACCGTTCACCGAAGATTTATCATGGCCGGTATGGTATTGCCTCGAAAGAATTTTTACCGGGCGATGTCGTAGCAGCATTTGAAAATCTGAAAGCATTTGAACCGAAGAACGATTTTACCCTGAGCATCGTCGATGATGTGACCTATAAATCCCTGCCCCGTGTAGAAGGCGTCCATACAGGCGGCAAAGGCCTCAAGGCATGTAAGTTCTGGGGCTTCGGGTCTGATGGTACGGTCGGCGCCAATAAGAGCGCTATCAAGATCATTGGTGATAACACGGACATGTATGCCCAGGCATATTTTGCCTATGATTCCAAGAAATCCGGCGGCGTCACCGTATCGCATCTGCGCTTTGGTGATACACCAATCAAGATGCCGTATCTGATCAATAACGCCGATTTCATTGCCTGCCACCGTCAGTCGTACGTACATGGCTTTGACCTCCTGAGAGGCATTAAAAAAGGCGGTACGTTCCTGCTCAACACCGTCTGGAAACCAGAAGAACTGAGCGAAAAGCTGCCGGCAAGATTAAAACGGGATATTGCCCGCAATGATGTACAGTTCTACATTATCGATGCCGTAGGTATTGCCCAGAAGATTGGCCTCGGCGGCCGTATCAACATGATTATGCAGTCGGCTTTCTTCAAACTGTCCGAAGTCATCCCTGTAGATCTGGCTATCGATAAACTGAAAGAATCGGTTGTCAAGTCCTATGGCAAGAAGGGCCAGAAAGTCGTCGATATGAATAATGCGGCAATTGATGAAGGCCTGAAGAATATCGTGAAGATTGATGTACCGGCCGACTGGGCTGATGCACAGGATGAACCGGTTGATCTTTCGAAGCACACGAAATTCTTCCGCGAATTCTCTATCCCTGTCAATGCCCTGGAAGGCGACGACCTGCCAGTCAGCGCATACAATGGCATGGAAGACGGCAGATGGCCGACTGGCACCTGCGCAGAAGAAAAACGTGGCGTAGCCATGTTCGTACCGAGCTGGGATGCAGAAAAATGTATCGGCTGTAACCAGTGTTCCTTCGTCTGCCCGCATGCCGCTATCCGTCCGTTCCTCCTGACGCCGGATGAAGCCGCTAACGCACCGGAAGGCTATCAGGATAAAGAAATCAAAGTGGCCCCGGGATACAAATTCAACATTGTCGTATCGGTTATGGACTGCCTGGGCTGCGGCAGCTGCACTCATGTCTGCCCGAAGGAAGCTCTGACTATGAAACCGTTCGACGACGAAGAATACAAAGCTGCACTGTGGGATTACGTCATTGCCCTGCCACAGAAGAAGAACCCCATGAAGAAAGATACGGTCATCGGCAGCCAGTTCGAACAGCCGCTGCTTGAATTCACCGGCGCCTGTGCAGGCTGTGCAGAAACACCGTATTGCAAAGTCGTTACCCAGCTCTTCGGCGATCGCATGATGGTTGCCAATGCTCACGGCTGTTCCTCCGTATGGGGCGGCAGTGCTCCGGACTGCGGTTATACGAAGAATGCCCAGGGTCATGGCCCGGCATGGTCTACGTCCCTGTTCGAAGATAACGCCGAATATGGCTTTGGCATGATGTTGGCAGAACAGGCCGAACGCAAGCTCCTGGAAAAATATATGGACGACGCTATGGACGTTGCCAGCCCGCAGCTGCAGGAAGCATTCAAGGACTGGAAAGAACATAAACTGGAAGGCGAAGGCTCGCGGCAGCGTTCCGATGCTATCATTGCTCTGCTGGAACAGGAAAAAGAAGGCAAGCCGGCTCTGGAACAGGTATATGAAATGAAGAAGTTCCTCGTCAAACGCAGCCAGTGGATCTTCGGCGGCGACGGCTGGGCTTATGATATCGGCTATGGCGGCCTGGATCACGTACTGGCCCAGGGTCAGGATATCAACGTCCTCGTATTCGATACGGAAGTATATTCCAACACGGGCGGCCAGGCTTCCAAAGCAACGCCGACGGCAGCTGTTGCCCAGTTCGCAGCTTCCGGCAAGAAGACGAAGAAGAAAGACCTGGGCATGATGGAAGCCCAGTACGGATATATCTATGTAGCTCAGGTTGCTATGGGTGCTGATAAGAATCAGTTCCTGAAAGCCCTGAAAGAAGCAGAAGCCTATAAAGGTCCGTCTCTGATCATCGGCTATGCACCGTGCATCAACCATGGTCTGAAAGTAGGCCAGGGACAGAGCCAGCTGGAAGAAAAACGGGCTGTCGAAGCCGGATACTGGCATCTGTGGAGATACAATCCGGAACTCAAGAAACAGGGCAAGAATCCGTTCACGCTCGATTCGAAACCGCCGACAGCAAACTTCCGCGATTTCCTCATGGGCGAAACCCGGTTTGCTTCCTTGAAACGTACCTTCCCGGATACGGCAGAAGCTCTGTTTGAAAAGACGGAACAGGATGCCAAAGAACGGTATGAAGGCTATGTCCGCCTGACAAAGGCCTATGATGAAAAATAACACAGATATCATGGCGCCGTAAGGCATGATGATATACACACTCTTGTGTTTATGAGCACAGACACCCCTGGGGATTTCCCCAGGGGTGTTTGCTATCTGTATGGGATTGTTCCTTTCGGTCTATCCCTTGATCCGCTGGCGTTTGTTGCCTACGACGAGGTAGCGGCTGATACTGCGGTAGACCATGAAGGTAAAGAAGAAGAAGCCAAACAGGAATACCAGAGCGTAATCCAGTGTGAGTGGTTCATCCTGTACGTAGTACCAGGCACAGATGAGGGTCAGTATAAGGCTGCCGTACATAGATATGAGGACGCTTACCGTACGTTGTCCCCGGTCGCGCATGGAAAAGAAATCTTTGAAATGGATATAAAAACCGATAGTCGAGAATATAAGCGCTGCCGTGACGATGGCGATGGCAAGGACGCTCAGCTGGAAATAGAGTGAGACGAGAAGCAGTACCATGAGAAAAAGGGTACACAGGAAAATACCTTCCTGACGACGGATATCCTGTTTGTCCTCTTCTTCATAGGTACGGCTATCCCGGTTGCGATGACGTGCCATGGAATCACCTCCTTTGTATACCCTTTATTATAGCATATTTGTCGTGACGGGTTCTGCTTATTCGCGAAAGCGGTATCCTGCACCCCAGACGGTTTCGATATAGATGGGTTTGGCCGGGTCTGGTTCAATTTTTTCGCGGATGCGGTTGATGTGGACCATGACGGTCGCCGTATCGCCTTCGGCATCGAGACCCCAGACTTTTTCAAACAGGCGGTCACGGCTGAATACGAGACCTTTATTCTGGGCCAGGAATACGAGTAGCTCAAATTCCTTATTGGTCAGGGTGACTTCCCGGCCGCCGGCGAAGACGCGGTGTTTATCGACGTATATTTCCAGTTCTCCGGACCGGATGACGGCACCGTCGGCAGGAGAAGCTGATCGGGTCAGGCGTTCGTACCGCGTGATATGGGCTTTGACGCGGGCTACGAGCTCCGGCGGGCTGAAAGGCTTGCTGATATAGTCGTCGGCGCCGAGACCCAGTCCGCGGATTTTGTCGATGTCTTCCCGCTTGGCCGATACCATGAGGATAGGGACCTCTTTTTCGGCCCGGATGCGCTTGCAGATGTGGAAGCCGTCCATCCCGGGCAGCATGATGTCCAGCAGAATGAGATCGTATGTGCCGTGGAGGGCCCGGTCCAGGCCTTTTATGCCGTCGGTCTCGATGTCACTTTCGATGGCATTGGCTTCGAGGAAATCCTGTTCCAGTTCGGCGATTTCCTGATTGTCTTCAATGATGAGTATTTTTTTCATGTTCTGCCTCCTTAGCTGCTGGCAGCGTAATGATGATGGACAGGCCGCCGCCGGGCGTTTCCCCGGCAGAGATGGTGCCGTTCATGCCTTCGATGATCTGTCGTACGATAGCCAGCCCGAGGCCGCTGCCTTTTTTGACATCTGTCCGCGCCGTGTCAGTACGGTAGAAACTGTCGAACAGGCGGGGTAGGAATGGCGGTGCCACGCCGGGGCCATGGTCGGCAAAGACGAGGCGGACCTGATCAGGGCCGTCTGTTACGGTTATTTCCATCGCTACTTTAGGCTTATCCTTGTATTTGATACTGTTTTCCAGGATATTTTCTACGATCCGCTGGAACTGGGCCCGGTCCAGTTGTACACAGGCTCTTCCAGTCGTCCGGCAGGTCAGGTCCAGTCCCCGTTCAGACAGGCGCTGCCTGTTTTCTCTGGTGTAGTCTTCCATATAGGACGAAAGGGAGACCGGGGTCAGGGAAAAGGACACCTGCCCCAGATCCAGTTTGGAGAACAGGAAGAGCTGTTCTACCAGTTTTTCCATGGTGCAGGCATTCTGGTATATCTGGGTGACGTAGCGTTGTTTCTTTTCTTCGGTCCGGGCAATTCCTTCGAGGATGCCGCTGGCGTATCCTTTGAGCAGGGTCAGCGGGGTCGATAAATCGTGGGAAATACCGGCGATGAGTTCTTTCCTGTTTTTTTCATAGCGCTGCTGGGCTTCACGGGCGCTTTTCAGCTGGCGGCGCATGTGGTCAAAAGCAAGGCAGGTCCGGCCCAGTTCATCGCGGAATGTGGACGGTATGGGATAGTCGAGATTGCCTTTTTCAATTTCTGCCGCTGCCTGACGCAGTGTTTCCAGAGGCTGCAGGATCTGACGGGAGAGCAGATGGGACAGGATGAGGCCGCAGGCGATGATAATCGCGCTGGCCGTGAAGATGATGACAATGAGCAGTCCCTGCAGGACGCCTTTGGCCAGTCCGGCGCGGATGCCGCTTTTGGCGATAAATGGCATGGGTCCCGACGCGATGACCGTCGTCCCCGTGTGAAGCGCCGTATAGCGGAAGAAAAATCCGTCGCCATCCCAGATCATGGCCGTGTTCTGACCGCCTGATTTGCTCAGGACCCGTTCGGCCAGGCTGGTGGCATTGCTGCCGGGGGTGACGTACATGGTCCGTCCGTCCCGTATGATGGCCGTGGCGATGCCCAGATCTTCCAGTGTGCGGCAGTCTTCTTTCAGGTCTTTGAGTTTCAGCGGCCCCGGGTGTTCGGCTTTGACGCGCAGGGAGCTGACCGTGTACTGGATGGACAGGGCCGGTCCTTTTTCGGGCCAGAGCGTGGTCAGGTCGCTTTGCTGGGCCGAAAAGCGCAGGCCCTGGAACAGAAGCAGGCCCAGCAGGGTCAGGATGCAGACCGGCACGAGGACCATGGTGACGTTTGCCATGAGCAGTCGCCTTCTCAGGGGGATATCTTGTATATGCAGCATAAGCAGTATCCTTTCTCGTACATATTTTCTCACAGTATATACTGTCATTATATACTGTGCCGGCACAATCTGCCAGAGACCGGATGGGGTATGACAAAAAGGGACCTCCTGTGATGGCCCGGCCATCATAGGAGGTCTCTTTGCAGGCATCAGGCAATGCGGCTGGCCAGGATGTCTCCACTTACGGCATCTATAAGGATGTGGTAGTGGATGTCGCCATCGGAAGCACGGATCTGATAGACAGGATGGAACGCCGTGGCAGCCGGGGTGGCTGGTGCAGCCGGTGCAGTTGCTGCAGGCTGGACATCCGGTGCAGGCCGGGTGTCAGGGGCGGTGCCTTTACCAGTGGCACCGGCTGTGTCATCAGGCCGTGCAGTTCCCGGAGCCGGGGTTCTGTCTTTTTCCCGGTCCCGGTCCTGTTTTTTGTCCCGGTCTTTTTTATCTTTCTTGTCCTTTTCTTTATGCCGGTCCTCTCCTTTTTCATGTTTGCTACCTTCAAGGTCTATGAGGGAGATGCGGGAGAAACTAAGGGAGCTTTCGTCTTTCCCGATAGCCTGGGCGGCCAGGGCGCGGGCTTTTTCTTCCGGGATGAGGGTCAGGTTCTGTGCCTGTGCCTGGGCTTCAATCATCTGGGACATGGCCTGGATCTTCTTTTCTTTATAAGCCTGTTTTTGCTGATGATGATACCAGGCACCTCCGCCGCCGGCGACGGCACAGATGACGATGGCGGTTACGGCGATTTTCGCGTTGCGGGCCGTGAAGATTTTCGATTTCCATGTATGCAGGTACGTATTCCATTTTTCTTGTGTCATGATGTATTCCTCCTCTGTTGTTTACTGACAAGGATAGTGTACAGGTAAAAGCTAAAATCCATCTAAACCGGGGCATAAGAGTTTCGAAAATTTCTCTGTACATCGGGCATTGTCTCTTTGTTGACATCGGCCCTTCTATATGGTACGCTGAACGAGGATAACTCATACTGGAAATAACGCCCTGACGGAATCTGTCCCGTGAGGGCATTTTTATTGGGAGGCAGGAATGATGAAAGCTGTAAAGAATTATGATGTCATTATTATCGGGGCCGGGCCGGCCGGTATTTTTACGGCACTGGAACTGGCCGATAAAGGATATACGATCCTCATGGTAGAAAAAGGACAGGACATCCGCGACCGCATCGCTACGAGCGTCAATCCGCAGGCACTGGCCAAGGACAAGGTACGCAATGTCGTCTGTGGCTGGTTCGGTGCCGGGGCGTTCAGTGATGGGAAACTGACGCTTACCACGGAGTTTGGCGGCAATCTCGACGACTATATGTCCCAGGCAGAGCTGGCGGAAAAAATCAAATACGTCGATTCCGTATACTGCCGCTTCGGCGGTGCTGACCGCAAGGTATACGGCGATGAAAATCCCGAAGAAATCCGCCGCATCCAGCGTCGGGCTGCTGCAGCCGACCTGCGTTTCATCCCGGCCCGGATCCGCCATCTCGGGACCGATGTCAACGCCCAGATCCTGACGAATATGCGTGATTTCCTCGATGGCAAGGCCGATATCCTGTCTGATACAGCGGTAGAACACATCGTCGTCGAAGACGGTGCCATCCGGGGCGTCATCATCGGTGGCCAGCTCTACGGCTGCCAGTATCTCGTGGCCGCACCGGGCCGGGAAGGGTCGGAATGGTTCGTCCGGGAAGTGGAACAGATGGGCCTGTCCCTTACGTCCAACGCCGTCGATATCGGCGTCCGCGTCGAAATGCCGGCGGAAATATTCGAGCCCATTACGGATATCGTCTACGAATCGAAGCTAATTTATTTCAGCAAGTCTTTTGATGACCGGATCCGGACGTTCTGCATGAATCCGTATGGGTTCGTCGTCACGGAAAACAACGACGGCCTTTTGACAGTCAATGGCCACAGCTATGCCCACAAGCGCAGTGAAAACACGAACTTCGCCATTCTCGTGTCCAAGAAATTCACGGAACCGTTCCACGAACCGATCCGCTACGGCAAATATATCGCCCGCCTGGCCAACATCCTCGGAGGCGGCGTCATCGTGCAGCGCTTGGGAGATTTTCTCGACGGCCGCCGTTCGACGCCGGAACGGATCCGCCGCGGTCTTGTACGGCCGACCATGCCCAGCGCGACGCCGGGCGACCTGTCACTGGTCCTGCCGTACCGTCACATGCTGGACATCAAGGAAATGTTCGAAGCTCTGGACAAGGTGGCTCCAGGAGCCAATTCCCGCCATACTCTCCTGTACGGCGTAGAAGTGAAATTCTATTCCAACCGTCTGGAACTCAATGACAAACTGGAAACGAAGATTCCTAATTTCTTTGCTATCGGCGATGGAGCCGGTATCACCCGGGGGCTCGTACAGGCTTCGGCAGCCGGCGTTATCGCAGGCCGGGAAATCCTGTCCCGGGCAGCCCATCATTGACGCGGCGCCAGAGAGACGATACAATGAAAAGATAAGGGTTTTTATCCATACCATACGAGGAGGATGTCATTCATGTTAGCATCGAAATTATATTGCCCGACGCTGCGCGAAATCCCTGCAGAAGCAGAAATCGCCAGCCATCAGTATATGTTGAAAGCCGGTATGATCCGCAAAAACGGCGGCGGCCTCTATTCCTTTCTGCCCCTGGGACGGCGGGTGGAACTGAAAATCGAAGCCATTGTCCGGGAAGAAATGGACGGCATCGGCGCCCAGGAAATCATGATGCCCATCATGCAGCCGGCTGAAATCTGGCATGAATCGGGACGGTGGAATGCCTACGGTCCGGAAATGTTCAAACTGGAAGACCGCCATGGCAATCATTTCTGCCTGGGACCGACTCACGAAGAACTGATCACGACGCTGGTCCGCAACGAACTGCGCTCGTACAAGCAGCTGCCGGTTACGCTCTGGCAGATGCAGAATAAATACCGCGACGAAATCCGGCCCCGGTTCGGCCTCATGCGCAGCCGGGAATTCGTCATGAAAGATGCGTATTCGTTCGATGTCGATGCCGAAGGCCTGCACAAGAGCTATCAGGATGAATACGACGCCTACACGCGTGTCTTTACCCGCTGCGGCCTGAACTTCAAACCCGTCGAAGCCGACAGTGGCCAGATTGGCGGCAGTCATACCCACGAATTCATGGCTCTGGCTGAAGCAGGGGAAGCGGAAGTCGTATCGTGCTCTGCCTGTGAATATGCGGCGGATATTGAAAAAGCCGAACCGGCGGCTCTTACGATGGAAGCAGAAGCGGCAAAGGATATGGAACTCATCGAAACGCCGGATTGCGCTACCATTGAAGATCTGGCAGCTTTCCTGAAGATCCCCGTAGAAAAGACCATCAAGGCCGTAGCTTTTACCATCGACGGCAAAAAGACCGTTCTCTGCATGGTCCGCGGCGATCACGAAGTCAATGACGTGGCAGTCCAGAACTTCGTTGGCGGCAATGCTATCGAACCGGCGACGGAAGACGAACTGAAGGCCCATGGCCTGCAGCCGGGGTACATGAGTCCTATTGGTGCCGATACACCCGATAATGAAACGTTCTTCGTCCTCGTCGATCCTACGGCTATGAATGTGCCAAACGGTGTCACCGGGGCCAATAAAGCCGGGTATCATTACCAGAATGTCAATCCGGACCGGGATTTCAAAAACGTCACGGTGGCCACTATCCGCCTGATGGTCGAAGGCGATGCCTGCCCTCATTGCGGTGCGCCGGTACATATCATGCGCGGCATTGAAGTAGGCCAGGTATTTGAACTGGGGACCAAGTATTCTGAAGCCCTCAGCGCCACTTTCCTCGACCAGGATGGCAAAGCCAAACCATTCTACATGGGATGCTACGGCATCGGCGTCACCCGTACGATTGCCGCTGCTATTGAACAGTTCCATGACGATAAGGGCATCATGTGGCCGGTGGCCATTGCACCGTACGAAGTGGTCATCCTGCCGCTCAATATGAAAGATGAAGAACTGGCAGGTTATGCACAGGATCTGTATCAGCAGTTCATGGCCGTTTCCTCCGATGTCGTCCTCGATGACCGCAAGGAACGGGCTGGTGTCAAATTCAATGATGCAGACCTCATCGGCTATCCCGTACAGGTCGTCATCGGCAAGGACACGAAAGCCAATGGCACCGTCGAAATCAAAATCCGCCGGACTGGCGAAAAAGAAGTCGTGGCCAAAGAACAAGCCCTCACACGGGTACAGGAAATCCTTGCGGACCTGCGCAGCAAAAACATGTAAGAACTACTGTCCCTGCGCCATTTTCTATGGCTCTGGCGGCAGGGATGGTGTATAATAAAGCGTAAGCTTATTTCCAATATACATCTGTTCAAAGGAGAGATACTCGTGATAGAACGTTATACAAAAGAAGAAATGGGTAAAATCTGGGCTGAATACAATGAATGGAACACCATGAAAGAAGTAGAAATCCTGGCCAGCGAAGCCCAGGCTGAACTGGGGAACATCCCGAAAGAAGCGGCTAAGGAAATCCGTGAAAAGGCTGCTTTTTCGGTGGAACGCATTCATGAAATCGAAGCCGAAACCCATCATGACATTGCCGCTTTTGTATCCACGTTGTCTGAAAATATCGGCGAAGCCGGCAAATATGTCCATCTCGGCCTGACATCGACAGACGTCAAAGATACGGCCCTGGGCTATATGCTCAAACAGGCATCGGATATCCTCATCAAAGATCTGGAAAACTTCCATGCCGTCCTGCGCCGCCGTGCTGTCGAATTTAAATACACGCCCTGCATCGGCCGTACCCACGGCATCCATGCCGAAGCGACTACCTTTGGCCTGAAGCTGTGCAACTGGATGGCTGAAATCGAACGGGACATCGACCGCATGAAGCATGCCAAAAAGACGATTGCTGTCGGCAAGATTTCCGGCGCCGTCGGCACCTATGCCGATATCGACCCCTTTGTTGAAAAATATGTCTGCGAACATCTGGGTATCGAAGCCTCTCCGATTTCGTCCCAGACGCTGCAGCGTGACCGCCATGCCGAATACGTGACGACACTGGCTGTCATCGCCAGCTCTATCGACAAGATGGCAACGGAAATCCGTCATCTCCAGCGGACAGAAGTACGGGAAGCAGAAGAATATTTCAGTCCGAAACAGAAGGGCTCTTCCATCATGCCCCACAAGCGCAACCCGATTACGTGTGAACGCATGTGCGGCCTGGCCCGCGTCATCCGCGGCAATGCCCAGGCGGCTCTGGAAGACGTGGCACTCTGGCATGAACGGGATATTTCTCATTCGTCCGTAGAACGGGTCATCCTGCCGGACAGCACCATTGCCCTGGACTACATGCTCCAGACCTTTACCCGCGTCATCGACCGGCTCCTCGTATATCCCGACAAGATGATGAAGGACCTCAATCTGACCGGTGGCCTCATCTACAGCCCGATTATCCTCAACACGCTCGTAGAAAAAGGCGCCGTCCGCGAACAGGCTTATCGCTGGGTACAGCGCAATGCCATGAAGCGCTGGCTCGAAGGAGAAGATTTCCTGGAAAACCTGAAGAAAGACGAAGATGTGAAGAAATATATGACCGATGAAGAAATCGAAGGCTGCTTCGACGTCAACAAGATGCTCAGTCACGTCGATACCATCTTCGCACGGTTCGGCATCTGATCATACCGGTTTTAGACGATACAACATAAGAATGAGGGGGAGCTGCCACAGGATTGATATGCTGGCAGCCCCCTTTTTTGTACGAAAAAGAGATACCGTCAGGCGAACCGGTTAACAGCCTGCGGCCTGCGAACGGCAGTTTCTTCATCAAACATCAAACATCAAACGTCAAACATCGAACGTCAACATCGACCATCAAACTGTTTTTTCCGGAGGTACCCTATGTATTACTTTGATAATGCGGCGACGACGGTGCAGAAGCCACAGACCGTCGCCGATGCTGTGTATGATGTGCTCAGCAGTGGCCTGTACGGCAATCCGTCCCGGGGAGCCCATGGCTATTCCCTGCGGGCTTATGAACTGGTGCTGGATGCTAAAGAGCAGGTAAAAGGCCTGTTCCATGCCGGCCCGGATTACGATGTGGCATTTACACACAATTCGACGACAGCTCTCAATCTGGTTCTCAAGGGACTGCTGCGTCCGGGAGACCACGTACTGACGACAATGTGGGAACACAATGCCGTCCTGCGTCCCCTGTACCAGCTGGAAAAGGAGGGCGTCGCCATAGACTTTATTGGCAGTGATGCCCATACAGGACAGCTGCGTTATGAGGAAATGGAGCAGAAAATCCGGCCGGAAACGAAGCTGCTCGTCTGTAATCACGCGTCCAATGTGACTGGCAATGTCCTGGACCTGTCCTGCATAGCGTCGTTTTGTCAGAATCACGGCCTGTTTCTCGTCGTCGATGCGTCTCAGTCGGCTGGCGTCGTGCCCATCGATATGTCAGACGGGACAGTGACGGCCGTCTGCTTTACGGGGCACAAGTCGCTCTATGGCCCGGGAGGGACGGGAGGCGTCTGCATCCGCCGGGATGCCCCGGTCCAGCCGGTCCTGACGGGTGGCGATGGCGTCCATGCCTTCGACCACGACCAGCCCGGTGGTGGTCCGGCCATTCTGGAAGCAGGGACGTCCAACGTAGCCGGAATCGCCGGTTTGCGGGCCGGTGTGGCTTATATACGGGACCACTGGCAGCAGCTCCGGCAGAAGCAGGCTGATTTGAACGCCCGGTTCCTGCAGGGGCTGCGAAGTATCCCCGGACTGGTGATTTACGGTGATTTTTCCCGCCCCCGGGTCCCTGTCTTTGCCGTCAATTTCTCCGGTGCCGAGTCGGCCGTAGTCAGTGACATACTCTGGGAGACTTATGGAATCGCCACGCGCCCGGGATTTCACTGTGCACCTCTTCTGCATGAGTCCCTCGGTACGAAACAGCAGGGAGCCGTCCGTTTTTCCCTTTCGTCCTTTACGACAGAAGAAGATCTGGAGGCAGCACTTGTCGCCCTCAAAAAGATAAGTGCCCTGCAATGATGAACAAAATGCATATCGTACATTACATGTCTGTTTGAAACGGACACTTGACTATTTAGAGTGGAAATAGTATTGTATAGTACAGGCGTGTGGTATACGTAATGTCCTCATTTCTTGGGAAAGAAGCGGGGAAATATCTGTCCCGGTCCGCCGCCGGGACATATTTTATTGTTGGAGGCGCGAGTATCATGAACGAAACGATTGCATCTGCTCTCAGTAATGAGGAAGCAAAAGACATCCTGACCAAATTTGTCCAGACGAATACGGTGAATCCGCCGGGTAATGAAAAAGCACTGGCTTTGTGGATTGCCGATGAATTTAAAAAGGCCGGTATCGAAGCGGAAGTACGCGATATGGGTGAAGGCCGGGCCAACGTCGTAGCCCGGATCAAAGGCAGCGGCGAACGGAAGGCACTGCTCTTTGACGGTCATCTTGATACGGTTCCGCCGGGAAACTGGACAGAAGATCCTTGGGGCGCCGTCGTCAAAGACGGGAAGCTCTACGGCCTGGGCGCATCGGACATGAAAGGAGGTCTGGCTGCGATGATGCATGTCGTCAAGGCTATCAAAAAATCGGGAGCGGCCCTTAAAGGGGACCTCGTATTTGCCGCTTCCATCGATGAAGAAACGGACAGTCTCGGTGCCTGGGACCTGCTGAAGTCAGGCGGTCTCGACGGCGTCGGTGCCATCGTCATCGGCGAACCGAATTATAATGAAATTACTATCTGCGAAAAGGGGGCCCTCTGGCTGAAAGTGACTACTCATGGCCAGACATCCCATGGTGCGATGCCGGAAAAAGGCGTCAATGCCGTGATTCATATGAATAAATTCCTCGATAAACTGCTCCAGTACCAGTTCCAGTATACGGAAAGCCCCATCCTGGGAAAACCGACCATGAATATTGCGACACTGCACGGCGGCTTCAAGACGAACGTTGTGCCCGACCGCTGTGAACTGACCGTCGATATCCGCACGGTACCCGGCCAGGTACACAAAGATATCATCGCCGATTTCCAGCGCATGTGTGATGAAGTCAAAGCAGAAATACCGGAATTTAAGGCTGATATCGAAGTTTTGAGTGACCGGGCTGCCGTAGAAACTAAAGCCAGTGACGATTTCGTCCGCCTCTGCCGCGATGTGCAGCAGGACGTGACCGGCCGCAATCCCGAACCGAACGGATTCATGTGCTATACCGATGCCGCTGTATTTTTGCCGAACACCCATATTCCGCTCATCGTGTACGGACCGGGGGAACAGCATATGGCTCATCAGCCGGACGAATACATCTGTCTCGACCGACTGTATGAATCGGTACGGTTCTATGCAGAACTGGCGGAAAAATATCTGATCGACTAACGAATACTAAATCTATGGGATAAAGGGGTGCCGGCGAGGGGAGTATGGCGGCATCCCGGCAAGGGGGAGAATTATGGCAAACAGCAATGGTGGCTGGAAACACCGCAATACGGTGGTTATCATTTTATTTATTATATGGGTTACAGCCTATCTGGACCGCATGGTCATGGCTACGGCCATTCCCTATATTTCTGATGAGTTCGGGCTGACACCGGTCGCTATGGGCGGCGTCATGAGTGCCTTTTTCGTAGGCTATGCGCTCTGTCAGATTCCCGGCGGACTTCTGGCGGACCGCTTCGGCGCCCAGAAGGTCATGTTTTCCGGCATTGCCTGGTGGTCTGTGTTTACGGCCATTACGGGCTTTGCCAATAACCTTGTACATATGCTCCTGGTCCGCGTCGCCTTTGGTGTAGGCGAAGGGATTTTCCCGGCCGCGTCGTACCGGACGATTTCCAACTGGTTCCCCGCCAAAGACCGGGGCACGGCGACAGGACTCATGATGTCATCCAACGCCTTCGGGCCGGCACTGGCGCCGCTGTTTGTCGTAGCCATCATGGCGGCATGGGGCTGGCGCATGGTCTTTTATTCACTTTTCATCCCGGGCATCATCATGTGCCTTCTGATCAAGTTCTTCATCCCTGATAATCCGGCCGATAGTAAGGGTATCAGCCAGGCTGAACTGGATGAACTGAAAGAAGATCATACGGAACAGACGGCGCAGGCCAAAATTTCCTTCTGGCAGATCATCAAGGTGCCGGCCGTATGGCGGACCTTTGTCAGCTTCTTCTTTTTTGATATCACCCTCTGGGGATTCTTGTCGTGGCTTCCCAGTTATCTTGTCAAGGCCCGGGGCTTTGAAATGACCAAGATGGGCATTACGGCTTCTATGCCGTTCTTTGCCGGGACAGCCGGCGTTATCCTGTTCTGCTGGCTGTCAGACAAATATTTTATGCACAACCGGAAAATGCCGGTCATCATTACCCAGATTCCCGGCGCGATTTTCCTGTATCTGACCTTTGCCGTACCTGATGCGACCATGGCTATCATTTGCGAAACACTGAGCGGATTTTTCCTCTACGGCGCGTTCGGCGCCCTGATGGCACTGCCCATGAGTTCCATTTCCAGTGAAATCACGGGCCGGGCCATGGGCTTTGTCAATATGGCCGGTCAGATTGCCGGGTTCCTCTCGCCGATTATCATCGGCTATCTGATTCAGCTTGCCGGCGGCAGCTTCGGCACCAGTTTTGCCTGCCTGGTCGGCGCTACCGTCGTGTCTGTTCTGGTGACGATGACCATCAAGGAAGATGCCAATAAAAAAGAAATCCATCAGGAAGCCGTTGCAGAATAACTGCTCCGACAAACGTACAGCCCCTGCAAGTCAGTGAGTATTTACCGGCTTGCAGGGGCTGTTTTGCAGGAGACGATTGCCTTTTTTCTTGTAAGGAGTATAATAAAAATAACATAAAAATAGTTAGGGAAGCTAAAAAATTTGGAGGTGATAGAATGGATGATAATCAGCTCGTCGTCTGTGGTGGCTGCAATGCCAAAATAGGGGCCGGCAATCTGGAGCCGCTTCTCCAGGACCTTCCGCGCCGGGAGAGCCCGGATTTGCTCGTCGGGTTTGATGGGTCTGATGATGCGGCAGTGATCCGCCTGCGGGATGACCTGGCCTTCATCCAGACCGTAGACTTTTTCCCACCTATGGTGACGGACCCGTACGTGTTCGGCCAGATTGGCGCAGCTAATGCCCTGAGCGATGTCTATGCCATGGGCGGCCGGGTTCTGGCGGCGCTCAATATCGTCGCCTTTCCGGAAGAACAGGACTTTGGCATTCTCCGGGACATCCTGCGCGGTGGGGCGGAAAAGGTACAGGAAGCAGGCGGTCTCCTCTCGGGCGGCCATTCCATCCATGACCGGACGGTCAAATACGGTCTGGCCGTGACAGGGACTGTCCATCCCGATCGCATCCTGCGCAATGATGCCTGTGTGGCCGGTGACCATCTCATCCTCACCAAGCCTCTGGGCGTCAGTATCCTGACCATTGGCTACAGTGCCGGTGAAATCAGCAAAGAGGGATTTCATCAGGCTGTGGACAGTATGTGCACGCTCAATGCTTATGCCATGGATATCATCCGCGATGCCGGCGGCGTACACAGTTGTACCGACGTGACGGGATTCGGTCTCTGCGGCCATCTCCATGAAATGCTGCACGGGGCTTGTTCGGCCCGTATTGATACGGCCCATCTGCCATACTTTGAAGAGGCCTACTGGGGAGCCGGCCATTTCATCTTTACGGCAGGAGGACAGCGGAACCGCGATTTCCTGCAGGATAAGGTGGTCTTTGAACGTAACGATTTTGCCCTCGAGGAAATCGTTTTCGATCCCCAGACGTCGGGTGGCCTGCTCGTATCCTGCGATGACAGTCAGGCGCCGCTTTTGCTGGCACGCCTTCAGGCCGCCCATATTCCAGCTGCCGATATTGGCGTAGTCACAGAGAAAAAAGAAAAAGAAATCTATATTGTATGAGGAGTGATACCTATGTTTCAGGTAAACGCACTGGGCAAAGCCTGCCCGCTGCCAGTCATTGAGACACGCAAGGCACTGAAAGAACACGATGCCGTACAGACACTGGTCGATAATAAGATTGCTACGGAGAACCTGCAGAAGATGGCCCGGCAGCTGGGCTATTCCTACAGCATGACCGAAGACGGGCCGGCTCACTATACGGTCGTCATTACCAAAGGAGAACAGACGGCAGCTGTACCGGCGCCGGCCGCTCCGTCCCCGGCAGTGAAGGACGATTCCTACATCGTCGTCATCAATTCTCCGACTATGGGGACGGGTGATGAATCCTTTGGCCGGACGCTGCTCAAAAATTTCATCTATACGCTGAAAGAACAGGACGTTCTGCCCGATATGATGATATTCTACAACGGTGGCGTGCCGCTGGTGACGGACACGTCCGATTCCCTGGCTGACCTGAAAGAGCTGGCTGCAGCCGGCGTGCAGATTTATGCCTGTGGGGCCTGCCTCAATTACTACGGCCTGACGGAAAAGGTAGCCGTCGGGGAAATCACCAACCTCTACCGCATCATTGAAATCCTGCGTACGGCGAACCGCGTCGTACGGCCCTGATGGAACGGTACGGCCTGATTCTGTTCCCGGAAACGAGAGAAGCTATGACGGCCGAGAAAGAAGGCCGGGCCCACGGCTTTGCCGTGCGTATCGTGCCTACCCCGGGAAAACTGGTGGCGTCATGCGGCTTTTCCCTGCGCTATGAACTGTCCGGGGAAGAAGTCCTGTACCACTTCCTGCAGGATTTGTCCGTCCGTACCGACGGCTGGTACCACGCCACGCGTCAGGGACTTTCTACGGAGTATGAAAGATGGAAATAGGGACAGATGGGTGCAATATTGTAAAATAAATATTTATACAAAAAAGAACGGCGTTAAAGGTTTTAATTTAACGCCGTTCTGTATAAATTTTAATCAGATTTTAATGTAAATCTAATTTTGTTTTAATAAACTTATTTTTCCGGAGTGAATTTCGTCGTGATAATATGACGGGCAAAGATGACGATGGTTGCAATGAATGCGGCGAAGCCGATGCCATTGGCAATAGTCTGGAAGTCTTTGCCGACCAGTGCCAGCGGATTTTCACTGCCACCAGACGTGACGGAGACGACGATGATCAGAGCGATGATAACGCCTACGAGGCTTTCACCGACAATCAGACCCGATGCAAAGAGGACGCCGCGGTGATTGCAGGCTTCCACATCTTCTTCTTCATGACCGGGGCTGCGGAGTGCTGCGCGCTGACGGAGATAGCGGTGGATGAACCAGCCCATGACAGAGCCGATGACCAGCGGAATTTCCAGAGTCGGCGGCAGATAAATCCCCATACCGATAGCCAGAGGCGGCAGAGCGAGGGATTTCGTATGGCTCTTGAGCAGCATATCTACGATAATAGCAGCGATGCCTACGACGATGCCAAAAATGATGTAATTCCAATCGAGGCTGGCGCTGAAAATGCCCTGTGCAATAGTCGTCATCAGCGTAGCCTGAGGAGCGGCGAGGGCCTGTGACGGATCCATGCCGGCACGGGGAAGGGCTCCCGTGAATCCATAAGCCTGATAGAGCAGATTTAGTACAGGTGCGATGGCAAAGGCACCGATGACTGAGCCGAGAATCAGGGCTACCTGCTGTTTCCATGGCGTAGCGCCGACGATGTAACCGGTTTTAAGGTCCTGCAGGTTATCGTTGGAAATAGCGGCAATGCTGACGATGACGGCTGTGATGAAGATAGCCAGTGCCGTAGCGAACTGGGTGCCTTCCGGTGTGGCAAAGACGCCGAAGGACGAGCCGATACCGAGGACAACCAGTGAGGAAACGATGATGCCCAAAATGCCGATACCGGAAATCGGGCTGGCCGATGTGCCGATGAGGCCGGCCATATAGCCACAGGCAGCGGCGACAAAGAACCCCATAAGCATGGCGACGAGGATGCCGACGACGATGTAAATAATGGTAACTGTCGTCGGAAGGCCGGCGGCGCTGACGAACGAGTAGAAGGTGACAAACAATCCGGCGAGGATGACGAGAAAGACGATGCCGACTGATTTCGGGGACATATCGATATCCGTGTGATGGAGAATCTGTTTTTCTTCCGTATCGTTGGCACGGATAGCGTTGATGGACATCTTTATGCCGTCAACGACCGGTTTGGCAAGGCGGATCAGCGTCCAGACGGCGGCGATACCAATACAGCCGGCGCCGATGAAACGCACCTTCTGGGCCCAGATAGCCTGGGCAAAGGCGGCGGCACTCTGGCCTTCTGCCGGAGAAATGACTGATGTCAGATAGGGAACGAAGATGACCCAGGCCAGCAATGTACCTGTTAAAATGGCGATACCACTGGCGATGCCAATCAGATAGCCGGCACCCAGAAGAGCCATGGAAAAGCCCATGGGAAGCTGGGTGATTGCCTTGCCAATCTGTATCCAGTGACTGAATTCCGAAGAAGCAATATGCAGTCCGTTGGCACAGAAACTGAAGATACCGGCCATGCTCGTACCGAGAACGATATCTTTCATGCCCGTTTCTGTTTTGCTCGTATCTTCACCGGCAGCTTCTTCACGGCGGATTTCACTGCCGACTTTCAGGATTTCTGCAGCCGCCCGGCCTTCCGGATAGGGAAGATCGCTATTGACGACCATGGCCCGGCGAAGGGGAATGGTGAACAATACGCCCAGCGAACCGCCGCAGGCGCAGAGAAGCAGTGTCTGCCAGAACGGAAATCCCTGCCAGTATCCAAGCATGAGCAGGCCGGGAAGGATAAAGATAATAGCTGATAAAGTGCCCGCGGCAGATGCCTGCGTCTGTACCATGTTATTTTCCAGAATATTGGAGTTTTTGAACATGCGCAGGATTGCCATGGAGATGACTGCCGCCGGAATAGATGACGAAAATGTCAGACCGACTTTGAGCCCCAGATAGACGTTGGATGCCGTAAAAATAACGGTGATCAGCATGCCAAGGAACATGCCGCGGAATGTTAATTCCGGCAAAGTGGGGTATGTGGCAGTCAGATTCGATTGTTTTTTCATAAATCAGACCTCCCGCAAAAAAATAATTGGCCGTATAACAGCTAGCTTATATCACTATAACACAATTTTTATGACCTGTCATTTAATATCAAAATGAGATAAAACAACATATAATCTGGATATATTATCTTCGTTTATAGGTAATTATACGATACGGAAATAACAGTATGGATGTTTCTTTTGTATAAACGTGTTATAATACTCGCGTATGGATATTTCTAGACATAAGGAGGAATTTCCAATGGAAAATGAAAAAATTATTGAAGGCGTTTTGCAGGAATTTGCAGGCCTTGCTAAGCATCCCCGCAAATCAGGCCATGAAAAAGAAGTCAGTGATTATATCGCATCCCGTCTGCGTCAGCTCGGAGCTTCTGTCGTACAGGATGAAGTCAATAACATTATTGCTGATGTACCGGCGACAAAAGGATATGAAGATGTGCCGCTGACGATTATACAGGGCCATATGGACATGGTCTGTGTTGCTAAACCGGGACGTGCCTATGATCCGCTGAAAGACCCTATCACTATTAAACGGGATGGCAGGATTCTCTCCGCTGATGGGACGAGCCTCGGTGCCGACGACGGCATGGCCATTGCTATTTCCCTGTTCCTGATTCAGCAGGATTTCGCACACGGACCGCTGCGTCTCATCTTTACGGTAGACGAAGAAGTGGGCATGACCGGTGCTACTCATCTGGATTCCAAATATGTCCACGATGCCCATTATGTCATCAACTGTGATTCTGAATCGGTCGATGTTATCTGCGTGGCTTCTGCCGGCAGTGTCCATACGTATTTCAGCCGTCCTATATCCTGGCAGAAGGCGGCCGGGACAGCAGCCCTGAAAATCACAGCATCAGGCTTTATCGGAGGCCACTCCGGTGAAACAATCAATCAGGGTAAGAGCAATGCCATAAAAGCTCTGGCCCTCGTCCTGCAGCGCCTCCATCAGGCCGGTATTTCCTATACCCTGGCTTCGTATGACGGCGGAGATGCGGCCAATGCCATTCCTTCCCAGGCCCAGGCTGTCATCGTTCTGTCTGATGCCGATGCAGACAAGGCATGTCAGCTTACTGCTGAAGGGGAAGCTGCACATAAAGCCGTATATGGGACTGTCGAAACGACACTGTCCCTGAAAGCAGAAAAGACGGATGTACCGGAAAAAACGGTTTCGGAAGCAGACAGCCGTGCTGTTGTACAGCTCCTCAACCTGCTCCACTTTGGTGTCTTTGCCATGAATCAGCACCTGCCGAAACTGCCGGACCTGTCTTCCAATATCGGGACGATCCATATCGGCGATGATACGGTGGATATCCAGTATTTCCCCCGTTCTTCTTCCGATGCCCGCCTGCAGGAATTGCTCCTTTCCCTGCCGGTGTTTGCGGAAGTGACGGGATTTACATTCAAAGCCTCTGAACCGGCTCCGGCATGGTCTGAAAATACGAGCAGTGTCCTGACGCCAGCTATGACGGCTGTTTATGAAAAAGAACTGGGACGGACTCCCCGCATCGAAGCAATGCATGGCGGTCTGGAAACAGGATATTTCTTCGCCATGAATCCGGATCTGGATATTGTGTCTGTCGGACCGACGACGTTTGCCATCCATAGTGCCGATGAATCGGTTGATCTGGAAACGGTGGCTGATATTACGCGTGTCATAGCCGGTACGCTGACAGCTCTCAAAAAATAATCTGGCATTTATCTGGTATATAATTATGTGCCAGATGGATAAACGCCTGTCAATGCCTTTTTTCGGGCATTGGCAGGCGCTTTAGTATAAAGGGGAGCTGTTTTTTATAAAAAAACAGCTCCCCTTTGATTGCTTATACGTTTAACGGGACGTATACTATAGATGTAAACACTATTGCATAACACAATACAAGCGCTGTCCAGTCCGGTATGGGCCGGATATATATGTGTTTATGAACTGACGGGAGACAATCGGCTGATTGTCTCCCGTCGGCTGTTAAAAGAGATATTTTGTATCGTAACTCAGATCCATATACTGGGCCAGAGTTTCGTCATCAAACCCATATTCTTCCGGTTTATTGAACCAGTGGGCAACCCGCAGCTGGAGTTTCTTTTCCGGCGGCAGCGGTTCTTTATATTCGATGCGCAGCTGACGGGCCGCTTCAGAGCGGTCTTCTACGCGCACAAACAATCCTTCATCGAATGTGAGCTCATATACTTTTTTAAAAGCGTGTGGAATCTGGAAGCCGAAGGGGACGAAGTATTTCTGGATAAATCCGTTGGCGATGAGGATGGATCCGGAATAGGGAATGGCCAGTTCCAGGTCGTAGCGCAGGTCGCCGGCAGGAGAATGAAATGGTACCGGTTCCACTCCATCTATCGAAGGCGCCGGCCGGCCATTATTATTCGTGAATAATTTATGCAGAGCCAGGTGCTTGTCTTCCGTAAAGCCAAAAATACAGGCATATCCCCTCAGGCATGATTCATCATAAATAACGGGATGAAGACCATATTGTTCTATGTTAAAAAACTCATCGACGTGTTCTACGGCGACGATGCTGAATTTATATTCGGCAAAATCAAATCCGTCAAAAAATTGGGATCTCATATGACAGCTCCTGTCTTTGAAAAACAGATTTTTCTATACACTCGGTCTATATATTTATATATGTATTATACTATAATACAGTGGCTGAGGGAAACAGAGCTTATTCCTTGAATACGGGTTTATTATCGCGGAACGCAGCAATACGGGCCAGTGATTCTACGCGGTAGCCGAGTGCTTCCAGACGGCCGCGTCCGGGCTGAAATGATTTTTCGATTACGATGCCGATGCCGACGGGGACCGCACCAGCCTGGCTGACTAATTCGGTCAGGCCGATGGCAGCGGCGCCACTTGCCAGAAAGTCGTCAATGATCAGCACGCGTTCGCCGGCATGCAGGTAGGACTTGCTGAGGCTGGCTGTATAGGTTTCTTCTTTGGTGTACGAATAGATAGATGCTGTATATACTGCATCCTGCATGAGAAGAGATTTTTTCTTGCGGGCAAATACGACAGGGATATTTCCCATAGCGACGGCAGCAGCCAGTGCGATGGCTATGCCGGAGGATTCGATAGTGACAATCCGGTCGATGGTGCAGTCAGAAAACCGGCGGGCGAATTCCTGTCCCATTTTCATTACAAGGGATGGGTCAATCTGCTGATTGAGAAAATTATCCACTTTTAAGATCCGGTTGTCGATAATCGTACCATCCTGCAAGATGCGTTTTTTCAATTCTTCCATGAGGGGGCCTCCTAATAGTTATTATATCCAGTCTAATACGATTTATTAGGGAAGTCAACGCCTGATTTCCTGTCATAAGACCTGTCAGAACGGGCGGTCTTCTGCGGTTTTACTGCAATTTTCCGTTTACTTATGAAAGCAAAACGGGTATACTAAAGTTGTGTCACTAATGCTTATATGTCTTTTAAGGAGGTTCATTGAATGCAATCCATTCGACGTTTATATGTTACAAAAAAAGGTCCTTTTGCCCAGGATGCGCAGAGGATGCTCAATGATTTGAAGAAAAACTTGCTTATTTCGGGTCTGACCGATGTCAAGATTTTCAATCGCTATGACGTAGGTGGTTTGGATGATGCAGCCTTTGAAGCGGCCAAGAATATGATTTTTTCGGAACCGCCTGTGGACGCCGTTTACGATACACTGCCGGCCGGCAAAGATGATACGGTACTGGCAATCGAATACCTGCCGGGCCAGTATGACCAGCGTGCTGATTCGGCGATGCAGTGCCTGCAGATGCTCACCATGAACAGTGATAGTGCTGTCCGCACGGCACAGGTCATCGTATTATCGGGCACTCTTTCGGCCGATGACATTGCAGCTATCAAGCATTATTGCATCAATCCCGTAGAAGCCAGAGAAGCATCGCTGGATCCGGTAACGGACCTTTCCATGGCCTGGGAAAAACCGGCTGATGTCCCCGTCATCGATGGCTTCGATACGATGGATGATGCAGCACTCCGGGAATTATCCGCTCATATGGGACTGGCCATGAGTTTTGATGATCTGAAATTCGTGCAGACCTATTTCCGTGATGAAGAAAAACGGAATCCGACGATTACGGAAATCCGGGTCATCGATACGTACTGGTCGGATCATTGCCGCCATACGACATTCATGACGGAACTGACCGGGATTTCCTTTGAAGACGGAACGTATACGGCTCCTATCCAGAGGGCATATGAAGCATATAAAACGACGCGGGAAGAACTGAAACGGAACAAACCGCAGACATTGATGGATATGGCCACCATTGCTGTAAAGGAATTAAAGGCAGCTGGTAAATTACAGAATCTGGATGCCTCCGAAGAAATCAATGCCTGCACTATTATTATCCCCGTCGATGTAGACGGAAAAGAAGAAGAATGGCTTCTTCTCTTTAAAAACGAAACACATAATCATCCGACAGAAATCGAACCGTTCGGCGGTGCCGCTACCTGTCTGGGCGGATGTATCCGCGATCCCCTGAGCGGCCGGTCCTATGTATACCAGGCTATGCGTGTCACCGGCGCCGGCGATCCCCGGCAGTCGATTAAAGATACCCTGCCAGGAAAGCTCCCGCAGCGCACGCTGACGACAGGCGCTGCCAAAGGCTACAGCTCCTATGGCAACCAGATTGGTCTGGCGACGGGAGAAGTAAAAGAATATTATCATCAGGGATTTATTGCAAAACGTATGGAAATCGGTGCCGTTCTCGGTGCGGCTCCGCGGGCGAATGTTATCCGGGAAGAACCGGTTCCCGGGGATATCATTATCCTGCTGGGCGGCAAAACCGGTCGTGATGGCATGGGCGGCGCGACGGGATCTTCCAAAAAGCATACCGTAGAATCTCTGGAAACCTGCGGCGCTGAAGTCCAGAAGGGCAATGCGCTGACGGAACGGAAAATCCAGCGCCTGTTCCGCCGCCATGAAGTGACGGTCCTCATCAAGCGCTGCAATGACTTCGGCGCCGGCGGTGTGTCTGTCGCCATTGGCGAACTGACCGATGGCCTGGATATCAATCTCGATAAAGTTCCCAAGAAATATGAAGGTCTGGATGGCACGGAACTGGCTATTTCCGAATCGCAGGAACGCATGGCTGTCGTAGTAGCTCCGGAACATGTGGAAGAATTCATGAAATACGCGGCGGAAGAAAATCTGGAAGCGACGATCGTTGCTGTCGCTACGGACACGAAACGGCTGGTCATGCACTGGCGCAATCAGAACGTCGTCAACATCACCCGGGCATTCCTCGATACCAATGGCGTAACACAGAAGCGGAATGCTATTGTCACGGCTCCGGAAGAAAAAGATTTCTTTACAGCCGATCCTGTACGTGATGTCAAAGACGCGTTCTTCAAAACGATGGAAACGCTGAATATCGCATCGGAACAGGGACTGGCCGAACGGTTCGACAGCACCATCGGGTCGCGGACAGTACTCATGCCTTTTGGCGGTAAATATCAGAAGACGCCCGTAGAAGGCATGGTTGCCAAAATTCCTGTCCCGGGCAGCAAAACGACGACTGCCAGCATTTTCACGCACGGATATGATCCGGATATGGCTGTATGGAGCCCGTTCCACGGTGCCTTGTATGCCGTACTCCAATCGGTAGCGAAACTGGTAGCTCTCGGCGGCGACCGCCGTCAGGCTTATCTGACGATGCAGGAATTTTTCCAGAGCCTCGGTACCAATGAAAAAGCCTGGGGGCAGCCGGTCAGCGCACTCCTCGGCGCGTATGTGGCCCAGAAGGAACTGCAGATTGCCGCTATTGGTGGGAAAGACAGCATGAGCGGCACCTTTGAAAACCTGACTGTTCCTCCTACACTGGTATCCTTTGCCATTGTACCGGAAAAGACCAACCATATTATTTCGCCGGAATTCAAGCAGGCCGGCGATGCAGTCCTGCTTTTTGATCTGCCACGGGATGCAGAAGATATGCCTGATTTTGATGTATTCCGCAGTCATTGCGATTTTCTTCATCAGGCCGTCCTCGATGGCAAGGTCCGGGCCATGCATGCTGTTGGACAGGGCGGTGCTGCTGCCGCGCTGGCGCAGATGGCGTTTGGCAACCGCATCGGTCTTGCTGTTGACGATTCGTTCCCTGTGCAGGAACTCTTCAATCTGCGGTATGGATCTATTCTGGTCGAAACAGATGACTCTACAGCCCGCAGCTGGGAAAAAGAAGATCATGTCTGCCGCGTGGGTATGACGACAGACGCAGCGGAAATCGCAGTGGCAGGTACGTCCATCGCTCTGGCTGCTCTGCAGGATGCCTGGGAAGAACCGCTCAGCAAAGTATTTCCGATTAAGAGCGAAAGCTCTTCTGACGATCCTTCACTGCCCCTGTTTACGACCTATGGACCCAAGCGGAGTGAATCCTTTGGTAAACCGCATGTATTCATCCCGGTCTGCCCCGGTACGAACTGCGAATACGATTCTGCCGCTGCCTTTGAACGGGCTGGTGCAACAGCGGAAATCATGGTGCTGCGCAATGAAACGCCACAGGATCTGGCTGAATCGATCGACGAAATGGCAAAACGCATTGCCAAAGCGCAGATCATCATGTTTCCTGGCGGTTTCAGTGCTGGCGATGAACCGGAAGGTTCGGGCAAATTTATTGCGACCTTGTTCCGCAGCCCGGCGCTGAAAGAAGCGCTGAATGATCTGCTTTACAAGCGGGACGGGCTGGCACTGGGTGTCTGCAACGGTTTCCAGGCGCTGATCAAACTGGGGCTCCTGCCCTATGGCCGGATCCAGCCTCTGCGTCCGGACAGCCCGACGCTGACGTACAATACGATTGGCCGCCATCTGTCGCGGATGGTTAATACGAAGGTCGTTTCTGTCATGAGCCCGTGGTTCAGCAATATGAAAGCAGGGGATGTCCATACTATCGCGATTTCCCATGGGGAAGGCCGGTTTGTAGCGACACCCCAGCAGATCCGGGAACTGGCTGCGAAAGGACAGATTGCGACACAGTATGTAGACCTCAGCGGCAATGCTTCCAATGACAGTGAATATAATCCGAACCAGTCTATCATGGCTGTCGAAGGGATTACCAGCCCGGACGGCCGTGTCCTTGGCAAGATGGCACATACGGAACGGTTCAGCGGCCCTGATATTTTTGAAAATATTTCGGGTAATAAGCTGCAGCCTCTCTTTAAAGCCGGTGTGGCCTATTTTGAATAATTGAAGAAGGGGGATATCCCATGAAGTGCTCCTGGTTTCATGGGATATCCTTTCTTTTCTCCTTGCTATGGCCGGAAAGCTGTGATATAATAATAAAGCTTGATTGCTTCAAGCTACCCTTGCCCTTTTGAAATGAAGGGCCATAGTCCAGAAGAGGAGGTGATTTCGTGAATAAGTACGAAGTCATGTTTATCGCAAAGCCGCTGGAAGACGCTGAAGTAGATCCGATTGCTGAATTTGTTTCCAATCTGATCAAGAAAAATGGCGGCAATGTCGAAAAGGTTGATCGTTGGGGCAAACGCCACCTGGCATACCCTGTCAAAAAACAGGCTGACGGTAACTACGTACTGATTAACTTTGAAGCTGATCCTGCAGTTATCAAAGAAATCGACCGTGTTATGAAAATCCAGGACGACATCCTGAAACACTTGATCGTCAAGATTGACGAATAACCGGAGGCGCAAAGGTATGAATTCAGTACAGTTGTTAGGCAATTTGGCTCGTGACCCTGAAATCCGTTTTACGAAGACTGGCAAGGCTGTCGCTATGTTTACCGTAGCCTGCACGACCACGTATATTCCATACGGAGCTACGGAACCACGGGAATTCACTGATTTTGTTCCTTGTGTTGCTTGGGGTAATTTGGCAGAAACCTGTGGTAACAACCTGGCTAAAGGCAGCCGTGTCTTTGTCGAAGGCCGTTTCAACACGCGTTCCTATGAAACGCAGGATGGCCAGAAACGGTACAGAACGGAAGTCGTAGCTAATTTTGTGGCACAGACAATGGGATCAGAACGCCAGAATGGCGCAGCATCTTCTTCCTATGGCAGTGCAGCGCCGCAGAGCGCACCGCAGCCCAAACCGGCTGCTCCGGGGACCGGCTTTGACAGCATGGGTTCCAGCACATCTGATGAAGAAATCCCATTCTAATAGTCAAACACATCCCTTAATTATGTTTTAAAGGGAGGATATATAATGAGAAGAGATCGCTCGAGAAAACCGAGAAGAAAAGTATGCAGCTTCTGCGTAGATCATGCTGAACAGATCGATTACAAAGACGTTGCAAAACTCCGCCGTTTTACGACCGAACGTGGCAAAATCCTGCCGCGCCGTATCTCCGGCGTTTGCGCTAAACATCAGCGCAAACTGACGGTTGCTATCAAACGGGCCAGAGCTATCGCTCTGCTTCCGTATACGGCAGACTAATCTGACAATAAAAAGAGGATGTAACAAAGGGGCTGTAAAACCTGTTTGTTACATCCTCTTTTCTATTGTCACGGGGCCGCATCTCACTGGCAGAGGCCAGATGAGATGCGGCCCCGTTTTTTGTGTTTTTCATCCTTTGTGGGGCAGCAGATGGACCAGTGGCAGGCTGGAAGGGGGCGCTGCCGGAACACAGACATTCAGGAAGGACGGTATGATTTCCAGTTCCAGCGGAAAGTCAGGCCCTTTATCTCCATCCATATTGGTTGTAAGTGAGCCATCAATGAGCGTTATTTTCAGGTGCGTCGTCGTAGAAAGACTCATATATTCCGAACTCAGGGGCGAACCGGCGAGAAATTCCGGTATGGCCTTGATCATATCGAGATAGCTGCAATCTTTAAAGACACCGACCCAGAGCTTGCCATCATCCACCTGGGCGGCTGGTGCGAGATTGCGAAAACTCCCGACGGAATTGGTCAGCATGATGACAATGAGCGGAGAGCGGTGGATGTAGACTCCTTCATCGTTTTCTATCTTAAACAGATAGGTTTCGTGATTTTGCAGGGCTTTCAGACCGGTCAGGAAATAGGCAAGGGGGCCCAGCCGTGTTTTTTGTTCGATTGATACGTGACTGACTGCTTCGGGCATGAACCCTGCGGCAATGGTGTTGACAAAATAACGGTCATTGGCCCGGGCGATATCTACGCGCTGGATATGGGCGTCTTTAAGCCCGGCGATGGCGGCTTCCGGATGCAGCGGCATGGAAAGGGCCCGTCCCAGGTCATTGACCGTACCCAGCGGAATAAATCCGAAGGTAATACTGCTTCGTCCGGCGAGGGCCAGCCCGTTGACGGTTTCATTCAGCGTGCCGTCGCCGCCCATGCAGAAGACAGCATCAAATTTGGTCAGGGAGGCTTCGCGGGCCCAGTCTGTCGCATCGCCGGGACCTGTCGTGATACGCATTTCTACCTCATCGTACATGGTATCCAGTTGTTTTTTTAGCGGTTCTTTAAAATACTTGGCCCGTTCACGGCCGGCTGTCGGATTGACGATTAACAAACACCGACTCACGGTGATTCCTCCTTTTACAGCAGGACAGACAGATCTGTCGCAGAAAGTTACATATACATTATTATAGACAGAAAACGGTTTTTCGGGAAGAGCCGGGGAAGTTTTTTTAGAGCGGAATTTTACTTGTTCTATACAAAAAACAGTCTGGTTTTACTGACCCGTAGGAAGGAATGTGATATGATAATCGTAGGTATAAGGAAAGGACGTGTTGATATGGAAAGAATGTGGGACAGTCAGGTATATCCGTACCCTTCGCGACGGGAAGTCATCTATGCCCGCCGTGGCATGGTCTGTACATCACAGACGCTGGCAGCTCAGGCAGGCCTGGATATGCTGAAGATGGGCGGCAATGCCGTCGATGCGGCGCTGGCGACGGCTATAGCGCTGACCGTACTGGAACCGACCAGCAATGGCCTGGGAAGCGATGCCTTTGCGCTCATATGGATGAAGGGGAAACTGTACGGCTTCAATGGCAGTGGCTGGTCTCCGCAGAAACTTACCTGGGAAGCGCTGCATGAAAAGGGGATGACGGAGGTCCCCCTCCGCGGCTGGACACCGGTCATGGTACCGGGGGCGCCCGCGGCATGGGCAGAAATACATAGCCGCTTTGGCCGGCTGCCCTTTGAAGAACTGTTCAAACCGGCCATTTCCTATGCAGAGGACGGCTATGCTGTCATGCCTAATCTGGCGGTCATGCTGAAAGAAGGGTATGAAAGCTTTGCTCCGTACCGTCATGAACCAGCTTTCAAGGGATTGTTCGATACCTTTTATGCCGGTGATGTCATTCCCGCTGCCGGGGATATCCTGCGGCTGCCACAGCAGGCACGGTCACTGCGCCTGCTGGCAAAAAGCCGGTGCCGTGATTTGTATGAGGGAGAGATTGCCGCAGCCATAGATGACTGGTCGAAAAAGACTGGCGGGTACCTGCGCAAAGAAGATCTGATGGATTACAGTCCTCAATGGGTCCAGCCGATTCATACGAATTACAGGGGTTATGATGTCTGGGAAATTCCGCCCAATGGGCATGGCCTGGTCGTGCTCATGGCGCTGAATATTGCCAGCGGTTTTTCCTTTGCCGGACGGGACACGGTTGAAACGTTCCATCGCCAGATCGAATCGATGAAGCTGGCTTTTGTTGACGGCCGTGAATACATAGCCGATCCCCGCTTTATGCGGACTTCTGTCGAAGACTGGCTTTCTGAATCCTATGCGGCACGGCGGCGGTCTGAAATCGGGGATATGGCATTGATGCCCAGGCCGGTCAGCCCCAATAATGGCGGGACGGTCTATCTTTGTTCGGCTGATGGCGAAGGCAATATGGTATCGTATATCCAAAGTAATTATACGGGATTTGGCTCAGGTATTGTCATCCCTGGATACGGTGTGGCACTCAGCGACCGTGGCAATAATTTCAGTATGGATCCACGTAGTGATAATTGTGTCGGGCCGCGGAAAAAATCCTATCATACGATTATTCCCGGCTTCCTGTCCCGGAATGGACAGGCTATTGGTCCTTTCGGCGTCATGGGAGCTTTTATGCAGCCCCAAGGCCAGTTCCAGGTACTGATGAATACCATCGATTTCCACCTGAATCCCCAGGCGGCTCTCGATGCGCCGCGCTGGCAGTGGGTAGGTGGCAAACGCATCGAAGTAGAAGCCGGTGTGCCGAAAGCCATTGTAGAAGGATTACGCCGTAAAGGTCATGATGTAGTGGTAAAGGCGGATCCCATTCCCTATGGCCGGGGACAGATTATCTGGCGCAATGAACAGGGCGTTCTTTCCGGTGCGACAGAACCGCGGGCAGATGGTACGGTGGCGGCATGGTAAGGCTATAAACAGAAGGCCGTAATGGGTCCTGACCTATTCTTTTTTGGCACGTCGTAATACCAACTTAGAATTGACATTTTACCATTGCAATTCTATAATGAGAGTATACAGGACGTATATACACAACAGGTCTTATATACAAACAGGACGGTGTACTATGAAGTCTGGTCTGTAGTGGTTGTCCCGCTTGTATGATATATTTTTGAACCACAAAGGGAGGTTTCATTTTCATGATTAATGCAATGATTATCGATGAAAAAGACAACGTTGCTGTCGTCATCGAAC
>ERZ773248.215-NODE-215-length-87305-cov-22.356057_pt1 | contig 87305 bp, 75 predicted proteins | sample MGYA00580518_ERZ773248 | MGnify/ENA primary metagenome ERZ773248 (study PRJEB29015, sample SAMEA2737762) | human gut metagenome | biome: human gut; feature: human-associated habitat; material: faeces | place: China | collected 2012 ...
CTCCGGGCCGCGCAGGGCGGCCTGTCCGTGGCCCTCTTTGAGCCCCGCCAGGTGGGGGGCACCTGCCTCAACCGGGGGTGCGTCCCCACCAAGGCCCTCCTCCACGGGGCGGGGCCTGGCTGTGACTGGCCCGCCCTGGCCGCAGAGGCGGAGCGGGTGGTGTCCACCCTCCGCGCCGGCCAGGAGAAGCAGCTCCGGGCCGCCGGGGTGGAGCTCATCCCTTACCGGGCGGTGGTCACCGGCCCCCACACGGTGGAGGCGGGGGGCGCGGCCTACGAGGCGGCCCACATCCTGGTCGCCGCGGGTTCCGAGCCCGCCCTGCCCCCCATCCCCGGCCTGGACACACCCGGTGTAGTCACCAGCGACGGCCTGCTGTCCGATCTGCGTCCCCTGGACCGTCTGGCCATCATCGGCGGCGGAGTGATCGGGGTGGAGCTGGCGTGTGTCTGGGCCGCCGCAGGCGCCCGCGTCACCATCCTGGAGGCGGCCCCCCGCCTCCTGCCCACCCTGGAGCGGGAGCTGGGCCAGAGTCTGGCCGCGCAGCTCAGGCAGGACGGGGTGGAGGTGTTCACCGGAGCCGGCGTCACCGGCGTCGCCCCCGGCCCTGCCGTCGCCTTCACCCACCGGGGGGAGGCGTACCGGCTGGAGGCCGACGCCGTTCTGGTGGCCACCGGGCGGCGGCCCGCCACCGGCGGCCTCTTTGCCGGGGACCTCCTGCCGGAGCTGGAGCGGGGGTTCCTCCGGGTGGACGGACAGTTCCGCACCTCCATCCCCTCCCTTTACGCCATCGGGGACGCCATCGGCGGGGCCATGCTGGCCCACAAGGCGGAGGCGGAGGGGCGCTTTGTGGCCGACCTCCTGCTGGGCCGCGCCCCCCTCCGCGGAGTGGCCCCCATCCCCGCCTGCGTCTACACCAGCCCAGAGCTGGCCCAGGTGGGACTCACCGCCGACGAGGCCAGGGCCCGGGGCATCCCCTGTGCCGCCGGCAAGTGTGTGCTGGGGGGCAACGCCCGTACCCTCATCGAGGGGGGAAAGCGGGGCTTTGTCAAGCTGGTATTTCACCGGGAGAGCCGCGCCCTGCTGGGGGCTCAGTTGTGCTGTTACCGGGCCACCGATCTGATCTCCGAGCTCGCCTTGGCGGTCACGCTGGAGCTGACGGCGGAGCAGCTGCTCCGCCCGGTGCGCCCCCATCCCACCTTTGCCGAGGCCATTTCCGAGGCCGTGGAGGCGGCTTTTCCCCTCTCCTAGCCCCTTTTTTCCACAAAGAGGCGTCCACCGCCGGCGGACGCCTCTTTTCTTTCCACATTCACTCCCTCAAATTCGACCATTCCCGCCGTTCTCTCCCCTTCTTCGCGCTTTCGTTGACAGAAGTCCTCTCTGCGGGTGACATAACCGCCCTCCCGTGTCGAAACCTGCGGTGATCGCTCCTTTACAAATGCTGGAAAATACAATATAATGGTCTTACGGATCAAAGAAGAAGGGAGCAGATACAAGATGAGGGAACTATTAGTCGATACCTGTACGGGGGAAGAGGAGGACGGCACTGCACACTCCTTCCAGTATTACATTCTGGTGGACGAGATGGAGCTGGGCGGCGGCCTGTCCTGCGAGAGCTATGGAGTTAAGGTGGCAGGACCGGACGGAGAGGAGGCATCGGTGCCCAACATCACGGTCAGCGTGGAGCGCATTGACCAGCTTCTGGAGCTCCTCCGGCGCAACTGCGTCTCCCCCGTCACCCTGCGGGACGTGGTTCTTGATTGGCTTTAAAAGTACCCGTTCCGCCATGACACAAGGGTTACGCGCCGCTTTTGATTGACATACCTTCCAAAATCCGCTATTATGTGTGTAATGCTGCGCGTGTGGCGGCTGATCCAAGGAGGGTATGCAATTGTGAAAGAGAGAGAGACCTTTGCGTCCCGGCTGGGCTTTGTGCTCATCTCCGCCGGGTGCGCCATCGGCCTGGGCAACGTCTGGCGGTTCCCCTACATCGTGGGGCAGTACGGCGGCGCGGCCTTTGTGCTGATCTATCTGCTGTTCCTGGTCATCATGGGCCTGCCCATCATGGCCATGGAGTTTTCCGTGGGCCGGGCCAGCCGGAAGAGCATCCTGGCCTCCTTTCAGGTCCTGGAGCCCAAGGGGAGCAAGTGGCACTGGTACGGCTGGTTCGGCATGGCGGGCAATTACCTGCTGATGATGTTCTACACCACCATCGCCGGCTGGCTGCTGCTTTACTTCTTCAAGGTGGCTGCCGGCGAATTCCGGGGCCTGGATGCCGCCGGTGTGGAAACCGCTTTCGGCGCCATGCAGGGCAACGTAGGAATTCAGCTTCTGTTCATGGGCATCGTGGTGGTGCTTGGTATGCTGATCTGCAGCCGCGGCCTGAAAAACGGCGTGGAGAAGGTCAACAAGGCCATGATGCTCTGCCTGCTGGCCCTGCTGGTAGTGCTGGCCGTCCGGGCCCTCACCCTTCCCGGTGCCATGGAGGGCGTGAAGTTCTACCTGGTGCCCAACTTCCACAACCTGATGTACGATGCCGACGGTAGCTTTCGGCTGTTCCGCGCCATCTATGACGCCATGGGACAGGCCTTCTTCACCCTCAGCCTGGGTATCGGCGCCATGGCCATTTTCGGCAGCTACATCGGCAAGGAGCGCCGCCTGTTCGGCGAGGCCATCAACGTGGGCGTTCTGGACACCTGCGTTGCCTTTGTCTCCGGCCTGATCATCTTCCCCTCCGCCTTCGCTTTCGGCGTCAACCCCGGCCAGGGCCCCAGCCTGATCTTTGTGACCCTGCCCAATGTGTTCAACGCCATGCCGGGCGGCCAGCTCTGGGGCGCGCTGTTTTTCGTTTTCCTGTTCTTTGCCGCCCTGTCCACCGTAACCGCCGTGTTTGAGAATATCCTCGCCTGCTGGATGGACCGCTTCGGTATCTCCCGTGGCAGGGCGGTACTGGCCAATCTGGTGCTCATCTTCCTGCTGAGCCTGCCCTGTCTGCTGGGCAACAACCTGTGGAGCGGCGTGAAGGCCCTGGGCATGGGCATTATGGACTGGGAGGATTTCCTGGTGAGCAACAACCTGCTCCCCATCGGCTCCATGATCTACCTGCTGTTCTGCTGTGTATCCAAAAAGTACGGCTGGGGCTACGACCACTTCCTGGAAGAAGCAAACCAGGGCAGAGGCGTCCGCTTCCCCGCCCAGTTCCGCCTCTACTTCAAGTACGTCCTGCCCGTCATTGTGCTCATCATCTTCATCATGGGCTACTGGGACAAGTTCAAGCCCTTTATCGTGGCCGCCCTCGGCGCCTAACGACTGAAAAAACTCCTGCCGGACTCATCCGGCAGGAGTTTTTTCACGCTCCGCCCAGGTGTAGAGGAGGACAGCTCCCAGCACCGCCGCGCCTCCGGCAAGCTGGAGTGGACCGGGCACCTCTCCGAACAGGGGGATGGCCGCCAGTGAGGAGAAGACCGGCTCACACAGCTTTGCGGCGGACACATAGGATGGGGACAGGTACTTCAGGCACCAGCTAAACAGGCTGTGTCCCAGGAGAGTGCACAGCACCGCCAACGCCAGACCGATGAGCCACTCCCGGCCGCCGTAGCCCGTCAGGGGCGTCCCCGCCGCGGCGGTGCCCAACAGCAGGGTGAGAAAGCAGGCCAGATAGGTCAGAAAGGTGTAGACCGTGGTAGACAGATGGCCCCGCTGTATCCGTCCGATGAGGGTATAGACGGCGGCGGCCGAGGCCGCAGCCAGGGCCAGCAGGTTGCCGGACAGCCCCCCTGCCCCGCCGCCTCCGGAGAGGGCCAGCAGGGCGCTGCCCCCAAAGGCCAGGAGAATGGCCCACACCCCCAGCCGTGGGATTTTTCCATGCAGGAACAGGGCGAAGCCCAGGGCGGTGAAAATCACCTCGGTGCTCACCAGCACCGTGGAGGAGGCCACGCTGGTACGCTTAAGGGACTCAAACCATGTGAGGAAGTGGAGTGCAAGCAGAACGCCGCTGGCCCCGCACAGGACCAAATCCCGCGCCGTCACCCGCCTCAGTTCCGCACGGCACCGCAGGAGCACTACCGGAAGCAACAGGAGCACCGTCCAGCCCAGGCGGTAGGCTGCGGTCACCCCGGACGGCGCCTGGGAAAACCGCACCAGAATGGCCGAGGCGGAGACGCCCAGCACACCCACCATGAGAATCAGTTTTGCGTTCCGCTCCGCCATGGAACCCCTCCCCCGCTGTGATAGAAAGCGGAGGCCCTCCGGGGAGGGCCTCCGCTGTATTGGTGGCGCAATGTGCCTCTTACTTCGCGGCCTTGGCGGCGCGGATGGCCTCGATGAGCATGGGGGTGACCTTGTAGAGGTCGCCCACGATGCCGTAGGAGGCCACGTCGAAGATGGGGGCGGACTCGTTCTTGTTCACCGCGATGATGCACTCGGAGTCCTGCATGCCAGCCAGGTGCTGGATGGCGCCGGAGATGCCCAGGGCCACATAGATGCGGGGGTGCACGGTCTTGCCGGTCTGGCCCACCTGGTGGTCGGCGGAGATCCAGCCCGCGTCGACACAGGCGCGGGAGGAGCCCACGACGCCGCCCAGGACGCCCGCCAGCTCCTCAGCCAGCTTGATGCCGCCCTCGACGTCCTTGCTGATGCCGCGGCCCACGGAAACCACCACGTCGGCGCCGATCAGATCGACCAGCTTCTTGGCGGCCTTCTTGACCTCCAGCACATCCACATGGATGTCGGACTTGTCCAGCTTCACGTCCACGTTGACGATCTCCGTCTTCGCGGCGCCGGCCTCGTCATAGGGCTGGGTCTGCATGACGCCGGGACGCACGGTGGACATCTGGGGACGGAAGCGGGGGCAGATGATGGTGGCCATCAGGTGACCGCCGAAGGCCGGACGGGTCATCTTCAGGTTGGTGTTCTCCTCGAACTTGGTGTTGTCCACGTCGATGGTGGAGGTGGTCTTCAGGAAGGCCTTGTACTTCTCCACGTCCACGTCCAGGTGGGTGCAGTCGGCGGTCAGGCCGGTGTGCAGGCGGGCCGCGCAGCGGGGGCCCAGGTCACGGCCGATGTTGGTGGCGCCGATGAGGAAGATCTCGGGCTTCTTGTCCTCCACCAGGTCACAGATGACCTTGGTGTAGGCGTCGGTGGTGTAGACATCCAGCAGCTCGTGGTTGCAGTAGTACACCTTGTCGGCGCCGTAGCCGCCCAGGGCCTTCAGGTAGTCCTCCTTGATGTCCTTGCCCAGCACCACGCCGCACAGCTCCACGCCCAGGTCGTTGGCCAGCTTGCGGCCCTCGGAGAGGAGCTGGTAGCTGGTGGACATAATCACGCCCTCGCGCTGCTCACAGAAAACCCATACGCCCTTGAAGGCGGCGGTATCCTTACTATCAAAAGCCATTGTGTTGCTCTCCTTTCACTCTATCAGATGATGTGCTTGTCGTTGAGGATGGAGACCAGCTTCTCGACGGTCGCCTTGTCGGCGCCCTCCATCATCATACCGGCGCCCTTCACCGGGGGAGAGAAGGACTTGTACACATTCGTGGGAGAGCCTTTCAGGCCGATGGTATCCACGTCGATGAGGGGATCGTCCTTCAGAGTCTCGTAGTTGTAGATCTCCAGAGGCTTGTTGTAGCACTCCATGATGCCGCCCACGCTCATGTAGCGGGCGTCGTTCAGCTCCTTCACGCAGGTCAGCAGGCAGGGCGTCTGAACCTTGATGGTCATGTAGCCGTCCTCCAGCAGACGCTTCACGGTGACGGCCTTGTTCTCCACCGCGATCTCCGCCACATAGGAGACCTGGGGCAGGTGCAGCTTCTCGGCGATCTGGGGGCCCACCTGGGCGGTGTCGCCGTCGATGGCCTGACGGCCGCAGAACACGATGTCGTCCTCGTCCACGCCCACCTTCTTGATGGCGGCGGCGAGAATCTGAGAGGTGGCGTAAGTATCGGAACCGCCGAACTCGCGGGCGGAGACCAGCACGGCCTCATCGCAGCCCATGGCCAGCAGCTCACGCAGCATCCCCTCAGCGGGAGGGGGGCCCATGGAGACCACAACCACCTTGCAGCCGGTGGCGTCCTTGATGCGCAGCGCGGCCTCAACCGCAGCCAGGTCGTCGTGGTTGGTGATGGTGGCCATGGCCGCGCGGTCCATGGTGCCGTCTTCCTTCACCGCCACCACGCCGGAGGTATCAGGTACCTGCTTGACACAAACGATGCATTTCATATCGTAATTTTCCCTCCAGTTCCTTTAGTTCACGCCCAGGTTGGCGGAGATGACCATGCGCTGCACCTCGCTGGTACCCTCGTAGATCTCGGTGATCTTCGCGTCGCGCATCATGCGCTCCATGGGGTACTCACGGGTGTAGCCATAGCCGCCGAACAGCTGCACGCAGCGGCGGGTCACGTCGCTGGCCGTCTCAGCCGCCACCAGCTTGGCCATGGCGGCGTCCACAGTGTAGGGCTCATGGTTCTCCTTCTTCATGGCCGCGGAGTACACCAGCCACTTGGCCGCCTCGGTCTTGGCGTGCATGTCAGCCAGCTGGAACTGGGTGTTCTGGAACTGGGAGATGCGCCGGCCGAACTGGACGCGCTCCTTGGTGTACTTGATGGTCTCCTCGATGGCGCCCTCGGCCAGACCCAGGGCCTGGGAGGCAATACCGATACGGCCGCCGTCCAGGGTCTTCATGGCGATACCGAAGCCCTTGCCCTGCTTGCCCAGCAGGCGGTCCTTGGGGATGATGCAGTCCTCCATAATCAGCTCACAGGTGGAGGAGCCCTTGATGCCCATCTTCTTCTCGTGCTTGCCCACGGAGAAGCCGGGGTCGGTGCGCTCCACGATGAAGGCGGAGATCTCCTTCTTCTTGCGGCCGCGCTTGTCGGTGGTAACGCCGGTGATGGCAAAGATCACGAACACGTTGGCGTAGCCGGCGTTGGTGATGAAGATCTTGGAGCCGTTGAGGATCCAGTTCTCCCCCTTCTCGTCCAGCACGGCGGTGGTCTGCTGGCCCTGGGCGTCGGTGCCGGCGCCGGGCTCGGTCAGACCGAACGCGCCGATCCACTCGCCGGAGCACAGCTTGGGCAGGTAATACTTCTTCTGCTCCTCGGTGCCGTTCTCATAGATGGGAGCGCAGCACAGGGAGGTGTGGGCGGAGATGATAACGCCGGTGGTGCCGCAGACCTTGCTCATCTCCTCGACGGCCATGACATAGGACAGAACGTCCGCGCCGGCGCCGCCGTACTCCTTGGGGAAATAGATGCCCATCATCCCCAGCTTCGCCATCTTCTTGACGGTTTCCTCGGGGAACGCCTCGTTCTCGTCCACCCACTCGGCCAGGGGCTTGACTTCATTTTCGGCGAAGTCACGGTACATCTTGCGGAGCATTTCCTGCTCTCTGGAAAGGTGCAGATCCATTTGTTGCCTTCCTCCTAAGATTTATATTTCAGAACGGGCGGGCGGGAGTCAGGGGCTCCCGCCCGTCGTTGCTCGCATAGGGAACTGCGTCTGCCCTGTTTACTTTTTGGAGTAGTCGTAGAAGCCGATGCCGGTCTTACGGCCCAGCTTGCCGGCGCGGACCATCTTGCGCAGCAGCAGGGAGGCGCGGTACTTGGGATCGTGGGTCTCGTCGTACAGGGTATCCATGATGGCCAGGCATACGTCCAGGCCGATCAGATCGCCCAGGGCCAGGGGGCCCATGGGGTGGTTGGCGCCCAGCTTCATGGCGGTGTCCACGCCCTCCACACTGGCCACGCCGGTGTAGACCAGGTCGATGCCCTCGTTGATCATGGGAACCAGAATCTTGTTCACCACAAAGCCGGGGGCCTCATTGACTTCAACGGGCTCCTTGCCGATGGCGGCGGCCAGCTCGGCAATGGTCTTGTAGGTCTCATCGGAGGTGTGGGCGCCCCGGATGACCTCCACCAGCTTCATGACGGTGGCGGGGTTAAAGAAGTGCATGCCGATGAACTTGTCGGGGCGCTTGGTGGCCGCCGCGATGGCGGTGATGGAGATGGAGGACGTGTTGGAGGCCAGGATGGTCTCCGGCTTGCAGAGGCTGTCCAGCTCCGCGAAGATGCTCTTCTTGATGTCCAGGTTCTCGATGGCGGCCTCCACCACCAGATCGGCATCGGCAGCAGCGGCCAGCTCGGTGGTGAAGCTCATGTGGGACAGGATCTCAGCCTTCTTGGCCTCGTCCAGCTTGCCCTTGCTCACCAGCTTATCCAGGCCCTTGTTCAGCCGGGCCTCGCTGGCCTGGATGATCTCGTCCTTGATGTCGCGCACCACAACGTCATAGCCGTTGCGGGCAAATACCTGGGCGATGTCCAGCCCCATGGTACCGCCGCCGATGACCACAATCTTCTTCATAGTAAAAAACCTCTTTTCTATTGGTTTGATCAGAACATTCCATACCTGGTCGGACAGGTTTGCGATGACAGGCGTCATATGTACCGCTTACCGGTTCTGGAAGTGCTTCTCAGCCCGCTTCTCCAGGAACGCGCCCATGCCCTCGTTCTTGTCCTCGGTGCCGCAGGTAACGCCGAAGGCCTCGGCCTCGAAAGCGGAGCCGGTGTGGATGTCGGTCTGCATGCCCATGCGGATGCAGCGCTTGGATTCGCACACGGCGATCTGGGCGTTGGCGCAGATCGCGTTGGCCAGCTCCATGGCCTTATCCATCAGCTCCTCGGCGGGGTAGACCTCGCTGACCAGGCCGATGGCCTTGGCCTCGTCGGCCTTGATGGTCTTGGCCGTCAGAATCAGCTCCATAGCCTTGCTGACGCCCACGATGCGGGGCAGCCTCTGGGTGCCGCCGAAGCCGGGGGTAATGCCCAGGCCCACCTCGGGCTGGCCGAACCGGGCCTTTTCGCTGGCCAGTCGGATGTCGCAGGCCATGCTCAGCTCACAGCCGCCGCCCAGGGCGAAGCCGTTTACCGCCGCAATCACGGGCTTGGACAGGTTCTCCAGCTTGAGGAACACGCCGCCGCCGTGCACGCCGAACTTCTTGCCGTCGATCGAGGAGAAGCCCTTCATCTCACCGATGTCGGCTCCCGCCACAAAGGAGCGGCCCGCGCCGGTCAGAATCATCACATAGATCTCATCGTCCGCCGCCACCTGGTCGATAACCGCGTCCAGATCGCTCAGAACCTGGCTGTTCAGGGCGTTCAGGGCCTCCTGACGGTCGATCGTCACGATGCCCACATGGCCCTGCTTTTCCAGCTTCACAAATCCCATTTGTTCTGCCTCCTTAATCCAATATCAAAGCCTGCGATTATAATCGTTATTTTTTTAACACAAACCTTCCTAATAAGTATACTGCTTTCCACGCCAACAGGCAAGTGAAATGCAAGAAAAAAGCGTTATTTTTTTATCAAAATTTGTGGTCAGGATGCATAAATCAGGAAAAGGCCACTCCAGATCTCTCAGGATAATCAGCAAACCGGCCGGTTTTTCATGGCAGACCAGCCGGGCGGTCTCCACTCATACCCGCAGCCCGGCAGCGCATCCCGCACAGGCAGATCGGCCAGGGACAGGAACATGGGGCGGTATCCATTGCCCATGTGGAAGGCCCGGTATGCTGGGCCCGGTGCCCTCCCGCAGTGTTTGAACAGGAGAGCCGGCGCGCTGCTGGGGAACATCAGGGCACATGGATCACTTTGGCCGCCACGGTTGGCCCTTTCTTCCATACTACAAAGTATGAATGGATTTATCATACGCGCTTGCGGCCGTTTTGTCAAAGATTTTCCCGCGTATGGGGGACAACCCGTGGTGAATAGGGTTTAGGGAAAGGAGGGTGCGCCTTGAAACTCGACCGTACCTCTATGCTCTACGGTACCCTGATCCTCACGGGCACCAGTATCGTCTCCCAATTTCTCGGGTTCGTGTACCGCATCCTGCTCTCCCGGCTGATCGGCGCGGAGGTCATGGGGCTGTACCAGCTCATCATGCCGGTGTTCTCCGTCATCATGGCCCTCACCGCCGTGGGTCTGACGGTGGCAGTGTCCAACCTCTCCTCCCAGTATCACGCCAGGGGCAACCGGGCCGCCATCGCCCAGGTGCTCCGCCGCTGCCTGGCGGTATTTCTCCTCCTCTTTGCGGCGGTGGCTGCGGTGGTGGTCCTGCTCTACGACCCCATCTCGGTCTATCTGCTGGGGGACGCCCGCACCCAGTTGGGCCTGCTGCTCCTGCTGCCCTGCATCCTGCTCACCGGGGTGGAAAACCTGCACAAGCACTTCTTCTATGGCACGGGCAACATCCGTCCGCCGGCGGCGGTGGAGCTGTGTGAACAGTTCATCCGCACCGGAGCGGTGCTGGGGCTGCTGGTGGTCTTTCTCCCCCAGAACCCGGAGCGGACGGTGGGGCTGATTGTCACCGGCATGATCCTGTGCGAGCTGTTCTCCGCCGTTACCCTGCTCCTGCTGGCCCGGCGGCACCTGAACCGGGCGGGCGGCCTGACCGGCGCGCCGCTGGAGCACCGGCAGCTCAACCGCCGCATCGCCTCCATCGCCGTCCCTATCGGGCTGACCAGCCTGCTGGGCAACCTAATGGGCTCGGCCACCTCTGTGCTCATCCCCCAGCGGCTGGTCCACGCGGGGGCGGAGGTCTCGGAGGCCATGAGCGCCTTCGGCGTGCTGTGCGGCATGACCCTGCCCATGCTCTGCCTGCCCACCGCCTTCATCGGGGCGCTGGGCCTGGTGCTGGTGCCCAAGCTGGCCGAGGGCGCCGCCCTGGGGCAGCGAGGTCTGGTGCAGCACCGGGTGGACCGCTCCATGCTGGCCACCTCGGTGCTGATCCTCCCCGCCATGGCCTTTCTGGTGGTGCTGGGCCCCACCCTGGGCGCCGCCCTGTTCCGGGAACCCACCGTGGGCCGCTCTATTCTCCCCCTGTCCGTCGGGGTGCTCCTGTCCTGCTACCAGTCCGTCCTCGCCAGCGCCCTCAACGGCGTGGGCCGTCCGGGGGCCGCCGCCCGCAACTCCATCCTCTGCGGCGTGGTGCAGCTCGGCTGTACCTTCTTCCTCATGGGCCTGCCCGGCGTGGGGCTCAAGGGCTATGTGGCGGGCTTTCTCGCCTCCGCCGCCCTGGGGGTACTCCTCAACTGGTGGGCCGTCCGCCGGGCGACCGGCCTGCGGGCCCAGATTTTTCAGTGGTGCACCGCCCCCGCCCTCTCCGCCCTGCTCATGGGGCTGGTGATCAACCTTCTGTTCCAGGTGCTCCGCCGCGCCGGCCTGGAAGCTCTCCCCGCCGCCCTGGCCTGCCTGCTGTTCGGCAGCGTGCTCTACCTGGCCGCCCTCCAGGCCCAGGGCATCCACCTGCGCCGCCTGTTCCGCCTGCGCTGAAACCGCTTTGCAAACGTCCCGCTCCGTGCTATGATGGAGTGAAGCTGAAAAAAGGAGCGGACGTATGGGAATTCGGATTGGAATCGTCGGCGCGGGCACCACGGTGGCCATCGCCGACCGGCACGTGGAGGGCTTTCTGGCCCAGGCGGGGCGCTGTACCGTCACCGCTGTGTGCAGCCGCACCCTGGAGGGCTGCCGGCGGCTGTGCATCCGGCACGGGCTTGACGGGGTACGGATGACCACCCGCCTGGAGGAGCTGCTGGACGTGGTGGACGCGGTGGTGCTCTGCACTCCCAACCAGTTCCACCTGCCCTATACCGAGCGCGCGGTGGAGCGGGGCAAGGCCGTGCTTCTGGAAAAACCCCTGGGGCTCCAGACCGCCCCGCCGGGGCAGGCGGAGCGGCTGCTGGCCCGGCGGGACGCCAGGGTGATGGTGGCCTATGTCTACCGCTATACCGCCGTGGTGGAGCGGCTGCGCGCGCTCCTCCGCCAGCGGATGGGGCGGGTCTATCTGGCCCAGGCCAGCCAGGGCGGCACCCGCCTGGCCGATCCCGCGGTCCCTCTGGAGTGGCGGATGCGCCGCTCCGCCTCCGGCAGCGGTGCTCTGGGCGACTTCGGCAGCCACCTGCTGGACCTGCTCCAATATGCAGCGGGCGTGGAGCTGGCCGAGGCCGCCGGCTACGGCGGCACCTTCCTCCCCAACCGCCGGCCGGACGGCCAGGGAAACACCTGTGTGGAGAACGACGACGCCTTCGTGTTCTGCGGCCGGGGAACCGGCGGGGCGCTGTGCAGCGTCTCCGTCAGCCGGGTGGGACTGGACGGCATCCACCTGTGCATCTCCGGCGAGGGCGGGCTTCTCCGCGCCAGTGTGGAGGAAGGCGTCCTCACTTACTGGCCCAAAGCCCCGGACGGTCCCTACGCCCCGGAGGGGGAGGCGCGTTCGGAGCACCTCGCCGAGCCGCCCGGGCTCCGCTTTGCGCGGCAGGCCGCGGCGTTTTTGGATCTGGTGGAGGGCCGCCCGGTGGAGTACTGTACCCTGGAGCAGGCCGTCCGTCTGGAGCGCCTGCTCACCCGCCTGGACCAGTCCGCCCAATAGACAAATCCCCCTGCCGCCGAAGTACGGCGGCAGGGGGATTCCCTTATCTCTGCATCAGCTCTCCCAGCAGCGGCTCGAACTGGACCCCCTCCAGAACCGGGGTGCCCAGCGCCAGGGTGTGGGCTGCGCACCGCTGGACAAACTCCGCCGCCCGCTGGGCCGCTGTCTCCAGCGGCTCCCCCCGGAGCATCGCCCCCAGCACCACGCTGGCGAAAAGATCGCCGGTTCCGGGGAACTGGGCCGGCTCCTGCCTGGCCATAGCAAAACGGATGCGCCCTGTGGCCCGGTCGAAGCAGCCCGCGCCGATGGCGCCCGGCCGGAGGCTCACCCCGGTGAGCACCACCGAGCGCCGCCCATCCAGGCTCAGCCGCTCCAGCCACGCCCGCAGCCCCTCCTCGTCCCGGGGCAGATCGGCGTAGTCCTCCTCCAGCAGCAGCGCCGCCTCGGTCAGGTTGGGGGTGATCACGTCCGCCTGGGCCGCCAGATCCCGCATACGCCCGCACAGCTCCGGCGTGTAGGTGCGGTAGGGCTTCCCGTGGTCCCCCATCACCGGGTCCACCAGCACCAGCGTCCCCTCCCGGCGGAACTGGCGGTAGAAGTCCTCAATCAGTCCGATCTGCCCGGCAGAGCCCAGAAAGCCGCTGTAGATGGCGTCAAAGGTCACCCCCAGCTCCGCCCAGTGGGCCGCCGTCCCCGCCATCTGGCCGGTCAGATCCAGAAAGGTGGCCTTCTCGCTGGCCGGAAACGCGGTGTGGGCGGAGAGGCAGGCGGTAAGCAGCGGGCAGCATTCCCCGCCCATGGCGGCCAATACCGGCAGCACCACCGTGGTGGAGCAGCGGCCGAAGCCGGAGATATCCTGAATCGCGGCAATCCGCGGAGCACGTTTCATGGTCGGTTTCCCCCTTGCGGTTTACGTTCTTCTCTATTATAACTGCCCGCTCCGCAGAGTGCAATTGACAATTTTGCACGGGAATAGTATACTGAGTTATCATGCGGGCGTGGTGGAACTGGCAGACTCGACGGATTTAGGTGCTGTCACCTCAGTGAAGTATTCCCCATCAATCAGGTAAAAGCAGGCAGGACCTGTTTTTATAGATGCGGATCAGGCAGGCATAATGCTCCGCCTCGGGACACCCTCCCCGAGTAAAAATAGAGGGAAAATTGAATATGCGGGTATGGTGGAATTGGTTGACACGCAGGATTTAGGTTCCTGTGCCGCGAGGCGTGTGGGTTCGAGTCCCACTACCCGTACCAACTAAGGTTGCTGAAAAAGATGCAGCCCCTGAAACCCTTGCTGCGGCAAGGGTTTCAGCCGTTTCAGAGGGCAAAATCGAGCATCCGTCGAGATGGAGATGCAAATGACCATTTTCGTGATGTGGGGTGATTCGAACCTCTGAGCAAACAGAAAACAGTGAGAGAAGCCCCGTTGGCAGTTCGATATGAACTACCAACGGGGGCTTCTCTCGTTTTATTCCGCAGCTGTCTCAGTTGGTGGTATTGCTTGCTTTGCCCCTGGTGATAAGGTAGAATAAGGGATCTGTTGGCAAAGACAAAATATGGGCCGAGAAATCATATTCTCAGCCCATATTTTATCCATAAATATTGCAGGAAAGATGGCCTTAGCCATCCTTTTGAGGTTTAATGCCATGGCAGACAGGAGACATTCCTCAGTTGCTGCAAGAATGCCTTGCTTCCGAATTTTTAAAAGGTTATGCTCTCTTTTCATAGCAGCAAAGCTGCCTTCAGCCCATATCTTCCGTTTTCTCATCATGTACAGGTATTCCGGAGTATTGACCCTTAAATGCCCTCTGTAAAATGCAGGATAGCAGATGCTAGCCAAAATTCTTCTGCGCACACCGGCTGTATCAAAACAAGTCCTACGGGAAGTGAATTTCCGGCAGACATCTCCCTGTACCTGGTAACAACGAAGATATTTCCCTGTGGACTTATTGCAGTTCAGACGGTGATATACAAGAGGCTGTCCCATTGGGCAAATAGATGTATCCTGTTGCGGATCATATGAAAATCCATATTTACTTGGGTCATTGGGAAAACGGATGGCGGGAATATAACCGGTAATTCCCAATAGTTCCAAACCCCTGTGAACGGCACCAGTGTCATACCCTCTGTCCAAAGCAACTTTCTCCATAGAAAGGCCCAACTGTTTTTGCTGCCGTTCCAGATGCCGCAAAACCAAGAGGCTTTCTTTTTCATTTGCCGGGAATACGTCTACTCCTGTAACAATCCCATGCTTACAATCTACGGTCGCTTCCATGAGGTATCCCACACCTCGTTTGCTCCCGTGGTGGATATAACCGCACTCAGGATCTGTTGTGCTTGTTGTAACCTTTTTAGTAACTGTATGGCTCGGCGGTTTCTTAAATCCCGGCTGTGATACAAGTTCTTGGTCCAGATCGTCAAGATAGCTCTGCATACTCTGCCCGACTTCAACTTCTATATCGATCCAGCTGTTCCTTGAAACTTCGGCGGGGATATAGCTGCCGTCGGAGGCCATCTCTTTGCCGTCTATCAATTTCTGTTCCATGCAGCACCGGACAATTTTCAGAAAGATCTGTTGGAACAAGCTACTCTCATTCCACTTGCGGACTCTTGTTTTGCTGAATGTAGAATGATCCGGTATCTTTTCTCCAAGCTCAAAGCTACAAAACCAACGATAAGCAATATTTAGCTGAATTTCCTGGACGAGTCGGCGTTCTGACTTGATTCCGTAAAGGTATCCCACCAGCAACATTTTGAACATACTGACAGGGTCAACAGATGGGCGGCCATTTGCAGGGTAATACGGTGCCACAAGATCGTAAATAAAGTCAAATGAAACTGGCTGATTGATTTTCCGAAGTAAGTGATCATTTGGGATCAATTCTGCTATATCCAGAATTACCATACTCATTTGACCGCTCTGCCGTCCCATCATGCTCCATCCCTCCCTCATTTCAATTATACCATAGGAATGGGGCGTTTGGGACTTTTGTCAACAGGTCCAATCCTTGACACTACCCCCTGGTACCTTGGTGGTCTTGGTAATAGCTTTCAGCCATGGTTTTGGATATACTTGCGTTGCAAAACGAGGAAAGGAGAGCATGGACCGACGTGGGGCCCGGAAGTTGACGGACAGTTATTTCAAACCCTCGGTTCGGCGGCAGATCTGGAGCGAAGCCACCTTTGCCGCGCAGAAACGCACGCACAATTTGACACGCGTCTTGCGACGAGGCTTAGAGGCAGCGGAGGACCACTGTCTCTTGTCAGCGATCGCTTTGAACCTGAAACGGATGACACATAATACGAACTGACGCCATACGGCGTCTTTTTTCTTGCAGCTCATACCCAAATCTCGGTGTGAATAGGGACTTTGTCAACAGATCCAAAGTATCACAAAACGACTTTTTTGCATAAGCGATAGACCATCCATGATGAGCTCCTCGTGTGTAGATCGATGGACTTTTCACGGCTTTACTTCGCGCCGTTTGCCACCTGTTTCACCTCCTTTTCACGTGCTCAAAGCTGATATGGGTGGAAGGATTCAGCGTTGCACTATGCCTACCATCAGGAGCATGGTGCTTCGATATATCCACTACGATGACCTTCTCAGGATCATTTCAGTCAATGGGGACCTGCCGTTGATACAGTCTAGGCCATACCGCTTTTGATTTAAAGGATCACATGGACGCGTTTCCAGTGTCCCTGACGGAAGCGGAATACTGTAATCAGACAGGCCGCGATCCATGCCGGCGGCGTACTCAGGTAGACAGCCCGGAAAGCTACCGGGGTCAGTGACAGAACAGCAGTACATACCAGACGGAGCGTCAGGTCGGTAAAACTGGATATGACCGGAATGCGGACGTCTCCCGCGCCTTGGAGTGCACCATTGAGCACCCGGTTAGCAGTAAACACCGGCAGGAGAAGGCACATGACATCCATATGCTCTTTTCCGCGGAGCAGAGAATCGCCTGTGATATTGAACAGCCTAAGAATGTACTGGTCACACAGCAGCATGACTCCGCCCAAAACGACAGAAAGCAGTAGCATCCCATACAAAGCAAATCGGATTCCCCGCTCAGCCCGTTCCACCTGCTGGGCGCCCATATTTTGCCCGACAAAGGAGGCCAGAGCCGTGGAGATACAGATGATGGGGATGTGCATCAGTTCCTCTGTCTTCCCCATAGCCGCGAAGCCTTCGATGCTGGCCGGTCCAAAGGAGTTGACCATGCGTTGGAGCAGGAGAAAGCCGGCAGACTGGACCACCATCTGAAACGTGACAGGGAGGCTGACACGCATGATTAGGGTGAGCTGCTGCTTATCCGGCCTGGCCCGGCTTGCTACGGGAGAAACAGAGGGGTATTTTACCGTCAGGTAGAGGAATGCCGCAGCCGCAGAGCCGACCTGAGCGATAACAGAGGCCAGTGCCGCTCCTGCCACACCCCAATCCAGTACGATAATAAATCCCAGATCCAAGACCAGATTCAGCAGCGCCGCTACCATCAGGAACAGCAGCGATGCCTTCGAGTCCCCAAATGCCCGGGTTATCCCATAAAAGACCTGATACAGCATCTGAAAGAAGAAGCCTATGCTGTAAATAGCCAGGTAGGTCACGGCATCCTGCTGCATCTCCGGAGGCGTTTGCAGGAAGGAATGGACAATGGGCCCGGAGAGCAGCGCGCAGATCATGCTGATCGCAGCGCCCAGGATGCCGCAAAACAGAATGGATGTAACCACGGCGGAACGGATTTCCTTGTGCTTTTCTGCGCCCACATACTGGGCCACAATAATGTTGGTGCCGGTACCCATACCGGATGCGATGGCGCTGGCGATCCAAATAATGGGCCCGGGTACGCTGACGGCACCAAGCGCGGCAGCACTGACGAAGTTCCCCACGACAATGGCGTCCACCATGGAATACGTTACCTGCAGCAGCTGAGCGCCCATCATTGGAAGCGCGAAGCCAAGCAGCTGCCGCCACTCGGACCCTTTGGTAAGGTCCTTTCCCATTGGCACACCGCTCCTTTCTCAGTTCCCGCTTTCTCCGGGCTGGAGATGGAAGACCAGCTCTGTTCGGCCCACCGGGGTATGGTGGTTGTTGTAAATATTCATATCCTGATATTCCGTCAGACCCGCCAACTCATCGGCAGAAATGACCTCCATCGAATACAGAACGCGGAGGAGTACATAGGGTATGAGAGAGGAGGCTCCATCTTCCAGCTTGACTGCAATTCCGATTCCCCGGCCTTTCAGACCAATGGCATAGAATGCACTGGCCCCGGACTTGCAGAACAGCCGGTCTCCAAAATGTTCCATCAGATACGTACAGATCCGTTCGGCGCCTGCTACCATATAGGGATTTTCGGTCATGGCTCCGGTGATCCGCCGGACAGCCTGCGCACGCCCGGCAGGGAAGAGGTCCGGTATGGACATTCTGGCATACCCCTGTGCGAAACGGTAGAGAGGGAGGGCGTGGACCGGAACACCGCAGCCGTCGATGGCTGTGCTCAGCTCCTCCGGGCCGGTTCCACACATATCCAGAAGCGTGGAGGTAATGCGCTTTTGTACAGGGTGCTCCGGCTGGTCATAGCTGTCCAAGGGCCCGCCCAGGTGCCGGGCGGTGAGCAGCATTCCGGCATGCTTGCCGGAGCAGTCGCAATAAATCGCCCTTCTTGGCTCTCCGGCCTTTTTCAATGCGTCCTCAGCAGGAATGTACATGGGATATTCTGCGCCGCACCGCAGGAAATCGGCAGTTAATCCGGCCTTTCCCAGGATGCGCGCCACAGTCTGAATATGGACCGGTTCACCGTTGTGGGATGCACAGATCACCGCGAGCTCATCATCTGCGATACCGAAGGCTTCGGCGGCGCCGCTCTCCACCACCGGAATGGCCTGTATTGGTTTGGAGGCAGATCTGGCAAAGATGACCCTGGTGGGATCACCCCAGTACCACAGGATCTTTCCATTGTGGTCGGCTGCTACGATATGGCCCCGGTGGATCTGGTCCACCAGGCTGCCTCGATATTGATAGGCAATGTCTGGCATATCCACTTCACAGCCTTTCAAAACACGAAGTAAAAGAAGCGGAGGACCTCGCCGTAATCATTGGTATCAAATGTCAGCGTGGTGGGGGAGACCAGTACAGCTCCCGGATAATGGGAGCAGCCATAGGCATCGTAATGATGATGATAGGTCACCTCCACATGGAAGTGTTCCGGAAGGGAAAGAGGTCTGACTTTACCTGCGGCGTCCAGAATTTTTTCTGCCTGCTCAGCCAGCTGAGCCTGTACGGCTTCCGGCGTCTTGGTCAGTACACCATACCCGTATCCTGTTTTGGTAGGCACCGTGACTACAGAGGGGATCTGACGCTCCGCCGCGGCGCACACGCCGTCATCGCCGCTGACAAACAGCGTGGGCACGCCGCGATAAGCGGCGGCATAGGCGAACATTTCAAATTCGCCCCAAAGGGCCCCATTCACCTTCAACTGAAAAACCCGGGAGCTGACCATGGTGTGTGAGGTAGGGTTGTGAGGAGACGAGGCGGCATCATGGAATCCAACCATCAGAACACCGTCGAACGACTCGTTGAAAAGTCCTGTCTTGCCAAAAATCTCGTGGGTCAGACCGCGCAGCAGGGTCGTCTGAGGCGGCAGCAGGCTGCAGTCGATGTTCCGTCCGTCTCCGTGCGCATCTTCGATCACAATCTGATGCTCACCGCACCTTAGCAGGCTTTCGGCTACGCAGGCCGCTTCCAGGCTCATTTCCCGGGCCATGGCAGGGTACAGGCTGCCTGACGCCCTGGCCTCATCCCAGCAGGACAGACCGGCCACCCCTTCAATGTCGCACAGCATATAGAACTTCATTGCACGCACGTCCCCTTTCAAATCCATTTTCCAACAAGTTGCAAAAGTGTCGAAACAAGTATTGACATTTAATTTTCACAAATGTATAATTTTTTATCATAGATATTTTAACGCAATATAGAGTGAAAGTAAATAGTGAAATTTGTTTTGTGATTGCCGCAAAAAGGTCTTATTTTGCTTGCAAGGGGGCAGGCTTAGATAAGAAAGAGCAGGAAATGAGAAAAAGAAAGGAAAAAGGAGGCCCCAAAATGAAGAAAAGAATGACATCTCTGTTGCTGGCGGGAGCCATGCTCCTGACGCTGTCACTGACCGGCTGTCAGCCGGATTCCCCCAGTGGCGAAAACAGCCAGCAGCCCGGCACTGAAACCAGCGGCGGCGAGACCGAAAAGAAAAGCCTGGTGATCGGCGTTGTCAACGACGTGGTTTCCCTGGACCCCGCCGTGAAGGACAGCTCCGCCGAGCAGCAGATCGCGGCTCACCTGTATGATCCCCTGGTGGACTATACCACTGATCTGGAGCGTATCCCCGGCCTGGCTGAGAGCTGGGAGATCCTGGACGACGGTGTGACCTGGGAATTCAAGCTCCGTCAGGGCGTGAAGTTCTCCAACGGCAATGATTTCAACGCTGACGACGTGGTGTTCAGCCTGGAGCGCATTATGAACGACCCCACCCTGGAGATGGGCGTTTACCTGATGCGGCTCAAGGAAGTCAAGAAGATCGATGATTACACCGTCCAGCTGGTGACCAAGATCCCCTATCCTGTGTTTTTCGGCAGTCTGAGCATGATTATGATGCTGGACAAGGAAACCTGCGAGGGTCTGACTCCCGAGGAGATCTCCGCCAATCCCGTGGGTACCGGCCGTTACCGTCTGGTGGAACATGTGAAGGAGTCCAGCATCAAGCTGGAGCGTAACGATGAGTACTGGGGCGAGCTGCCTGATGCCGAGACCGTGGAATTCCGTGTGATCACCAACGCCGCCACCCGTACCACCGCGCTTCTCAACGGCGAAGTGGACTTTATCAGCAACATTCCTGTTATGGACGTGGAGCGTCTGGAGAACGCCGAGGGCATCCAGGTCGTCACCGCCCCCAGCCTGTCCTGCACCTATATGGGCTTTGACCAGTATCACGAGACCGGTTCTGCCGGCACCGATGATCCCAACCCGCTGATGAACGTGAAGGTGCGTCAGGCCATCTATCACGCAATTGATATCAACACTATCATTGATACAGTGCTCAACGGTTATGCTACCGTGGCCAGCTCCTATATGCCGGAAATCTGTGTGGGTTATGACCCTGAGATGGAGCGTCCTGCTTATGATCCCGACTACGCCAAGCAGCTGCTGGAGGAGGCTGGCTATGCCGACGGCTTCAATCTGCGTATCGATGCCCGCAGCGACAGCGATTTCAACGCCGATCAGGTAGCCCAGGCTATCGCCAGCTATCTGGGCAAGGTAGGTATCACCGTGGAAGTCAACCTGCTGCCCCGCGCCTCCTTCTATGAGAAGGTGAATCCGGAAGATCTGCAGTCCTCCTGCTTCATCGGCGGCTGGAGCGATACCTCCGGTGAGGGCATGGTCATCCTCAACGACATGATCCACTCCTATGGCGACGGTATGGGCGAGGGCAACAACGGCCATTACAGCAATGCCGAGGTTGATGAGCTTCTGGCTCAGGCGTCCATTGAGAAGGATATGGACAAGCGTGCCGAGCTGGTAAAGCAGGCTGACGCGATTTCCCGTGAGGAAGCCGGCTATGTACCTCTGTTCTTCAAGGATCAGATCTATGGCGTCCGGGAAGGCATTACCTATACCCCCCGTGCGGGCGACAATATTATGGCATGGGATTTTGAATTCTGATTCTGTGTACCAGGAAGGGGAGGGGAGCGAAACCTCCTCCCCTTCTTTCTTACAAGGCAGCTGAATGGGTCGTTTCCGACTGGTAGAGGTGATTCCGTGGTTAAATACATTTTAAAGCGGCTGTTCCAGATGGTGATCACCCTTTTGATCTCCTCTATTCTGGTATTTATACTGGCCAACTGCATTGGTGACCCGGTCAACATGATCGTCTCACCCAAAGCGCCGCCTGAGGTGCGGGAGCAGGTACGCGAGATGCTGGGACTGAACAAGCCGATTTGGGAGCAGTACATCACATTTGTATCTGATGCTATACGCGGGGATTTCGGAGATTCCTACATATATAAGGAGGATGTCCTGGGCCTGATTCTGCAGCGGGCCCCGGCCACCCTGGAACTCGTGTTTGTCTCCGTGATTCTGGCGCTGGTCATTTCCATTCCGCTGGGCGTATATGCAGGCGCCTTCCCAAAGCGGAAATCCAGTTCTCTGATTATGGGCGGGTCCATTCTGGGTATTTCACTGCCCACGTTTTTCATTGGCATTGTGCTGATTTTTGTCTTTTCTCTGCTTTTGGGCTGGCTGCCGTCATCGGGGCGAGGGCCAACCGCCACGTTCCTTGGTATGAAATTCAGCCTGTTCGTACAGGGTGGTCTGAAATACATCATTCTTCCCGCTGTAACGCTCTCGGTTACCAATATTGCCTCGCTGGTCCGTCTGACCAGAGCCGGCGTGATGGAAAACATGCGCCAGGATTACATTAAATTCGCGCGCGCCAAAGGTGTCTCCACCCGGAATGTTTTGTTTGGCCATGCTCTGAAAAACGCTCTTATCCCGGTCATTACGGTATTCGGAATGGAGATCGGTTCCCTGATCGCCTTTACCACTGTAACCGAGACCATCTTTTCCTGGCCCGGTCTGGGAAAGCTGCTGATCGATTCCATCAACTCGGTGGATCGGCCGGTGATCGTGGCTTACCTGTGCCTGACGACCGTGCTGTTCGTGTTCATCAACTTTGTGGTCGATCTGCTCTACACGATAATCGATCCCAGAATCGAGCTTAGGTGATGCGCTATGAGTGAACAAAGAAAACAGATAGAGGCCGCCCGGGACGGTGCGCTGAAAAAATTCCTCCGCTCAGAGTTTTTCTTCAATTACAGGCACAATATCTCCGCCATGATCGGTACTGTGATTGTGGTTCTGATTCTGCTTATTGCGATCTTCGGGCCCCTGTTTGCCCCACAGGATCCCTATGATGTGGCGGGGCTCTCCCTGATCGATTCCTATAAGCCACCGGCATGGCTTGAGGGCGGTGACTCCCGGTTCCTTCTGGGTACAGACAGCCAGGGGCGTGATATGCTGAGCCTGCTCATCTACGGCAGTCGGATCTCCCTGTTTATCGGCGTAGTGGGCACCCTGCTTGCGTGTACCGTGGGCATTACCCTGGGCCTGATCGCCGGCTATTTTGGCGGAAAAGTGGATGCGGTTATCATGCGTCTTGCGGATATCCTGCTGTCTTTTCCGGATATTCTGATCGCGCTTTTCATCATGACCATGTTCGGCCGAGGCGTAGATAAGCTGCTGATCGTCTTCACCATTCTGGGCTGCGTCAGCTATATCCGCACGGTGCGGGCAGAAGTCCTCTCCGTCAAACAGATCGAATATGTGGACGCAGCCAGAGTTATCGGCCTGCCCAATCCGCTGATCATGCTCCGGCATGTACTCCCCAATGTTGCTACCACCATCATCGTTCTTTCCACCATGAAGGTGGGCGGACTCATCCTCTCTGAGGCGACCCTTTCCTTCCTGGGTGTCGGCGTCCCGGTAACTGAGCCGTCTCTGGGCATGCTGGTCAAAAACGGATTCGACGTGTTGTTCAGCGGCTACTGGTGGATCGCGGTTCTGCCGGGCGTCTACATCATGCTGTTGGTCTTCGGGATCAACTTGCTGGGCGACTTCCTGAGAGACGAGTTCAATCCCAAACTGAAGTAAAGGAGTGGAAATTGTGGGAAAGACACTGCTGCAAGTAGAACACCTGCGTACCTATTTCCACACCTTTCGCGGCGTGGTCAAGGCTGTGGATGACGTCAGCTTTTCGCTGGACGAAGGCCAGGTTCTCGGAATCGTCGGCGAGTCGGGTAGCGGAAAATCCGTGACCAGCTTTTCCATCCTGAAGCTGATAGAGAGTCCCGGCGTGGTTCAGTCTGAGCACATCTATTTCAACGGCGAGGATATCAGCCGCAAAAGCGAAAAGGAAATGATGAAGATTCGGGGCAAGGACATCTCCATGGTGTTCCAGGACCCCATGACCTCTCTCAATCCGCTCTATACCATTGAAAAGCAGATCACAGAAATGCTGGACCTGCACCAGAAGGGCATGTCCAAGAAAGAGAAGCGGGAGCGCTGTATCGAGCTGCTGCGTATGGTGGGCATTCCCAACCCGGAGGACCGTCTGAAAAGCTATCCCCATCAGTTTTCCGGCGGTATGCGCCAGCGCGTGATCATTGCAATCGCGCTGGCTGCCAATCCCAAGCTGATCATCGCTGATGAGCCCACGACGGCCCTGGATGTTACCATCCAGGCACAGATCCTGAAGCTGATGGACCGCCTGGTAAAGGAGCAGAACGCCTCTTTGATCCTCATTACCCACGATCTGGCTGTCGTTTCTCAGATGGCCGACCGGATCATCGTGATGTACTGCGGCAAAATCGTCGAAAGCGGGTCCAGAGATGATGTGATTCGCCGCGCCAGCCATCCCTATACGGTCGGTCTGCTCAATTCCATTCCCCGCATGGCGGAGGAACAGGAACGCCTAGAATCTATTCCGGGCATGGTGCCCAGTATGCTGGATCTGCCAAACGGGTGCTATTTTGCACCCCGGTGCAAGTACTGTCAGGAAATCTGCCGCACCCAGGCGCCCACTGAGCAGTCTGTCGGTGACGGGCACGTGGTCTGCTGTCATTTCCCGCTGAAAGGAGGCGACTAGGATGAGCCAGATCCTTCAGGTGGAGGACCTGATCCAGGAATTTGATCTTACACAGGATCTGCTGGATCGGATCAAGTTCAAGCATGGGCACTTTTCCGTGGAGCAGCAGGTTGTACATGCGGTCAACCATGTAAGCTTTGACATTCAGGAAGGCGAGGTATTCAGTCTGGTTGGTGAGTCAGGCTGCGGCAAGTCTACCACAGCCAGGACTGTCATCCGTCTTCAGGAGCCCAAGAGCGGCCGCATCGTGTTTGATGGCAAGGACATTACGCATATGAAGCTCAAGGACCTGCGGCCCATCCGCAGGCAGATGCAGATGATTTTCCAGGACCCGTACGCCTCTTTAAACCCCAGGCAGAAGGTGCTGGATATCCTGACGGAGCCGATTTTGTTTCATAAACTGGCAGCCTCCCGTGCAGAGGCGGAGGAGAAGGCTGTTTATCTGTTGGAGCGGGTCGGCCTGAATCCTGAGCAAGCCAACCGCTATCCCCACCAGTTCTCCGGCGGACAGCGGCAGCGCATCGGCATTGCCAGAGCACTTGCTGTGGAGCCCAAGTTCATCATCGCCGATGAGCCTGTGTCTGCGCTGGACGTGTCCATTCAGGCACAGATCCTGAATATCCTCATGGATCTCAAGGATGAATTCGGCCTGTCCTATCTGTTTATTGCCCACGATCTGAGTGTGGTAAAGCACATCAGTGACCGGCTGGGTGTCATGTATCTGGGTACCATTGTGGAGCGCGCGCCCAAGAGAAAACTGTTTCAGATGCCGCTGCATCCGTATACCAAGGCCCTGTTTTCCGCCGCCCCCACCATTGATGAGACCAGTATCAGTCAGTCTCAGGAGCTGAAGGGCGAGATTCCCAGCCCCATTCATCTCCCCTCGGGCTGCCTGTTCCATGACCGCTGCCCCATGGCCCGGCCGGAGTGCGCCCAGATCATGCCGCAGCTGCGGGAGGTGGAGCCGGAACATTTTGTGGCCTGCCACCTGGTTGAGCCTCAATCCAATCCATCCGATGCTGACAAAGGGAGGGACGCCCTGTGAAATTTGAACTGTGTGCCGGGTACGAGGAGCAGAAGTGGGACGGTATCGTAGTCCCCGTTCTGGAAGGAACGCTGGATCATCTGCAGCTGCCCTGTGAGGCTGAGTTCCAGGCTGTCCGTAATCAGGCTGTTTTTTCCGGAAAAAGGGGAGAGGTGTACCGTTTTACCGCTCTGCGGACCGGTCGGATGATCCAGTATTTCCTGTTGGGACTGGGCAAGAGCGTCAGTCTAGAAACCATGCTGCACAGCTGTGCGGCAGTTTACCGTCAGTGTCATGATATGCGCCTTTCCAGGGTGCTGACCGATCTGCGCGGTTTGGAGACTTTGACGCCCGATCTTCTCAAAAAGTCTGCTGAAGCAATGTATCTGAGCGGGTATCACTTTGATAAATACAAATTTGAGCCGGATCCGGACGGCGTTCAGGAAGCTGCCTTCTGCTGTGATGTCCAGGAAGGCTACCAGCGGGCACTCAACGAGGCTGTGGTCTGCGGCAAAGCCGCCTGCATGGCTCGGGACTTGATCAATGAGCCGCCCACGGTCATGACGCCGGAAAAGCTGGCGGAGGCCGCCGGAGAGATTCTTGCGGGTACGCCGGTCCAGGTGACCATTTACGGCAGAGAGCAGATCAGAAAACTGGGCCTGACCGCTTTTCTAGAGGTGGGAAAGGGCTCCATTCAGGAACCGAAGCTCATCGTCATGAAGTATGACGGCGATCCTGCCCACCCGGAGAGCCGGCTGGGACTGATCGGAAAGGGCCTGACCTACGACAGCGGAGGCTACTCTCTCCAGTCCTCTGAGTTTATGGAGACCATGCAGCATGACATGAGCGGCGGCGCGGCGGTGATCTGTGCCCTTTGGGCCGCTCAGTCCAGGGGCCTGGAGCTGAACGTCACCGGCATTGTTGCAGCCTGCGAAAACAAGCTGTCCGCCACCGCCTATGTGCCCGGTGACGTGATCCGCTCCATGTCCGGCCGCTATATTGAGGTCAACAATACCGATGCCGAGGGCCGTATTACGCTGGCGGATGCCGTGACCTATGCCAAGCAGTGCTGCGGTGTTGATAGCATCATTGATATTGCAACGCTGACTGACGGTATCCAGACGGCCCTGGGAGATGAACGGTGCGGTCTGTTTACCAACGACCACGGGCTCTCTGCCTATGTGGAGAAGGGCGCCGCCGCCGCTTGTGAGCGCGTATGGGAGCTGCCCTGCGACGAAAATCTCCGCCGTGTGCTGGATTCCAGAGTTGCCCACCTCAAAAACAGCGCCATGGGTTCCAGTGTAGGCGGATATGCCACAGTGGGCGCCATGTTCGTCAAGGAATTTGCGGAGGACACTCCGTGGGTACATCTGGACATCGGCGGAACGGCATGGAGCCGGAAATGCGAGGGGATCTATACCAAGGGCGGCATCGGCTTCGGCACCAGAATGCTTTATGAAACCATGTGCGAAATGGAGAAGAGGTAGGAATATGGAACAACTTCAGTTGATCGATTTCCTCAAATACCGCTATCCGTCCGCTGTGGCACTTTCTCCGGATGGCAAACGCGCGGCTTTCGCGGTCAAAAGCATTGACCCGGAACAGGACTGCTATGCATGGAGTCTCTGGATATATGACCTGGATGCAGGGACCTGTACGGAAGTGCCTGGCGGGACAGGGCAGCGCAAAGCGGTTTGGGATGACAGTGCGCATCTGCTCATCATTGAGCGGCAGCCTGACCCGGAACTGCTTGCCCAAGGTATTGAGGCATCCTGGAGTACATTGAGCCGTCTGGATCCAGCCAGCGGTGAAAAGGAACAACTGTTCCGCCTGCCTGTTCATGCTGCGGGTGTGTGGCCGGCAGGGAACGGTACCTACATCATAACAGCAGAGACACATCTGGACCAGCCGAACCTGCTGACTATGGAGCCTGAAGAGCGGGCCAGGGAAGCGGCGCGGCGGCTCCATACCAAGGGCTATAAGACTCTGACAGAACTCCCGCTGTGTGAAAACGGCGTGGGCATGTATAACCAGACCAGAAATACTCTGTTTCTGATAGACCAGAACGGTACTCTGCGGCAGCTTACTGCTGACGACTGGGATGTAAACCGCGTCAGTGTGGAGGGCGGAAGGGTCCTGTTTACCGCGTTCCCGTTCCGTGACGTAAAGCCGGTCACGGAAGGCATGTACCTCTGGACGGCAGAGCAGGGGGAGGTCCGTACCCTCATCACGCCGGACAAATACAGCATTGATTTTGTCGGTTTCTGCGGCGGACGTGCGCTTTGTCTGGGCCTGGTCATGAAAGACTACGGCGTATATGAGCATCCCACCTTTTTCCTGGTTGATGAGGCCGGGGAAACCAACCTGGGCCGTTATGACCGCCGTGTCAACTCGGAAGTGGTCACCGACAGCTTTGATGGCAGCGTACGGGGGCAGAAGATGGTGGGGGACGCCCTCTATTTCCTGAACACCAACGGCGTGGGTACTCAGCTGTGCCGCTGGACTCAGGCAGAAGGCGTAACGTCTCTGTTCACTACGGACGACTACCTGATTGATTTTGACACCCTGGATGGGGAGCATTTTGCCCTGGTGGCGGCGGCAGGTCTGGATCTTCCGGAACTCTACCTGTGGCAGGGAGGTGCACTCCAACGTGCCACCCACTTCAACGACCAGGTATCCGCGCAATGGCACCTGTCTGTGCCGGAACCCTTTACATTCCTGGATCGGGACGGCGTGGAGATCGACGGCTTCGTGCTCAAGCCCGCCGGATATGAGCCTGGCGTGTCTTATCCGGGTATCCTGCATGTACACGGAGGCCCCAAGATGGTCTTTGGACCCGGTTTTCACCATGAGATGCAGCTGTGGTCTGCCCGCGGGTACTTTGTGTTCTACTGCAATCCGAGAGGCAGCTGCGGCAAGGGCAACGCCTTCGCCGACCTTCAGGGTAAGTATGGAACGGTGGATTTCCAGGACCTGATGGACTTTACGGATGCCGTTCTAGACCGCTATCCTGACATTGATCCCTCGCGGATCGGGGTATGCGGCGGCTCCTACGGGGGGTTCATGACCAACTGGATTATTGGCCACACTGACCGCTTCTGCTGTGCTGTTTCCCAGCGGAGCATCTCCAACTATCTGGGGGATTATCTGCTTTCAGATATCGGGTATTATTATGTGCCTGACCAGCAGCGTGGAACGCTTTGGGACCATCCGGAACGGCTTTGGAGCGCATCGCCGCTGTGCTATGCCGATCAGGTCAAGACGCCTACGCTGTTCATCCACTCCGATAAGGATTATCGCTGCACGCTGGCCAACGGGCTGGAGATGTTCGCCGCACTGAAGCTCCATGGTGTGGAGACAAAACTCTGCATGTTCTACGGGGAAGACCACGGGCTGAGCCGTACGGGCACGCCGTCAAATCGTATCTGCCGCATGGAGGAGATCCTGGCCTGGCTGGACAGATACCTGAAAGAGGGGGCTGTCCATGATGCACCTTGATTTTGACACACCCATCGACCGCCGCGGTACGCAGTCCTACAAATGGGATGGCACCCTGGCGGAGTTTGGGCGGGAAGATGTGATCCCCATGTGGGTGGCGGATATGGACTTTCCCTGCGCCCCTGAGATCCTGGATGCCTTTTCTGACAGGGTCCGCCACGGGATCATGGGTTATACAGTCCGAAGCCAGCAGTATATGGATGCCGTCCGCGGCTGGTTCCGCAGCCGGCACGGCTGGAATGTGTCTGAGGAGGCGCTGACCTTCGCGCCCCCCGGCGTGATTTTCGCCGTCAATGTTCTGATTGACCTGCTCTCAGAACCAGGCGATCGGATCGTGATGCAGACGCCGAACTATGACGCGCTGATGAATTCCGTCACAGCCGGCGGACGGATCATTTCAGAAAACCCACTCAAAGTCGTCAATGGCCGTTATGAGCTGGACTTTGACGGGCTGGAGCAGGTCCTGGCGCTGCCGCGCACCAAGATCCTGCTGATGTCCAACCCAAACAATCCAACCGGGCGGCTTTGGACCCCGGAAGAACTGTCCCGCCTTGGAGCGCTATGCGCACAGCATCATGTGACGATCATCAGTGACGATATCCACGCAGATATTGTTATGCCCGGATATCACTACACGCCGCTGCCGTCGCTTTCCCCTGAGCTGGCCCAATGTTCTGTGCTTCTGACTTCCACCAATAAAACCTTCAACCTGGGCGGACTGCAGATGGCTACACTGGTCATATATGACCAGGTGCTCCGCAGCCGGTTTAACCAGGCCATGGCCCGCTATCAGACCAGACTTGACAACTTGTTCGGCGCCATTGCGTTGGAAACCGCCTACGCCTCCTGCGGATATTGGCTGGATGCGGTGATCTCCTACATTGATGAGAACCGGAAGGCTTTGGAAGCCTTCATTCGCACGGAACTGCCTCAACTGACTGCCTATCCCATGGAATCCACCTATTTCTCCTGGATAGACTTTTCCGGACTGGGAAAAGGGGAAGGGCTGGAACGCTTCCTGATCGATACCTGCGGCGTGGCCTTTACGCCCGGCAGAGAGTTTTCAGCCGGTTACGGCCAGTATATGCGGGTTAATCTGGCCTGCCGCCGTGAGCTGCTGCTGACAGCCTTCCGACAGATCCGCCAGAACATCTGAGAACGAAAAACCACCGGAACCCTTCAAAGTGGCCCGGTGGTTTTTTATTTGCTTACACTTTTCCGTTTCGGATCCGCCGGAGATAGCGGTAGACAGTCGGCTCTGAAATATGCAGTTCCCGGGCAGCTTGGCCCACTGAGCCCTTGGTAGAAAATACGCCCTGTGCTTCCAGGGCCTTGACGATCTCCAACTTGTCTGTCGAATTCATATCTGACGGTGGTACGTCGTACTTATGTACGGTTGTATGGATGATATTGCTGGAAAGCTCTGAAATGGAATCATCCAGATTCTCTGTGTAAGAGGTGTGGCGTTCTTCCTCCATAAGCAGGGGATAGGTATGCATCAATTTATTCAAATGCTCGGAGAGAAGAAAGAACTCCTCGACATCGTGGTTGACGCAAATCAGTCCCCGCAGCTCACCATCCTCTTTGATGAAAAACGTAGAAGACACAAATCGCTTCCCACCACGGGTACGCCCTTCATAGTTGGCAACATAATCGTGGTCTAAATATGCGCCGGTCTGGATCAGTTCCTTTGCCAATTCTGTCATGGGGTCACCGACCCGCCGGCCGCTGAGATGACCGTTGCAGGCGGCGATTACTGACCGCTCCGGGGTGGAGACATCATGTAAAATAATTTCATAGTTCTTGCCGCAGATATCTCCCATAAATTCGACTACGGGAATATAACGCTCCAAATAGGCGTAATTGCTCAAATTATCCCTACTTTCTGCGGCGCGTGGCTCAGCAACGCGATATGGAAGCACTCCTGAACTTTGCGTCTGTCTTATCAGCATTGTAACCGATTTCTATTACAATTTCAATTGTATAATAAAAATTTCTTACCAAATTTAAGGCGGCAGAGGATGCGATATTGACAAACCATCTGCCTTCCTCCATAATCGAGACATACAGGAAACCCATAAGTTTATTGGAGATACATAATATGAAATATGATTTTGACACTCCCATTGACAGAAGGGGCACATCTTCCTACAAATGGGATACCGGCTCTGATTTTTTTGGCCGGGATGACATTATCCCCATGTGGGTGGCTGACATGGATTTTCCGTGTGCACCCTGTATTGTGAAGGCGGTCCAGCAGCGGGCGGCGCATCCGATTTACGGATATGCCGTCCGGCAGCAGCCTTATTACGATGCTGTGCTGGGCTGGCTGAAGCGCCGGTATCATTTTGATGTCCAGCAGGAATACCTTGTTTTTTCGCCGCCTGGGGTTATTTTTGCCATGAGCACCGTGCTACGGATTCTGACACGGCCGGGGGACTATGTGCTGATCCCTACGCCAAATTATGATTCGCTGTTTGATATGGCAGAACGTAGCGGGAGAGTGCTCCTGGAGAGTCCTCTGATCTGGAAGGACGGCATCTATACATTTGATTACGATGATTTGGAGCGCAAAGCGGCCTCCGGCGCAAAAGTAATGGTGCTGTCCAGTCCGCATAACCCGACCGGACGGGTCTGGAAGCGAGAGGAGCTTGAGCGACTGGCTCAGATTTGTCTCAATCACCATGTGTTTATGCTGGTGGATGAGATACACTGCGATTTCGTTCCCAAGACGAACCCGCACACTACCTTTGGACTTTTGGGTGAGGACGTGCTCAAACACTCCATGATCTGCTACTCAGCCAGCAAGGGTTTCAATCTGGGGGGACTGGGTATGTCCACGATTGTGCTGGCAGATGACGATATCAGACAGCAGTTTAAAGAGGAACTGTCCATTGCTCAGACGCGCTTGGACAACGTGTTTGGAGAGGTGGCTTTAATGGCCGCATATACGCCGGAAGGCGAGGACTGGCTGGATCAGGTCATTGCATATGTGTTTGAGAATAAGGCATATCTGGCTGATTATCTGGCTGAGCACATCCCGGAAATCAAACTGTTTCCGTCAGAGGGTACATATCTGGTCTGGCTGGACTGCTCCGGCCTTCCCTATAAAGGAATGGCGCTGGAACATTTTATGATCAACAAAGCCGGTGTGGCCCTCAGCCCGGGATATGAGTTTGGCCGGGAAGGGGAGCACTTCCTGCGCATGAACCTGGCCTGTCCAAGATCGACGCTGACAAAAGCGTTGCAGCAGATCAAGGCGGCAGTTCAGTCTATCTGAGGGAGCGCTCTGCCTCTGCTGTGCGCATCTTTGCCCAGCAGAGAGGCTCTGAGAAGGCGGTATGCCCTTTCGTCCAGCGATGACAACATGGGTCGAAATGACCGCAGAACGTCTATACTGAGACATCCATTCAGGACATAGAGGAAAAGACAGATCATACTGCCTGCTGATCACAGGATTCTCCCTTGGCGCCGACTTGGTATGATCACCAATGTAAAAGGGGACGGTTCACAGGATATCGTCCGCTATATCTCCAAAGTCCTTCAGTCTCCAGACACTGCCCCTCGCTGGATGGAAAAAATCAAGCTGGAGATCGCCTCTTTGCGTACCATACCTGTTTTCGGTAAAATGAAAATGTAGCAAAGGCTACCCAAAAAGTGAGCACCCCAATGGCAAATAAAAATGAGCCATTGTCAGCACCCGAAATAAACGCTACCCTTTAGGTGGGATAACCCATAAGGGGGTAGCAGAAAGGTGTTACGAATGGCTCAAATCAAGTATATCAAAGACCTCTACGAAAATGAAGAGGCAAGTTTGCGGGAAATATGCCGCATAACCGGCCACAGCTTTGAGACTGTCCGCAAGTACGCCTACCAGGAAAACTGGAGCGAGGACAATCTGCCGGATATTGAGCCACAGAGCTATCCGGTGCTGCAAGACTTCATCCCCATCATTGATAAATGGCTGGAGGAGGACCGAAAGGCCCCCAGGAAACAGCGCCATACAGTAATGCGGATTTACCACCGCCTGTGTGATGAGCATGGGTTTACTGGCTGCTATTCCACCGTGAAGAAGTATGTCCGCAAGAAAAAATATGTCATGAAAACTCTGAGTGCCGGGTATCTCCCTCTGGAGCACCCCAAAGGCTGGGGACAGGTGGACTTTGGCCTTGCGGAAGGCGAATGGGCCGCTACCGGAGAACGCTTTCCGTTCTATGCGCTGACGATCTCATTCCCCGGCTCTAACAACGGAGTAACGCAAGCGTTCCCGTCTCAAAACCAAGAGTGCCTGCTGGAAGGCATGAAGCGGATTTTTGAGCACATTGGCGGCGTCCCTCCCAGGCTGCGGTTTGACAACATGACCACGGCGGTTGCTCAGGTACTAAAAGATGGTGAGCGTGTCCTTACGGAGGGCTTTACCCGCTTTATGCTCCACTACCGTTTCCAGGCTGATTTTTGCAATCCGGCTTCCGGCAACGAAAAAGGCAATGTAGAGAACAAGGTTGGTTACAGCCGCCGCAATGCGTTTGTCCCGATCCCAGTCATTACCTCGTTTGAGGAATTTAATGAACAGCTCTTGGAGTGGTGCGAAAAGGACGCTGACCGGCTCCACTACAAGCACAAGGTTCCCATCCGGGAACTTTGGGAAGAGGACAAGGCGGCACTTTTAGAGCTGCCGCAGTATCCCTTCTCTGTGTTCCGCTACACGACGCTTACCGTGAGTAAAACAGGCTTTGCAACGATTGAGACGAATAAATACGGGCTATCTCCCATGCTGGCCGGCGAAAAAGTACAGGCCAAAATCTTCTATGACCATGTAGCGTTTTACCACGACCACAGACCGGTTGGACGCTTTCCCAGAAGCTACAAGACCAATGATGAGGTCTACGACTGGACGCAGTATGTGTCCACCCTCTGCAAAAAGCCAGGAGCGATTGAGCATACCCGTTTCTTCCACCAAATGCCGCAACGGTGGCAGGATTATCTTGCTTCCACCAAGGGAAAAGAGCGGAAGAGCGCCCTGCAACTTCTCAGCGAAATCGTTGCTGACGGAAACTCTGAGTTCTGTGATGATGCTCTGGAAATGGCAGCCGCCAATGGCCGGGCCGATGTGGACAGCCTGCGGCAGTGTTATTACATAATTGCCAAGAAGGAGTACCGCCCAGATCCGCTTAAACTCTCCGGAGCCCCATTGCTGAACTACAATCCAAACCTCTCAGCCTATGATGGCCTGATGGGAGGTGAGGCTCATGGCTGAACAGATTGAACAGCTCATGCGGCAAGTGAAGCTGGGCGGCATGGCGAAAGGCTGGCGGAGCGTCCCCTACGAAAATACCGAGCAATATGTGACCGACCTCTTGACGCTGGAATTACAGGAACGAGAGGCCAACCGGATTAACCGCATGGTAAAGACGGCTGGTTTCCGGGTGATGAAGACACTGGATGATTTTGTGTGGAACTCCGCCACTGAACTTCCTGGCGGCTTGACACAGGAATACATGACCGACCTCCATTTCCTTGCCCCAAAAGAAAACCTGATTTTTATGGGGAGCGTTGGGACGGGAAAGACCCATCTGGCTACGGCTATTGCTTTGAAAGCCTGCCAGGAGGGGCGGCGTGTCCGCTTCTTTACTGCGGCGGAGTTGGCAAACATCCTGCTGGAGAAGAACACCAAGGGGACCTTGAACAACTACCTGGGTACGCTGAAAAAGGTAGAGCTTGTTGTGATTGACGAGATTGGTTTCGTCCCTCTGCACAAGGATGCCGCTGAACTGCTGTTCCAAGTGATTTCCGATTGCTACGAGCGCAAGAGCCTGATTATTACCTCAAACCTGGAGTTCTCTCAGTGGAACACCGTCTTTGGCGACAACCGCCTGACTGCGGCACTTGTTGACCGGCTTATTCACCACAGCCATATTGTGATTTTCTCTGGGGAGAGCTACCGGCTTACCCAGTCCCTAAACCGCCAGAGAGCATACACTTAGGGTACTCAAAATTAGTGCAAAAGGGCTTTGGACACCGATGTGAGCGTTTGGCCCCCCCAGGGGACTGATGTGAGCATTAGGCCCCCCAGGGTACCCACTCTTGCAAAAGGCCCTCATCTTTCCGGGTACTCAAAAGGTGAGCATTTGGTACTTGGGAAAAGCATTGCTCACGACATGAAATCTGGTGCTGAAGGTGCTCACTTTTTTGGGGCCCTTTTGCTCACATTTTCGTTTGACAAACACATACCATACCAAATCATTACCCTCTAACGATTGAAGCGCCATGGCATTCCGAGGAGATTCATAAAACTCCAGCGGAAAAATTTTTGGTGTATTATTGGGTCAATAAAAGCCAGAAAACTGTATGGATCACTGTAGTTATTTATGGGCAGCGAGATCAGCTCCAGGTGCTCCGTAATATGCCAAAGGATGTATTTTGATCGCTCTACACTTATTGTTGTTTCCTATCCTCCAATTTTTGAGCCTTGGACGACATATATATGACTTATCCGATCTTGCCCCTAGTGGTAAACTCCAGACAGTTAGAGATATGAAAATCGCTCCCCTCCCCTGTTGTGTTTAGTTGCCGAAAAACATGTACATGTCTTTCGGAGAGCGTTCATAAAAAACAGAGCAGTGGAAAAACGCTGGATTATCAGGGGTTCGGATCCCCTTGCTTACACGTTTTACGTGTTGAAATAAACTGTTTTACTTTTTGATGACAGCAAAAAATCTTTCACACAGAAGAAGGGTTACGCTGTCCCAAGCTACCATGTCTTCCAATTTTGATTTGTTCCATTGTGATTTGGTCGATTTCCTGCTCTAACCCCTGGACTTTCCCCTGTAACGCTAAAATGTGGGTGTCGAGGACTGGTTTCCTCAACGCCCACATTTTTTGTAGCTTTACAACTTGCTCCTGCTCTTTGACACACCTGTCCCGGACTGCCGTAAGATACTCCCACACTATGGCATCCAACGTCTCCTCGTGAATCCGATGAGAACCACAGTAGGTTTTCCCATTTCTCTGGTAGCCACGGCACACATATTCCACCCGTCGGTTTCCACGCCAGTACCGGATCATAGGAACAAAGGGATTGCCGCAGTCCTGGCAGGTCAACAGCCCGGCGTAGCGGTGTTTGGCCTTGTTCCCGTTGGCGGGGCGGGCCTGCTCTTTTAGCCGCCGCCGGACGGCCTCCCACTGTTCTCTTGAGATAATAACCGGGAAGAAGCCCTCATGTCGATACCACTCGTTCTGGGGCAACCTCTTCACCTTTCCCCCGTGGGTTTCCGAGCGGTGATTTACCAGTACGCCGGTGTAGCTCTCCTCCACCAGCACATTCTTGACACTGGCATACGTCCAGAGGTAATTTCCCTCCCTGGTTTTGTGCGTGGCCCGCACCTCCCGGCCGCAGTGCTCGGCACGGAGCTGCGCAGGAGTTTTACGCCCCAGCACATTGAGCTGGCGGGCAATCTCCCTCTGCCCGCAGCCTGCCAGGTACAGCGTGTAGATCATCCGTACCGTCTCTGCGGCCTCCGGCTGGATCTTGATTTCGCCGGTGTTCCGGTTCTTCCAGTACCCGAAGGGCGGCGTGATCACGATACCATCTCTCTGCTTCTGCCGGTAGCCGGAGCGGATCTTTTTCCCGATATCCCTGGCGTAATAGTCGTTCATCAGGCCCCGGACGCCGATGACCAGGTCATCCTCCTCCCGGAAGGTATCTAGCCCTTCCGTGGCGGAGAGCATCCGGACACCCTGCTCACGCAGGTAATCGATGAGCAGGGCGGTCTGGGTGCGGTGCCGGCCCAGGCGGGACAGATCTTTGACCACCACGCCGTCGATCCTGCCGTGTTCCACGGCCTCTGTGATCTGATCCAGCCCGCAGCGGCTGAAGCTCATGCCGCTGGCATTGTCATCGGCGGACTCCCCGACGACCGGCCAGCCGTGCTGCTCGGCGAAGGCACGGCAGATCTCCCGCTGATTTCTCAGAGAATTTGTCTCCCGGTCATCGTCATGAGACAGCCGGGTGTAGATCCAAACCCGCATTGTTATCGTCCTCAACTTCCAGAGCTTCTGTCATAATCAGGCTCTCCAGGCGTTCAAAGCCGCCCTCTTGCGGCACAAAGCATTCCGTCTGCCTGCCGCTTTCATAGATGTCCAGATGGTCCTGGAAGGGGGCTTTCAGACGGATATCCAGGGACAGCTTTCCGTCCTCCTCGTGGACATAGATTTTATCCACCAGCATCCTCAGATGGGCCTCCGAGAGCTTGCCCTCTTTCAGGATATCGTCCATCATGCCGATGTCCCGCTTCAGCTTGGACTGCCGGCTGCGGAGTGTCGCCTCAATATTTTGCAGCTCCTGAATCCGCTGCTTCGCCGCGGCAATTTCCGCCTCCCGCTTCTGAATCATGCGGTCGTAACGCTCTGCATTGGCCTTGTCCCGGATCCGTTCCATGAGAATGGCCTCCATTTCCTCCTCCAACTGAGTGATCTTATCAGCCAGCTTTTTTATCTGTGCCGCAGCAGTAGTCGCTTTGGGCCGCCACTGTTCGATCAGCTTCTCCATGGACTGAAAATTGGCCTGATACATCCGCTTCGTCCGGAGCAGTTCCTTTGTGATCAGCTCATCCAGCACGTCCTCATCCACGGTGTGGGCGGTACAGTGCTCTTTCCCGTAGCGGTGGTAGGTATCACAGCGGTACTCCACCCGTTCGCCACTTCTCAGTTTGACCCGTTTGCCCACGAAGGTGCGGCCGCAGTCCTCGCACCGGAGCAGGCCGCCGTACCGGAGCACACCCCGGTTTGTCCCCGCCCGGACATTCCTCTCTTTTCGATCCCGGAGAAGCGCCTGGGCCTGTTCCCAGATCTCCCTGGACACAATAGGCGGGAAATAGTTCTCGTGCCGGAACTGCTCCGCCGCCTCGGTGAAGCGGAAGGTCTTGTTGATCTTGTTGCGCTCACTCTTGTGGCAGATCAGGGTGCCGATGTAACTCTCATCCCGTAAGATCCGTCTGACCATGGTGCCGTCCCACAGGTATTTCTTCAGGACCTTTTCGTGGGTGTTTGGCAGTCGTTTGCGCAGCAGATACCGCTGGATCTGGGCCGGTGTTTTTCGCTTCTGCTCATTGAGAGTCCGGGCGATGGCCTTCACCCCCTGTCCGCCGGTGTAGGCGGTGAAGATCATGCGCACGGTCTCCGCCGCCTCTTCCACGACCACCACCCGCTTGGTGTTTTTATCCTTGAAGTAGCCGAAGGGCGGGATGAGCACGATGCCCTCCTTCTGCTTCTGCCGGTAGCCGGTGCGTACCCGGCGGCTGCCGTCCCGGGCGTAGAAGTCGTTGACCAGGCCCTTGAATCCGATGATCAGGTCGTCATTCTCATTGAAGGTGTCGATGTTTTCCGTGGCGGAGAGCACCCGGACATCGTGTTCCCGCAGGTAGTCAATGAACAGGGCCGTCTGGGTGCGGTGGCGCCCCAGACGGGACAAGTCCTTCACCACAATGGCCTCCATGAGGCCGGACTCCACCGCCTCGTAAATCCGGTCGATGCCGGGGCGGTTGAAGTGCATCCCGCTCACATTGTCATCAAAGGATTCCCCCACCACTTCATGGCCGTTGCTGACGGCGTAGTTGTAGATGATTTTCCTCTGATTGCTCAGGGAGTTGAGTTCCTCGTCCTCGTCCCGAGAGAGGCGATAGTACAGCCAGACCTTCATAGGCACCTCCTTTCCACCACGTCTGCTTGCGCAACACAACATATCACAGGTTCTTTCCAATAGCCACGGGAACCGGTTGTATTTTCTCAAGTTCTACGGAACCAACAATTTGGGGTTCGGATTTTATACAGGGATGGTCCACGGCCAGGTAGTCGTGAATCATCATTTTCAGGAACTCGTCGAACTGTGTGTCTGTCCCCACATAGGAGTACATCACGCTGAACAACTCCGCTTTTTGCTTATGCTTCCCCATAGACCTCTTTCTGCCCCCCAGGGGCAATCAGCAGGCCACGCTCAGCGCATGGCCTGCTGCCAGGTTGGTTCTTCCTCGTGGTCGTCCTCTTTGTGGCCGAGGGCGATCTTTTTCTGCCGCTCCTTTTGCAGGAGCCTGTGGTCGGCGTGCTGGTATGTCGTGGTGGCGTCTCTCACGGGATCAGCGTCCGCACCGCGCTCCAGAGCGCGGCCAAGCCGGACCAGATCGCCTGCAAGACCACCATACCCACCATGGCCGCCAGCAAAATCAGGGCCAGCCAGATCATCACCGACAGCGCCGATTCCAGACTGGGCGGTGAGATAGAGATCTCTTTCTTTTTCCCAGCCTGTTTCAGCTCCGCCCGCACCTGGGCCACCTCCCGCGCCAGCGCCTCCAGCTGCTCCCGGGTGGGGAGCTGTCCCACCTGCCGGCTCAGCGCCCACGAGCGGGTCTCCTGCGCGCCAACGCTGGCCTCCAGACGCTCCAGCCGGTCGCCGTTGGTGCTCTCCAGACGGTACAGGGCGCTGATCGCCGCCAGCAGATCGTCCCAGTCCTGCTTCGTGGGGGTGTCCGGATGCGTGGCCGGTACGGATGGGGCCTGCGGCAGATTCCGCTGTTTCAATTCCTCCATGGACAATCTCTGCCCGGATTCGGAATTCACGTTCCATGACCTCCTTGGTGTACTTTTCCTCGTGGAGTCGGTCGTCCCGGCACTTCATGCCGCCCGGCGCGGTGTAAGTGATATACTTCCGACCATCCGTCCAGCGCACTTGATAGCCGTTGCTCTCCATTAGAGAGATGAAATCCTCTCTGGTGGCAGCGCACCGCATACACTGGTCGATGGTGTTCATGAGCCGGAACTTCCAGCTCTGGCCCTTGGCGGCGGAGCGGTACTCCCGGGTACCCATCCGTTTCTGCCTGACACGCCGCTGGGGCGGCGGCAGGATCTCCAGCCCGTGGGCAATGCAGATCTGGTCGCTGGCCAGCCGGTGTGCCTGGAGGTCGGCGGCGCTCTGGTGGAGCTTGCGGCCGTCCTGGAAGCTGACGCTGTTCACCACCAGGTGGTTATGCGGATGGGCCGTGTCCACATGGGTGGCCACCAGCACCTCGAAGTCCGGGAACTCCCGCTTGGCCAGCTCCAGGCCCATAGCGTGGAGCTCCTGGGGCATCAGGCCGTCCTGCTCCCCGAAGGACTGGACGAAGTGGTAGTACTGCCGTCCGTCCGTTTTGTGGAACTGCTCCTTGGTGAGCTGCATCTCGGTATAGGCAGATTGTGCGATACAGTTCCAGCCGGTCACCAGCTGACGCCCCTCCCACATCGTCTTTTCCTCCTGCTGGACATACCGCAGCACCCCACCCAGAGCGCCCCGGCCACCGCCCCGGTTCTTGATGGCGGTGAAAGTAGCTATCTCAGGTCACCTCCCGTAACAGCTGCCGAAGCTGTTCACTGATCCGCCCGTAGCCCTCCGCCAGCCTGTCCCCGTACACGACGGTGATCTTCCCCATGTGGGCCAGCGTGGTGAGCTGGTTCAGGTTGCGCCCCTGGGCCTTCAGCTCGGACAGCACCTTGTCCAGACCGTCCACCCGGATGATCTCTTTTGCAAGGCCGCTGTAACACAGGTAGTCGGTGACCGTCAGGCCGGCCTCCCTCGCCCGTTTTCGGATGGCCTCCTTGACCCGGGGCGTCACCCGCAGGGTAATGAGCTCCGTTTTGTGTTCTCTCTGCATTTACATCTCCTTCTTCCATACTCCCCTTCAGGGGCTGGGGGACGGGGCAGCGCCCCGGAACTGTGGCCGGCGTATAGCCGGACGCGATGCTTGCCCTCGTCGGAGCAAAGTCCGCTCCGCGCGGAACACCCCTGCGGGGTATTCCTTACTCCGCTCCCTTGCTCCTCCTCTTCCCGCCGAACCCGCTTCGCTGGGCTTCGGCGGGAGCTCCAGTGGATGGTCAGACGTTGCCAACAGGGCCGATGGTGACGATCTTTTCGGAAGGAAGATCATCGACACCATCGACCCTCTTCAGGCAGATGAGCCGCTCCCCGTTGCTCTTGCGGAAGGTCACCACGATGCCGCTTCGCCTTAGAGTGTCAACGCTTTTGCGGATCTGGTGGGAGAGGCTGTTGGGCGTCAGCCCTTCGACACCGCCAGGGTCGAGCTTCTCCAGCAGCACCTTGGCAGGGGCACAGATCTCTGGCTGCTCCCGCAACAGTGCAGAGAGGAGGAAAGAAATCCGCCCGCCGGACTGATCCACCTGGGTACAGTCGTCGGAGAGCAGGTTCCAGATGTGGGTCTCCCCGTCGAACTCCAGGGACAGTTCCCGGTAGGGAATGTCTCGCCCCGTGCAGTAGAGGGTGGCGGTGTTCTCCCTGCGCTTGATTTTTCGGAGCACAAAGTTGGAGTCTGTGGCGCCGCTGAGCCCGGTGGTGCCGGAGATCATGTTCATGGGGTCGTCGTCGCTCAGCTTCCGCAGGTGGTGGATCAACAGAACGGCGATGTTGTGCCGGTCTGCCAGAGCTTTGAGAACACCGATGTCCCGGTAGTCGCTGGCGTAGGGATTGGCCTCGCTGCCCGCACTCCGGATGCGCTGGAGCGTGTCGATGACCACCAGACCAGTGGCCGGGTGCTCCCGGAGGAACTGCTCGATTTGCTCCACCAGCCCGCTGCGGAGCTGCTCCGCCATCACGGCGAAGTGCAGCGCGGGCGGCGCGTCCTCGGTGAGGTCAAGGAGGCGGCTCTGGATGCGCTGAAAGCTGTCCTCCAGACAGAGATAGAGCACCTCACACGGGCGGATGGCGAAATTCCAGAGGGGCTGACCCTGGGCTACCCGAAGGCACAGCCACAGGGCCAGCCAGGACTTGCCGATTTTCGGAGCTCCCGCCAGCAGGTGGAGTCCCTGGGGCAGCAGGTCATCCACCACAAAGGCAGGCGGCTCGTAGGGGATGCCCAGCAGAGTATCCGCGTCGATGGTATCCAGCTTTTTCATATTGACCTCCTTGTTAATCTGGTTTCGATTTTGTTCTTTATATATTCATTTTCTATTTTGATCTTAACATAGCTCTTGACATTTGTAAATAGATAATGTAGTCTTTTATAAGATACACTATATTGGCGGAATTACATAATCTACTGCGGAGGACAGCTATGGCCATTTTAGGAAAAGACCTGCTGGATCTGCACCGGCCCCATACCAATATCAGGGTGGAGTTCGGAGCATCCTGCTACTGGGTGGAGTCCGCTCCGGAGCCGCAGCCGTATGGCGCCGTCCTGACGGAGGTTCTCAACCTGGACACCGTGCCGTTTCAGCGCCTATTGGACGGACTGAATTTTGTGATCCAACAGAAGGATCTCGGCGCCGCTCCCCGTGCCTACATGGAGATGAAGAAGGGGGTTGGCTCCCTGCCGCTGTACCGTCTGTATTTGGAGGATTTCCGCGCCTGCGATGATATGGAGGCGGAAGACTTTGCCGTCGGCGGGGCGCAGGACACCTTTGCGGAGTTTGTGGTTGACGAGAGAGACAGACTGCCCTCCTTCATGCAGCAGCAGCTCGACGATATCCGGTTCATCCAGAAGCGGTATACCTGGTTTCTCGACACGTTGACTGCCGGTAGGGTGTTTGAAAAGAAAAAAGGCCAGAGGAAAGAACCTCTGGCGGAGCAGATAGATGAGCGAGGGCTGGGGGCATTTATCAGCGGCGTCAGCCTGGGGGAGAACCCGGAGGTGGATCCACCGCAAGTGAGGAGCCAATACAGGCTTCGCGGTCAGGGCCGGGAGGCGGAGGTTGTGGAGAGGATGTACTTCGGCCGCCTGTTGGATTTTGTCTACGTGGAACTCATGAAGGGCATGCAGAAGGGATTTGTGCCGAAGCGATGCGCCAACTGCGGCCGCTGGTTTTTACAGACGCCGGGGGCGACCTATTCCTACTGTGACGGCCCCGCACCAGGACAGGAGGACAAAACCTGCCGGGAGATCGGCGCTGCCGCCAGCTTTCAGGACAAGGTGCGCAACAACGAGATCTGGAAGATCCATCAGCGGGCCTATAAGAAGTACTTCGCCCGGACCAGAAAGGGGACCATGAGCAGGGCGGAATTTGACATCTGGGCCCGCGAGGCGGAGCAGCTAAGGGACCAGGCGCTGGCCGCGTATGAAGGGATGGCGGATGGCAAAGCCAAAGCGGAAATTGCAGACCGGCTGAAACAGAAACTCAACCAGAACTGATGTACCAAGATGTATCAAACGAGTAGTTCACAGCTTGCAACAGGATCGACCGTTGGTAGGTAGCTTCAGATTGAGATCGTAACGAACAAGGCGATAGTCCGCACAATTGATTCCAGACAGACACAGGAGACGATGAATATTCGGTAGGGCGGTAGTAGCTTGAAGGCGTTGAACCGTAAAAATAGTGCGGCAAACAAATTTAGCCAAGGAGTGGTGTAGGCCTGGAGTGTTGGTTAAGGCTTGTCAGCCAAATGATGATCTGTACGGTGCCTCTTAGGTTGTCAATTCCAACTATAGGTAGAAGATCTCAGTAGAGCAGGGTAAAAACAGCCCGCCGACGAAATTATTGCGTCGGCGGGCTGTTTGGAGGAAGGCCTTATATTTCAGTCATGACTGTGAGGAAATGGGTCAGTTTAGCGGTGGGCCGCCAAGTGATTGAGCGCGCCGCCCTCCAGCAGAAGAACCTTGTCCTGCTCGGAGACGCGGAGCACTGCTGGGAAGCTGATGTTCCGGGCGGGAACGCGTACCGTGAAGCAGCCGGACTGAATGCTCTCCCGGACATTGTCCAGCATAATTTGATCCCCCTGCTGGATCTGGTCGTAGTCATCCTCCCGCTCAAACTGAAGGGGGAGAAGCCCGTAATTGATCAGGTTCTCCTTGTGGATACGGGCAAAGGACTTGGCCAGCACCGCCTCCACCCCCAGGTACATGGGCAGCATGGCGGCATGCTCCCTGCTGGAGCCCTGGCCATAGTTGCTGCCGCCGACGATGATGCTGTGCCCGAGCTCCTTGGCCCGGCGGACAAAGTCTGGGTCAGTATAACAGAAGGTGTATTTGGCAAATTCTGGGATATTTGAGATATACTTCAGGATGGCGGAGCCGCCAGGGATAATGTCATCGGTGGTGACATTATCCCCCAGCTTGAGAACCACGCCGGCGTCGATGGTTCCCCGCGCAGGGCCGCGCATAGGCAGATCGGAGATATTGGGGCCTTTGACCACGGTGACAGCGTGCCGGTCAGGCACATCAGCGGGAGTGATGAAGCTGGAGTCGTCCACAATGTAGTGCTCTGGCTCCTTGATGTCGGACAATACTGACACATCCATCAGATCCCTGGGGTCAGTGATGTGGCCGGTAACGGCGGTGGCCGCTACGGTTTCCGGGCTGGCCAGGTAGACATAGGCGTCATTGCTGCCGCTACGGCTGGGGAAGTTCCGGTTAGAGGTGCGTACCGAGATGCCGTTGTGGGGTGGCACCTGCCCGATGCCGATGCAGGGGCCGCAGGCACACTCCAGAATACGGCAGCCGGACTCCACTAGGTCGGCCAGCACGCCGTCCTGGATGAGTTGGGCCAGTACCTGCCGGGAGCCGGGGGCTACTGTGCAATCGATATCCTTGTTCACCTTCCGGCCCTTGAGCACCCTAGCGGCCTTGGCGATGTCCGAGTAGGAGGCGTTGGTGCAGCTTCCGATGAATACCGAGCCGGGACGTACATTGGATATCGAGCGGGCGGTGCGCACTTTGTCCGGCATAGAGGGCTCCGCCACCAGGGGTTCCAGGGCGGACAGGTCGATGTCCACAATTTTATCATAGCCAGCCCCATCTTCCGCCTGGAGCGGCATATAATCATTGCCACGGTTCTGTGCCTCCAGGAATATGCGGGTAGCCTCGTCGCTGGGGAATATACCGGTGGTAGCACCCAACTCAATGCTCATGTTGGCAATGGTCTGCCGCTCACTGATGGAGAGCGTGGCCACACCATCTCCAAAATACTCCACCACATAGCCAATGCCGCCCTTAACGCTCACCTGGCGCAGCAGCTCCAAAGCGATATCCTTCGCGGATACGCCGGGGTGAAGTCGTCCCGTAAGGCGCACGCCCATCACCTTAGGTGCGTTCATCCGGAAGCCCTGGCCCAGAGCGGCCTCCGCTACGGTGAGGCCTCCGCTGCCAATAGCCAGCATGCCAAGGGCACCGGAGGTTGGGGTATGGCTGTCTGCACCCAGCAGCACCTTGCCCGGTTTTGCAAATCGCTGGCAGTGCAAAAAGTGGCAGATGCCGTTTCCGGGCTTGGAGTAATAGGCTCCGAACCGCTCTGCCGCCGTTTTTAGGAAAAGATGGTCGTCGGCGTTCTCGGAGCTGACACACAGAGTGTTATGATCACAGTAAAAGACCGACGCCTCCGTCTGAACCTTGTCCGCGCCTACGGCCAGGAAGGTCTGTCCAGCCATAATAGCCGTCAGATCATGCCCCAGGGTCTGATCCACCCGGATGGTGATGGGGTTGCCTGGAACCAGATCCCCTTCCATCAGGTGGGAGCGTAGAATTTGATAGACAATATTGTCCGCCATAACATCACACCTGCCCTTTCGCTTATTTGGAAATCCGGGCTGCAGTCTGCACACCCATCTCCTCCGTGGTGGTCTTGATCTGTCCAGATCCGCCACGGTAGATATCGGGGGTACGGTAGCCGTCATGGAGCACGGCGTTGATGGCCCGATCCACGGCAGCGGCCTCCTCCTTCAGCCCAAAGGCGATATCCAGCATCATTCCCACAGCGGCGATAGAGGCCAGAGGATTGGCGATTCCCTTGCCTGCGATATCCGGGGCAGTACCGTGAATTGGCTCATAGAGTCCGAAATTCTTATCATTGATGGCAGCGGAAGCCAGCATACCCACCGAACCGGTAGTTACGCCCGCCTCGTCAGACAAGATATCTCCAAAGATACTGGTGGTGAGCATCACATCAAAGCGGCTGGGGTTACAGGCGATCTCCATAGCGGCCTTGTCCACCAGCAGATGGGTCAGCTCCACATCCGGGTAATCAGCGTCATGAACTCTCGTTACGGTCTCCCGCCACATGCGGGAGGACTCCAAGGCGTTGGACTTGTCAATGCTGGTGACGCTGTTGCGGCGCCCCCGGGCGATTTCAAAGGCCCGCCTAGCTACCCGCTCCACCTCGAAAGCGCTGTAACACTCCACATCGTAACCCTCGATGCCGTATTTGCCCTGACGGGTGCCCTTCTCACCGAAGTAGATGCCGCCGATGAGATCCCGTATGAGCATCAGATCCACGCCCTTCTCGATGACCTCGTTCTTCAGGGGAGAGTTATCCTTGATATCCTCGTAAATCTTGGCAGGACGCAGATTGCAGAACAGATTGAAAGTACGGCGCAGAGCGGCTAGGCCACTTTCCGGCCGATCCTTCCTGGGCAGATGATCCCATTTAGGGCCTCCAGCAGCGCCGAACAAAATGGCATCACAGCTCTCGCATACCTTTAAGGTTTCGTCCTCGATGGGCACGCCGTGGGCGTCGATACAGCAGCCGCCCACCAGGCGGTGCTCATAGTGGAATTTGTGACCGAACACGCGGCCGACTTGATCCAGCACGCGGACAGCCTCCCGGATCACGTCAACGCCGATTCCGTCACCGGGGATGACTGCAATTTTGAATTCCATGGTAAGACCTCCTTAGACTTCAGACAGGTAGGGTGCCGGGTCGGAAATCGCGCCGGTCAGGGCGCTGGCGGCGGCCACAGCAGGGGATGAGAGGTAGATCAGGGACTTGGTAGTGCCCATACGGCCGATAAAATTGCGGTTATTGGTACCCAAAACCACTTCCCCATCACTCATCAGACCGTAGGGCTGACCGCAGCACAAGCCGCAACAAGGATGACACACCATGGCGCCAGCCCGGATAAAATCTTCCAGATAACCCAAGCGGATGCATTCTTTATAGATGTGCAGGGAGGCAGGGATGATTACTAGCTTGACATATGGGGCTGTGTGCTTGCCATGGAGAATATGCGCGGCTACAGCCATGTCGTCCAGGCTGCCATTGGTGCAGGAGCCGATATAGACCTCGTTGACCGGGGTTCCCTCCACTTGACTGAGGGGATGGACATTATCCACACCTTGGGGACAGGACAGTTGGGGAGTAAGCTGGGCGGCATCGTAGTGAAGTTCGAGACAGTAGTTGGCGTCTGGATCCGGCCGGATCCAGGAGATCTCCTCCAGTGGCATATCGAAATAGTCAGCCGTCTTCTGGTCGGCGGCGAAGAGGGCCGTTTTACACCCGGCCTCCAAAGACATATTGGCAATGGTATACCGGCCTGACATATCCAGCGCATCAATGGTGCTGCCAGTAAACTCCATGGATTTATAGGTTCCGCCATCGGAACGGAGATCCCCCAGCACCTTTAGAATGATGTCCTTTGCATATACACCCCGAGGTAACTCTCCATCCACAACAATTTTGATGGCCTCGGGTACCTTTATCCACATCTCGCCGCTGCCCAAGACGGCAGCCATCTCAGTGTACCCAATACCGGTACAGAAACACCCGCCGCCGCCGTAGGTAGGGGTATGGCTGTCTGTGGCGACCACCACCGTACCCGGCCGGGCGTAGCGGTACTCGTGCATCAGAGTGTGTGAAATGCCCTCGCCGGCATGTATATTGTGAATTCCAAAGCGATCAGACAGCTCAAAGCCCTTGTGATAGTGCTCAGGATCGCCTGAGGCCTGGTTAGTGGGGCACAGATGATCCAGGAAAATCACGGCACGGTCTGGGTCAAACAGGGTGCGGAATTTCATCTCATCCAGCTTCTGTACCACAAAGGGGGTGTAAATATCGTGGATCATATAGCGATCCGGCTGCACCATGATCAATTCGCCTGGCTCAAGGTTATCCCGCCCGGTGCTGCGCATCAGAATCTTTTCCGCCATTGTGTGGCCCATGCTCACCCCTCCCCTCTCGCTTTGGCCTCATTCAGGGCACGGTAGCGGGCTACTAGCCCACCGGCCTGGATGATGGCGAACAAATTGTCCGGGATGGGGCGGATCGGAACCGTCCTTCCGTTGACCTGGATTTCTCGGTTGACTACCACTGTGAGTTCGTCCCCCTCTTGGCACAGGTTATACACATCAGGAGTCTCGATGAGAAACATGCCGTTATTGATTCCGTTGCGGTAGAAAATGCGGGCAAAAGATTTGGCGATAATGCACCGAACACCCAGTGTGGCAATACAAGCCGGGGCAAACTCCCGGGAGGAGCCGCAGCCGAAGTTTTTTCCGGCGACAAAGATGTCACCGGGCCTGGCTTTGGAGGCAAGCTCCGGCCGCAGAGGCTCCAGACAATGTCGGCTCATGGCCTGTACGTCAGGAAGTACACCATAGCGCCCGGGAATGATGGCATCGGTGTCTACATCGTCAGGTAGCTTCCAGATTCGACCGGTAAATTCGTAGTTCACAGCAGTTCCCCCTTATGCTTGTAGCCAGCCGCTGAGGGCAGCCCGGGCCACGGCTTCGGCGGATGCCAGATAGACCCGGGAAGCCTGAGTGCCGCAGCAGCCTGGGTAGTTGTAGCAGCCGGTGGAGGCCATAACCTCTCCGTCCCCTACCACGCCGATAGAAGTGGTGCGGCAGGAGGCGCAGCCGGGGTTGGTAACCTGGGCGCCGCAATCAAAAAATACCCCGATAAGCCCTTCCTGCATGGCGGCCAGATAGTCCTGATTGGAGGCAAATCCGATGAGCAGACGCAACTCCCGCTTGATTCGCCTCCCGCGAAGGACGGCTGCAGCCCGCCGAAGCTGTTCAATGTGCCCGCCCAAGCAGCCACCGATGAAACACGCATCCACCCTTACCGGCTCCATCCCGGCCAGGGGTTGGATGTGGGTCATACAGCTAGGTTGAACCACCACAGCTTTAGCGGCAGACAGATCGCACGTGACCAGCTCGGCCTTGCCCAAGAAGTGGGCGGCGACATCCGCATCCACAAACAGGGCGGATAATGCACCCAGCCTGTGGAGCAACTGGCACAAGGCCATGCGTGCTTCCAGAGGCAGTCCGGCATCGTCCACCAGCAGCAGAATCCGATCCCGGTAGAGTTCTACCAGACTGGGGAGGAGGGAGAAGGCACCATCAGAGGGCGCGACTCCATCGGGCAGGGTGCCGACCAGCCGCAGCCCCGCCAGCAAAGGAACCTGGAGGGTGTAGGCCCCTTGCTCCAGCACGGCAGACAATGCATCATCGCTGAGTTGCAGCCCCAGGGAACCCACTGCACCCACCGCGCAGATATGATCCCCCCAGCCCAGGATGACCTGGCCGGGCTGGATATAGCGCTGGCATAGCAGTGTATAGCCGATGCCTTCGGCCTGCACAAAGGGGAGATTATACTGTTTGGATAGGTCGATGAGAGCCTTCTGGCGGAAGGCGGTATCGAAGCTGCCGGCGGGGATGTCGTGATCCAGTACCACCAGGGTACGGGGACGCAGCGCCTGGGCTACACCGGACTGTCCCAACCGGGGCATGGAGTGTGCCAGATCGTCGTTGAGCAGGCACAGCTCCGGTACAATACGGATGGACTGCCCAGTATCCCAGCCCAGGACTTTTTCAACTGTTGTCAAGGAAATCATCCTTTCCAATTTACTACGGGAAAAATGGGCGGTGCGGCGGGCAGGCCGCCGCACCGTCTGGACAGAAGAAAGCGCTTTTAGTCCTTATTGGCCTTGGCAGGAATACAGGTGCGGCCCACACCGAACCAGATATCCAGCGTCTCGGCGCTGGGTGCGGGGGTAATCAGGCTGACCACCACCATGGCGATGCAGGCCAGCACCAGGGAGGGGATCAGGGGCAGCACGTTGAAAGCCAGGGCGGGGAATGCAGTGGACAGCAGGTAATAGCCGATGCCCACGATCATGGAGGTGATGCAGCCGTACACGTTGGCTCGCTTCCACCACACACCGAACAGGAGGGGCATGAAGAAGGCACAGGCGCCGCCGGCGATGGCGAAGTTGTTGATCACGCCGATGAGGGCAGGGGGCTTGATGGCCAGGCCCACGGTGAGGGCGGTGACGATCACCACGGCTACGGTATTGACTTTCTTGAGCTGGGCATCGGACGCCTTGCCCTTCATGATCAGGTCGTCATAAATGTCCATGACTACACAAGAGTTGACATTGAGCAACTGGAAGGCCACTGTGGACTGAATAGCGGCCGCCACACCAGAGGCTACGATGCCGGCAAACACCGGGGGCAGTACCACCAGCGACAGGGTGGGAATAATCGTATCAGATACCACATCGGGGAAGACGGTCTTACCCACGGTGCCCAGGGTGGGCATTACGATGCTCCACAGCCCCACGAAGGCCAGCGTAATTGCAGTAGAACTGTGCAGGGATTTGCTGGTACCGATCTTGACGGCCTGGGCCACGTTATCCTTACCAATGTTACCCGAAATGCCTACCTGGAACAGATAGCTGGCGAAGGTGGCCAGGCCAAAGGTGGAGGCGGGCTCCAAAATCTCAGGGTTGGAGAGGGACAGATTCTGAAAAGCGTTAGTGACGGTGCCGAACTCGCCCCGGACATACATGACCACACCCACGGCCAGGGCGATGGTGGTAACTGTCATGATAAAGCCCTGGAAAATGGATACGGCCGCGGTGCCCTTGCTGCCGCCAAAGATGGTGTAGGCCAGCATAACCACGCCGAACACTACCAGACCCCAGATATAGGGCAGACCGGTCATGGTCTCCATCAGACGGGCGCCAGAGGTCATCTGTTGATAGAGGAACAGGCCAGTGAATACAACGATGGCCAAGGGGGTGTACCAGGCAATAAACTTGTTGTCACCATAGCGGTGGCGCAGCACAGCACCCAGAGAGACGGCGTTGATGCGGTTGCAAATGATCTTCAGCTTCTTATTGACCAAGCTGGCGGCGATCAGTCCGCTGAAGGAAAATGTAGCAATGGCTACCGGCCACATCAGGCCCCAGGAATGTGCCAGTCCAGGGTTGGAGAGGAAGGTGCCACCGCTGGCGAAACTGGCGGCGATCATGAATCCGGCTGCCAGGAAGTTCATGTTGCCGCCGCCGGCAAAGTAGTTCTTGCCGAAACCGGCAGCCTTTTTAGCAGCCTGTCGATTAGCCAGGTTGCCGATCACCACACAGAGCACGGAGTAGATGACGAAGGTGATAATGGCAAACATACGGGTAGAGGCAGGTACAGTCATTACTTCTTCGCTCCCTTCTCATAGTCAAACTTCGGATCGGCGGCATCCAAGGATATGTCCTTGAAGACCTTCAGGCACATGAAGATGCCCACAAGAATGCCGACGATCATGATGCCAATGCACACGGCAAACCACAGGGGGAAGCCGCAGAAATAAGCGTACTGTGTGGGATCACCTGCGCCCAGTATGGCGGCGGAGAGCATAATACCCACAAACATAACGATCCAGTAGATGGCGACCATGACTGCCTCTTTACCAATGGACTGGAATCGGCTGTCAGGGATCAGCTCGGTCTTTTTCTTGTCCTCCATGATTTCATATACCTCCCAGTTCTAAATTTGCAGTTCAGCAGGGGACTGGCCACACACAGACCTACAGCCAACTGACCGCCCTGCGGAGTGCCTCGTCCATCGTGTCCCAACCCCAGGAGTTGGATAACTCCTCACCGGTGTATCCGGGATAGGAGCCGGCCAGCTTTCCGCTCAGACTGCGGTTCATCTCACCGCGAACCCCTTCTGGAGACCAGAGCTGGAGCAGGCGGGGAGCATTGGACTGGTCGGCCATCGCGGTGCATCGGGCAGGCAGATTGTTCTCTCCCTCCGCCGTACAACCGCCAAAGATGGCATCAAACTGCTCCTTCCGGCCGGGCTCCCTGTCCATGCGCAGCTGGAGATCCACGTCCCCCTCCAAAGTGAAGGCGGCGGAGAATACATTGGGGTATTTCATAGCCAGCTTGAGAGCACCGAAACCACCCATACCAACGCCGCCGACGTAGGTTTTATCCCGGGCGCCCAGCGCAGGGAAGGTACAGTGAAGATACCGCAAAGCCTCCATGACATACTGCTCGTAGCACATCTCGGTGAAATTGTTTTCTATGTGGCCAGCCTGGGCGCTATTTGCTGAGTTGGAGCCGCTGTCCCGGTCAGCATAGTCGGTGTACCAGCTCAGAAGGCCCTGTGGCAGGGCCACCATCACGCCGTATTCCTCGGCAAACCGTTCCAGCCGGGTCATGCTCAGCAGCTCCAGGGGAGATGAGGCTTCGTCGTGAAGGAGCAGAAGAAGAGGGTACTCTGCACGGAAGGAACCCAGCTCCAGCTTCGAGGACTCAGCACTGCGCACATGCTTGCGTTGAGGGATGATCACATAAAGATCCATAGCATCCTTCACACAGTCGGCCACGTAGTTGATATGGAACCGTGCCATTACACTTCACCTCGCTTCTTACCGCCGGAGAGGAACCACTCAAAGAACCAATTCACGCCTTCGTTGTGGGGCCCCCAGCTATGGGGCCAATTCCCCAGGCGGCAGGTGTAATCCAGATGCTTCAGCCCCTGCATGTGCTCGTGCATGTGGACATTGGGGGTGTTGAGATAATCAGCCTCACCGCCCCAGCTCTGGTAGAGTTTGGGCAGCTCTGTGGCTCCGGAGGCGGCCAGGGTATCCATCTGGGTGGTGATGGCATACAGGTCATAGGGCGTATCCTTAATCTGCAGGCTGTCCCCAAACTGCCTCTTATGTTTGATAGTCATGAAGGGGCGGTTGTCCACCGCCCACTGCATGTCCAGCATACCGCTCTGGGCGGCTACGTAGCCGTAGGTCTGCGGATTGTTCAGTCCGCAGAAATAGGCACCCCAGCCTCCCATGGAGAATCCGTAGATAGCAGTATCCTCCCGCCGATGGGACAGGGGGAAGAGGGTGCGGGTAATGTCCACCAGCTCCTTGGTTACATAGGTGTAATACTGATGGGCAAAGCGGTAGTCATGCTTGTAGTCAGTGTAAAAACTAAATGTCGGTGTGACAGAAAAAATGGCCACATCAGCCGGGGTAATACCGGAGTAGGCTGAGGCAAGATCCGTTTCTGTAAAAAGGGCTTCGCTGCTGCTCAAGGCCCCAGGAAGCAGATAGACCGTCTTGAACTGCGTTCCTGGCTGGTAGCTTCCATCTGATAGAGATGGGGGGAGAAGAGCGCTGACCTGTGTTGGTCTTCCAAGGGCCTCAGAATACCATTCGGCTGTCATCAATGAGCCTGGCATATGGTTCTTCCTTTCTGTGCGAAGAATCGCGAAAAAGCGAGGCGCGCGCCGCCTTTTTTCATTAAACCTGATCTGCAAAAGGAGTGCCAACTTTTTGAACGGGGTGATAAATGCCTGCGGTACTAAGGAAAATTAATGGTTTTCTCTTTTGGGGGGTCGATATACATAAAAAGGTCTTGCCTATTTTGTAAATTTAGATTAACATTAGTTTACGGATTTTTGCAACATATTATCTAAGCATCACAGAGGAGGCGGGAAGGATGGCGCACACGGTTGGATTTATCCTATCTGTCCAGGAAGAGGCAGACCACGTCAGCAAGCTGCTGTTCCCAGGGGAGGTAGCCCACAGGGAGATTCTGGTTCGCACTGTACTCCCCAATGAGATTTCCGGGGTGGCAGAGGAATTGATCCAATCCGGTGCTCAAGCGCTCATTGCCCGGGGCGGCAATTTCAACGATCTGCAGCGCTGCGGCTTGCCAGTCCCGTTGGTAGAGCTGACCATCAGCACCCAGGATGTACTGATGGAGCTGAGTCGTGTGATTGACCGGTATGACTCCATTTGGCTGGTGCTGTCGGAGTGGGTGAACTTCGACTATGACCGCTGCCGAGCCCTGCTGCCGGAGAAGGTTCACTGCTTCCGCTATTCTCCGGTGGAGGAGATGCTGGAGTTTATGAAAAAACTGGAGGCCCCGGAGCGCACTCTGATCATCGGCGGCGGCTTTACCCTGGCGCCGGCGGCGGCGCAGGGCTTTGACGCCATCCAGCTGCGCAGCAGCCCGGACAGCCTGCGGGAGTCCTACGAAAACGCCCTGCACATCCTCCGAGAGCGGGACAAGGAGGCCGCCAAGGCCCAGCAGTTTGCCACCATCCTGGCCAATGTGGAGGACGGGGTGGTGGTGCTGGACACCAAGAGCCGGGTCACCCTGTGCAACCGCAAGGCGGAGGAGTTGCTGGAGCAGCCCTACCATGCCCTGGCTGGCCGGGAGCTGTGTCAAAGCCTGCCCCAGTTCGCCGCGGTGCAGAAGGCATACAGCCAGGGCAAACGCTCCGAGCAGCTGGTGCAGGCCGGCAGCCATACCCTGTCTGTCAAGGCCACTCCGGTGACCGACCTGGCCGGGGACGTGCCGGTGGGCGGCACGCTACTCACCCTGCGGGACGTGACCAAGATCCAGGAGCTGGAGAAAAACCTCCGGTTCCAGCTGAGCAAGCGGGGCTTGACCGCCAAATACCACTTTGATGACATCCTCACCCGGGAGGACTCCATGCGCCGCCTGATCCAGTGGGCGCAGGACTGTGCCAAAAGCGACAACACGGTGATGATCTACGGGGAGAGCGGCACCGGAAAGGAGCTCTTTGCCCAGTCCATTCACAATGCCAGCGCCCGGCGGGACTGCCCCTTTGTGGCAGTGAACTGCGCCGCTCTCACCGAGAGCCTGCTGGAGAGCGAGCTCTTCGGCTATGAGGCCGGGGCCTTCACCGGCGCCCGAAAGGAGGGCAGGGCCGGCCTGTTCGAGCTGGCCCACCGGGGCACACTGTTTCTGGACGAGGTGAACAGCATGTCTCTGAGCACCCAAGCCAAGATCCTCCGGGTCATTGAGCAGAAGGAGGTCATGCGCCTGGGCTCGGACTACATCATCCCTCTGGACGTGCGTATCATCACCGCCGCCAACGAGAACCTGGTACAGATGGTGCGGCGGGATGCCTTCCGCCGGGATCTGTTCTTCCGGCTCAACGTGCTGGAGGTGCGCATACCGTCCCTGAACCAGAGACCGAAGGATATTCTCTACCTGTTCCGCAGCTTTATCTCTGAGCTGCAGGGCCGTCCCATGCGGGAGGTTCGGCTGTCACAAGAGCTAGAGAAGGCCTTGATAACCCACAACTGGTGGGGCAATGTACGGGAGCTGCGCAATGTGGCCCAGCGCTATGCAGTGCGGGGAGATGCCCCGGACACACTGGAAGTTCTTTTCCCAGAGAACGCCGAGGCGACAGAATCTCTTATGGTGGGGGATGATCTGCGGATAGATCTGAAGGAACTGAGCCGGACAGTAGAGAACTTGGTAATCCAGTCCCTGCTCAACCGGGGCTTGACCAAGACACAGACTGCCAAGACCCTGGGCATCAGCCGTACTGCGCTGTTCAAGAAAATGGAGAGTCAGAAGGATGGGGAATGAAGATAATTGACAGGTGTAGCCCTATATGCTACTATACTACTATAAACTTGCAGTGATAGTTTATTGCTGGATATGTAGGACAAAAAAGCGGCAACGCCGCTTTTTTGTTTCCCATAAACTATCAATGATAGTATATTATAAGGAGGTATCGTGATGGGGCGAAAGGGTCTGGAGGAGGCGGCCATCCTGCGGGAGGCCGTGCTGCTCATTGCGGAGGAAGGGTTGGAGGGCTTCTCCCTGCGGGGGCTGGCCCGCAGGCTGCATGTCCAGTCCGCCTCTCTGTATAACCACGTGTCCTCTCTGGAGAAGCTGCTGATCCGGGTGGCCCGCCGCGTGATGGACGAGATGAACAGGGCCCTCTACCGGGCTCTGGAGGGCAGGGCGGGAGACGAGGCGGTGACCGCCCTGTTCCACGCCTACCGGGACTACGTCCACGCCAACCCGGAGGTGTACCGGGTGGTGCTGGCCCTCCCCAGGATGGAGGGGGAGGCGGTGGCGGCGGCTGCCGCCCAGATCACCGGCCCGGTGCAGCAGGTCCTGGAGGACTACGGGCTGACACCGGAGGCGCAGGTTCACTGCCAGCGGTATCTGCGCAGCCTGATGCACGGCTTCGCCACCCTGGAGAACCGGGGCTATCTAAGCCACATGGAGCCACCCGCCGGGGAGAGCTATGAGTTTCTCATTACCTGCGTGCTGGAGCAGCTCCACCGCATGGAGGGGGGCGGGCTCCATGGGTGAGCGCAGAGACCGGCGGATGATCCCGGTGCTCATGGTGGGGGCCTTCCTGGGCTCTCTGAGTCAGAACATGCTCACCTCCGCCCTGCCCGCCACCCTGGCGGAGTTCCAGATCAGCGCCCTGGTGGGCCAGTGGCTCACCACCATCTACCTGCTGATCCTGGGGGTGATCACCGCCCTGACCGCCTACCTGTTCCAGCGGGTGCGCACCCGTGTGCTGCTGGAGGTGTCCCTTCTGCTCTTTGCGGGCGGGTGCCTGCTGGCCCTGTTCGCCCCGGCGTTCTGGGTGCTGCTCCTGGCCCGGGCCGTCCAGGCCTGCGGCTCCGGCGTGCTGATCCCCGTTTTGCAGATGATCCTGCTCCACCTCTATCCGGCGGAGCAGCAGGGGCGGGCCCTGGGCCTCTCCGGCATCGTGATCGGCTTCGCCCCGGCGGTGGGGCCCTCCGTGGCCGGCGTGCTGGTGGACGCCTTCGGCTGGCGCAGCCTGTTCTGGCTGCTCCTCCTGGCCGCCCTGGCGGTGGCCGCGGCGGGGATCTTCACGTTCCGGCAGGTGGGCGTGCCCCGGCGGCCGCCCCTCCGGCTGGGCTCCGCCCTGCTGTACGGCGCCGGCTTCTCCGCCTTCATGCTGGCGGTGACCCGGCTGGGGGAGGCAGGCACGTCTGCTGCCCTCACCCTGATTCTTCTGCTGGTCGGAACGGGACTGCTGGCCTGGTTTATCCGGGTGCAGCTGCGGGAGCCTGCGCCCCTGCTCCACCTGATCCTGTTCCGCCACCGATCCATGGTGGTGGGCACGGCACTGATGGTTCTGGCCTATACCACCATGACCTCGGGCACCATCCTGGTTCCCCTCTATGTGCAGGCCATCTGCGGCCGCTCCGCCACCGTTTCCGGCCTGGTGCTTCTCCCCGGCTCCCTGCTGCTGGCCGCCCTCAGCCCGGTGACCGGCCGGCTCACCGACCGCTTCGGCATCCAGAGGGTGGCGGCGGTGGGACTGGCGCTCCTGCTGGCCGGCACCGGGGGCTTCGCCGCCGTGTCCGCCGATACCGCCCCGGCCCTGGCTGCCCTGATATACGCCGCCCGCTCCGCCGGGCTGGCTTTTCTGCTCATGCCCCTCACCGCCTATGCCGTCAGCGGCCTGCCCCTGGATGAGGCCTCCCACGGCATGGCCATCCTGAACTCCCTGCGGCAGATCGTCGGCTCCCTGTGCTCCACGCTGCTGGTGCTGGCGGCCACGGCAGTATCGACGGGCGGGATCCTGGATCTCACCGGCTTCCGGGCGGCCGCCCTCCTGACCGCTGTACCCGTGGTGTTGTCTCTGCTTCTCTGGCTTCTGCAGATGAAACGTTTTTGACACCGGAAGAGGGGACACCCTCCTGGATGGAGGGAGTCCCCTCTTTTCAACCGATAGTTAGCGTAAACTAATGAAAACAAAAGAAAACGCTGCCGCACTATGTTTTATCTGACATATCGCGGGAACCCTTTGGTTGTAATAGTTTGGAGAGTTGGCATGTTGCTTGCTATCTATTAAGAGCGAAAACAACCTTAAAGCAAAAGGAAGGATGATAGCATGAGCGAGCAATTGCTGAAGGGTGTCCGTGTCCTGGACTTTACTGATTTCCTGGCTGGACCATACCTCGGTATGTACCTTGCTGACATGGGAGCAGATGTGATTAAGGTGGAAAATCTCCGTAGCGGTGGTAATTTTGTCCGCAACGCCCGTCCAAAGGAGAAGAATTCCGGTCTAAGCATGTACTTCCAGAACCTGAACCGCAACAAGCGGGGCGTGGCCTTGGATCTGAAGGACGAGGGCGGTAAAGCGCTCTTTGCCAAGCTGGTGGAGTCCGCTGATGTGCTGATTGAGAATAACCGGCCTGGCGTTATGAAGCGGCTGGGCTTCGGCTGGGAGGAGTGCAGGGCCATCAACCCCCAGCTGGTCTACGCCTCCATCTCCGGCTTCGGCCAGTATGGCCCCAACTCCTACAAGCCGGGCTATGACCTGATCGCCCAGGCCATGGGTGGCTCCATGAGCATCACAGGCTGGCCCGGCGAGGAACCAACCCGCGCCGGAATGGCTATCGGAGATATGTTCGCCGGCCTGAATGCAGGCATTGCTATATGCGCTTCCCTGTACAAACGAAAAGAGACTGGAAAAGGCAATCACATTGACGTAGCCCTGGTGGATTCTATTATCTCCGGCATGGAGGCCAAGATGATGCAGTACCTCTATGAGGGTACTTCCCCCGGACGTACGGGCAACAAGTACATCTCCAGCGCCCCCTACGACTCGTTCAAGGCCAAGGACGACTACTTCGTCATCGCCTCCGGCACGGACAAACACTTCCAGAACCTGTCCGCCGCCATGGGCATGCCGGAGCTGGCCCAGGATCCCAAGTACATCGACACCGAGAGCCGCAAGAAGAACGCCGACGAGCTGAAGGGCATCATCAACCAGTGGGCCTCCGACAAGACGGTGGATGAGGTGGTGGCCATCATCGACAAGGCCGGCATCCCTGTGGGTCCCATCTACAACTGTGAGCGGGTGTGTAAAGACAAGAACATCGTAGAGGTACGGGAGATGTTGGTAAAGGTTCCTGCACCTAAAAATCATCCCGAAGCCCCCGCCGAACTTACGGTTCTGGGCAACCCCATTAAGATGGAGGAAACCCCCTGCCAGTATTACAAGGCCGCCCCGGATCTGGGTGAGGATAATGAGGAAATCTTCAAGGAACTGGGCTTTACGGAGGAGCAGCTGGCCCAGTATCGAGCCGCCGGTGTGATCAACTAAACGAGCAACAGGAGGTTATCATATGAGTTTGCCCAAGAAGGTACTAATCTCAGAGGTGTGTCCCCGGGATGGCTGGCAGAACCACCCCGTGCATATCCCGGCAGAGACAAAAATCAAGTATATCAAGAAGATGGTGGACTATGGTGCCCGCAAGCTGGAGGTAACATCTTTCGTCAGCCCCAAGTATGTGCCTCAGATGGGGGATGCCAAAGAGGTGTTTCAGGGGGTGAAGCCCTACCTGGATGAAAAAGGAGTTACTGCTTTCGTCCTAACGCTGAACAAGAGGGGCGTTGTGGATGCCAGGGCTGCCGGGGTTCACAACGTGAACTTTGTCCTCTCTGCCAGCGAGGAGCACAACCTGCGCAACTCCCGCCGCACTATCCAGGAGTCCCTGGACGCTTTCAAAGAGTTGGCGGAGGAGGCCAAAGATCTCCATATGACCCTCTCTCTTCCTTGCGCCTTTGGATCCCCTTTTGGGGACGAGGTGCCGGTGGATCGGCTCAAGTGGCTTATTGAGGAGGCTGAAAAGGTAGGCGTGGAGGAGATCGGTGTTGCTGATACCGCCGGCATCAGCAATCCAGCCAACACCCGACGGGTACTGGAAGCCATCAAGAACTATACCGACATCAGCAAGGTGACCCTCCATATGCACGACACCTACGGCATGGGTATCGCCAACGCCTATGTTGGACTGGAGGAGGGAGTGACCATGCTTGAGTCCTCCCTGGCGGGCATGGGTGGATGTCCCTTTGTCCCTGGCGCCAAGGGCAACATCGCCACGGAGGATCTGCTGTATATGCTGCACGACATGGGCATTGACACTGGTTATGATCTTACCCAGGTTAACCAAGTGGCTGTAGAGATGGCTGAGGAGATTCAGGCCGACGTGGTCAGTTGCCAGGGAGCCGTATGCAAGCACAGATGAACTGTGCTCGACCAGGCAGATGGCTCCAGCGTCTGTTCCTCTATCTGGTCGGCATGCTGTTGGTAGCGGTAGGGGTTGCTTGGTCCATCCGTTCGGGACTGGGCATTTCGCCGGTGACATCACTGCCTTATGTGTTAAGTCTAGTATCCGGCCTGGATCTGGCTGTGGCTGTAGTACTGGTGTACCTGGTGTTTGTGGGCATACAGTTCCTGCTGGAGCCCAAAGCTTTCCGAGTTTATCATCTGCTGGAAGTGGTGGTTGCGGTTTTGTTCGGTGCATTCACAGATATTAGTAAATGGATGATAAACCAGATCCCGCTGCCGGAACTGAACTATACGGGACGGTTACTGTTGTTGGCGGTTTCTATGGTTCTAATCGCCATTGGCGTAGTGCTGTATGTGAACACCCATCTGATCCCCATGGCTATGGAGGGGATGCAAAAGGCTTTCGCCCACCGACTCCACAAGGAGTTCGGGCAAATAAAGATTCTGGTGGATACAGGAGTGGTTCTGCTGGCGGCAGCCCTCTCTTTGGTATGTACCCACACCCTGGTGGGTATCCGGGAAGGCACGGTGCTCTCTGCGATTGTCATCGGGAAAATCGTCCACCTGATTCAGCCCCGCATCCAGCCGACGATTCGCCGTTTCTGCTCCATCCCCTCACGGACTCCGGCAGCCCGTGAGGAGGAAGTTGGCTGAACCAAGGAGAGGGAGGGACTCTTATGAAGAAACAATGGCACACGATGTTCCCCGGTGTCAACAACTTTGTATTTCTGGGGGGCGCGGGGAGCGGCAAAAGCGAGCTGTCCATCAACTTCGCCCTCCGCCTGGCCGCGGAGCAAGAGAAGCCCGTCCACTTCTTTGATCTGGACATGACCAAGCCCCTCTTCCGCTCCCGGGATCAAGCCCGGGTGTTTGAAAAGAGCGGTGTCGTCTGCCACTTTGAGGAGCAATTCATGGACGCCCCCACCCAGGCAGGCGGCGTGTCCCCTCTGCTGCGGGATCCAAACGCCTGCACGGTGCTGGACGTGGGCGGGGACTACATCGGCGCCCGGGCCGTGGGCTGGTACGCACCCCTGCTCAACCGGCCGGACACGGCGGTGCTCTATGTGCTCAACGCCTACCGCCCCTGGATGGAGACCATCGAGCAGATCGACGAGACCCTGGGGAAGATCCTGGGGGTATCCCACGTCCGCCTGGACCAGCTCCACCTGGTCAGCAACCCCAACACCGGCCCGGGCACAACGGCCCAGGAGTTCCTGGAGGGCCACCGGAGGGTGAAGGAGCTGGTGGAGCCCTACCGGCCCATCCGCTTCGCCTGCGCGGCGGAGGAGCTGTGTCCCAGCCTGGCCGGGCGGGTGGATCTCCCGCTGTTCCCCCTGCGCTTGTATTTTTCCGAGCCCTGGCTCAACGCCGGCGGCCCGCTTGAGGAAGGAGCCTGACGATATGGCAAAAGTGGAAATTGTGGCCGAGCGGTGCAAAAGCTGCGGCTACTGCGTGAAATTCTGCCCCAAGCACGTGCTGGAGATCGGCACCAAGGTCAACTCCAAGGGGTACGAGTATGTGACCCCGGCCCGCCCGGAGGACTGCATCGGCTGCGCCATCTGCGGCCGCATGTGCCCGGACGGCGCGATCAACGTGTACAAATAAGGGGGTAAGACAACATGGCAAGAGTATTCATGAAGGGCTGCGAGGCCATTGCCGAGGCGGCCGTGCGGGCGGGCTGCCGGTTCTTCGCCGGCTATCCCATCACCCCGCAGAACGAAATTCCCGAGTATTTCTCCCGCCGCATGCCCGAGGTGGGCGGCGTCTTTGTCCAGGGCGAGTCGGAGGTGGCCTCCGTCAATATGGTGTACGGCGCGGCCTCCATGGGCACCCGCTCCATGACCTCCTCCTCCAGCCCCGGCATCGCCCTGAAGAGCGAGGGCATCTCCTACTGCGCCTCCGCCCGCATCCCCATGGTATACGCCAACATCTCCCGTGGCGGCCCCGGCGTGGGCTCCATCCAGCCCGCCCAGATGGACTACTTCCAGGCCACCAAGGCCAGCGGCAACGGCGGCTTCCAGATGATGGTCTTCGCCCCCTCCACCGTCCAGGAGGCGGTGGACATGACCTACGCCGCCTTTGACTACGCCGACCGGGACCGCAACCCGGTGCTCATCCTGGCCGACGGCGTCATCGGCACCATGATGGAGCCGGTGGTGCTGCCCGAGATGAAGAGCGACGAGGAGGTGGCCGCCATCAAGGCCTCCAAGCAGAGCTGGGCCTGCGTGGGCCACAAGCTGGACTACGCCCACCGCTCCTGGATCGAGCCCGGCCACTGGCGCACCGAGGACATGCAGAAGGCCAACGAGGACGCCGCCGAGCTCTACCGTTCCTGGCAGAAGGATGTGCAGGTGGAGGAGTACCGGCTGGAGGATGCCGAAGTGGTGCTCACCGGCTACGGCATCTCCGCCCGCATCTGCAAATCCGTAGTGGACATCCTCCGGGCCCAGGGCATCAAGGCCGGCCTGATCCGCCCTATCACCGTCAACCCCTTCCCCTACGCCGCCTACGACCACATCGACTACGGCCGGGTGAAGGCCGTGCTGGACGTGGAGATGTCCATCCCCGCCCAGTTCGTCAAGGACGTGATGGTGGGCGTGAAGGACCGCTGCCCCATTGAGACCTGCCTGTGCTCCGGCGGCAACATCATGAGCCGCGAGAAGGTGCTGGCCGCGGCCAAGAAAATCGTGGAGGGGAAGTAAGATGGAACGGATTTATACGAGAACCAAGACCATCCAGGAGGACAAGGTCTCCGGCTTCTGCCCCGGCTGCATGCACTCCACGGTGATCAAGCTCATCGGCGAGGTGCTGGAGGAGATGAACGTGGTGGAGAAGGCCGCCTGCGTGCTGGGCATCGGCTGCTGCGGCCTGCACATGGACTACATCGCCTACGACAACACCACTGCCCCCCACGGCCGGGCCACTGCCGTGGCCACCGGCATGAAGCGGGCCAACCCGGACACCCTGGTGTACACCTACCAGGGGGACGGCGATCTGGCCTCCATCGGCCTGGCGGAGACCATGTCCGCTGCCAACCGGGGGGAGAACATCACGGTGATCTTCGTCAACAACGGCATCTACGGCATGACCGGCGGCCAGATGGCCCCCACCACCCTGGTGGGCATGAAGGCCTCCACCGCCCCCAAGGGCCGGGATCCCAAGGAGCACGGCTACCCCATGCACATGTGCGAGATCCTCGACCAGCTCACCGCGCCGGCCTATCTGGCCCGCACCAGCTGCAACACCCCGGCCAACGTGAACAAGACCAAGCAGGCCATCCGCAAGGCCTTCCAGAACCAGCTGGACGGCAAGGGCTTCTCCATGGTGGAGATCGTCACCAGCTGCCCCACCAACTGGGGCCTGGACCCCCTCAAGTCCCTGGAGTTCATCGAGGAAAAGATGCTGCCCGAGTTCCCGCTGGGCGTCATCCGCGACCGGTAAAGGAGGAGAGCACATGGAAACCAATCTCTGCGTGGCCGGCTTCGGCGGCCAGGGCGTTATGACCCTGGGCAAGTTCCTGGCGGACGCCACCTGCAATTCCACCGACAAGAATGTCACCTTCTTCCCCTCCTACGGCGCGGAGCAGCGGGGCGGCACCGCCAACTGCTATGTGGTCATCTCCGACGAGCCCATCGGCGCCCCTCTGGGGGACGTGATGGACGATCTCATCGTCATGAACGGCCCCTCCCTGGCCAAGTTCATCGGCAAGCTGAAGAGCGGCGGCACCCTGTTTATCAACAGCTCCATCGTCTCCGACGACATCGGCCGGGACGACGTGAAGCTAGTGAAGGCCCCCGTCACCGAGCTGGCCCTGGAGCTGGGCAATGCCAAGGTTCTCAATGTGATCATGCTGGGGGTCTACGTGGGCTATACCGAGGTCATCGACCCCGACATCGTCTGGCAGACCATCGAGCACAAGCTCTCCTCCAAGCCCAAACTCCTGCCCCTCAACAAGCAGGCCTTTGAGAAGGGCCTGGAGATCGGAAGAGGGCAGAGATAAACCTGAACCTAAACCGCTTCGGCGCCATTGACGGTATATTTTCACTAAGGTGACATCACCTTTAGGTTCCGTTACCTTCATGGTGTGCGGGTTCGACTCCCGCCGCCCGCACCATCGGAGTATCCTCCGGGATACTCCGATTTTTTTATTTCTAAAATTATTCTAAAAAAGTTGTACAGAAACATGCAGCTTTTTGCCTGTTTCCCCCTATATTATGAAAAATAATTTTCTTGTACTTTTAAGGGGGAATAACTGTTGTACTATAAGCGATATTTCGGCACAATACAAAAGAGTGCAGGACTACCAAGCTGGGTCAAATGGACGCACCATTCAGAGGGCAAAACTCACTGTGAGGAATGCTTGAGGCTGGATGACTGTTGGTTTCAGAAGGAAAAAGCTCCGCTTTGTCCGCACCATCCATACTGTCACTGCACATTAGACCCGATTCCTTATACCATTGTTGTCAGCAACGCTGCAGCACATAGCGCATACAGCAAATTTGACCCATATTTGTTTAATACCAGAGGTGAACATCCACACGGGAAAGATAAACTGTTTCATGAATGGGGCTATACAGTTGTGGATGCATTTTGGCTGCAAAAAAAAATAGAACGACAGGCAAGGGAAAAGTATGTATCTGGAAATTATGAATTGGGAAGGTTAAATTTCGCAGGTCAAAGAATAAGTATCAGAATTGAAATCCCGAGAAGAAATGGCGATGGAACAGTATCGTTTATATCAGGTTGGATGGTTGAGCCTACCGGCGAGATACGACTGACAACACCGTACGGAGGTGAATAAAATGCAGATGATGGATTGTGTTGAAGTGATTGTGGAAAAAGAAAGCTATGCCCGGGAAGGCGTACACAAAGGAATGCAGGGTTGGATCTGTTATGAACAAGAAGTAGACGGTTATTGGCTGGTCAATTTCCCGCAATACGGTGAGAAAAACGATATTGCAGAGATCGACATCAAGGAAGAGGACCTTAAATATCTTCCTAATGGCATGAATGTTAAACGGAATGAGCAAATCAAGGCGCAGTTTGATGCATTAGAAAAAGGGAAAAAGGCGGAGGATATTTCCGATTATATGATTTGATTGGATAAAACTCCTTGCTTCCCGTTTACAAACCATTGATATTACTGTATTTTCCACAGATCCTTTCATGACACTCAGACCACGTCGGAGCAAACGTCAAATCGTTTGCTCCGACTTTTTTAAAAAGTCAGAGCGCATTTATTTTGCTGCTCCTCCTTCCCAAATCACAACCGCTGCGCTGGGTTGTGATTTGGGATCGCCGCTCTGCGGCGTTTTTCGATTTTGCAGAAATATCGGTTTTAACCGTTATTTGCATAAAAATAACCACACCTTTCGGTGTGGTTATTTTTATGCATACCGTGAGGACTTCACATACCCGGCGGAAGTGAATTCCGCCTGCGCCAAGGTTTTTGAATGCCCCCACCCAATTCGAACAGTTTACATGAGACTGGCGGATAGGGGGGTATAGCTGAAAGCCTTATCATGACAGGACTTTCAGCTATTTCTGTATTCACTTCGGAGATGAGGCATGAAAGTGCAAACGAGCTGAAATCGAAATACAAAATGGAAGATTTTTGGAATCTGCCCCCTGTGTCATAACCACATTAGATTAATATTGAGTTGCATAAAATAGGAATACTTGATATAATTACAGCAATACTCTGGGAGAAAAATGTGTAAAGGGTGGCTGTTATGACAGGAAAGCAGTGGTTTGCGCGACAGAAAAAAGAACAGATTGCGCAGCTAACATGTCAACTGGACGCACTGCTTCCTAGTATCTTGCGGCGCCATGCCTTCAGCAAAGACAATCCAGATGACTTCAAATCTCAGCAATTATCCCTCCACGCAAAAATCGGAGGGAAGCACACGACGTATCTTAATGTTACAGATGACGTGATAAGCTCACCTGAGGAATTTGCCGCCCGTTGGTTCCAGGGGCTTATAAACCACATAAAGACCGTCGATGCGGGAAAAGAGGCATCCAGGGCGGCGTATAAGTTTCAGCATCAACTGACAAGTGATCCGGAACTCTTAGAATATGTGACTCTTTTTTTAAAGCGCACATATTGGCGCAACTGCGATGCCTTGGCAAAAAAACGCCCTAAAAAGGAAGAAGCAGCACTTTGGATTGGGCAAACAAATGCAAGCTACGGACTTCTCATCACCCCTCGTTTTAAAAATGGAGAATGGGAAAACGATGTCAGTGAAATTCGACATTTTAAACCAAACTACTGGACCATCGGACATGTCCTGGAGACAGGACTTGTCGTTCCCCATTCACCGCAAAGAATAGAGTTTTTTACGATAGAACAATACCTGGTATTTTTTCAAAATATTATGGTTCGACAAACGAGATCACCCTATGAAATGGAGATTGCCAAAAAGTATTGCGAGTTGGTGTTAAGCAGCAAGCAGCCATACGAAATTCCGCTCTTGATCCCAGAATTGCGATATGGCGGTCTTCAGACACAGCACAGGTATCGGTTGGATTTCACGATTATTAATCCCTATACATTGCAGAAACAGGGATTTGAATTTTCTCCCTGGTCAACACATGGGTACTTATCCAGGACAAAGGAAAAAAATCAAAAAGAAATCAATTTAGAGGCCAGAGCCAATTTTGAAAAAGAGATGCAGAAGCACAAAGAATATTACCGAAAGTTTAATATTTTTACTTTAATATATACAGACTCAGACCTGCAAAATCTCGATCAAATATTTAAAGAAATGCAACAGTATTTAAAGCCTGAGCACGAAAACAGACAGATACTTGAAGCGACACTTGAGGAATTCAAACGGTTTTCTTTATAGAATCAACCTTAATCCCAAGCCCTTATCAAAATGCATTTTTTATCAACACAGGACATGTCGCCGCGGACGTCATATCGTCCGCGGCTCCTTTCCAAACCGCAACCGCTTTGCTGGGTTGCGATTTGGTTTTTGGTGCAGACCTGCAACCACTGCATCTTTTTTGTAGCCATCACCCGGCGAAGAAACCTGTTTTTGACTTCGGTCAAAGACAGGTTTCTTTCTATTTTGACTGTCATCATTGTCCATAGAGGATACGGTGTTTTCCCTGCCCGATCCAGATTGAAAAGAATTTGTAACAGCTAAAAAAGTTATTTGATTAGACCAAATAAAATTGCCCGCCGGCATCAAATCCGGAGCGGATTTTCCGGCTGCTGCGCATACTATCCTCTTTTGCCTCCGAGTTATGGCTGCCCGCACGGTGTGGTCTTAAGCGTCATCTGCCTCCAGCCGGGTTTTTCAAGTGGTCAAAATCTTACGTTGAAATTCTGTGACTTTATATGTTATATTAGCTTTGATTACTTTTACGGGCTCTCGCAAAAGAGAGGCACAGCGTGTACTGGGAGATATCATAGTGCGTGAAAATGAATATAAGGAGATCCTGTCGGCGCTCTTAGGCCTTTTGAATGAAGGGGTTCATATTGTGGCCGGGCAGGGGACCTCCATTTTTTACAATTCCGTTATGGCCAGGATGGAACAGATGGAGCCGGCAGATGTGGTCGGCCGGCGTTTTGAGGATGCGTTTTCTCACATGGATCTGGAGTCCAGTACGATTTACCGTGCGCTCCAGGCCGGGGCATCCACCGTCAATCAGCCGCAGCGGTACATCAACGCCAGCGGCAAATATATTCACACCATTAATACTACCATTCCGGTCAAAGATGCCGACGGGAAGCTACTCGCCGTGATCGAGGTAGCCAATGACGTAACTCAGCTGTCGGAGCTGTGCGACCGGCTGGCCCATCTGCAAAGTCAGGTGGGGACGCAGGAGACATCCAAAAAACAGAAGCTCAAACGCTATCACTTTTCCGATCTGATCGGGCGTGATCCCAAGTTCCAGAAGAGCATGGAGCGGGCCAAGCGGGCGGCGCAAAACGACATGCCGGTGCTGATCTACGGGGAGACGGGCACCGGAAAGGAGCTGTTCGCCCAGAGCATCCACTACGGTGGAACGCGGAGCGGGAAGCCCTTTATTGCGCAGAACTGCGCGGCCCTGCCCAGCAACCTGCTGGAGGGGCTTCTGTTCGGCACCGCCAAGGGCGGGTTCACCGGAGCGGTGGACCGGGCGGGCCTGTTTGAGCTGGCCAACCACGGTACGCTCCTGCTGGATGAGCTGAACTCCATGCCCTATGAGCTCCAGAGCAAGCTGCTCCGGGTCTTGCAGGAGTCCTACATCCGGCGGGTTGGGGGCTCAGAGGATATTCCGGTGGATGTCCGGGTAATCACTACTGTAAATGAAGACCCTGTCGACCTGATCCGCCAGGGAAAACTCCGTCAGGACCTGTACTACCGCCTCAGCGTGGTCACCCTGAATATTCCGCCCCTGCGGGAACGCAGGGGCGATATCCCCTATCTGGCCCAGGCGCTGATTGAAAAGCACCATGCGAAGATGGGAAAGCGCCTGTCGGAGCTGCCGCGGGATGTGCTGCGCCAGCTCATGGAATACGACTACCCGGGAAACGTCCGGGAATTGGAGAACATCCTGATCCAGGCCATGTTCATGATGGATGGGGACAGCGGCTTTACAACAGAGCTCCTGGACCTGCCCGCGCCCGGCAAGGCCGTGGACCGGCGTGGCACAGACTTTCAGGCGGGCGAGTCCCTGCAGGACTATATCGAGCGCATTGAGGAGGAAACGATACGCACCATGTTCGACCGCTGCCGGGGGAACGTATCCCAGTGCGCAACCTGTCTGCATATGAAGCGGCAGACCCTTCAGCACAAGCTGAAAAAATATGGAATTCTTTATTAACGGCTTCTTGGGGGGCGCAAAAAAGTGGGCATAATGCCCATTTTTTTGCGCCTTGTCAACCTGTTTTGGTGCATGTTTGCCAGAGCAGCTCACAGGCCGTTTCAGAATAAAATTTTGTGGATGTCCTCTAAACCCCGGCTAATTGTCCATATAAATGGAAAATATAAGAATTTAATTGAAATATTATACAAATCAAAGGGTGCGCCGGAAAAACTGGCACACCCTTTGCTTTTTCTATCCGCAGACAGGACACAGAACCTGAACCACACGACCTGTAACGGAAAGGATGAATGCAGCATGAAAAATGTGAAGGTAATTCTCTGGGGACTGGGCGCCATGGGCGGCGGCATCGGCAAGATGCTCTGCAAAAAGCAGGGCGTGGATATTGTGGGCGCCATCGACATCGGCGCCAAGCTGGGCAAGAGCCTGTATGACGTGGTGCCCGGCATTGAGCGCGGCGACCGCGAGGACGTGATCGTGGGCACCGCCGAGGAGGTCATCCGGCCCGGCGCCGCCGATATCGTGGTGGTGTGCACCAACTCCTTTACCCGTGATGTCTATGACAAACTGGTGTTTGTTATGGAGCGGGGCATGAACGTCATCACCTCCGCCGAGGAGATGGCTTATCCCCAGGCCCAGGAGCCTGAGCTGGCGGCCAAGCTGGACGAGATCGCCAGGAGGAACGGCGTCACCGTGCTGGGCACCGGCATCAACCCCGGCCTTATCATGGATCTGCTGGTCATCCTGTGGACCGGCGCCTGCGAGAGCGTGGATCACATCGTCTCCCGCCGGGTGAACAGCCTGTCTCCCTTCGGCCCCGCCGTCATGGAGGAGCAGGGTATCGGCCTGGAGGTGGCCGAATTTGAGAAGCGGAAGGCTGCGGGCACCATGACCGGCCACGTGGGCTTTGCCGAGTCCATCCGCATGATCACCGACGCTCTGGGCTGGAAGCTGGATAAATTCGAGCAGGACATGGAGCCCATCGTCACCGACGTGGACCGCAAGTCCCCCTATGGCTTTGCCGCCGCCGGCCATGTGGCGGGCGTTGCCATGAAGGGCTGGGGCACCGTGGACGGCCAGGTGAAGATCGAAATGGACCACCCTCAGCAGATCGAACCCGAGCAGGTGGGCATCCATACCGGCGACTATGTGGAAATTCAGGGCATTCCCCCGGTCAACATGGTCAATACTCCCGAGATCGAGGGCGGAATCGGCACCATGGCCATGATCATGAACTGCATCCCCCACGTGATCAACGCCCGGCCCGGCCTGAAAACCATGGTCGACATCCCCGTGCCCCACGCCATCATGGGCGACATGCGGGACATGATCGACGAGGACTGCAAGCTGGTGAAGTAAGGAACCGTCCAATCGACTTGAAACGGTTACGGGCCCGGAGGAGCTTTCTCCTCCGGACCCGCGGAGAAAGGAAGCTGTGAAATGGTTCAAAAAGGAACATGGGTACGGATTAAGAAGATCCTGCTTCCAGTGGGCCAGCGTGCCCCTCAGGATCCTGAGGACACCAGAAATACCCCGCTGGTGATGTGGACAAAGGGATTCCTGGCGGCCGACGCCAATCTGGGCGACGAGGTGCAGGTCACCACGGCCGCAGACCGGGTGGAGACCGGCACGCTGGTGGAGGTCGACCCCTATTACACCCACAGCTATGGCAAGTGCGTGCCCGAGCTGGTGCAGATCGACCGCAATTACAGAGCATTCCTGTATGGAGGTGATAAGTGATGGCACTGGCAAAGGATTACGCCTCCGTGATGAGCCGCAAGGGCGAAATTATGAAGAAGGCCCTGGGCATGGATTTCTCCGCCTTTGAGAGCGGCTCCATCGCCTTTGACTACGAGAAGATGATGTCCTCTACGGGGTTCTCCATGGAGGAGGTAGAACGGGTGCAGGGGCTGACCGGAGTGGGCAATACCCCGCTCTTCACGCTGCGGAACCTGACCGCCCTGGCCCGCAAGTGCGCCAAGCCCGGCTATGGCGCCACCATCTGTGTGAAGGATGAGATGACCAACCCCTCCGGCTCCTTTAAGGCCCGCCGGGCCGCCTGTGCGGTGGCCTTTGCCAAGGCTCACGGCTATAAGGGCGTCATCGCCGCGACCTCCGGCAACTACGGCGCCGCCGTGGCCTCCCAGGCCGCGATGCAGGGCCTCAAGTGCATCATCGTCCAGGAAGCCTACGACTCCCGGGAGGTGGGCCAGCCCGAGATCATTGAGAAGGCCCGGGCCTGCGAGGCCATGGGAGCCGAGGTGGTGCAGATCACCGTGGGCCCCGAGCTCTTCTATGAGTCCCTCTCCCTGCTGGAGGACACCGGCTTCTTCAATGCTTCCCTCTATTCCCCCTTCGGCATCGCCGGCATCGAAACACTGGGCCATGAGATTGCCCTTCAGTGCCGCGCCCAGTTCGGCAGGGATCCCGACATGGTTGTGTGCACCAATGCCGGCGGCGGCATGGTTACCGGCACCGCCCGGGGCCTGCGGAAGGCGGGGGCCGGCCATACGCAGATCGTGGCCGCCTCAATTGATCTGACCGGCCTGCACATGGCCTCCGACACCCAGTTCAACCGGAAGTCCTGTACCACCGGCCATACTGGCTTCGGCGTCCCGTTTGCCAACTGGCCGGATCGCTCCGACGTGCCCCGTTCTGCCGCCCGTCCCCTGCGCTACATGGATCGCTATGTCACCGTGACGCAGGGCGAAGTTATGTGCATCACCGAGCTGCTGGCAAACCTGGAGGGCCTGGAGCGCGGCCCCGCCGGAAATACCTCTCTGGCCGCGGCCTTCTGCCTGGCTCAGGAGCTGCCGGAGGATCAGATCCTGGTAGTCAGCGAGACCGAGTACACCGGCGCGGGCAAGCATGTGCAGCCCCAGCTGGACTTTGCCCGGGAGAACGGCATCGAGGTGCGCTTTGGCAAGCCCGGCGAGGAGGTGCCCGGCGTCAGCGTGATCCTGCCCGCCGATCCCTATCAGTTCCAGGTCAGGGATCTGGATCTGGACAAGATGCGCCATTCCCTCATCAAGACGGCCCTAAAGACCTATACGGCCACCCCCACCGAGGCGGACTATGAGTTTCTGGCCCAGGAGACCAACAAGAGCGTGGATTGGGTCAGGGAGCAGGTGGCCGCCATCGTGCCCACACTTTGAGAGAGGAGCGTGACATCCATGAAGCGTGCCGATGATTTTGCTGAGAGAAGAAAGCATATCGCCAATCTGACCGACCAGGAGCTGTATGACCGCTTCTGGGCGCTGACCGAGCAGGTGGTTGCCCCGCTGCTGGAGCTGGGCCGCAGGAATACCACCCCCTCGGTAGAGCGTGCCGTGCTGCTGCGGATGGGCATCTCCTCTCTGGAAACCCAGAAGATTGTGGAGGGCTGTATGGATCACAGCCTGATGAGCCACGGCGCCGGCCATGTCGTCTACAAGCTGTCCAGGGAGAAGAATCTCTCCATTCCGGAGGCCGGACACCTGCTGGCCCAGGGGAAGTACTGGGATGAAGCCGCCGCGCTGTTCAAGGAGGGGAAGTAAGTATGTCTGAGATGACCCTGAAGCCCAACGAAAAGCTGGATGTACGCAACATCCTCAAGGATCTGGACAAGTACGAGCCCAAGCGCCGGGGATGGACCTGGCGCAAGCCCGCCCCCAACCTGGAGATGGGCCCCTTTACCTACCACGATGTGTCCGAGCCGCTGAAGCAGAGCGTCGGCCTTCCCCCGGCCAAGTACTTCGGCGATATCGACCCCCAGCCGCTTCCGGTCATCACGACCGAGATTGCCTCCGGCCGCTTTGAGGACGATATCCGCCGCATGCGCATGGCCGCCTGGCACGGCGCCGACCACATCATGGTCATCCGGCATATGGGCCAGTCCCATATCGACGGCCTGATGGAGGGCACCCCCCAGGGAATCGGCGGCGTTCCCATCACCCGCAAGCAGGTCCGCGCACAGCGTAAGGCGCTGGATCTCATCGAGGAGGAGGTGGGCCGCCCCATCAACTATCACTCCTATGTCTCCGGTGTAGCTGGCCCCGATGTGGCCGTCATGTTTGCCGAGGAAGGCATCAATGGCGCCCACCAGGATCCCCAGTACAACGTCCTCTACCGCGACATCAACTGCGTGCGCTCCTTCGTGGACGCCTGCGAGTCCAAGTCCATTATGGCCTGGGCCGGGATGCTGCAGATTGATGGCGCCCACAACGCAAACGCCACCGCCCGGGAGGCGTGGAAGGTCATGCCTGAGCTGATCGTGCAGCATGCCATCAATTCCCTGTTCTCCGAGCGGGTGGGCATGAAGCCGGAGAACATCAGCCTGTCCACCGTGCCCCCCACGGCCACTCCAGCCCCCTGCGTCTATACCGACCTGCCCTACGCCGTGGCGCTGCGGGACATCTGCGGGCGCTACAAGATGCGGGCCCAGCAGAACACGAAGTACATCTGCTCCTCCACCCGCGAGGCGACAGTGACCCATGTGCTGAACATGCTCATTTCAAAGCTGACCAGCGCGGACATCCAGTCCACCATCACCCCTGACGAGGGCCGCAACGTCCCCTGGCACATCTACAATATCGAGGCCATCGACAACGCCAAGCAGACCCTCATCGGTCTGGACGGCCTGATGGAGATGGTGGAGCTCAAAAAGGATGGCCCTCTGCGCGAGATGGCCCGTGAGCTCAAGGAGCGCGCCTGCCTGTTCATGGAGGAGATCGTGGAGGTCGGCGGCTACTTCAACGCTGTTCAGGAGGGCTTCTTCGTGGACTCCGCCAAGTACCCCGAGCGCAACGGCGACGGCATCGCCCGCAAGATTGAGGGCGGCGTGGGCTACGGCTACATCTTTGAGCGGGCCGAGGACTACATGGCCCCCGTCACTGCCCACTACGGCTACAACAACGCGGAGCAGTACGGCGGCGATCCGGCCAACCCCTCCGCCCTGATTGGCGGCTGCACGTTTGAGGACCGCAGCAAGATCGTCTACATCGACGAGCTGGATGAGGAGGACAACGTAAACGTCCGTCTGGACAAGGTAAAGAAGTATCTGGACGGAGAGGCCATCAAGCCCGAGGTGGAGTGGTGCGCCGACGGCACCATCCTGTTGACCATGTGTATCCCCGCCGAGAAGCGTGTGGCCGAGGCGGCGGCGCTGGAGATCGGCAAGCGGCTGGGTCTGGATCACCCCGAGGTGATCAGCAAGGAGGTTCTTCAGGAGGCGGAGGGTACCCGCATCGAGATGAAGGGCAAGCTGACCTTCGACGTGGATCCCACCAAGCTGGAGGTCCCCCCCGAGCCCCACCATTTGAGTGACGCCGTGCTTTACAAAGAGTTCGAGGAGCACCCCATGGTGGTGGTCTGCGGCACGGTAGGCGAGGATGAGCACTCTGTGGGCCTGCGGGAGATTATCAATATCAAGCACGGCGGCATTGAAAAGTGGGGGGTCAAGGTTCACTACCTGGGCACCTCCGTCCCGGTGGAAAAGCTGGTGGACGCGGCGGTGGAGCTGAACGCCAACGCCATTCTGGCCTCCACCATCATCTCCCACGATAACGTCCACTACAAGAATATGAAGCGCATCAACGAGCTGGCGGTGGAAAAGGGCATCCGTGACCGGGTGATCATCGCCGCCGGCGGCACCCAGGTCATCCCGGATGAGGCCGTCAAGACCGGCATTGACCAGGGCTTCGGCCGGGATTCCCACGGGATCGACGTGGCCACCTTCCTGGCAGAGGAGGCCATGCGCCGGAGAGGTGAGCTGTAAGCTCAAAGCAATCCCCGAACGGCTGGATTGCTCCATATCTATCCATGCCCCGGCGAAGGCCTGAAGGGGAGCCGGGGCAGGATAGGTTTCAGGTTCGTCTAAAATGCAGTCAAATGAAATGAACGGACCCCAACCCCATTCCCCAACCTGATTTTGGATTTAGGAGGAGCCTTCATGAGTCAAGAAACGACGAACAAAGCAGGCGGCGTTTCCTTTATCGGATTGCTTGGCCTGGTCATCGGCGCAACAATCGCAAGTGCGGTATTTGCATTCCCGGGCGACTTTGCTGCGGCCGGGGCCGGTTCCGGCGCTGTTCTGGTGGGCTGGCTGATAACCGGCATCGGTATGCTGGGGCTCTGCCTGGCCTTTTATTACTTAAACAAACTGAAGCCCGAGCTGAAGGGCGGCGTTTACAGCTATGCGCGCGCCGGCTTTGGTTCTTATGTGGGATTTAACTCCGCATGGGGTTATTGGTTAAGTGAGCTGCTCTCAAACATCTCGTTTTTGACACTTCTGTTCGCCTCGGTAGGACAATTTCTGCCCCTGTTCGGCGTAGGAAACAACATCCCGTCGGTCATTGGCATGTCCGTGGTATGGTGGATTGCCATTATCCTGGTGCTCCGCGGCACAAAGGAATCCACTGCGGTCAACCTGGTTTCCACCATCGCAAAAATTATCCCCATTCTGGTGCTGATCGTCGTCATTATTTTTGCCCGCGCCTTCTCCTTCGAGACCTTTATGCAGAACTTCTCGGGCAGCGAGGGCGGAATGAGCTTTGGCAAGCAGGTCATGGCGACCACCACCACCACAGTGTGGGCGTTTACCGGCATTGAAGGAGCCGTGGTAATCTCCGGCCGCGCCAAGCGTTCCAGCGACGTGGGCCGCGCCACGGTGATCGGTTTCCTTTCCGTGCTGATTCTCTACATTATCATTTCCTTCCTGAGCGCCGGCGTGATGACCAATGAGGAGCTGGCCGCTCTGGGCAATCCCCCCATGGCCGGTATCCTGGAGCACGTGGTGGGCCCCTGGGGCGCTGCCCTGGTGAATATCGCCGTTATTATCTCCCTGCTGGGGGCCACGCTGGGCCACACCATCATGTGCACAGAGTGCCCATATGAGGCGGCCAAGAGCGGTGCGTTCTGCAAGGCGTTTACCCGAACCAATAAAAATGGCGCGCCTGTCTTCGCCATTATCCTCACCAGCATCATTGCGCAGGTATTCCTGGTTCTGCTCTATTTCAATGAATCGACCTATCAGGTATTTTACTTCTTTGCCACCGGCATGATCATGGTGCCGTACTTCCTCAGCGCAATGTATTTCTGCAAGGTGGCGCTGAAGCAGGAGAACGGGCTGATCAAAGGAATTGGTATTTTCAACGCTGTTTACGCGGTCTGGATGGTCTTTGCCGCCGGCATCAGCGTCATGCTGGCAACCGTCCTGCTTTATGTGCCCGGTATCTTTGTCTATGCCAAGGGACAAAAGGAAAAGGGACTAAAAGTATTCGAGACAAAGGTTGATAAGGCCGTTTTTGTCGCCCTTCTGGCACTTCTGGTTATTTGTATCTACTTTGTGGCCACCGGCAGGATCAATCCGCTCGGCTGATTCGGCTGAATGTCGTCCTGTCCCGCGCAACAGCGCGCCGAACGAAACAAGTCGGGCAAACAGGCAAACCGAGGGGCAGAGGCGCTGCGGCCTTCTGCCCTGGTTTGCCTGTTTGCAAAGCAAATCTGTAGTATGTTTGCTGCCTTCCAATGCAGCAGAAAGGCGGTGACAGTAATGAAAGTAGATGTCCTTGTAGCGGAGATCGGCTCCACCACGACCGTGGTAAACGCGTTTCACGGACTGGAGGGCGACCGCCCGGTCTATCTCGGCCAAGGCCAGGCCCCCACTTCTGTACTGGACGGAGATGTACGTATCGGCCTGCAGAGCGCAGTCTCCGACCTGTGCGGCAAGCTGGGAACGGAGTCCCTGGAGTACCGCGAGATGCTGGCCACATCCTCTGCCGCCGGCGGCCTCAAGATGACGGTACACGGCCTGGTATACGACATGACGGCCAAGGCCGCCAGGGAGGCGGCCCTGGGCGCGGGAGGGATTCTCCACTACGTTACGGCGGGACGGCTGCGCCGGACTGATTTGGCCAAGATCAAGGAAATACGCCCCAACCTCATTCTGATCGCAGGCGGCGTGGACTACGGCGAACGGGACACGGCGATCGCCAATGCGGAGATGATCCGCTCCATGAACCTTAAAATCCCCGTCGTCTACGCCGGAAATGTGGAGAATCAGGAGGAGATGCGCCTGATTTTTCCGGAGGAGGAGGGGGAGCAGCTCTACATTGTGGAGAATGTCTACCCCAAGATCGACGCGCTGAACGTAGAGCCCTGCCGGAAGGTCATTCAGGATGCGTTTGAACAAAACATCACCCATGCTCCAGGCATGGAGCACGTCCGGGAGATGGTGACAGGCCCCATCATCCCCACGCCGGGCGCGGTGATGGAATGTACCAAGCTGTTGTATGAATACCTGGGCGACCTCATTGTTTTGGACGTGGGCGGAGCGACAACAGATCTGCATTCCGTCACGGTGGAGTCCGACCAGGTGGCCCGCCTCATGATTTCACCCGAGCCGAAGGCCAAGCGCACGGTTGAAGGGGATCTGGGCGTGTATGTCAACCGCTGGAAGGTGGTGGAGTCCATCGGCGAGGAGAAGCTCCGGGAGCAGTGCCGGGAGCAGGGCTTTTCCATGGAGCATGCCCTGGAGACCTATCGGGCCATCCCCAAAACGGAGGAAGAAGTGAAGCTGGTGGAGCTGCTTACCCGAGAGGCCGTGGTAAAGGCGGCGGAGCGGCACGCCGGCAGGCTGCGGTATATCTACGGCCCCTCCGGACGCAGCACGGTGGCCGAGGGCAAGGATTTGACGCAGGTCAAATACATCGTGGGCACCGGAGGCGCCCTCACCCGGCTGCCCCACCGTGAGGAGATCATGCGGGAGATCACCCACTGTAATGAGTCGGGCATGCTGCTGCTTCCCGGGGAGCACGCCCAGATCCTGGTGGATCACGACTACATTATGGCCTCGCTGGGCGTGCTGTCCAAGCGGTACCCACAGGCGGCCGCCCGGCTGCTGGAGCAGAGCTTGGGCATGACCTTTCCGGAGCGGAAAGCGGAGGAGCCGGTACCCGTCTGCAACAAGGAGCTCTCCCGGCTTGAGACCCAGCGGCAGCAGCGGGAAGAGGAGCTACAGCGGCACATTGAGGAGTGCGAGGCCATGGGCTATGATATGAGCGCCTACCGGGAGAACAAGCCGAAAGCAGGGGACTGCAGCCATGAGTGCAGCCGCTGTACCCGCCTCCACTGCCCCAACCGCATTACACAGGAAGGAGCGAGTTCGTAAGCCATGTACCCCAGAGTGCGTATTCACATGGACAAACTGCGCCGGAACCTGGACGCCTGCGCCGGCATAATCCAAAAGGTTCCCGGCTGCACCCTTATGATCGTGACCAAGGGCGTGTGCGCCTATCCCCCCATCGTCCGCATGCTCACGGAGCATCCGGGGGTTGATTTTCTGGCCGACTCCCGCATCCAGAACCTGAAATCCTATGCCGTACAGGCGCGTCAGACCGGTAAGCAGACGGTTCTGCTCCGCCTGTCCATGCCCAGCGAGGTATCCGAAGTGGTGGAGTATGCGGATGTCAGCTTCCAGTCGGAGCTGTCCACCATCAGGCTGCTGGACGAAGCCGCCGGGCGGGCGGGCAAGCGCCATAATGTGGTGCTGATGATCGACCTGGGCGATCTCCGGGAGGGAATCTTTTACCAAAACGAAGAGGAGATCTTTTCCACGGTGGCAGAGCTCCTTTTGCTCAAGCACATACGCCTGTATGGGCTTGGCACCAACCTCACCTGCTACGGGGCCATCATTCCGAAGTATGAGAATCTCTCCCTGCTGGTGGGGCTTGCGCGAAAGCTGGAGCAGCGCTTCCACATCCGGCTCCCCATGGTCTCCGGCGGGAATTCCAGCTCCATTTATCTGATTGAACAGGGGAATCTGCCGGAGGGCATCAATAATCTGCGCCTGGGCGAGTCCTTCCTGCTGGGCAATGACACTGCTTATGGCACAAGAATCCCGGGAACCGTGGGGGACGCACTGGAGCTGGAGGCGGAAGTCATTGAAATCAAGGAAAAGCCCTCCCTCCCGGTAGGCGAGATCGGCGTGGATGCTTTCGGACACCGGCCCACCTATGAGGATAAGGGGATCATGCGCCGGGCCATCGTGGCGGTGGGCCGGCAGGATGTGGACACAGACAGCCTGCAGCCCAGGGATCCGCAGATAGAAATCCTGGGCGGAAGCTCGGATCACCTGCTACTGGATCTGACCCACTGCACCACTGTATACCAAGTGGGGGACCGGATACAGTTTACCCTTGGTTACGGCAGCATGCTCAAGGCATTTACCAGCCCCTATGTGGAAAAAGTCATCTGAGCCGCAGATCTCTGCGGAGAGGGAGTGGCAGATATGTTACGGAAACTCGACCTGATCGGCGTTCAGTCGGATTGGGGCGCCTCGCAGCGGGGGGCCAGCATGGGGCCAGCCGCCATCCGGTTTGGAGGGCTTGTGGAGGGTCTGGAGCGGCAGGGCCACCACGTACGGGACAGGGGAGATATCCTCGCTCCCCGGACAGGGGCCAGCCGGGAAAAGCTGCTGCACTATGAACAGGTGTCAGAGGTGAGCCGGCGGGTGTACCTCTCCGTTACGGAAACCCTGGAGGAGGGGCGTTTCCCCGTTATCCTGGGCGGCGACCACAGTATCGCCGCCGGCAGCATCGCGGCGGTCTCGAAGAGGCACAGCGGCAACATCGGCGTCATCTGGATCGATGCCCACGGCGACTGGAACAGCGAGGAGAGCACATGCACCGGCAATATGCACGGGATGCCCTTTTCCGCTGTCTGTGGTTACGGACCTGACTGTATGGTGGAGTTCGGCCAGGGAGCGGCGCCGGTTAACGTGGCTCACTGCGTGCAGGTCGGCGGACGGGACATTGACGATTTGGAGCGGCAGCGTATGGCGCAAGCGGGGGTCACTGTGTTTCCGATCAATATGATCGACAAGCTCGGGATGGGCGCGGTAATTGAGCGGGCCATCCAGATCGCCGGAGAGGGCACCGATGGCATCCACCTCAGCTTTGATGTGGATGCCATCACTCCGGAGGCTGTGCCGGGCACGGGAGTGATTGTTTACAACGGCCTGACCCCCCGTGAAGCCTTTCTGGCGGCAGAGGCCATTGCGGAGAGCAGGAAGCTGATCTCCATGGACATGGTGGAGGTCAATCCCTTCCTGGATACCGCCAATAAGAGCGGCATTCTTGCCTCTGAGCTGATCCAGTCGGCTCTGGGAAAAAGCGTATATTGAGCACGGAGGGAGACCTGTGGAGGAACCTTTGGAACAGACCATTTCCGCACGCCAGCTTGGGGCTGCCTTTTCGGGGTGTTTTCTGGGGGCCGGCTATGTCTCCGGCAGGGAGATGTGGCAGTTTTTCGGCCGGTTTGGCCCGGTGGGCTGGCTGGGGCTGTGCCTGAGCATCGCGCTGCTGGGTGGGGCGGGGCTGCTTCTGCTTACCATGGTCCGGCGGACCGGCCGGCATGAGTTGTCCTTCCTGATGGTCCCCTGGCAATGCCCGGCGCTCAGACATCTCCTGGCTCTTTTCTCTGTCCTGCTCCTGTTCGGGGTGGTAACCATCATGACAGCGGGGACGGGGGCGGCGCTTCATCAGGCCTTTGGACTGCCCCCCTGGCTATGCGGATTGCTCTTTGCTCTGTTGATCGCAGCCCTCTCTCTGTCGGGGCTGCGGGGGATGATCTCTATCTTTTCCTTTGCGGCCCCCGCGCTGGTTCTCTGTACGGTGGGGTTAGGGGCGGGGGCCCTGCTCCTGCTGCCTGCCTGTCCGCCGCCTGCGTTCCAGGGCGGTGTTGGGTGGCTTCCCTCCGCTATGGCATTTTCGGCCTATAACATGTTCAGCGCTGTGGCAATCCTGGCCCCCCTGGGGCGGCAGGTCCCGCCAAGGTGCACTCCAAGGGGAATTGGCTTGGGCTGTACCATGCTTTTCATGGTGGCCGCGCCGATTCTGCTTGTCCTGAACCACTATCCCGGGGCGGCCGAGACGGAATTTCCCATGCTGACGGTGGTCACAGCCATCTCCCCAGGACTCGGCATTCCCTATCTTTTGCTCCTGCTGATCGCCATGGTGGTCACCGCCTTTTCCTGCTTTCTGGCTGGTATGGAGCGGCTCTCCGCCGGAACAGAGCTGCACGGCCGGGAGAGGGTCCTCCGGTTTTTCGCTGTCTCCCTGGTGGCCTGGGGCGCGTCTCTGCTGGGCTTCGGTGAACTCATCAGTCTGATCTACCCGGTGTTCGGCGCAGTCAGTGCGGTTTTCCTAACAGGTATGGCTGTCCATTTTTGCAGGGTGAACTGGGGGAATCCGAATGAAAAAGCAGACGGAAAGTGACCTGGTGGCAGAGGCGGTCGCCTACATGAGGCTCCATTTCGCCAGACCACTCAAACTGACAAAGGTTGCAAGGCACGTGGGCTGCTCTCCCGCCTACTTGATCAGGAAATTTCAGGCCGAACGCTCCTGCACGTTTACTTACTGTCTGAACCAGATCCGGGTAGAACAGAGCAAGCCGCTTCTCCTCAACCCTGCCCTCACGGTAGGGGATGTGGGCTACCTGGTGGGATTTTGTGAGCAGAGTTATTTTGTTAAGGTATTTCGCAGATATACCGGTACGACACCGAGGCAGTACCAGCAGTCGGAAAAGCGGGGTCTTTCGCCCTGAAAGGAGCGCAGTACGATGTATTTTTGCAGACCAGGGCTGGACACAGCGCTGCTTCCCGGATCATTCAAACAGACGATCAGGGGGGAAACGCCGGTTGGCGTTTCCCCCCTGTGTTGCTCTCTGCGCCTCTGCGTCATAGTCTAAGGCAGGGCCATTGCGCCCAATCCAGTATGGAGTGTACCCTTATGAACTATTATGGATGTTATTACACAGGAAGGGGCTGCCCCTGCTCCTGTGATACCTCAGATGACGAACTGTTTCAGCGCGGGCCGCAGGGCCCCCAGGGGATCCCCGGTGAGCGGGGTCCGCAGGGCCCACGTGGTCCAAAGGGCGATCCAGGCTGTCCTGGGCCTGTCGGGCCCCGCGGTATGGCCGGGCTGCCCGGCACCCGCGGACCGCAGGGCGTGCGGGGCGACGCCGGGCCGAAAGGAGATCCGGGGCCCATGGGTCCCCAGGGAATCCGTGGAGTTCCAGGCCCTATGGGCCCGCAAGGCGACCGCGGTCCGGTTGGTCCGAAGGGTGATCCCGGTCCGGCCGGCCCCATGGGTCCGAAAGGGGAACAGGGTGATCCCGGAGCCCGCGGTCCGGTTGGTGAACAAGGTCCTATGGGAGAACAGGGTCTACAGGGTGAAACCGGCCCACAGGGTCCTCAGGGAGAGCGCGGCTGCCCCGGTCCTATGGGGGAACAGGGACCAATGGGACCAACCGGCCCTGCCGGAGAAGTCGGCCCCACCGGCCCCCAAGGGTTGACCGGTCTTACCGGGCCGACCGGGCCGACTGGACCTCAAGGCATCCAGGGTGTCACTGGGCCGACCGGACCTCAGGGTATCCAGGGCGTCACCGGGCCGACCGGACCTCAGGGCATCCAAGGTGTCACCGGGCCGACTGGACCGACTGGACCTCAAGGCATCCAGGGTGTCACCGGGCCGACTGGGCCAACTGGACCTCAGGGCAGCCAGGGCGTCACCGGGCCGACTGGGCTGACCGGAGCCACCCCATCCGTCACGGTGCGGAATGTAACCTCGGGCTCTACCGCCGCTGTCACCGCCACCCCCTCCGACACCGGCGTGGCGCTGGACTTTGTGCTGCCCCAGGGGCCAACCGGACCGACGGGAAGTGCCGGCGTCAAGGGTGACATCGGCGCTACCGGCCCCGCGCCCACCATCACGGTGGAGGAGAGTTCCCCCACCGCTTACCGTGTGCGCTTCCACGGCAGCGGGGCCGACGTGGTTTCCCCCAACCTCCGCGCGAGCCCCGAAGTCTATAACATGAATTTGTCATCTACGGGGAGCGCCAGGGAAATCACCCTGGGCAAGCTGATTCTCAACGTACAGAACGGCAGCTCCAGCTCTATTCGCCTGAGCCTCCGGGCCGCCAATACCGCCGCCCCCGTGCTTGTGGATCTGAGGCGGACGACCATCTACGACGGGAGCACGATCGAATCCCAAACCTGGAACAGCGTCCCCTTCTCTACCAGCCAGATCATTGACGACGTTCTCTACGACAACTCCCAGGAGACCCACTGGATGCGGCTGCGCCAGCAGGACCCGGCCACCAGCCTCTGGTCGATGTGCCAGATCACCACCTTCGCCTCTGCGGCGGGGGCCCGCCGTCCTGCTGGGGGACGGCTGCCTCCTCCTTCTGGTGCTGGCGGGCACCGTCTTTTCCTTCCTTACCGCCTTCTCCGTCCAGATTCACGCCCTCCCCCTGCTGCTGGGCTGCGCCGCCGCCGCACTGGCCTTCCTCGGCCTCTGGTCCCTCCCCCGCCGCTGGTGGGCCCTTCCCCTGGCCCTGCTGGCCGCCGCCTGGCTCCTGGCGGTGCGGCGGCTGTGGCAGCCGCTGGCCCTGGGTGCCGACGCCCTGCGGGTGGACGTGGTCAACACCGTTTCCGCCAGCCTGGAGCTGGGCTTCACCCTGGAGCCCGCCCTTTCCCTCCCCGAAGCCCTCTGGACCAACTGCGCCACCCTGCTCGTCCTCCTGGCCCTGGTACCGCTGGGCGCCCTGCTGGGGCTGGGCGTCGTGCGCCTGCGCTCCTTCTGGCTGGTCTTCGTCAGCTCCTTCCCCTTCGTGCTGCTCCCCCTGTGCATCTCGGTCACCCCGGGCTGGCTGCCCCTGATGGCCCTGGTGCTGGGGTGGGTGGTGCCGGCCCTCACCTCCCTGCTGGCCCGCACCTCGCCCCTGGGGGCCGCGCGCCTCAACCTGGCCGCCCTTCCGGCCGCCGCCCTGCTGCTGGCCGCCCTCAGCCTGGCCATGCCCATGGACACCTACCAGCGCCCCGCCTGGGCCGACCGGGCCCTACAGCACCTCACCAATCAGGCCGTCCGCCTGGGGGACGGCCTGCTGGAGGGGAGCGGCCCCTTCGGCATTGGCAGCGGCGGGGGACGGCTGGCCGACGCCGACGGCTCCGTCTCTCTCTCCGACGCGGGGCCGCTGCGCTTCTCCGGACGCACCGTGCTGGACGTGGAGACCGACCTCACTGGCCGCATCTACCTGCGGGGGCTCTCCGACGCGGTATATGACGGCGAGAGCTGGCAGCCGCTGGATGAGGCGGCCTACAACTGGCAGGCCCGCCTCCGCGGCGTCACATATGGAGCGCCCGTCACGCTGGACATGGACCTTGGCGTCACTGGGACTGAGTCCCTGTTCGCCCAGTTCCAGCCCATGAATTTCCCCGCCCTGGCGGTTCGGGATGCCCACCCGGAGAGCCCCTACGCCAGGATCACCGTGCGCAATGTGGGGGCCGATCCGGGCTATGTCTACGTTCCCTACCATATCCTGACCCAGCCCGCCGAGCTGTCCGGGGCGGAATTCGTCCACGACGCCTATCTGGCCCGGGCGGCCCGGGTGTGGACCCACACCATCTACGTCCAGCCCGACGCCTCCCCTGCCGCCTCCGCGGGCCTGCGGGGGGAGCTGTCTCTGGCGGAGGCGGCCTACGCGGACTTCGTGCGGGAGTACTATCTCCAGGTGCCCCTCTACTCGGAAAACCCGGCGCTCCGCCAGGCGCTGGACGGCGCGTTGGAGCCGCTGGCCGACTGGCTGCGGCAGGCCCAGTACGTCTCCCCCGCCGCTGTGAAGCAGCCCTATGAGCTGGAAGCCGCCCAGGTGGTGGCGGACTACCTGGCCGCCGTCGCGGAATACGACCCCGACACCCCCGCCGCGCCGGAGGGGGAGGACTTTGTGGCCTGGTTCCTCACCGAGAGCCATCGGGGCTACTGCATGCACTTTGCCAGCGCCGCCGTGCTGCTGCTGCGGAGCATGGGCGTCCCCGCCCGCTATGTCTCCGGCTTTGTGGCCGACGTGCCCGCCTCCGGCCGCGTGAACGTGCCCGACTCCGCCGCCCACGCCTGGGTGGAGGTCTACATCGACGGCTACGGGTGGGAGCCGGTGGAGGTCACCCCCGTCTACGCCGGGAGCACTCCCGCCCAGAGCGGCGCGGAGGAGCCCGAGGCCACCCCCTCTCCCACGCCCACGCCCCAGGCCAGCCGCGCCCCCGACTCCGCCGCGCCTACACCCACCCCCACGCCGTCGGCGGCCCTCCCGAATGAGGGCCCGAAGCTCCCTCTCCGCCTGCTTCCGGCCCTCCTGGCCGCCCTTCTGCTGGCGCTGGCCCTCCCCCTGCGGCGCTTTTGGGCCCGCCGCCGCCGGGAGCGGCGTTTCCAGGATGAAGATCCCAACCGGGCGGCCATCGCGGCCTATCTCTATCTTCAGCGGCTGACCCGCTGGGGAGCGGAGCCGCCCGCCCGGGCCGGGGAGCTGGCCCAAAAGGCCAAATTCAGCCCCCACACCCTCACCGCCGAGGAGCGGGACGCAGTGCTCCGCGCCGCCCGCGCCGCGGCAGAGGCGGTGGACAGGTCCCTCCCCTGGTGGAAGCGGTTCGCCTTCCGCTATCTGCTGGGGCTGTACTGAGGCCCCGTTCGGCCTGACCGCCGCCGGGCGGCATTTCCCGCGCCCTGAGCAGGGGCGGCCCCTGTGGCCGCCCCTGCGTTTTCATTCCCACACCGCACGGGCCGATGCCCACACCGGCCCGCTGTGCCGGGCCCGGCGCCTCTTGCGCATTACCCGCCCCTGCATTTTATCTTCTCATTCAACAGGCCGCCCAGTCTCTAGTGAGACTGGGCGGCCTGCGGCTGCGTTTGATTTGGGCGGGATACGGGTGTCACTCCGTCAGCGTGAAGAACCCCTCCACCCGGTTTTTCTTGTCAAATACATGGTTGTAGAGCAGCACCCGGTAGTCCTCCACGGCGGCCTCCAGCTCCTCCGGCAGCGCCTCGTTCTCGCCGTACCAGTTCCCGCCGGCGTCCCGGATGCCCACGGTGTTGATCACCGGGGCGGCCTCCCACAGCCGGGCCAGGTACTTCTGATACCCGGTCATGGGCAGGTTGGCGGTGTCCATCAGCAGGGCGGACAGGTAGTTGAGGGACAGCTCCACCCCCTGGGCCTCCGGTATGTCGTAGTTGGCCCAGAGGACGAAGGGCACCATCTGTTTTTTCTGGGCCAGGGCGGTATCCGGGGCCGTCCCCAGCACGTCGGTATAGAAGTTGGTGGCCACCTGGGGCTGGTGGTCGCCGAAGAGGAGGATCAGGGTGGGCTCCTCCACCTGGGAGAAGTAGCCGAGCAGGTATTCGAAGGCCTGATCGCTCTGGTACACCAGGGACAAATACTGGTTGACCGTGTTGAAGCGGCCCTCCAGCGCCCCGGTGAGCCACACCTCCCGGGGCAGGTTCGTCCACGCCATCTGGTAGGCGGAGTGGTTCTGCATGGTCACGTTGAAGAGAAACAGCGGCTCCCCCGCCTCCTTCTCCTCATACCAGCGGATCAGGTTCTCGTAGTCGCACTGGTCGGTGACATAGCCGGTTTTTTCGTCCCCCCGCATGTACTTCCGGTCCTGGAAGTCCCCCTCAAAGTATACCTCGTCAAAGCCGAAATCCTGGTAGACCGAGGGACGGCTCCAGCCGGAGGAGCGGTAGGGGTGGGCGGCCACGGTGCGGTAACCCAGGGCGGCCATCTGCCCCACCAGGGTGGGATCGCCGTCGGAGACATACATCTGGTAGGGCACCGTGCCTGCGGGCAGGAAGGCGGTGGTGTTGCCGGTGAGGAACTCGTACTCCGAGTTGGCGGTGGTGCCGCCGAACACGGAGGAGTAGGCGTAGCCCTTAATGGTGTTCTCCGTCAGGGAGCGGAGGAAGGGCATGGCGTCCGTATTGCTCTCCACGCCGGGCAGCACAGAAAGGTCGGAGAGGCACTCGTTCATGATGACAATGACGTTCACCGGGCGAATCATGCCGTCCTCCCCGGCCGCCGGCACGGCGGCCGGGTCGCTGGGAGCGCTCCCGGCGAGGGCCGCGAGGGCCTCCTCCGAGTAGCTCTCCGGCCGCTCCACCCTCATGTACTTCAGGCACACCGAGAAGTTAAGGAACAGGCCGTTGCCCCGGGTCGTCCACATGGACGGCTCAATGCCCCGGCTCTCCACAAACCCGGTGCCGAAAAACACGCCCAGAAAGACCGCGGCGGCCCCGGCCGCCGGGACAAAGAGCCGCCACGGGAAGGGCCTTTTCTTTTCGTTTGGCAGGAAGGACAGGGCCAGCAGCACCGCCGCGAACACGCCGATGGTGAGCCACTGCATGGAGTCGGGCCGGTAGTCGTAGTTGCCCGCCACGTTGGCGGCGGTGCGGAGGGTGAGGAAGTCGCCGGGAAAGAGGGTGCGCCCCCGGAAGGAGATCAGGTAGTGGTTGGCCATGCCCAGGCCCCAGGCGATCCCCATGGCCCACTTGACGGCCGAGGCCCGCCGCCGGAGGACGAAGTAGAAAAACAGCTCCCCCAGGTAGTACCACGCCAGATTGAGGGCGATCTGAAGGGCGGTGAAGTCAGTCCAGGGGTTGTTGTAGTTGAGGTACTCCACCAGGGTGAAGGAGAGCAGGGGGGCCAGGAGCATTAGGGCCCGGATGGTCCAGGCGGCCTGCCCTTCTCCCAGGGGGAGGCGTGGCCAGCGGAGGCGACGCCTCCGGCTACGCGGGGTGTCTACGGTGTATGTCATGAATTGTTTGCTGCCTTCTCTCAAATGATTATGACAACCATTTTAGCACAAACGGGCGAAAGCGCAATGCGCTTTCGCCGTTTGTCAGAAATTTATCCCCGTCCGGCCACTTGCCGCGAGGCTGTCGACCGCCCCTCTCTGCCGAAGGATTCGGAGGGGAGAAGCGCGCGAAGGGCTGCCCCGCAGGGCGATTGAGAGCGCAACCGCCGCTTTGCGGCGGCGCTTGGCGCGGAAGGTGAATGGACCGCAGACCGAGCGAGACCGGTCTGGGCCGCTCATGTTGGGTCATACAACCTTTTGAAGCCTCAAAAAGTTCAGCAGCCTGTCAAAAGACGTTTTAAAAGGCGGCGGCCCCGGAACCCTCC
>ERZ773248.218-NODE-218-length-86631-cov-15.885580_pt1 | contig 86631 bp, 72 predicted proteins | sample MGYA00580518_ERZ773248 | MGnify/ENA primary metagenome ERZ773248 (study PRJEB29015, sample SAMEA2737762) | human gut metagenome | biome: human gut; feature: human-associated habitat; material: faeces | place: China | collected 2012 ...
ACAATAAAAAATGAATATTGATGGATGGCAGTTATATAAATGATAGAATATCTTTGGATATATCCGGGTGGTAATAGTGAGAATACTTGTATCTTTATTGTCGAATAAATTAATAAATTGAGAAATGTTGAAAGTAGTAACATTTATGAAGCAGGTAGCCATGGGGCTACAGATGGAGGGAAACTTCGGTACTGCGCATGTTTATCGTAGCAGTCTGAATGCCATCATTGCTTATTGTGGGGAAGAAGATTTGCTTTTTAGTGAAGTAACTTCGGAGTGGCTGAAGGGATTCGAAGTTTACCTTCGCAGTCGTGGTTGTAGCTGGAACACCGTTTCCACTTATCTGCGTACGTTTCGTGCGGTTTACAATCGTGCCGTCGATCTTGGGAAAGTTCCTTATGTACCTCATCTGTTCCGTTCTGTTTATACCGGTACTCGTGCCGATCATAAACGTGCGTTGTGTGATGACGATATGAAGAAGGTGTTTGCAAAATTGTCTCGTACATCAAGTGTGCCATTTGCTGTATGTCAGGCACAAGAGTTATTCATTCTGATGTTTTCGCTTCGTGGTATGCCGTTTGTCGATCTCGCTTATTTGCGTAAGAGTGATTTGCGTGATAACGTAATAACGTATCGCAGACGTAAGACAGGACGACCATTGTCGGTGACATTGACTCCCGAAGCGATGATCCTGGTGAAGAAGTATATGAATCGTGATCCTTCTTCTCCCTATTTATTTCCATTGTTGAAAAGCCGTGAAGGAACTAAAGAGGCGTATCGCGAATATCAGTTGGCATTGCGCAGCTTTAACCAACAGTTGATGTTGCTAGGTGAATTATTGGGATTATCCGATAAGTTGAGCTCGTACACCGCCCGCCATACATGGGCTACGACAGCTTATTATTGTGAGATCCATCCGGGTATTATTTCCGAAGCGATGGGGCATTCGTCTATCACTGTGACGGAGACTTATTTGAAACCTTTTCGGAGTAAGAAAATTGATGAAGCAAATAGACAAGTTCTTGACTTCGTGAAACGCTCTGTTATAGGTGTAAGCGCTTGAAAATTACTCTGTTACTTTGTAGGTAACGGGAATGAATATCGGTGCAAATATGAGCATATTTCTTAAAACAACCAAACGAAATCATACATTTTTTCTAATAAACTACTCAAAATAGGAATTAACCAAATAAAACACGCGGATTCTTTGTATTAGGGCTTTGTTAACTTCTAAATTTTTGCAAAAGATCTCCTTCCCTCTACTGCCTTTCAGAAGCAGGGGTAAAAAAGTTTCATTGCTTATCGTATCATTTTTCAGTATTGACTACTCCCGAAGAGCAGGCACAAAGGTTTTCCCGTTACCTACAAAGTAACGGGCGGTCTATTATTGAAACTTAGTGTTTAATAATATATTATTAATGTAATTTTTAAGTAGTTATGAAAAGAAAATTTGTAAAAGTGATGCTCTTCGGGGCGTTGACGCTTGCAGTAAGTACAACTGTAACAAGTTGTAAGGACTACGACGATGATGTGAAAAATCTGCAGGAGCAGATTGATAAGATCAACACGTCAAGTCCCGTTAGCATTGAGGATATGAAAACCGCCATTGCAGCTGCAAAAACGGAGTTGGCTACAGAAATCGACAAACTGTCCAAAGCTCTGGAGAACAAAGATGCCTCTATTAAAGCATTGGAGGCTGAAATTGCAGACTTAAAAGCTAAACTGGCTGCCGCACAGGGGGATGCTACAGCAGCTAAAGAACTTGCAACGCAATTGTCTAGTAAACAAAATGAACTGAAGACTTTAGTAGATGCTAACGATGCAACTCTCAAAGCATTGAAGGAAAGCTATGACAAACTGACTGGTGCCGAAGGTGATATTCAGACTTTGCAGAATTTTGTAGCCGACTACGAGAACAACAAAGTAATCAGTGCAGCTGCAAAAACTGACGAATTGCTGTCTGCTTTTATCAATAGCACAATCGCAGAGAAACTTGATGGTAAAGATCTTGTAGAATATATCAATACTGCCGTAAGCACTGCCATTGCAACAGAACTTACTTCTGTGAACAATGCTATTACAGCTATTACAGGAAAAGATGGTGCGTTAACTAAAATTCAAGATCAGCTCACTAAAGCATTGGATGGTGATGCAACAAACAAAGGTATTCTTGCTAGATTGGATGATTTGGAAGATATTCAAGATGCTATAAACAGTTTCTTGGAAAAGAATCCGGGACAGTATGCCGATTTCGCGGCAGTGCTGAACCAGATCGAGACATTGCGTTCAAACTATGAGACGATGTTTACTCCTACCAATTTGAAGAGTAAAGTAGAAGATGCTATCGATGAAGCTATGAAAACTACCGACTTCACTTTCGAGCAGTTGGTTGGTGACGTGAAACAACATGGTATTGACATCGAAGCTATCAAAGCAATGGTACAGAGCGTGGTATATGTTCCGAAGAATACAGCCGGTACAGAAGAGTTTACCACTTTGTATGCTAAGAAGAATTCGAGTGCTACAAGCTATTCTATCATCTCACGCAGTGAAGACTTGACTGTTACATTCCGCGTTTCGCCTGCAAAAGCAGCACTAGGCTTTGAGACAGGAAAGTATAGCCTTCTTGTGGATGCGCAAAAGACACGTTCTACGAATACGAATATCTTCAAAGTAGGTGAGGTGACAGTAGAGAAAGAGGGTGGTGAACCTACAGGTCTTATCACTATTCCTTTGAGTACTACTAGTGCATCTGAAAACTATGCATTGTGTCTGATGGTGAAGGATAACAGTAAGGAAGTACTGACAGAGATTACATCAAACTACTTCCCTGTGTTGATGACGACCAAATATTTATCTCCTGGCTACAAGGTTAAATATATAACTGGTGAAACGGACAGAAGCATTATATATAATGATAATAAGTCAAGTCTGACATTCAGCAAAGATGGTAAGGAACAAGCTGTCTTCTATGATGATAAGACTACTGCCGATGCTGATGCTTCAACTACCTATACGGATATACCCGCAGGACTCAAGGGAGTATTCAATACAACCTTTGAATTGACTGGTGCTAACAAGCAATATTTTGCTATTGATGCAACAACAGGTAAAGTGACATTAGCGGAGACTGCCTTTGGTCAAGTAGGATTGGTAGGTCAGACTGTTGATGTTGATGCAAAGACTGCAATTACAGGCGTTGATGATCCTGTCACCACTGATTTGACTGCTACCGATAAAGTGACTATTACACAGAAAACGGAAAATAAAGAAATAGCATATAGCTTCGAAGGTACTTGGAAAGGTAATGGCGTGCAGACATATACTATCAATATGGTTGATTTGTATAACAAAGGAGCTATTACGGAGGCTGATTATAAAGCTTTGGCAGCTAGTGCTTTTGATGTAACTGGTGCAGATAACAGTGTAACTTTTGCTCGCGGCAGTGAGAACGCTTTGACAATAACAGTGCCTAGTGCAACAAAAGTCGGCACTTATAATCCTACAGCAGTGATAACTGTATCTTCTGTGAAGACAATTACAGTGAAGGCCGCTGTTACAGTTAAGTCTTTGGCAGACGTTGCTTTGACTACTGTAACTTCTCCTCAAAAGGTCGATGCAGGTGTAGATGCAGCACAGGCTACTGAAATTGCTGTAGAAGTAGGAGATGTTTCTACATTATTCCCTAACTATAGTGATGTATACAAAAAGGTAGTTACAGATGCAGGTGGTACTATTGAATTTGCAGCAACAGGTACTGGAATAGATTTCTCTAGTGCTCCAAAGCTAATTATTAATGAGGACTATGCAGCACCTGTAAAAGTGACAGCTACAGTGAAATGTGGCGAAAAGAAAAATGCGGTATATACAGTAACACTCGTTCCTGATGCTAAGTTGAGCGGCACATGGACTGCACCAACTAAGCTTACACAAAAAATAGCATCTGATAAAACCTCTACTGTTAATTTAGCTACAGGATCTGTTTGGAAAGACTATAGAGGTCAGAAGATGTGGGAAGCCGGAACTGGTGTAACTGGGGATGGTTCTAATGGATTTGCTAATTCGGTTGATGCTCTTGATATGTATGGTCTTACAGCTCCTGCTTTCAAAGTTGTCGGAGACAATGCCGATAAGTTTGAAGTTAGTGCTGCCGGCGAGTTGTCATACTCTCAAGCTGGTAAGGATATGCCATCTAGAGACGGCTTGACGGCAACTGTAGAAGTAACAGTTAAGTCTAAATGGGGAGGAGTAATCTCTTCAACAGGTGATGTTACGACAATAACTGTAACGGTTGAGTAAATATGATAATAACTCTTTTCTAAAAGATATCTCTTTTATTTCATTAGAAGAGAGAGTTTTTGAATAGATAACTTTTATAGATAATAAAACCCTTCTTCACCCTCGTGTGAAGAATATGCCGAGAAGAAACAAAGTGAAGGATATGGCTTGTGAAAGTCAATCCTTCCATCTTTGTTCTTCTTTAGAAAAGGGTGCCTCCCACATTTCCCACAGGTATCCCTTTTTATTTTTACTCTCGGAGCGTCTTTTTGTTGTACTAGAATCAAATTACTAGTCCCCCATTTCCCTATAGGTAAAGGAGGCGTTCCCAAGATGCAGAAAACCCGGGCTTGCGAAAGTCCGGGTTTTCTTGATTAATAACCAATAACAATTAACCAATAACAACTAACAATAGAATATGTAAATGAAAAAAGAAACCTATTCTTTATCCCACTCCTTGCTCGCTTCGAAACAGGGGCAAGCCTTGATCCACTCTTCCGGTTCAATCTCACCGTCTCCGTCAAGATCAGGACTAAGATCACGATGCCCGCAGACACGGCATCCCGGAAAATCCTTTAATAAAGTCAGGATAAGAACCCGTAGCGAGTGTTTCTGCCAACAAGTGCGCGTGTCTTTCGGCTGTCCCATGCAGTCCAGTCCGCCTTCATAGCAGATACCGATACTTTCCCGGTTGAAACCACGGCTATGCGCACCGATCCGTTCTAACGGACGGGTAGACTTAATATCCCCGTTCTTACGAATATAAAAATGATAACCCACACCATTGAAGCCGCGGCGACGATGGCAAACGTCCAAATCATGTTCGGTGAAAGATTTATCCTCGCGGGTAGCGGAGCAATGCACGACAATCAGATTAATAGTTCTCATGCGTTAGGCAGGTATTAAAGAAGTGGATGATGATGTGGATTCGGAACCATTGTTGCGCTGAATACACTCTTTATTGACACACTGTAAAGTGACAGCTTCCGAAAGTTTGCCTTTTAATGAAAAAATCTCCGAGTGCATTTCCTTCACACGGTCGCTCAAATCGAAATAATCCTTGAGCACCTTTTCGAGCTGTTTCATAAGGAAGCCATACTGCTCTTTCACTAGTTCGCTGAACTCTTTGACGTCCTGCATCATTTGCTGACGTTTTTTGCGACCTCCGAAAAAAGGGAGGATGGCTGTAATAATATCAATGATTTTGTCTAACATCTTTCTTGAATTAAAGATTAAAAATTAAAGATTGAGAATTGAGAATTAAAAAATAAGAGAAACTAAAAATAGGAAAACTAAAAAAACACGAGAATGAAAAAAATAGAGAAATAAAGAAAATGGGAAAATGCGGGAAAGAGAAAAACAGAAAAACAGCAACCACATGGCAAGGAACCATACATGGATCAGTTCCTGAAACCATGTGATACTGTTTTTTCTAAGGATGAAGTTTCATTCTGCCAAAGAAGATAGAGCGGGCAGCTTATTTACGCTGCTGGATCCGGTGCTTCTCCACCGCCCGGTTTATTGCCCCCCGAACCGCTGCCGGAATCATCGTCCGAACCACCGTTTCCGGAATCGCTTCCATCGCCCTTTCCGCCCAGAACGAAGTCCACGTTGTTTTCGCTTCGTGTACTCGTATGGCTCGAATTCATCAGCTTCAACGCTTTGTCGGCAACGAAGCGGACATTGACACGGCGGATGCTGCGCACCGTACAATCTTTCATAGTCTCCGTACCGTCACTAGTCAGCGTGATGTGGAATGTACCCAATCCGTCAATCTTCACCTTATCGCCCTGGGTGAGCGACAGGCGCAACTGTTCCACAAATGCCTCAATGGTGTGTTTCACATCTCCGGCAGTCAGTGACGATTTACTTTCGATGGCGGTAGCCATCGTCTCAACGTCCATCACTCTTACATTGCCCGATTTCTGACGTATGTAATACAGTAACGGAGCATCCTCCTGATTTACATACTTTCTGCGCTGATAGCGTTCTACTAATACATCCATAAATTTGAAAAGTTAAGGTTTAAGTGAATAATTATATGTTTTCTTTTTGATACTACAAATATACAAAATCAGAGAGGAGAAGTCAAGTAAATATGGTTTTATTTTCTCTGATAATATAAAAAGTTTTGCACCGGATATGTATCAATAATATTTCGATAAATTGTCTTGATTATTTATACAATAGATCGTTTTATTTAGCATGTTTTTCCAAATATTCCAATGGTGGAACATAGTCATATATTTTTGTCATCGACGGATTATGCCCGAAATATACATTCCCAGTCTCTCCATTACGCTGCTTGGCAACGATAACCACCCCCAGTCCTTCTGTCGGGTAACCGCTTTCCCGGTCGGTGACGATGCGTTGCATCGCTGGTCGGTAAAGCAACATCACGACGTCCGCATCCTGTTCGATAGCTCCGCTCTCGCGCAGGTGTGCCAGTTCCGGACGTCCTCCGGGGCGATTCTCCGACTCGCGGTTCAGTTGACTAAGCAGTACGACGGGAATATGCAACTCCTTGGCTAGCAACTTGGCTTTCCGGGTGGCTTGTGCCACTTCTTGTTCGCGGTTGCGGTTGGCCTGCTTGGTAGCCATGTCGCAGAGTTGCAGGTAGTCGATAATAATTGCGTCACACTGATTGCGGCTCTTCAGTAGCCGGGCACTTGAGCGAATGTGATCCATGCTGACAGAAGTGCTGTCGTCCACGTAGATGGGGAGTCCCGATAGTTCTGAAGCTGCGGTGTGGGCATTTTCCATCTCTTGCAGGGTAGGTATTCCGTTTCTCCACCGGTAAGGATTAATGTTGCTTGCTGCTGCCAGCCATCGGTCGGCAAGGCGTTCCCCTTGCATCTCAAGGCTGTAGACGGCCACCGCATTGCCCGCCATTGCCGCGCTGCGTGCCAGGTGCAGGGCAAAAGCCGTTTTACCTACAGAAGGCCGGGCGGCAATCACTATCAGATCACTATCCTGCAAACCGCCCGTTTTCTGGTCGAGTTCGGTCAGTCCGGTGGGGATGCCGGTGACGCCGTTCACGCTTTTGGCAATACGCAATTCAGCTTCTTTCAGCGTGTCGGTCATTAGGGTGTCCATGCAGCGTATATGGTCGTGGTGTCCGGATTCGCCTTCGAGACGGTCGAGCAGGTTGTGCGCGTCGATGAGGGTGTCGTCGATGTCGATTGTCTCATCCATGGCGCAGGTGAGGAGCTTGTTGAAGCCGACTACGGCTTCGCGTGCCAGATATTTCTGGTGGACGATTTGCGCGTGATACTCGATGTGGGCGGAGGAGGCTACCCGGCTGCTTAGTTGTACGATGGTATACGGCCCGCCTATCTTTTCGAGCACTCCGCGACGGGTGAGCTCTTCTTTGACGGTGAGAATATCTATCTTTTTGTTTGCCTGATACATGGCTATCAAGGCGGCGAAGATCAGCTGATGATGATCGTCGTAGAACATTTCGGGACGTAGCTTGTCGGCTACGAGTGGCAGAGCCTCCTGTTCTATCAGGCAGGCTCCAATGATGGCTTCTTCGAGTTCGCTGGCGTGTGGTTGCATTTCTTTTCGATGTTTTTTAGTCTATATATTCGTTTAAGAAAGCCTTGTCTTTCAGATAGGTGGCGGCAAGGGGGATGAAACGTGTGTCGTTGGTGTGGTAGTAGACTTCCTCGATGTGGTTGATGGCTGTCTGCTGTTCCTCTTGGGTGAGCTTGTCCCATTCGCGGCGGGCACGGGCGACGTACTGTTTGGGTTTTTGCATCGTTTCATGATATTTATCCCAGAAAACGTCGAACACTTCGGATTTTTCTTTCTTTTTTTCTTCGCGGGCTTCCGGAGAGATGCAGCCGGTCCAGAAATCATAGTTGTTGATATGAATGTGGAAGATTCCTTTCTGGTGCGGGATGATCTTGATAATGCCCTCTTCCTGGATTTTTTGAAAGAAGCGGAGGGTTTTGGATCGGCTCCATTGGAAGAGTCGGCTCCAGCGTTGCTGGCTGATGACGGATTCTCCGCGTTGGCATACGATGTCGATCTGCTGAATCTTGTACGTGGTTTCCGAGTAGTTGGCGTGTATCAGGACTTGGAGGAGCGCTTCCAGTTCTCCCGGAGCTTTATCGTTTATCTGACGTTTTAACAGTGCTTTGGGAATCAGGATGTAGCCTTCGTGCAGGAGGTTGTTTGGAAGTTGTTTCATTGAGGCGTATTTTTATTTACTTGTTGTTGATTGCGGGTTATCCCCATTGTGCATACATTGTCGGATGCGGCTGCGAAGGTAGTGCATGAATGGCTGTTCGTGCAAATCTTTTTTGGCTGGAATGGAGGTGTTTTGGACGGTATGGTGGTATTTGGGCTGTATTGGGGGCTGTAGGACGGAAATAATGTTGTTCTGTGTGACACCGCGCGGGTGTAAAAGATGAGATTGGGGGAATGAATAGAAAAACAGAGGTTCTGTTGGGATGAAACAGAGCCTCTGTTTATTAGAAATAGAACCTCTGTTTGCCGTAAATAGAGGCTCTATTCGGGGACATGCGGTTTTCTTTTTAGTATTTTTTTTGACAAAAAATCGAACAGCCAAACGAACACCCCCTGAAGGTGGCTCAACTGCTTGTCTGTCATGCGTTTGCAACGCTCGAAAAAAAGTAGGCGAACCACCAACCGAACATATATAAATACTAAAATATAATAATCTATATAATATAGTTCGTTCAACACGTTTTTTCTGTGTTTTCGGAGGTGTCAGGATGCAGTAAATCTTTACTTATGGGTGATGCGCTAACGTAGGATTATTTTTTCCGGTCCCCAGGTCATGAAAAGGATCTGCTGTTGCTTCGGACTTAGACGTGTTGTTTCGTGTACGTAGTGTGCGGCTTTTAATTCGTCGAAGAGCAGTTTGTCGAGTTCTATTTCGTTTCTCATTCTTTTGCTGGCTGTGTCAGCGTTAGAATATTCGGGAAAATACTCCTGCGCTACGGCAGAGAAGGTTTTAAAACCATTGATAACCCATTCTCGTTCTTCCATTTCTTCTTCGTTTTCGTTTGAAGTCTTCATTTGTGTAAAATTAAATTGTTTATTAATGCAACACTTCTTGTGTTGACTTTGCAAAGTTAATGAAAATATATTTGTTGTGATAAAATAATCGATTTATTTTATTGTCTTATTTGATCTATGTAATAAAATATTGTATCTATTAAACTCCTTTTTTAAGCGTAGCTTTTTGTATCATAAAATTTGACTTATTTTGTATTGATATATTTGCTAAACTTTTTTTCTTCTATACGCGTCTCAAATTAAATCGTATATTTGCGAAAAGAATCAAGATTGGGAATTATGAACGAAAACGTCTTAGCTAAACTGAAGATACTTGCGGAATCTGCCAAGTACGATGTTTCCTGTTCTTCCAGTGGTACGGTGCGCTCCAATAAGCCGGGCACGCTGGGAAACACTGTCGGAGGATGGGGGATCTGCCACAGCTTTGCCGAGGACGGGCGGTGTATCTCGCTATTGAAAATCATGCTTACCAATTATTGTATCTACGACTGTGCCTACTGTATCAACCGGCGTAGCAACGATCTTCCCCGCGCCACATTTTCCGTTTCGGAATTGGTGGAACTGACGATGGAATTCTATCGTCGTAACTACATTGAAGGGTTGTTTCTTAGTTCCGGAGTGGTCCGCAATCCGGACTATACGATGGAGAGACTGGTGCGTGTAGCCAAAGATTTGCGGCAAGTGTACCGGTTTAACGGTTATATTCATCTCAAGAGTATTCCCGGTGCCAGTCGTGAATTGGTGAATGAGGCCGGGCTGTATGCCGACCGTTTGAGTGTCAACGTTGAAATTCCCAAAGAAGAAAACCTGAAACTCCTTGCACCGGAGAAAGATCATAAAAGTGTATTTGCTCCGATGAAATACATTCAGCAAGGTGTGTTGGAGAGTAAGGAAGAGCGGCAGAAGTTCCGCCATGCACCCCGTTTCGCGCCTGCGGGACAAAGTACCCAGGTGATTGTAGGCGCTACCTCCGAGTCGGATAAAGATATTCTTTTCCTTTCGTCGGCTCTTTACGGACGGCCGACCATGAAACGTGTCTACTATTCGGGCTACGTTTCTGTGAATACATACGATAAACGTCTTCCGGCATTGAAGCAACCGCCTTTGGTACGTGAAAACCGGCTCTATCAGGCTGACTGGTTATTGCGTTTTTACCAATTCAAGGTGGACGAAATTGTGGATGATGCCTATCCGGATCTCGACCTCGAGATAGACCCGAAACTCTCGTGGGCTTTGCGCCATCCCGAACAGTTTCCTGTCGACATCAACAAAGCGGACTACGAAATGTTGCTCCGTGTGCCGGGAGTGGGAGTGAAGTCGGCGAAGCTGATTGTCGCCTCCCGCCGTTTTTCGCGACTGGGTTTTTATGAACTGAAGAAGATAGGAGTGGTGATGAAGAAGGCGCAATATTTCATCACCTGCAAAGAGCTGCCTCTCCAAATGCTGACTGTGAACGAACTTTCGCCGCAACGGGTACGTAGCTTATTGCTCCCGAAACCAAAAAAGAAAGTGGATGAACGACAATTACGATTTGATTTCTGATTTCTGATTTATGAATTCTGATTAAACGAATTACTAAGTATGTTAATTAGCTTATATAATAATTTAGGTACGGATTACACGGTTTTTAGTGCTGTCATTGCTGCAAAGAATCCGCATTAATCCCTGTAATCCGTGCCTAAAAATAAATCATAACCCGGAAATCATAACCCATAAATCATAAATCATAAATCATAATTCATAACCCGGAAATCATAAATCATAAATCATAAATCATAAATCTTGAAAGTTTTCGTTTACGATAAAAGCTTTGATGGTCTGCTGACTGCCGTGTTCGACGCCTATTTTCGCAAGACCTTTCCCGATGATTTGTTGTCGGAAGGAGATGCTTTGCCCTTATTTTATGATGAGTTGCATACCGTAGTCACCGATGAAGAGAAGGCAGGACGTGTGTGGCGGGGATTGCAGAAGAAAGTCTCTGTTTCCGCTTTGGGCTGCCTCACACAAAGTTGGCTGTCGGAGCTTCCGGAGGTAGGGATGCTCATTTTTCGTTATATCCGTAAAGCGATCGACTCACCCCGTTCCATCGAAACCAATTTTGGCGATCCGGACGTTTTGCGATTGGCGCAAATATGGAAGAAAGTGGATGGCGAACGTGTGCACCTGATGCAGTTTGTCCGTTTTCAGAAAGCTGCGGATGGTACATTCTTTGCGGCTTTCGAACCGCAGTATAATGCGCTTCCTCTTACCGTTCACCATTTCAAAGACCGTTTTGCCGATCAGAAGTGGATTATCTATGACATGAAACGCCGTTATGGTTTTTATTATGACTTGCAGGAGGTGACAACCATCTCGTTTGATGATGACAGCCGTGAATCCCATCTGATTACGGGGATGCTGGATGAAAGTCTGATGGACAAGGATGAGAAACTTTTCCAACAACTCTGGAAAACTTATTTCAAGGCCATTTGTATCAAAGAACGTATGAATCCGAGAAAGCACAGGCAGGATATGCCTGTACGTTATTGGAAGTATCTGACGGAAAAGCAGAAATAGAGTTCCATCTCTTTATATTTTAGAATTAAAATACTCCTCCTTGTCTCTTCTGCTTTTCTTTTCTCTATTGTCTTTTTGTAAAGGGACTTATTCAATCCGCTGCACTGTTACCTCCGGAAACTCCTGTATCAATGAAAGCAGATGGCCTTCATCGTTATTTCGTTTCGACTTGATGACCATGCTCACCTGATAAAACTCTGCTTCACCCTTATGCAACGTTTCCATCTCGTAAGAGACTATCAGGTAGTCTTTAGAGTTGAATCTGTCCGCTATCTGTTTCAGAGTGTCTTTGTTGGAAGTAGAGAAAGAAACCATCGAGCTTTTCATTCCGATGCTTTTAAACAGGTAACTAAGTAATTCCAGTCCGATGAGGGTCAATACCATGGCAGCAATGCCGATGGTGTACATTCCTGCGCCTACTGCCAGTCCGATACCGGCAGTTGCCCAGATTCCTGCTGCGGTAGTCAGTCCGCGTACAATCTGCTTTTGGAAGATGATGGTTCCCGCACCGATAAATCCGATACCACTGACGACTTGTGCCGCCACACGACTGGGGTCGAGCGTGACACTGCTTTCTTTTATAATCTCCTGAAATCCGTATTGGGAAACAATCATAATCAGGGCACTGCCTAGTGATACGAGGAAATGAGTACGGTATCCGGCTTCTTTGGCACGGTATTCACGGTCCAGTCCGATGATCGCCCCCAGTATGCCGGCGACCAATAAACGAATGACGAAATCTATGTTCAACATCATGTGTTCAATCTCCTTTCTGTTTTTTTATTGTTTGTGGAAAAATACTTGGAACTATAAATATACAATTATTTCTCTTTTATGGATCAATCATTTAGTAATATTTGAACGTATTCGATCTATTTTATCGTATATTCGCAGACTCAAATGAATGTTTAACCCTGTGATTGAGTGAATAATGAAGAAAAGATTTTTTTATATAATCAGCTTTCTGCTGATCTTTTGCATCGAGGTATTGATAGCTTTGTATGTGCGTGACAATTTCATACGTCCTTATGTCGGAGATATGCTGGTGGTAGTGCTGGTGTATAGTTTTGTGAGGATATTTCTCCCGACAGGAATTCCGCGGATGCCGTTTTATGTCTTTCTTTTTGCCTGTTTTGTGGAAGTGCTGCAATACTTCCGGTTGGTGGAAACATTGGGGATCACGAACCGTGCAGCCAGAATCATTCTGGGCTCTACGTTCGATTGGGCGGACATAGCTTGTTATGCGGTGGGCTGTGTGTTTATTGTTTTATTCGAGCGTATTGGCAAGAACTCATAGCAATGAGGCGCACATTTTTCGTATTTCGTTTAATCGGTTTGAAAGTGCTTTCTTTTCACGTGCCAGAGCCATATTATATCGTGCTTGCATATTGATGAGTAGTTCCGGATTAATGTTTAGAGCGGCTTCTATCATTAATGCAAAATCACTGGTAATAGGTCTTTTCCCATTTAAAATCTCATTAAGCATTGTATAGGGAACTCCCAGAATTTCCGAGAATTTCTTTTGAGAGATTCTGCGACATTCCAATTCTTCTTTCAATATATCACCTGGGTGTGTTGGTAATCTTTTTATTGTATCCATAATTTAATCTTTTTATTGATAATGATTGGTTATATCTGTCACTATGCAAATGGTTAATATGATTTCTGTACCTTCAGTGCGAGTTTTAAATTCCAGTCGATAGTGATAGTCTATGCGAATGGAAAAGTAGTCCGCACGGCCTTGAAGAGCTTCGAAGTTCAGAGAGTTGAAGACAAATAAATCTTCTATTCGGGTAGCGGCGATTAATGTGTCGATACGCTTCTGGTATTTTTTTATAATAGCCGCATCAAACCGATATTTTTTGCTTTTACACTTGCCATTCTCATATAACTCTTTTAGATACTCTTTCTCATATTCTATAATCATATTCCGTTTGTTTCTGCAAATATAGCATTTAATTTGTGATTCACGAAAATAGTGAATACCTTTTTCGTGTTAAATAAAGAATAGATATTGTTTAGTCATTATTCAATTTATGTCCGCAATATTTGCAAAACTCGGCATTGTCTTCGTGTCCGGAGCGATGGCAGTTGGGACATTCTTTGTCTCTTCTGCGTTTGTAGTCTTTCATCATGGAGGCGGATACGATCCCTGTCGGTACGGCAATGATTGTGTAACCGATTAGCATGACACAGGCGGAAAGGAACTTCCCAAGACCGGTGACGGGGGTGATGTCTCCATAGCCTACGGTAGTCATGGTGACGATAGCCCAGTAAATGCTGTTCGGGATGTTGTTGAACTGTGAGTTGGGTTGTGTTCCTTCAATCATATACATCAGCGTGCCGATGGAAGTCACCAGGATGACGACAAATAAGAAGAATACCGCAATCTTCTTGCTGCTTTCGCGTAAGGCGGTGAGCAGTCGTTCGCCCTCATTCAGAAAGTTGAAGAGCTTGAAGACACGGAATACCCGTATCAGGCGGAAAGCACGGATGATGAGCAGATAGCGTGCACCGGGGAAGAGCAGGCCGATGTAGAGCGGAAGGGTGGCTAGCAAGTCTACGATTCCGAAGAAGCTGAATATGTATTTCCGGGGACGGGGCGAGCAGTAGATTCTCGTTAGGTACTCGAAAGTGAAGAAAGCGGTGAAAAGGTACTCCATAATGACGAACGGAGTCGTCAGAAAGCTGGGAAGTCCTTTCAGGCTTTCGATGATGACAAGCAGTACGCTGACTAGAATACAGCCAATAAGAATCACGTCAAACAGTTTCCCGGCGGGAGTGTCCGATTCGAAGATGATGACGTACAACTTTCGTTTCAGTTTTTCGTCATGTAAAAAACGATGGATTCTTTCTTTCAGTTTCATACTAACAGTTCATACTAAATGCTATTTGGACGTTCCTCCGGCATCTTCTTGTAGAAAGAGGTTGTTTGGCTGTGGATGGGCAGTACAAACTCCGTTTTCCACTATGAGAAGAGGTTGGGGGGAGAGGATTTTCACTCAATGACCCATTGTTTATTATAGGCCTCTGTTTTTTTCGGATCGTAATACATACCTTCTTGTGTGGGAATATAGAGGGTGTATGTCTTTCCGGTCTTGTTCCTTAATGAGGTGTCGCGCAGCCAGGGGTTGGCATCACGGAGTTGTGCGTATGTGATACCTTGTGATTTGGCATAATCATTCAAATCATTGATGCTAGTGGAGACGGTCACCTTTTTGTAGGGAATGGGCGGATACAGATGTTCCCGCTTCAACAGAAACCCGTAACGTTGCGGGTTGTTGAATATCTCTTTGGCTGCCAATATGCGGAACATATAGCGGGAAGTTTCTTCTACCAGCCATAAGTCCATGGCATGACTTGCCAGTTGTTTGTCGAGTTGGGAGGAGATACGTCCCTGTCCGGCATTGTAGGCGGCGGAGACAGCCATCCAGTCTCCATATTTGGCATACGCTTGTTTGAAATATTTGCAGGCGGCTACGGTTGCTTTTTCAATGTGGTAGCGTTCGTCTACGTTGTCGTTCACTTCCAGTCCGAATTCCCGTCCGGTGGCGGGCATAAACTGCCACAGTCCTGCTGCTCCTGCCGGAGAGCGGGCGATGTTGTTCAGGTTACTTTCGATTACCATCAGGTATTTGAAGTCGTCGGGGATGCCGTTGGCTTTCAGTATCGGTTCTATGATGGGGAAGTATCGGTTGGCACGTTTTATCAGTAGCATGGTGGTGGAATGCATATAGGTGAAAGCCATCATCTCACGATCCATCCGTTCGCGGCGGTCATAGCGGCGGAGGTCAATGGTTTCTCCGTCAAAAGTAACCTGGGCGGGAACGGTGGGCGAGGTGACGCAATAAGGAACTTCCGATTTGGCGGAATGTTGTTCGGTCACCTGGCTGCTGCCTGTCAATACAGGAATGGATGCGCCGATGCAAAATACTAATATGAGCGTAAGAATATAGTTGATTTTAGTTTGTTTCTTCATTTATTTATTTCATTATTTCAGTTAATACCATTCAGTTTCTTGTTCAGACTTTGTCGGACTGTTCACATACTTGCCATTCTCTCCAAACAGATCGCTTTCTGTATTCCGTCCGCCCTGTTTGTAGATGCCGTTCATCGTCTCCTTTATTTGATAGAACAAATTTTCTCTCTCTTTGTCAGTCTGTTCAGAGATTTTTTTTCTTTCAGTATTAAAGTCTGCCTTGCAAAGATAGCCCCATTTTGTTTTTTTCAAAGAACTTTTCTTGCATTTTATACGTTTTTCTAGTAGAGTTAAAATAAATAATGAATCAAGATGAATATAGCAATGACCGGAGCTACCGGATATATAGGTAAACATCTTTCCAATTATCTCACAGAAAAGGGCGGACACCGGATTATTCCCTTGGGAAGATCGATGTTCCGCGAAGGTATGTCCGGACATTTGATTCAGACATTGACGCATTGCGACGTAATCATCAACCTGGCTGGCGCACCCATCAATAAGCGTTGGACACCGGAGTACAAACAGGAATTGTTCAACAGCCGCATTGTGGTGACGCACCGTATTATCCGTGCGTTAAATGCCGTCAAGACAAAACCGAAACTGATGATTTCAGCTTCCGCCGTGGGCTATTATCCTCCGGAAGTGGAAGCGGACGAATATACCCGTACCCGCGGCGACGGTTTTCTTTCCGATCTCTGTTATGCATGGGAGAAAGAAGCCAAACACTGTCCCCAACCTACCCGGCTCGTCATTACACGCTTTGGCGTAGTGCTTTCTCCGGATGGGGGAGCGATGCAGCAGATGCTTCGTCCTTTGCAAGCCACGAAGGTAGCTACCGCCATCGGTCCCGGCACCCAGTCTTTCCCGTGGATAGCCATGCACGACCTTTGCCGTGCTATGGAGTTTTTGATCGCCCACGAAGAAACGCGAGGTGTGTATAATCTGGTCGCTCCGCAACAGATTTCGCAATATTCTTTTACCCGTGAGATGGGGAGGGCTTATCAGGCATGGACAACGATTATTGCTCCGCAGCGGGCTTTCCGTATATTTTACGGTGAAGCGGCCTCTTTCCTTACAGCCGGTCAGAAAGTCCGCCCGACACGTCTGACGGAAGCCGGGTTCCGTTTTTCCATCCCTACTGTCGAACGTCTTTTTAAAGGTACGGATCACACCACGGTCTCCTCTCTCGACCTGAACCGATATATGGGACTTTGGTACGAAATAGCCCGCTACGAGAACCGTTTTGAACACGGGCTGGTAGATGTCACGGCCACTTACACGCTTCGTCCCGACGGTACGATTCGTGTGGAGAACCGGGGATGCAAGCGCAATTCTCCTTATGATATCTGCAAGACTGCCAACGGACACGCCAAGATACCCGATCCCGCGCAACCGGGTAAACTGAAAGTCTCTTTCTTCCTTAATTTCTACTCTGATTATTACATATTGGAGCTGGATGAAGAGAATTACAACTATGCCCTTGTAGGCAGCAGCACCGATAAATATCTCTGGATACTAAGCCGCGCGCCGCAACTGCCCGAGGAAATCAAAAAGAAACTCGTCACCGCTGCCGAACGCCGCGGTTACGATACCAACCGGTTGCAATGGATAGAACAATTTTGATTATAAATATGCTTCATAATTAGTTTATATAATAAATCTAGGCACGAATTACGCTGATGAACACTGTTGCTTTATCCATGCGTCATTTTGAAAAAAAACGTAAAATCCGTGCCTGATAATAGATAATTATTAGGCAAGAGTACTTAAAACAATAATGAACTTTAAAACAACATAGATTATGGATTACGAAATTATTCATCAGCCCGAACAGCATTTGTTTAAGACAGAAGTAGACGGTCGTACCGCCTTTGTACAATATCGCCTCTTAGGTGATTCTCTCGACATCATTCATACCATCGTGCCCCGCCCGATAGAAGGCCGCGGAATAGCCGCTGCATTGGTAAAAGCTGCTTATGCCTATGCAGTAGCCAACGGAATGAAACCGAAAGCCACCTGCTCTTATGCGGTGAAATGGCTGGAACGCCATCCGGAGTTAGGTTAAACCATTGTCCGGATGGCGTCAACAGAATTGTTTGTGTTTATTGATATTTGGTAGAAAAAAGTCCTAATAGTTGGCTTTTGTTTAATGGTTTGGTGAGGAATGCGTTGCAGCCTGCTTCCATGGCACTCGTTCTGTCAGAATCAAATGCGTAAGCTGTCAGGGCGATAATCGGGACTTTTGTATCGAATTCCCTGATTTTTCGTACCGCTTCGAGTCCCCCCATAATCGGCATCTTCATATCCATAAGAATGATGTCGTACTTTTCATTGCGTAACTTCTCAAGTGCTTCCACTCCATTTTTTACCCGTGTGAGGTTGTATTTGAAGAGAATGTGCTGCACTAACGAAAAGTTACTGTCATTATCTTCGGCAATCAGTACTTTGAAATCTTTCTTGTTGATCTCGCTCAATGAAGGTATTTGCTGGACGAGGACCGGTGTTGCAGGTGCATTTTCAATTTCTTGTATTTCCTCCTTTTCCTGTGTATCTATTTTACAGGGAACCCATGCCCAGAAAGTGGAACCGATACCGGGATTGGAAGTAAAGCCTATTTCTCCTCCTGCGCCCTCTATGATTGCTCTCGAAATGGCTAGTCCGAGTCCTGTGCCTTGTGCAAATTCGTTGAGCTTCTGGAAACGACCGAATACTCTATCCTGCAATTCCACCGGGATACCGACACCCGAATCCTGTACGTAGAACCGCACTCCTTCGTTTTCTATACTATATCCCATTTTGATAAATCCCGCATGGGTACATTTCACCGCATTGGTAAGGAAATTCATCCATACCTGTTTCAGACGGTTGACATCGAGAAATATCCAGCAATCCGAACAAGGATTGTCAACAAAGAGTTTCACGTCGGGATTAGTCATTTTCTGTTGAATCATCATATACAGCTCGTTGCAGACTCTTGACAGATTGAATTTCTCCCTCTTACGTTCGAGGATTCCCGATTCTATTTTGGAGAGATCGAGAATATCATTAATGAGCCGCAGCAACAATTCATTGTTCGATTCGATGATATTCATGTATTCTTCTTTTTCGGCCGGATCATCGCAATGCACCATCAGACCGGAGAAGCCTACAATGGCGTTCAGAGGCGTACGTATTTCATGGCTCATATTGGCGAGGAAGGCTGATTTGAGGCGGTCGGAAAGTTCTGCTTTTTCTTTCATCTCTTTCAGTTCCTGCGCCATCTTTTCCCATTTCGTGTTGTTGAACTTGATACCGGTATAGCGGGTGACGTTTCCTTTTTTATCTCTTTCCACGGGGATTCCCGTTACAATCAGAGTTTGCCATTCATTCTCCCATTTACTTTTGGAACGGTACTGGAAACTGAATTCCTTGTCCGTTCGCTGAATCATATATTCGATATATTTGCAAACACAGTCCACATCTTCCGGATGTGTAGCCTCCATGTAATCGTTCGGAGTGATGGTTCTTTCCGGATGATAGTCGTTGACGGGATCGTTGAAGGCTTTGAACTGTCTGGTCGTGACGTCAAAATCCCAGTACGACATTCCGACAGTCTTGAAAGTAAGCTCCATTTTGTAGTTTCTTTCTTTTACTTCCTCGTCCAGTTGGTGAAGTTTGGATATATTTTGGCGGAAACCGGTGAAGCGTATGTTGTTGCCATCTTCATCCTTCTCAAAAGGTACGCCCAGAATGTTGCAGTATTGCCATGAATCGTCGTATTTTGTTTGTATGCGACAGGTGAAATTGATGGTGACATCTTTTCCTGATAGCATGGATTGCATGGCATCATAGACGGCAGAACGGTCATCGGGATGGACGGCTTCTATATACTCTGCGATGGTGAGAGGTTTGTCGCTTGCGTAATCATTGATCGGATCGTGGTAGGACTCGAATTTCCGGGTACGCACATCGAAATCCCAGTGAATGATATTGCTCACTTGCATGGCAAGTTCGCGTTTGCTTATCAGTTCCTGCGTTTTCTTTACCATTTGTAGTCTTTCGGTGATGTCCAGTTGTGTTCCGATAATCAGTAATTTCCCCATGTGTTCGGAGGATAGGCGCATCCTGCTTTCATAGTGGCGATATTGCTTTTCGACTTCATCAAAGAAACGTAATGTGATTTGTCCGTTTTCGATTTCCTTATTTATTAGCTGTGAAAACACAAGGCGCAACTGTTCACAGTCCTGCGGATGCAATATATCAAAAAAATCGTCCAGTGTCATTTTTTCTTTCACAATGGACGTGCCATGTAATGAACTGAATGTTTTTTTGCGGACATCATATACCCAGGAAGACATATTGGCGGCCTCCATTGCCATTTCCAGATTTTTCTTGTTTTCTTCAGTCCGGAATTCTGTCTCTTTTACCGATGTTTTATCGTTGGAGAGCAGCACGTGTCCGATGATGTTTCCTGCTTTATTCCATAAAGAGATTACCTGGACTTCGAAGATCATGCTGTTCTTATTATGAGTCGTAAAGTACTCGTCTTCATTAATGCGATTGAAATCATACTCAAATTCCAGCATTATATTTTCTTCTCCGCTTTGTATTCTGGCTTTGAGCTGGTCGTCCATGTAAGGACTGGAAAACAGGTTGACTGTGCCTACTACTGCACTCCGGTCGTTAACTCCGTACATTTTCAATGCATGGTCATTGATGAAACGTAAAATGCCGTCCGTGTCATACATTTCTATGCTTATCGGCAGGCGGGCATATACACTTTCTGCAAACAGAAATTGCTCGTGTATCAATTCTGTTATTCCTTGTTCAAAGATTGTCTGGCCGTTATCACTGGAAAGAGTCTCCTTTTCATTCATTTTAATTGTTGTTTATTTTCGTCTGTATGGTTAAATGGAAAATTTAATAATAGAGTGTACATACATTACTTTTTGTCATAGTAGTATACTCCTTACCTACAAATGTAATAAAAACAATAGAGAAAAGGAAATAATGAACGAAAAAACTGAAATTGTGGATATTTTATGCTTTTCTCAAATTCATAGAAATATCTCTAGGTTACTATCATATCTCTTGAATTGCCGTATAATTGTGAGAAAAAGAAAGGAAATCTGTAATAGAATGTCTTTTATGAATAATGAACTCGTGATGGGTAATTTTAGAATTTTGACTTGAAAATAGATGATGTATATATGAAAGATAGAATCTGGGAGAATTTATTTGTAGTCGGAAAGGAACATGACGCTTCATTTTATTATATAAACTTTCAGAGATACGCTTTTCTCTGAAAGTCTATATTTATTACGTCTTATTTCCATCTCTTCAACTGTGGGAAGAACTCTTTCATCGTTTTACGTGCTTCTTCCACCGTGTATTTCACTTCCGAGTCTTTATTAAACTCATCGAGGTAATTCAGGTTGAGTTCGATCATTTCGTCCATCGTACACTCTTTCGTGAAATGTCCGTCCGCATAGCAATAGTGGCAATAATCCTGATTCTTGCTACCGTCTGCTTCTTTTCCAAAAGTTGAGTCGTCTATCGGCATACCGCAACTCTGACAAATTTTTTGTTCCATCTTTTTTTGTTAGATTATAAGTTTATGTTACAGGACAAATATAGGTAGAATTATTGGAATAGGAGTTATCTGATCTTGCTAATTACCTGTTCATTTCCCGGCTTGTTCACTTTTGGGGTTAATTTGTTTTTACCGGCAGGCGTTTCCACATCCAGCGGGGAATCATTTTCCAGAAAAACACCAGAATCCGGTAACGCCAGTCGATTACTGCTACCCGTTGTTTGCGCTTCAGCGACCAGGAGATATGACGGCCCACTTCGGCGGCATCCATCAGCAGTGGATAATGCTTTCCGTCATTCAGTAAATCGGTGGCTACAAATCCGGGACGAATATCGGTAAAACGGATATGTAGCTTTTGCAGGTATGACAGTTGTTCGAGCGCATCTATATAAGTGTTTTGAAAACGTTTGGTGGCGGAATAGGCAGGAGCAACTCCGAGCCCTTTCGTTCCGGCAATGGAACTGATAACGGCCAGATGTCCGCCTCCGTTTTTCTTAAAGTACATGAAAGCAGTGTCTACCATTCGGATAAAGCCTTCTACATTGGTGTGTGCTGTGTTCAATTCTACTTCCATGTTCAGGTCCATATTCTGGAAACCGATGCCGGAACTAAGAAGAAACAAATCCATGCCGCCTAGTTTGTCGATGAGCAGATTCAGCTTTTCGCTTGCATCCTCTTGGGTTACGTCTAATGCTTGGATTTGAATTTGATCCGGTGCTGCCCGTTGCAGGTTTTCGAGAGAAGATTGCCGTCTGCCGGCTACTCCGATTTTCCAGCCTTCCAGTAACAGGCATTTTGCAACTTCTTGTCCGATACCGGAGGTGGCCCCTATGATAATGGCTTTTTTCATCACTGATTTTTTTTTAGTAAGTTATAGGTTCAATAAATGTCGTATGGTTTGCCAGGGTGCATAGAACAACATTCTCGGTCCGGAAAAACGCATTACCTGTCGCATTCGTTCGCGCAGGACAGGCTTGTAACAATGTACCGTGCACTCTTTGCATGCACCCTTTTTCTCTCCAAACGGACAACGGTCGAGACGGGCATGCGCATAGCGAAGCAGCTCTTCACAGTCGGTACAAAGAATCTTGTTTTTTTCTTTTTTCCGACAATAGAGGCGGATCATTAACTCTACTGTTTTCTTTTCGTGTGCGATGCGTGATACCTTCATCTCTTTCTTCTTTACACTTTGGTTTGACAAAGATAGCGAAGATTATGCAGAATCACAGGCGTATTTTGTTAAAATGTATCTTTCTGGTGGGTATTTTCTTTTCTGATGGTAAATCATGAACAGGTTTTTTGAAACATCTTCTGAAGAGCTTGTGGATGACGGAAACAATCTGTATCTTTGCGGCATGAAAAAGTTATTATGTCCGCAATGCAAGATTGCAGCCATGTATGTGAAGAATGAACAGGGTGAAAGGCTGCTGGTTTATGTGCTCGAAAATGGTGAAGTCGTTCCCAAATATCCGGAAGATTCGATGGAAGGGTTCGACCTGACAGAGGTTTTCTGCCTGGGTTGTTCGTGGCATGGTTCGCCTAAACGACTTGTTAAGTGATTAACTGTTTAATGAGTTAGTGATTAATGATTAACGTACTATGCAATATTGAATTGCAGCACATATACCGCATGGCATTAATCACTAAACCGTTAATCACAATTTTTTGATTTATGTCAACTAAAAGAGGGACGGGAAACAAGGATTAATTCGTTGAATATTCCGTATCTTTGCGCCCAATTTTAGAACATAGACGTATGGCAACTTCTAAAGAAATGACGGCAGGGCCGGCATTACCTCTCATTTTAAAGTTTACACTGCCGCTTTTACTCGGCAATCTGTTGCAACAAACGTATTCGCTTGTTGATGCTGCAATTGTAGGAAAGTTCTTGGGAATAAACGCGTTAGCTTCTGTTGGAGCCAGCACGTCAGTGGTATTTCTCATTCTCGGGTTCTGCAATGGATGTTGCGGAGGGTTCGGAATACCCGTTGCGCAGAAGTTTGGGGCGCGGGATTACAGTACGATGCGCAGTTATGTGGCTGTCAGTCTGAAACTGGCTGCGGGAATGTCGGTGGTAATTGCACTTCTCACCTGTATTTTATGTGAGGATATTCTTCGGATCATGCGTACACCGGAGAATATTTTTGAAGGGGCTTATGCTTATCTGCTTGTCACTTTTATCGGTGTGCCATGTACGTTCTTTTACAATCTTCTTTCGAGCATTATCCGTGCGTTGGGAGACAGTAAGACGCCTTTCTGGTTTCTGTTGTTTGCGGCTGTTCTGAATATCATTCTCGACTTGTTCTGTATTCTGGTACTTGACTGGGGAGTGGCGGGAGCTGCTATTGCTACTGTCTTTTCGCAAGGATTGTCGGCTGTTCTCTGCTACATTTATATGTACCGGAAGTTTGAAATATTGCAGGGTACTCCGAAAGAACGCCGGTTCCAGTCGAAACTGGCTAAGACGCTGCTCTACATCGGTGTGCCTATGGGATTGCAGTTTTCTATCACGGCTATCGGCAGCATCATGCTTCAGAGTGCGAATAATGCCTTGGGAACGGCGTGTGTGGCAGCCTTTACGTCTGCTATGCGCATCAAGATGTTCTTTATCTGTACGTTCGAGAGTTTGGGCATTGCGATGGCTACATATAGCGGACAGAATTACGGAGCGGGTAAACCGGAACGTATTTGGTTGGGAATCAAGGCTAGTGCTCTGATGATGATTATTTATGCGGCTTTCACGTTCCTTCTTCTGATGGTAGGGGCTAAATATTTCGCGTTGATCTTCGTAGACCCGTCGGAAACGGAGATTCTGCTGGATACGGAGTTGTTCCTGCATGTCTCCTGTATGTTTTTCCCGATGCTTGGTTTGTTGTGCATCTTGCGTTATACCATTCAGGGAGTGGGCTTTACCAATCTTGCCATGTTCTCCGGAGTGGCGGAGATGATTGCTCGTATTCTTGTCAGTCTCTATGCCGTACCAGTATTTGGTTTTATTGCTGTCTGCTACGGTGATCCGATGGCTTGGATAGCGGCAGACTTATTCCTCGTGCCGGCCTTTATCTACGTTTATCGCAGGTTGAAGAAGCAGGTATTTACGAATAGTCAGGTTACGCAAACGGTGGCATGATTGCCGGTTGGTGGTTTGCGTAACCCGGTTTGCAGTTTGCATAACCCGGTTTGTGGCTTGCGTAACCTGGTTTGCTTTGATTTTATTTCGGATATTTTAATCTTGTACAGGGTATAGCGGGTTTCCGCTTTCGTCTACCTCTGTCCATTCTTTCACACTGACATTGGCGAATGAGATGGAGTTTTCATTGATAACTGCCCGGAAAAGGTATGAATTTCCGGCTGACAGGAGGTTGTTGGGTGGAGTGAGCGGAGTGGTGTAGGTACGTGAAAAGCTTTCTCCGTTTACCATCAGCTCCAGTGTCAAGGTCATGGGAGAGGAGCTCTTTACGGGTAACATGATATATTGTACGGTGAAGTCGTTGATTCCCATATCGGCTGCTTTGTCATAGCTGACTTCCGAAGTGATGATACCTGTTGACAAGTCCATGATTGCGCCCGGTTTCGGCGGAGTGATGGTAGCGGAAAGTATCTTGTTTAAAGTGATATTTTCTCCTCCAGCGATCGCTACAACTACTTGCGTGGCTGCGTGTTGGTAGGTTATGGGGATATTTACCTGTGAACTGGCGATGTCCTGATGAACCGCGTGCCACCAAAGATAATCTACTCCGTTGGATAAAGGTTCGGATAGTCCGTTGGTGAAAGTAGGCGCCGGGCTGGTGGAATTGCATGATACGGCATAAAAGCTATAGATAGCATTGCTCAAATACATTTTATATCCTAGATTTCCTGTCAGTACACCGGGGGAGGAGGTGACATAGTTGCCTTGAGCAACGGGAGCGCCTGTGATATTGTTCGATGTGTTGGCTATATAGGCACACAGCCAGCTTTGAAGTCCTTTTCCCATAGGAGACATGGCTCGTGTGATGTTTCGTCCCTCTACGGAAGCACTGAAAGTAACCAGCGCATTCTCTTTGGCCGGATTGCCGTTGTTGTCATCATTGCCGGAGCCGGATGAACCTCCGTTGTTTTCTTCGTCAGGATAGTTGATGTAGATATTGTTTTTGGAGCAGGCTCCCAGTAGCAGCATTGCTAAAGCAGATACGGCTAAATACTTTGTAATGCGGAATTTGATGTCCATAGTCAGGTTCTTTTTGAAAATTAGTAATTACCCCTATATACATTTCAAAAAGAATTTGGTTCATGGCTTAATCATATTTTTTATGGAAATCGGCCTCTTTCTGTATGCAGAGAATGTCTCCGTATATGGGATGGCGAAACTCTATATATTCGGCATGGAGGTATAGTCTGTCTGCTTTCTTTCCGTAGAGTTCGTCTCCAAGTATGGGGCATCCCAAGCCTTCCGGATGAGCTGCGTGTACTCGTAACTGATGTGTGCGTCCGGTCAATGGATAGAAGATAATCCGGGTGTATTTTCTTGACTCATTGATACTCCTTTCTAATTCATCAATCCTGTTTGATTCGTTGAAAGTGTTTTCAGATTTACTGGTAATTCTTTCAGACTCACTGATGATCTGATATTCTGTAATCGCTTCTTTCCCGTGTTCTCTACTGACCATTTGCCGAGGACGGTCGAGAGGATTCAGACAAAGAGGGAGTTCGATTCTTCCTGTACTTCCTGTTCTTTCTGATAGTACTATTCCATCCAGCACAGCCACATAGCGTTTCTTAATACTTCTGTTTGCAAATTGTGCCTGTAAATCCCGATGTACCTCTTTTGTTTTGGCAACGAGCAATAATCCTGAAGTAGCCATATCGAGCCGGTGTACAATCATGGGGCCGGTAGCTTCGGGATACTTCTTCTTCAAACGATGATAGACTGAATCTCTGTCCTCTGCTTTTCCCGGAACGGACAACATCCCTGCCGGTTTATTGACTACCAGTAACCATTCATCCTCAAACACGATTTCCAGTTCTTCCTCTTCATGAACAGGGTTCAGCAGAGGATTCTCGTCTACCTCCAATCCTTGCAACATGTGTTGCAGAATCGGTTCGCACTTTCCTTTGCAGGAAGGATAATAATATCCGTGATGCCGGATTTCGTTTTTAGGAGAGTCGCCCCACCAGAATTCAGCCATAGCCAATGGCTTTAATTGATGAAGATACGCATATTGCAATAACTTAGGCAAAGCACATTCACCCGCACCGGCAGGAGGAACTTTCTGAACCGTTTGCTCGAAAATAGTATATAAATCTTTCACCTCTCCTTGGGCATTTAGCATCCGGAATTGCTCGAATAACTTTCTTTGTAAAGCTGCTGAACGTTCTTTTCGTTCGGTTTTCAATCGCTCTATTTCAATATCGAAGTGCCTGACTTCCGTTTCGAGCTCTTCCAATCGTTTCTTCCATTCCTTTTCCAGTCGTTTGTATTCCGCTTTTTGGTATTGGCTTTCCCGAATCAGGGAGGCTTGTTCTTCTTCGGAAAACTCGGGAGATGACTGGCGGCGAATCTCTCTCGCCTCCTTTGCCATTTTAAGCTCCGCTTTTGCTTGATTCAAAACAGCTTTAGCCTGTTCCGTTTCTATCTTCCATTTCTCTTTTGAATCGAGATAAGAACTACTGTTTTCCAATTCACGAATACGGATATTAATGGCAGAAATCTGTTCTTCTTCGATTTTGAAGAATCCCTCTGGTTGTAATAGGTCATAAACAGGAGGAACGAAATAAGGATGCAGATTCTTTCCGTCCAGATTGCCGGAGAAAGCTGCAAGATAACCAATCTGATTTTCTTCGTTGTTTGTTATTCCGTTGTCCGTTTGCACAATCAACACTCCAAACATCTTTCCGGAAGCCAATTCCTCTTGCCATTCTTTCCGGCTTGCAATATATTCTTTCACTTCTTCCGCAGCCAACACACACAATGGATGAGGGGTATAATGGAAAGGATAAGTGAATTTCTCCGGCAACGCAAGGTGAGAAACGGGTTTCTTGAAAAAATGTATCATCGGTTTATATATATGAATGAATGTGATTACCTTTGCAAAAGTAACGTAAATCCGCGAATTTTATTCTATATTTGTTTGAGAGTTTGAGTGAGATAACGTGGACGCTTGAATGAAATTGTATGGATAAGATAGAAGAAAAACCAAAATTTGCCTTTCTTGGCAACAGTCACATGGCTTTTTGGGCACTGGATATCTATTTCCCACAATGGGAATGTCTGAACTATGGTGCTCCCGGTGAAGGGCTGGCCTATGTGGAGTCTTTTGCGGTGGACACTTCCGATTGCCAGGTCGTCGTTCAATTCGGAACCAATGATATTTATCAGTTGAACGATGAAAATATAGATGAATATGTAGAGCGTTATGTAAAAGCGGTTCTTGCCGTCCCTTCACTGAAAACATATCTTTTCTGTATTTTTCCGCGTAATGATTATGATGATTACAGTACGGCTGTGAATAAATTTATCCAGATTCTTAACCGGAAGATACACGAAAAATTGCAGGGAACAGATATTGTCTATCTGGACGTATTCAAACGTTTATTGCAGGATGGCAGGCTGAATCCGGAGTTGACTCTCGACGATTTACATTTGAATGGTAAGGGGTACAGTATTCTGACAGAAGCACTGAAACAGGCTTCCGGTTTGTAAAACATACCTAAATACTTCATTCTTTGCTTTTATTTACTAATTTGGTGGCATATCAGTTTATTTTTCCTATTTTTGTCCCCAATTTAATAGTAAATAACCCCCATAAAAACGATAAGACTTATGGAAAAAGTAATTATCAATTCGTACGAAGAATTCGAAAAACTAGTAGGCCAACAGATAGGTGTTTCCGATTATGTGGAACTCTCGCAGGAACGTATCAATCTTTTTGCTGATGCAACGCTGGATCATCAATGGATTCATGTAGATACGGAACGTGCTAAAGTAGACAGCCCTTATCATAGCACGATTGCTCACGGCTACCTGACATTATCCATGCTTCCTTATTTGTGGAATCAGATTATCCAGGTGAATAACCTGAAAATGATGATTAACTACGGTATGGACAAAATGAAATTCGGTCAGGCTGTACTGTCAGGACAGAGCATCCGTCTGGTGACTACTTTGCACTCGCTGACTAATCTGCGTGGTGTGGCAAAAGCGGAAATCAAGTTTGCTATCGAAATAAAAGACCAACCGAAAAAGGCACTTGAAGGAATTGCTGTGTTCCTTTATTATTTCAATTAATAATAAGCTGAAAAAGACACAGATTCTATCTACTTGTGATAGTGACGGTATCCGATAAGGATAGTGACGGTATATGACAACGATACCGTCACTATCGCAAGCGGATACCGTCACTATTTCTTTTCTGCATCAATCTCTTATATATCAGTCTTTTCTGTATTAATTTTCTCCACGCCAATCAGGGGGCTGACGTTGACTTCTCGTGAATACCTACAACGATTTTTATTTGGGCTATCAGTAAGCATAAGTTTATGTACATTCCCGTTTACCCCTTTACTCCCATGAATCTGAACGGCTGTGCCGGTTTAAAGTCTTTGGTTGCATTTCCGTGATAAGTTTCACCATTGGCGATAGATAATTTGAGTACCGGAGCCCCTTCTGACAAGTCGATTTCCCGAAGATTTACCCAGAACGTATTGGGAGTCAGACTCGATTCGAAGAAATAGAGCAGATTCTTACTATCCGATACCGTTCTCCATTGTGTGGTGGAAATTTCCGGAAATTCGGGAGTGGATATGCCATAAGGAACAGAAGTATTACGGATAACGCTGAATACGCTTGCTATGGCTATTCTCACATCATCTGTTTGGGGCAGGGCATTAATATAAAAACTGGCTCTTGCAAAACGGTCGGATGGACGGTTGGTTCCGGGCAGGAAGCTCAATCCTCCTATTGATTTCCAGTATTCGTTTAGTGCCAGTTGCTTGTTGTAGGTAGGGGAGTTGGTCATCACTTTGTACTCCTTGCTGTGGTAAACAGTCAGCTTTCCACCTGTATATTCGAATATCGCACAATCGCCCGTTGCGTCGGAAATAGATAAATGCAAGGTTGCCAGGCGGGAACCATCCGGCATCAGGTCCGATACCACTTGGAAAGTATTTTCATCAATGGCGGCCACGGCCTCGTCTACGGTGGCGAAGTTATCCAGCATATATTGCACCCATGCAGTAATGGCAAGTCCCGGTTTGCTTTGATCCCTGATCGGATATTCTGCTTCGGGCAACCATAATAGATTGGCAACCAAACCTTTCTCATTCATCCCGTCTGTGCTGGCAATCTCGAAAGCCGAAGTTACCACACTGCCATACTTGGACGTCCATTTCAGGGAGTTGGCTCCCGTTTCTCCATTTCTTTCCATACCTTTGGGAAATACCCAAAGATTACTCTGCATTTCTGTTTTCCAATCCATAGACCGGCCGGTTGCCACCATTCCATTCTTTCCCGAATAAACGACTCTTGTACACATAATTTTAATTTCTAGTTAAAGGTTTATTATAAGCTGCTTTTCCAGGGAATCCAACGGATGCGAATTCATTCCGCAAAAACATATTCTCAAAACAATAACGTTCCATTTATGTTTTAGATAAGTATCAGATATTAATAAAGTATCAAAAAAACAGGTATTATGTCATTAAGTAATCTTCTCATTATATTTTCGTCATCGTTTATGGCGCTTTTTCCGGTGATAAATCCTCTGGGAAACGGTTTTGTTGTCAATGGATTTTTTACAGATCTCGATCCTCAACAGCGGAAAGCGGCTATTCAGAAACTGACGTTCAATTTTATAATGATTGGTGTAGGGACGTTGGTGATAGGGCATCTGTTTCTATTGATTTTCGGTTTGGCTATTCCCGTTATTCAGTTGGGAGGCGGAATACTGATCTGTAAGACAGCAATGGAGTTGTTAGGTGATTCGGGTTCTACTGATAAAGGAGAAGCCAGTCAGAATGTAGATGGTTTCAGATGGAAGAATATCGAACAGAAGATTTTTTATCCCATCACGTTTCCTATCAGTATCGGGCCGGGTAGCATATCGGTCATCTTTACTTTGATGGCGTCCGCCAGTGTCAAAGGCAAACTATTGCAAACCGGAATTAATTATTTGGTCATTGCGCTTGTCATTATCTGTATGGCGGCTATCTTCTATGTATTTCTTTCGCAAGGACAGAGGTTCATTCAGAAATTGGGACCTGTGGGAAATCAAATCATTAATAAGCTCGTAGCCTTTTTTACTTTCTGTATCGGTATTCAGATTTCAGTGACGGGTATATCTCAAATATTCCATCTGAATATACTCTGATTAATAGGTATATTCTTATTTGACAGCTAAATACGAATTTGTACTTATTGAAATGAAAGTGATAAAAACAATCAATTTTTCTTTGCTTTCATAGCCTTTAGGGTGTTTCTTCGTACAGAGCGGATGGCAGGAACCAGTAAGTCCGGTTCCATGATTTCCAGCATGGTACGTAATTCCTGTTGCAGTTCCGGGATGGAGCGCGTCAGTTGATAAGCCAGTTTCATGCAGAGAGATTGCACACCGGCTGGTTCTTCACGTGATATCATGTGTTCCATGCAGAAATCGAGGAAATCCACTCGTGGTGGGTCGGCGGCAGGTTGCTGGCATATCAGGTTCAGGATCATTCTCTGCTTTCCCGAATGTGGACAGGTCATGGCGGCATCAATCAACTCGTCCTGTCGTTGGCTCAACCATTCTACATCTGCTTTGGAGAAATGGGTACATACCCACAATGCCTGATAGGAAACAATGTGGTCTTCGTCGAATATCAGCTGGTAGATTTCTTCTCTAAGACGCTCGTCGTCCTGTATGAAATGGAGTACTTCTCTGATATCTTCAATGTGTACACGTTCGGATAATCTGGCACGTAGGTTCATGTTTCTTTTCTTTTATCATTAAGTTAGCTCAACAAATTGCTTGGGGGCACTTACTCAACTGATGTTTGTTTGAGATTAATTTCTGTTACCGGGATTGGCTTCCGGCAGTTGTAAATGAAGAATGGGGAAAGGTTTACCCATGCTGTCCGTTTCATCTCTGCCAATGATCTGGAATCCCAGATGGAGATAGAATTGGAGTGCCTTTTCATTCTGTTCGTTGACATCTACTTTATCCATCTGTTTTTTGTCTCTTGCGTATTCTATTAGTCGTTTGCCGTATCCTTTTCCCTGCTCGTCAGGGTGTACAAACAACATTTCGATCAGTTCGTCGCTTAGTCCCATGAAAGCGGCAATCTTTCCGTTGGCATTGCGGATAACAAAAAGTTCAACGACTGGTAGATAATGTTCCCGCATCAGTGGTTTGTAAAACTGGATATCTTCTTCCGTCAGAAAATCATGCGTGTGACGGACGGACGTTTCCCATACATGGAGGATTTCTTCATAATCTTCCGGAGTAGGTTGGGAGATGCCGGGGAGATAATAACACTGGTGGTCGTAGATATTTCCGTTGTAAGTCAGTTCTGCCTGATGGAGGGTTCCTTCATAGATGAAACCGTTCTTTTTCAGTACTTTCTGCGAACGTTTATTATGTGGATAACAAGTGGCGGTGATGAGGCTTAGTTTCAATTTTTCAAAACCGTATTTGAGAACGCCTTGCACTGATTCAGTCATATATCCTTTGCCCCAATAAGTCTCGTCGAGCCAGTAACCCAACATTCTCACTTGTGGGTTTTCTCGTTTGGGATCGGGGATGATTCCTACGGAACCGATCAGTTGTTGCGTTTCTTTTAGTATCATTGCCCATATACCCTCCTGATTAATAAATGTGGAATGGAGTATACGGCGGGACTCTTCCAATGTCCGGTGGGGCGGCCATCCGGCATTGTTCCCCAAATTCGGGTTTTGGCAACAGGCGAAAAATGCTTCTGCGTCTTCTTCTTCAAAAGGGCGGAGAAGCAAGCGTTCTGTATCGAGCGTTACGGAATGAATACTTTCTGTTTCAGTGTTTGGTCTAGCTTCAGCTTCCGGTCCAACTTCAGTTTCAGTTCCGATTGCTGTTTCTGTTTTTCCTTCCCCTTTTCCTTCTCCTCCTCCTGTTATTTCCTGATATACACATTCAATCCGATTTCCATCAGGATCGAGCACAACACTTTCAAAGTATCCGTCTCCCGAAGTACGCGGTTCACCGGCGATGGTATATCCTTCCGAACGCATCTGTTCGGTGAAACGTAATACTTCTTTCTGGCTGGGAAAGGTGAAAGCAAAGTGTGTTAGTCCGACCCTGTTTTCTTCAATGGGTGTGTTTTGTACGTCTGTACGACTCATGAGTTCCAAGTCAGTTCCCTCTCCGAAAGAAATAAAGTATGACTCAAATCCTTTTTTGGGATTAATGTATTTCTCGTTGCTTTTTCCTCCGAAGAAGCGGACATAAAATTCTTTTAATTCTTCCAGCCGGAAGGTCCAAATGGCAATATGATGCAGTTTCATATAAATGTTTTTTTATTCCTATTACTTTTTACTTTGTTTCAATCCTGATTCGCACCGAACGTGTTTTGTGTCGCTCTTAATGCTGTATTACGTATTCGTAAACGATGCGGGAAATATCGGCGATAATCTTACTGTTCGCCTGACTGTTTTCTTCAGAATCCTTCACGAAGACAGCTATGCTATAAATACGTCCATCGGGTAAAAGAACGAAACCGATGTCGTTACAACCAATCTGTTGTCCTTTCGCATTCCGGTCTCCCGTTCCGGTTTTGTGACCTACGGTTACTTTTTTATCAAGCAACGGAGCAACCAAACGGTCTTGCCCGGTTTGACATTCCACCATTGTCTGATATATAAAGTCTTTGTACACTTTTGCAAACAAAGGTTTCTTGTGGAATATCTCCAATAATTCGGCAGCAGCTAACGGAGTGGTCCAGTTTTGATAACATAGATTCAAGTCTTTGTGCATCGCCGTTTCTGTTCCAACGATGGCACATTCCCGAACTCCTAATGAATGGATATACCTATTCACAGCTTCCGGACCACCTTGATAGTTGAAAAGAATATCGCAAGCATTGTTATCGCTCTGCTGAAGTGTGTATCTTAACAGGTCGGCAATGCTCATTTCAATTCCCCCTTGCGGATATTTATCTCGCAGCGGACTGTAAGTATCTGGCTTTAAATCTGATTTTTTGATTGGCAACCGGGTGTCCAGTGATTGTTTTTTCTTTCCCATATAATCGGCCAATGCCAACGCCTGATGAAACTTGAATACGCTCATCAACGGGTAGTGAATGTCATTATTGACAGTTACTGTATCTTTTCCGTTAATAATAACGGCAATCCCTATTTCAGCTTTCTTATCTTTGATTGCCTGTTTCAACTGTGTTTCAAGTTTGCTTTGTTGGGCAAGCAAGAGGGTGGGTACTAAACAAAGAAGCACTATGAATGAACGCATAATCAATTTCCTCTTTTAACGGGTTACTAATTCTCTATTGAAATCACATTCTCTATTGAAGTCACAAAGGTATAAATAGTAATTGCCTTTGCAAATTCTCATCCCAAAATAGTGATGTCGGATAAGAAATTCCTACTTTTGTGAATTAATCAATAAGTGAATAGATATTATGTTAAAATGTCAGTCGGAATTGTTTCAGCCGTCATTGAAATTGGTGGATGGCTTGAAGATGAATACAAAAGAGGAATTAAAGAGGATGGCGAAAATTTTGCTTTTACCTGTTCCTACCAAGTTGCACAAGGATGAGTATGTAACTTATTTTGCAGAAGCTGTTTTGACCTGTCCTGAAATGTGGCTTTCCCGGTTGACGCATTATGAACTGGCATTACTTGATAAGTTAGTGAAAGCGGGATCTGGTAGTTACGTAGAATGTACAAATTCTTTTTTGGTGACTACTTTGGAAACTCTTTCTTTCATAGCAACGGACTGTAGTCACATGGATGAGAGTAAAGTCCGTTATATGATCTGCGATGAATTGCGTGAGGCAGTAGCTCCTTATCTGAATAAACTGTTGACTTCCCAAAAGCAATCTGTTCGTTTTATGATAGAACAGTATGCCTGTGGAATCGTAAATTTATATGGTTTTCTCTCTTATTCGGACTTATTGTATATACTGGTAGGCTATTTGCAGCATTCAGTGACAAAAGAAGAAATAGCTGACAGTTTGGCTAATTCGGCATTGATACAGCGACTAACCTTTGAAGTGGAAGATGGTTATAATACAAACCTTTACATAGAGTCTCCTTTTTTGGATGATTTTGAATCTTTGGAGGAGCAATTGTATCTGCGTCGTGATATACCGGACAGGAAGAAGTTTTCTAAAGAGGAAGCCTTTTCAGCGGGCATGATGCCATTGAGTATCATTCCTAATCCGTGTTGGGATGAATTGAAGGAGTATATGATGAAGAAACTGCGATATACGGAAGAAAAGGCGGATAGTAGTTTGGCATATTTGTGGTTTACTGCTCAAACGGAAGAAAATTCAATGTCTATTATTACTTCAATGATTAGCCACAAACTTTCTTCCATGCAGGAGCTGCAAGAGGCCGTTGAACTATTTATGGATTATGTGAATCATTGTCCCCGTTGGTTTCTGAAAGGCTATTCTTCGAATGAAGCATTCGTTTTATTTCAAAAAGACAAATTTAGAAAGAATCCTCCCCGCATTGTTGCAGGCCCGAATATGAAGGCTGCCGGTATGGACATTACTCCGGAAATGCAGGCAAGGATAGACCATCTGTTTCGTGGCATGCCTTCCGAACACACGGTCGGAAGGAACGATCCTTGTCCCTGTGGAAGCGGGAAGAAGTATAAAAAGTGTTGTGGCAGAAATAATTAAGAAAAGGACGATTGCGGAAGAATATCCTGCAACGAGACGTATTATGGATTTGGAAGAACAGTGAATTAGATGAGTACTTTTCGTTCCATAGAAGAACTGGTCAAGAGTCTCGACCGGGAGAAAGAGCTCTTGAAAGAAATGTTTGCTAAACGGAAATCTCTTTCGTTCCGTTATGATTATGCGCTTGAAATGACGGAGTACAAAGAAGAGCGTATCCGCTATCTGATAGACTATGGAGTTATCCGGGACACTGGCGACTTCCTTGAAATGGAGGATATTTATCTGAAATTCTTTGAAGATGTACTCGAAGTAAATGAAGAAATCAATGTATCTTTCGTGCAGGATTACCTGACACGACTGAATGAAAACATTGACTATTACTTGAAAGAGAATAACGAACAACGTAAATACAACTACCAGCGTGAAGTGAAACGCTGCCTGAAAAACATCGCTCTGACTACAGTCCGCAATGTGATGGACTTGAAAAGGAACATGGATAATACTTATAAGAACGAACCGAATTATAAGATAAAGAAAACCAAACTTGTCCGCCTCGATGAGAAACGGAATAATATTGCTCTACTGATCCGTAAAAGTGAGGAATTGATAGACTACGGACAGCCTGTTTTCTTCCGGGTGGCGATGGACGTACAAATGCGGAATGTAGTAAGCGACGTGAAACTACAGCTGAACGATTCATATCACAATCTGATTGAAATCCAGAAGCAAATTATCCATTACCTGAATCTCATTGACTATCAGAATCGTATTTTCGAGAAAGTAAAGAAACTGAAGTATTTGAAAGATCAGTTTCTGTTGGAAGAACATACCAGTATCCGTTCGGTTGCAGCGCAAAAGAATCCCGTCTGGATGGAGCCGCAGGTCGGTTATCGCATCAAGCTTTCTATTGATAATCTACGGACTTCCGATGAGGCTTTTCAGATTTTGAAGAAACTTGTCGCGCGGCAGAGAAATTCTCCGAAAGGAATGAAACAACTGGCAGATGCCATTCCGGAAGGATACCTGGATGGGCAGTCGCAAATGATAGATACCGTAAACTTGCAGGAGGTGCATAATTCATTTATGGCGTCCAGCACCCATCTGTTCTCTTTTGTGATGAACTATCGCTACCGAAAAGAGGTGACACGTGGAGAGAAATTAATCTTTTTCTGCCAATTGGCGTCACAGTATGCCGACGAACTTCGCTTTACGGATACTTATGAAATCTCCGATGAAGTGGAATACCCTTTAATATATGCCAAATGATGTATGCTGAATGCTAAAAACAGATGACTATGAAATATACTGAAGAGATATTTAATATACTTAGCAAAGGGGGATTCATTTCTTCCAATAGTGTCTCTACCCAAGTAAAACGCTTGTATGATGCCATTGAGGAAGATTTGCCCGATTATTATGATTACTACAAAGGCATCGGTTTTTATCTGGAAGGTGGTGACGGTTATTACTACTTTACTCGCAAGGAATCGAAAGTCGATTTGGAACGTAAACTGGAAGCAATTCAGAAGTGGATTGATTACTTGAGTTTCCTGAAAACCTATCATTCGGCATTCGGCCCGGGCTTTCTGTTTCGTGCTGCTGATATTGAGATTCAGATAGGATGCGATATCGAACTGAAAGAAAAGGCAACTAAACTGTTTTCGGATAAGAAGAAATATGATGAAGTAGTCGGCAAACTGTTGAAAGAACTGGAGAGTATAGGACTGATAGAGAAAGAAAACGAACTTGACGGGACGTATAAAGTATTGTCGGCTTTTCATTATATGGAGGACTTGGTTGATTGTATCACAATTTCAGAGGAGGTGCAAGATGAGATACCTGAATAAGATTATTTTTCTGAACAGTGCCCATATTCCGTATGCGGAAGTGAAGTTGGATGGGAACGTACATTTTATAGGTACGCAAGGTGTCGGTAAGAGTACGCTGCTCCGTGCCATCCTATTCTTTTATAATGCTGACAAACTAAGACTAGGCATTCCGAAGGAGAAGAAAAGCTTCGATGCTTTTTACTTTCCATACGCCAATTCTTACATTATCTATGAAGTGATGCGGGAGAATGGGGCGTATTGTGTGGTAGCTGCCAAATCCCAGGGACGGGTGTTTTTCCGTTTTATTGATGCGCCATTCCAACAGGACTGGTTCATTGACGAACACAATGTGGTACATTCCGAGTGGGGACGCATCCGCGAACATATCGGTTCGAAGATTCAGATTACTGCACAAGTGACTAGCTATGAAATGTATCGGGACATTATTTTCGGTAATAACCGCAAGCATGAAATGATACCTTACCGCAAGTTTGCCATTGTGGAAAGTGCAAAATATCAGAATATTCCCCGTACGATACAGAACGTCTTTTTAAATTCCAAACTGGATGCTGACTTTATAAAAGATACCATTATCCGTTCGATGAGTGATGAGGATATCTCTGTCGATTTGGACTTCTATCGTAGCCAGATAAAGGAATTCGAGCAGGAATACAGGGACGTGATGCTTTGGTTTACAAAGAACAAGAATGGAGAAGTGCCTGTCCGGAAGATGGCGGAGAAAGTAATGAACGCCTATCGTGACTTGATTTATACTCAAAAGCAGATTGGTGAAGGGCGTGCGGAGCTTAACTTTGCGGAGAAACAGGCTTTGCATGAGATTCCGTTAGTGAAGGAAGAACAGGCTAAAGCGGAGACGGAACGTGAACGGTTGCTGCGGCTTATGAGTGAACTGCAACAAAAGTACACCAATGAGCGTGATGGCTTGATTAGGGATATAGGTATAATAAACGATTTGCTCAAAAAGATACGTGAGAAACGTCTGCATTACGAGCAGATGCAGATTGAAGAAATCATCAAACGGGTATCTTGCGAAGAACTACTGATTCAGGAACTGGAGCAAGTCCGGAATATGAAATCGGAACTGACAAGAGCTTATGAGGATGTATTGAGTAAGTACCGATTGTTGTTTGAGAAACTGGAAGCTGATTTCCGTACTTTTGAGAATAGCCAGCAAGCACGGATAAATGCTCGGAATGCGGAGATTGCCGGCAAGCAGGAAGAATTGATGCAACAGCTTCGTGTGGAAGAAGAAAAAGTAAGGGTAACGCAAGAAGAGAAAGTGCAGACTGTGGATAATCGTATCCGGCAGTTGCGCGACGAACAGGCACAGTGTAACCTGAAACTTCAAAAGGTGAAATACGAACATCCCCATCAAAAGGAAATGTCCGATTGTGAAGACGGCATCAACGAACTGCGCAAAAAGGACAAGGAACTGGAACATAGCATCCGTCAGCAACAGGGAGAAATAAAGCAGTTGAGACAGGAGTGTGAATGGAAAGTGGAAAAATTGAAATGGGAATTTCAGGCAAAGATGGAGACCGTTCGTAAAGAACGGAGCGCGATTGAAGAACAGTTACAAACATTGGATGCCTTGATTGAGAAACGAAAAGGTTCTTTGTGTGAATGGCTGGAGAAGAACAAACCGGATTGGCAGGAGACGATAGGCAAGGTGGCGGATGAGGAACTGGTGTTGTACAACAATGAACTGCAACCTCAATTAGTGAATAAGGAAGCTACTTTGTTCGGCGTTTCACTCAATCTGACAGCAATCGAGCGTTCTGTCCGCACTCCCGAGGAAATGAAGCAGGAGCGTGACAGGCAACAAGCAGCCCGGCAACTCTGTACCGACCGTCTCACCCGACTGACGGAAGAAGAGGGGGAAGCTGTTTCTTCTTTGGAGAAGAAGTATTCGAAGCAAATACATAGTATTTTGGAAGAACAACATCTGATGGAAGCCGAGCGAATGCAGATTCCTGCAAAATTGAAGAATTTGCAGGCTGATTACGCCTCATGGAAGACGAAGGAAGAGGAATGGAAAAGAGGATGTACCGAAGAATTGCAGGCGCAACTGAATGAAATCGGACATCGTCTTTATGTGGCGGAAGGAGAGAAGGAGAAGCATTTGGCGGAACGGGAAAAACTGTTGAAAGCCTGCCGGAAAGTGTATAATGACAGCAGGACGGAACTCCGCAAGGAACTGGAGGAGTTTGTTGCCGGCATTCAGCAAGAGATAGAGCGGATGAAACAGCAAACTGCGGAGCGGAAAAAGGAATTGAAGCAGGCGCAGGAGAATGAATTGAATGGAAAGGGTGCTGATACGGTCACTATCCGCAAGTATGATGACAGGCTTGCCGAAATAAATAAAGAATTAGATTATATAGGTAAATTCCGCCCACAAGTTCTTTTTTATGAAAGAGACAAGGAGGAGCTGTTTGATAAAGAACCTGCTACGCGAAGCAGGAAGAAAGAACTGGATGCGAAGCTAGTTGCATTGGACGAACGTTTCGCTCTGAAAAAGGAGAAGTTGCAGGTTCAGAAAAAAGGGGTGGACGAGCATCTCGAGCGGATTGGCAAAGAATTGCACTTATTGGAGGACGGGTTGAATAAAGTGGATATGTTCCGGAAAGATGAAACTTTTTGTCCGCCTTCTGTGATAGAAATAGGAGAGAAGCCTACCCGGAAAAATTGCGATGTTATTGTGGAAGAGTTGAAGTCGCTCATCGTATCCACTATCAGAAAAACAGAAGAATTCAAGAAAGCGGTGACGCAGTTCAATGGAAACTTCTCGTCAAAAAACACGTTTCATTTCCGTACGGAACTGGTTGGAGAACAGGATTACTATGATTTCGCTTCCAATCTGTGCGAGTTTGTGGATAATGATAAGATTTCCGATTATCAGAAACATATCAGTGAACGGTATACGGATATAATCCGCCGGATTTCGCAGGAAGTGGGAGGACTGACCCGTAATGAAAGCGAGATACACAGAACAATAAAGGATATCAACGACGATTTTGTCAAGCGGAATTTTGCCGGAGTAATAAAGGAAATAGCTCTTCGCCCACTTCAGAGCAGCGATAAACTGATGCAGTTATTGCTGGAGATTAAACGGTTTAGCGATGAGAACCAATATAATATGGGAAAGGTTGATTTGTTCTCGCAGGATTCCCGTGAAGATGTCAATGCGGTGGCTGTCCGGCATTTGTTGTCGTTTATGAAATTCCTGCTTGACGAGCCGGGACGCAGGCGGTTGGCGCTTGCCGATACATTCAAACTGGAGTTCCGCGTGAAAGAGAATGATAATGACACGGGATGGGTGGAGAAGATTGCCAATGTAGGTTCCGACGGTACGGACATTCTGGTGAAAGCCATGGTCAATATCATGCTGATTAATGTATTCAAAGAAAAGGCGTCACGTAAGTTTGGTGACTTTAAAATCCATTGTATGATGGATGAAATAGGCAAGTTACACCCCAACAATGTGAAAGGTATTTTGGACTTTGCCAATTGCCGGAATATTTTGTTGGTAAACAGTTCTCCCACTACTTACAATGTGGAAGACTATCGTTATACCTATTTATTGAGTAAAGACGGGCGGTCAAATACCCAGGTTGTCCCATTGTTAACCTATAATAAGATAGAAAAATGAGTGGCAGTTTATTTACATTGGCAATGGCGAGGCTGGTTCTGAAAATGCTGGGCGGTGAGCTCATACCTTACACAAAGTTTGATGGACTGATAGCAAATAGATTAATGGATGAGGGAATCATCACTATTGTTCCCCGAGGGAGTAAGCGTAGTTTTCGTATGATTGACCCGGAAGGATGCCGTATCTACATCTCCCAGAATTATACTTCCGGCATGGAGCTGGAAGATTGGATTGAGATGAAGAACTGTCCGGATGAAGTGTCACGTTCGGAGCAAGTGGCGAAGGCGGGGGACTCTAAATTGAGATATACCCGTACGTTCAAAGGTTTTCTCCTTAATTGTTATACGCCTATAGAAGCTACGTTTCATGGCGAACCATGTGTGCTTTCTCCTTTGCAAGGCACTTCTATTTTCATGCAGGATTACGAATATTTCCGTATTCCTGAAGATGTTGTAGTAGTGGGTATAGAGAATGGAGAGAATTTTCAGCATATCCGTGCCCAAAAGTACTTGTTTGAAGGAATGAAAGTTCTTTTCGTGTCCCGTTATCCGCAATCGAAGGATTTGTGTAACTGGCTAAAGATAATTCCCAATCGCTATATTCATTTCGGAGACATAGATTTGGCTGGCATTTCTATCTTTTTAAATGAATTCTATGTCAAATTGGGCAACCGTGCGGAATTTTTCATTCCTGCGGATGTGAAGAAACGCCTCAAGGACGGAAACCGGCAGCTTTATGATAATCAGTATTTGCGTTATAGGGCTATGTTGGTTTCTGACGAACGTTTAAGGCCATTGGTGGCAATGATTCATAAATATGGGAAAGCGTATGAACAAGAAGGATATATAAAGTATTAAATTAGTCATATCAGCATCTCTATGAAATAAAAAATAAAATATATCTGTCATCTGTCACAGATTATAATCTAACTTGCAGAGTATAAGTATTTAATAGTGTGACAGCACAGTGTGACAGCAGTGTGATGGCAATAATGCTGTCACCTAGAAAACAAAGACAAAATAAAGACGCTGCTCGAAAATAAATAGTATCAGCCATCAATGGATTAGTAGTTCAATTTATTATCCTCGTACTTATGAGTTGTGTCCTGCCTTGAAACCAACAGTTTCAAGGTGCGAAACTTTAGTTTCATACGCTTGAAACTATAGTTCCAATTGCTTGAAACCATTGGTTTCTCACCGATGAAACTACAGTTTCCCTTAGCTGGAACTTTAGTTTCAAGCAGGGAAAACTAATTTGCCCCGTAATTCGGCGGTGGCAATCCCGTTTCTTTCGGTTAAAGAGATGCTTGATATATCAATAATTTTCTGTATTAAAAACTTGTTTTCTTTGCTGGTTTCGGATATTATGACTAATTTAGCAGTCTCAACGATCACAAAGGCGCTGACAAAACAATTTATTATCAAATTAATGAAAATTACTCAATTTCGTAAGAATGAAGATACGATAGCGCTCAGCGTAATGGATCTTGATATACTGGTAAATAAGATAAAGACAGAAATAAAATCCCGTCCTGTTTCTACATTCAGAGAACATCTGCGATATACCCTTTCCGATGAACGGTGTATGTTTGCCGATAAACTGCCCAAGATAATTCCTGCCGCTGAATTCCGAAAAGTAAACGGTCAGAAACAGATGAAAAGCTACAACGGTATTGTAGAACTGACCATTGGCCCTTTATCCAATAAGTCGGAAATCGCTTTAGTGAAACAAAAAGCCTGTGAGCAACCACAAACCCGTTGTGTTTTTATGGGTTCAAGTGGCAAAACTGTGAAAATATGGACTACCTTCACCCGACCGGACAACTCCCTTCCCAAAACACGGGAAGAAGCGGAACTATTCCATGCCCATGCTTATCGACTGGCTGTGAAATGTTATCAGCCCCAAATCCCGTTCGATATACTTCCCAAAGAACCGACTCTGGAACAATATTCGCGATTATCCCACGATCCGGACATCATATATCGTCCGAATTCAGTCCAATTTTATCTCTCTCAACCATCATCAATGCCCGAAGAAACCACTTTCCGTGAAGCGGTTCAGGCGGAGAAATCTCCATTGACCCGTGCCGTACCGGGATATGATGCGGAAAATGCCTTCCTGATGCTTTTCGAAGCCGCTTTTCGGAAAGCTTATGCCGATCTCCGGGAAGCGGGGCTCGAATTGAGCAAAGACACATGGCATCCTTTAGTTGTCCAACTGGCTAAAAACTGTTTTGCTTCGGGACTTCCACAAGAAGAAGTTGTGAAACGTACTGTTTTCCACTTCTATATGTATAGACAGGAAGAGCTTATCCGGCAAATGATTGGCAATATATATACCGAGTGCAAAGGTTTCGGCAAGAATATCAGCCTGACTAAAGAGCAGCAACTCGCCTTGCAGACTGAAGAATTTATGAAACGCCGCTATGAATTCCGTCATAATACCCAAATTGGTGAGGTAGAATATCGTGAAAGGCTTTCTTTTCGTTTCCGTTTCAATCCTCTCGATAAACGTGCGCTGAACAGCATTGCTTTGGATGCACAGATGGAAGGTATCCCGTTGTGGGATAGGGATATTAGTCGTTATATTTACTCCAACCGCGTCCCTGTATTCAACCCGTTGGAAGATTTCCTCTACCGGCTTCCCGCATGGGACGGTAAAGACCGTATTCGTGCATTGGCAGCCACCGTCCCTTGTAAGAATCCGTATTGGATGGATTTGTTCCACCGTTGGTTCCTCAATATGGTTTCTCATTGGAAAGGAAGCAATAAAAAGTATGCAAACAGTGTTTCGCCCTTACTTGTCGGACCGCAAGGGACACGTAAATCCACCTTTTGCCGGAGCATAATGCCCCCTTCCGAGCGTTCCTACTATACTGACAGCATTGATTTCTCCCGAAAGAAAGATGCCGAACTTTACCTCAATCGTTTTGCGCTTATCAATATCGATGAATTTGACCAGGTGAGTTCGACACAACAAGGCTTTCTGAAACATATTCTGCAAAAGCCTGTACTGAATGTGAAGAAACCTCATGGCAGTGCCGTGCTTGAAATGCGTCGGTACGCCTCATTCATAGCTACAAGTAACCAGAAAGACTTGTTGACCGACCCTTCCGGCAGTCGTCGTTTTATTTGCATCGAAGTGACCGGAGTGATTGACACCAACCGTCCGATAGACTATGAGCAGCTTTACGCACAAGCTATGTACGAATTGGAACATGGCGAACGTTACTGGTTCGACCAGGAGGAAGAAAAGATCATGGTGGAAAACAACCGTGAATTTGAACAAGTCCCGCCGGAAGAGCAACTTTTCTTCCGTTATTTCCGTGCCGCACAGCCTGAAGAAGGGGAGTGGTTGTCTCCAGCGGAGATTATGGAAGATATTCAAAAAGGCAGTTCAATCCCGATGTCTGTCAAGAGGGTTAATTCCTTCGGAAGAATACTGAAAAAGCAAGAAATACCTTCCAAACATACGCGTAGCGGTACACTCTATCATGTTGTAAGACTAATAACCAGGTGACGGCAAAAATGCCATCACCCTGCCGTCACCTCTTGCTGTCACAGTCTTATCGGTTCATTACTAAACAATTAACCCCTAAATTGTGACAGATGACAGCAACTCACCAAATATATTCTTCTGTGTAGCGTTGGTAAGTTGGCTCTTCTTTTATCCCTTTATTGCGGAATAGTTGTCTGATATAGGCTTGGTCTTTAGGCATAAGCCCTCGTTCTCCGCGATAAAACCTGTAATATCCTGTTTTCCCATAGTGTCCTACCAATTGCATTCTGATACTGACTGCATCCTCATAAGGGATTCTGTCGAGCAACCGTTTTAGTCCCCACGCCACATGAACTTTGACAGCAGTCTTGAAACATTCGCATTGGTTTCCATCCGCAGGATAACGTGCCGGATTAACGATGGAGATATAAAGGTAATTGGCTGTTTCATTTTGTGCAGCTATGTAGCGCAAACATTTCGAGGCTTGTGGGCATTGGTCATTGAAACACCGGGAGAAATTGTAGGGGACAGACAGACTGTCGGGTTCTTCTTTCATCTTGTTGGGTTTATTTTATTTGTGAAATACTGTTGTAAATATAGCAAACAGAATTCTCCACAAAAGTAGGGCTTTATTTTGGGAATGGGAAGCGTTTGGATTATTTTATTTGTATATAATAGGAATTTTCATTATGCTCCTTATGCATTATTTGCATCTCTTATTCTCTTTCTTATGTCTTCACGTAGCTCTTTGTTTATTCTCATTAATCGTTCATTCTCAATATTTAGGTAATCATTTTCTTTTTTCAATTCATAGGCTTTTTTTATTGTCAGGGCAAAACGTTGTTGCATAGGGGATACTTCTAATAGTGTTTCATCTATATGATTAAGTCTTTTAATATATTCAGTGAAACTTTTTTCATCATTGACTGCATTGGATTGATCGTAAAATTGAATTACTTCACATTTAATATTTTGAAATTCTTCATATTCAATCTTATAGGTGTAATATTCGATATTGTTAATGTCTATTTTGTACCAATATCGCAGTTCACTGTCTCTGTGACTTTTAGGTATAGGTTCACGATGTCGATTAAAAAATGCGATTCTTTTTCCTTTTCTATCTAACAAACCGTAATAGGGGTAATGATACTCTATCTCAATAGCGATAGGGTGAATATACTGATGTATAAATTTATTGTTAAAAAGTTCTTTGTCCCACTTCTTTTCTGTAGTAGTGGAGGAATGAGGAAAATATGGAAACTTGTCTTTCATAAGGAATGTGTTTAATAATTCATAAAAGTAGAATGATTTCTTTTCTTTGAATGAGTATTAGAAGAAAAAGCTCATAACTACTTTAATCTGTTATCTGAACTATCTTGTTTAAATACTGTGATTTGAATCGTCTATTGAGATTGTTTTATACGTTTTTTTATCATTCTCGATTGTTTCTATCGTTTTTGCGATAGATTCTACATGTTCTTGATCATGCCGAATTTTACATTCGCCTAGTATATCTTTTAGCCAATTTAGGCAAGGAACATCTTGGTTGATATCCTTGATTGTTTCAACAAAGAGGAATGCATTCAGAGGTTTATCCTTCCCATTCGATAAGTTGTATTTATGGGCGTTCTCAAAATTAGCGTTGTGGACATATCTGTTTGATAATCCGTTTTCAATAATATTGGCAGCTTCCACTTTCTTCCATATCTTTTCATTAAGACTCCATGCTGCACTTGTTTTTTGTCCATTAACTGTATTGATTAGCTTAGAATCTACATCATGGATTGGATAATGTTTGATATGAAATGCTGTTAAGATGTCTTGGAAAAATGGAATGTTCATTTTGGAACCTGTGTTTAAGACAAAGATTTCTTTCTCTGGAAAGAACTTGTTTAATAGTTCTCTATATACAATGGTTTCAGTATCTCCTTCTACCAATAAAACCTTATCTGCATAAAAAACTTCGCATATATGAGGATTAAATCTGTTTATCATTTGTACTCTTTCTTTCGAATACATTTCTGTATAAACTCCAGTTTGTACTTGGTATGTGATAGTCTCTTCATCCTGATTTTTAACAACTCTAATAAGCGAAGAATGATCTTTCGATATGTCAATCATCATAGGTGAATGTGTGGCGCACAATATTTGATATGGTTTACCGGGAGCTGCTAGATTATACAATTCTTCGCGCAACTTAAAAGTGATTTTTGGATGTAAAAAAAGTTCTGGTTCTTCGTATAAGATAATGTACTCCTTTCGATGCGATTCTTCTTGCATATTTAATAAAAAGGTTATGAAATTGAAGAGCGCCTGTCGTATGATACCATGACCGCTTCTTTGAAAAGAATCTTTTCTGTCTATTCCATCTTTTTGTATGGTAATTGTATGATTCTTTTTTAATAGATCTTCTACTTTAATGTTTTCGGAGGTATTGGCTTCTATGCTAAGCTTTAATCCGTCAAATACGTGTTGGAAAGATTGGTTGAGTAATTCATCTTGTTGTTGGATAGTGGCACAACCAATAACGCAGTTCTGTAGATTACGTATTTCTTGAAGAACTTTTTCATATTGTTCCTGATGGTTATCTTTCAAAGATTTTAAATATTGATCTTGAATCAACTTGTTCACTTTCTCCCCTAAAGAAGCTTCATCTTCCATGGCATTTATTGAGATTGGAGTAGGGGCTGCTTTGCCGAATAAACTATCAAATCCCCCGAATCCGTTAAGAACCCAGTGTCCTTCATTAGGAGAAAATGTATATTTCTTGAAATCTTGATTAATATTGTTCCATTCTTTCTTTATTTTAATATATCCATCACTATTCACCCACTTAGTAGCCCAGTCTGGGTCTGATTTGGAATAGGATTTATCTTTATCATCATCTTTCTCTAATTCAAACCATCCTTCCATTTTTATTGTATTGGTGATATCCTGATTATAGAAATCATCTAAAGTCGCTTTCTGCTTGGAATTAGTGAAGAATTCGTAGGCTCTTAAAAAAGTGGATTTACCAGTATTGTTTTGTCCTATAAGAAATATAATATCAGACTTTTTGAACTGAATTTCATTATGCTCTCCTTTTAAACCTCTGAAATTTTGAACCTTAAATTTTACTAGCTTCATGTTTTGATTATTTGTGGTTTATAATTTGTGACAATGTCTCGATTTAAGAGATTAACCCTTTTGTTGTAAAATAAATGATTGATAAATAGTAGTTTGCAAACTCCAGGAATTTATCAGTATTAGCATTACGAAACAAAAAAATAAATACTCTTTCAATTGTACAAAAGTAGCAATAAAATTTAGCAATATCATTCCTTTTGAGGATATTTATCTTGTAAAGGATATTTTTCGTATAGAACTCGATAATCTAAAAAGAAAAAATTCGGTATTGCGGATTTGAAACTTTTGAAAAAATATTGGTATGTACAGCAATTTGAAATAACAATTTCCTATCTTTGCAATCATCATGTAGATATTTTATATCTTGACTTTTTCTTTTTATATATTAAGTAGCATGGAACTACCCAAACTGATAAATAACATAAATGAACGTGTGATAGACGATCTAAGAGTCAGATTGTCCACTAAATCGAAAGTGTCCATAGCTGCTGCTTCATTTTCTATTTATGCTTTTGAGGCATTAAAAAAAGAATTGGAGAATGTAGAAGAGTTGCGTTTTATTTTCACATCACCTACTTTTGTTAAAGATAAAGCAGAAAAGGAGAAGCGTGAATTCTATATTCCTAAGCTAAATCGCGAGCGGAATCTTTATGGTTCTGATTTTGAAATAAAACTTCGTAATCAATTATCTCAAAAAGCCATAGCCAGAGAATGTGCAGATTGGATACGTAAGAAAGTCCGCTTTAAATCTAATTCTTCATCGGAAGTAATGGGTGGTTTCTTGCAAGTGTCTGATGTTGAATCACGTTCTTATGCACCTTTTAATGAGTTCACTACAACAGAACTTGGTTTGGATAGAGGGAACAGTGTGTATTCCATGGTACATAGCTTGCCGTCGCCTTTTACAGAAGAATACCTGAAAATATTTAATGCGCAATGGAACAATAGCGAAAAATTTGTAGATGTAACGGACCGGATTTTGGAATATATTGAAACGGTTTATAAGGAAAACTCACCGGATTACATCTACTTTATCACACTCTATAATATCTTCAGCGAGTTTCTTGATGATATATCCGAAGATGTGTTGCCCAATGAAGCTACAGGGTTCAAAAATAGTGTGATTTGGAATAAACTATATAATTTTCAGAAAGATGCAGCTCTTGCTATCATCAATAAATTAGAGAAATACAATGGTTGTATTTTGGCGGATAGCGTTGGTTTAGGTAAGACTTTCACGGCACTTTCTGTGATTAAGTATTATGAAAACCGAAATAAATCCGTTTTGGTTCTGTGCCCTAAAAAACTGAATGATAACTGGATTACGTTTCGCAGTAATTATAAGAATAATCCTATCGCAGCAGACAGGTTACGCTATGATATCTTATTTCATTCAGACTTATCTCGTGAATACGGGACGTCTAATGGATTAGACCTCTCTCATATCAATTGGGGAAACTATGACCTTATCGTCATAGACGAAAGTCACAATTTTCGTAATGGTGGCAAGATTACAACTGACGAGGAAGATGAGAATCCCAGAGAAAACCGTTATTTACGTTTGTTGAATCAGGTGATTCGTGCCGGAGTGAAGACAAAAGTACTAATGCTTTCTGCTACTCCTGTCAACAATGGCTTCAAGGATTTAAAGAATCAATTGCAGTTGGCTTATGAGGGTGAAGTTGAAAAGATTGATTCTTTATTGGATACTAAAAGTAGCATTGATGATATATTCCGTCAGGCACAAACTGCATATAATAGATGGGTGAAGTTTGAACCGACGGAACGTACTACGGCTAAGTTGTTGGGAATGTTAAGCTTTGATTTTTTTGAGGTGTTAGATTCGGTGACAATTGCCCGTAGTCGAAAACATATTGAGCGATATTATGATACTACAGATATCGGTAAATTTCCTACCCGTCTGAAACCAATATCCCGCCGTCCATGCTTAACGGATTTGAGTGCAGCTATCAATTATAATGAAATTTACACCCAGTTGCAAACGTTGAATCTTGCTATATATACTCCTTCTGATTTTATATTGGCGAGCAGAATAAGTAAGTATGTAGACTTGGACGAGTCTGGCAGTGAAAGTGGGTTATCCATGCATGGACGTGAAAAGGGTATTCGTCAATTGATGGCAATCAATATGCTAAAACGTTTGGAAAGTTCAGTTAATTCATTTCGCTTGACTATTCAACGTATACAGGAACTTATCCAAAATACGATAAACAGGATAGATAACTTCTCGCGTGACAGATATGGACATACCTCTTTGGAAGTGGACGATTATTACCCATCAATGGTAGCTGAAGATGAAGAATATTATGGCTCTGCTTTTGTTGGTGGAAAAAAGACAAAGATTGATTTAGCTGATATGGATTTTATATCTTGGCGGCAGTATCTGGAATGGGATAATGAGATTCTTAACCTTCTTTTGGTGATGCTTCAAGATATTACTCCTCGTCACGACAGTAAGTTGCAACAACTTATTGAAGATTTGGAATCTAAATTCAGTCATCCTATCAATGATAAAAATAAAAAGGTCTTGATCTTCACGGCTTTTTCTGATACGGCTGAATATTTATATTCGGAACTGGCTGACCGTATTCATGATGAATATGGTTTGAATGTTGCTATGGTGACAGGTTCGGTGGACGGAATGTGTACTATCAAAAAATTAAAGCCTGACTTTAATACAATTCTTACACTCTTTTCGCCTCGTTCAAAGGAACGTGATGTCTTATTTCCCGGTTCGAATACTGAAATAGATGTACTTATTGCTACAGATTGTATATCGGAAGGTCAGAACCTGCAGGATTGCGATTATTTGATAAACTATGATATACATTGGAATCCCGTTCGTATTATTCAGCGATTTGGGCGTATAGACCGTATTGGCTCCAAGAATGAGGTGATTCAACTGGTAAATTACTGGCCTGATGTAGAGTTGGATGATTATATCAAGTTGAAAGGTCGTGTAGAGGCTCGCATGAAGGTTACTGTTATGACTGCCACTGGTGATGATAATCTTCTCTCTGACGAAGAAAAAGGGGATTTACAATACCGGAAGGAGCAGTTGAAGCGTCTACAAGAAGAAGTTGTTGATATTGAAGATATGGATACGGGTATCAATATCATGGATTTAGGACTTAATGAGTTCAGGCTAGACCTTTTGGCTTACATGAAGGATAATCCGGATATTGCTCATACTCCTTTTGGGATGAGTGCTGTTGTTGGAAGTTCAGATTTTGTGCAGCCGGGAGTTATCTATGTGTTGAAGAACCGGAACAATGGAGTAAATATCAATAATCAGAATTTACTTCATCCATTCTATATGGTTTATATAAGTCATGAGGGAGAAGTGCTTTGTGATCATTTGTCCCCTAAAACTATGCTTGACAATATGCGTGCAGCCTGTCGGGGAAAACATGAACCAGATAAAACTTTATGTTCTGTGTTCAATAAAGAAACGAAAGACGGGCGTGAGATGAGTCACTATTCTGACTTGTTGCAGGAAGCTATTCATAGCATTATTGAAGTGAAAGAAGAATCGGATATTATGAGCCTTTTCTCGGCGGGTGAAACTACTGCACTTCGAAATAAAATATCAGGGCTTGATGATTTTGAGTTAATCTGTTTTTTGGTGATTAAATAGTGAAACGTTATGTATAATCTTCCGCAATCAACTATCGTAAACAGAGTTATCCCCAAGAAAACGTTTGTAAATCAATGGGGAGCTAATACTCGCATGAAGGATCACTTCACAAATGATGTGGTTCGAGTGGAATGGTTGGCTAAGTTAGCGCCAAGTACTATTAATGTGGCAGATGGAAAAGAAGTACATGAAATCACTATCTTCCTTGTGCCTATTAAGGATGAAAATTGTCCGGATGATATTTTTTCTTTTATTGATGGTATGATACCACGACATACAATCTTTATTTTGCGTTGGGGAGATATGACTTGTTTGCACCTCAATTACAAAGAATGGATGGAAAGCAGTACGAATACGGATAAAACTTTTCGTATTGCGAAGACGTATCGTTCTCAATGGATAAAAGATACAGAAATCAGTCTTTCCATAGAGGGGTTGACGATGGATGCTATCTATGAAGCACTTGTTCGCCAAGTAGCAGGGGAGCGCATTATTGCACAAAGCGAAAGTTTACGTGAGGATGTGGAGAAATCGACTCAACGTGAAATGTTGCTTAAAGAAATAGAGATTCTAAAGTGGAAAGAAGCGAAGGAGAGGCAGCCTCGAAAGAAGTTTGCGATTCATAAACAGATTATTGAATTAGAAAGGCATATAAAGTAAGATAAAGATGGCATTAAAGCTAAACAATAATAGAATGGGTAATTGTATAAGTTCGACTTCATTATTCCATTTTACAAAAAAATCCTCTATATTAAAGAAGATTCTTAAAACTGGATTGAAATACTCTTTTTCCTGTGAATTTAAACCGGAAAATTTTGGTACAAGAGAAAATGCGGATAATTTAGTGCTACCTATAATATGCTTTTGTGATACGCCGATAATACGCGTTGAACAGCATATTGTGAAATATGGTAAATATGGTATTGGATTTGACAAAGCAAAACTTAGAGAAAAGCTAAAAGATAGTTTAAATCCTGTTTTCTATGTGAGTTCTTCTTTGTATGCAGATGCACTATCAAAATGTTATTTGATAAGTGAGAAAATAAAGGAAGATGGTCTGAATGAAATAGTATATAATCCAATTATAAGTTTGGGCCCCAATCAATTTGTAGAGGGTGAGAATTTGCAAAAACTTATAGGATTATTTTACTCTTTATTTAAGCCGTGTGATGATAATAACTTTAATTGTAACTATTATGATGAGCGGGAATGGAGGGCTATACTTCCTAATAATATTAAAGATGGTGCTTCTTGGAATTATAGATCTTCAAATTTACAAGTTGAAGATGAGCAGGGGAATGCTAGTACCATAAGCCGAGAACTTGTAAAATATATGAATAGAATTACGGAAGGAGCTTCTCAATTTTATATTAATTTTTCTCCTATTGAAATTTTAAATATAGTAAATCATATAATTTTACCTAATGAAGAAATAATGAAGTCATATATAAAATTTATACGTTCTTCAAAAGAGCTTTTTGGAACTGTAGATATTACAGATGAAGTTAAAGACCAATTGATAAGTAGACTAAATACAATAGAAAGAATTAGAAAAGATTATTAATAATATGGACAAATTAAAGATGCAAACGCTTGATGGCGTTCAGAATAACATAGATAAGATTGCTGCACTTTTCCCTAATTGTATAACAGAGAAGGTAGATGAAAAAGGGCAACTAGTACATTCTATTGACTTTGATAAGCTTCGTCAAGAGTTATCTTCGGAGATAGCGGAGGGGCGTGAAGAACGTTATCAGTTTACATGGCCAAACAAGAAGAAGGCAATACTCCTTGCTAACTCACCTATCAATGCTACACTTCGGCCTTGTCGTGAAGAGAGTGTTGACTTTGATAATACACAGAATCTTTATATTGAAGGTGATAATCTTGATGTGTTGAAATGTTTGAGAGAGACGTATCTGGGTAAGGTGAAGATGATTTATATTGATCCACCTTATAACACTGGTAATGATTTTGTATATGATGATGACTTTGCTGAATCTACTTCTGAATATTTGGCTAATAGTGGGCAGTATGATGAACAGGGTAATCGACTTGTTGCTAATACGGAAAGTAATGGGCGTTTTCATACAGATTGGTTAAATATGATTTATCCACGTTTGAAGGTGGCTAGAGATTTGCTAACGGAGGATGGCGTTATTTTTATCAGTATTGATGATAATGAAGTTGTGAATTTGAAGGAAATATGTAATGAAATATTTGGATCCTCTAATTTTGTTAGCCAAATTGTATGGGAACAAGGAAGAAAATCAATGGCAGCTCAGATAGCAATTAATCATGAATATTGTTTGATTTATTGTAAGAATCGGATAGAGAATATAAAAAATGATTCGTTAAAGTCTAATCATAATTGGTCAGATAAGAAAGAAGGCCTTGAACAGATTTATAATGAATATGAGAATCTAAAAAATATATATGGTAGTGATTATAATGCAATAGAAAAAGGTATTAAGGCTTTTTATAAGAGTCTATCTGATGACAATCCTGCAAAAAGACAAAGTCAGTATAAATGTGTTGACTCTAAAGGTTTGTATTTTCCTGGAGATATAGCACAGGGGACAGGCAATGGCGGTAGGTTTGAAATATTACACCCTATTACACGTAGACCATGTAAATTGCCTAAAGGGGGGTGGAGATTTGGAGAATCTAAACTTCCTGAATTGTTACGGGAAAATAGAATACATTTTGGTGAGGACGAAACTAAGGTACCTTGTTTGAAACGCTATTTAAAAGAAACGGAATATGAAGTTGCTTCTAGTGTCTTTTATAAAGATGGGCGTGGAGCTTCCAAACGGTTACAAGTTTTATTTGATAATTCAATCTTTGATTTCCCAAAAGATGAAGAGATTATAAAACGTTTTGTTGCGTATGTTACTTCATATAATGATTCTAATGAACCTATTATTGTTTTGGATTTCTTCTCAGGTTCCGCAACAACAGCCCATGCTGTAATGAAGCTTAATGCAGAAGTTGGTGGAAATCGTAAATTTATTATGGTACAATTACCAGAAAAAACAGAACTAAATAGTGAAGCCTATAAAGCAGGTTATAAAACTATTTGTGATATTGGTAAAGAGCGTATTCGTCGTGCTGGAAAGAAGATTAAAGAAGAATTAGCAGTTAAACAACATGATGAAAGAATTACTACTAGACAAAAAGAACTGACTCTTGATATCGGTTTTCGTGTTCTCAAACTTGACAGTAGTAATATGGAGAATGTTTATTATTCTCCTGTTGAATATAGTCAACAAGAGCTTTTTGCAAAAACAGAGAACGTTAAATCAGATCGTACCGGTGAAGATCTTTTATTTCAAGTAATGCTAGAATTAGGAGCTACTCTTGATAGTAAGATTGAGCAAATAGAAATAAAAGGTAAGGCTATCTATAATGTTGCCAATAATTATCTTGTTGCTTGTTTTGATAATGAAATAGATGATAGTGTTGTTACCACTATTGCTAAAATGCAGCCCCAATATGCTGTGTTTCGCGATAGCTCGATGACAGACGACAGTACCGCCACTAACTTTGAACAGATATTTAAAACTTATTCTCCCAATACAGTAACAAAAGTACTATAAGAAACAATGAAACCGGAATAATCAGAAGTAAATGATGGATAATATAATTAAACGGCTGATTGGCGAGAATACCACTTGTGATTTCAAAGAATTTTTGGAACGCAAGCAATTCAAAAGTTGGTTGAAAAGTGTCAGTGCTTTTGCTAATGGGCTTGGCGGTTCCTTATTTTTTGGTGTAAATGATGATGGTGAAGTAGTAGGTTTGAATAATATTAAATCGGACACAGAGTTTATTAGTGATAAAATAAAGACTATAATAGATCCTATACCAGACTTTGAACTGAAAACATTCCAAACAGAAGACGGAAAAAATATTCTCGAACTTCGTGTGTTATCGGGAAGTATGACGCCTTATTATTTCGTGAATAGCGGAAGCCGTATCGCTTTTGTTAGGATGGGGGATGAAAGTGTTGTAGCCAACGCCCATCAGCTAAGCGGTTTAGTACTCAAAGGTAGAAATGTAACGTATGATTCATTATCTACGGAATACACCTTGAAAGAAATGAGTTTTAATGCATTGGCAACAGCTTATGAAAAACAAACCGGTTCTCCCTTTCAAGAAAAGTTGTTACGTTCATTCTCTCTGATTACTGACAAAGGCTTCTTGACGAATGCAGGTGTGCTTTTTTCAGACCAATGTCCTTATAGACATTCAAGTCTTTATTGCACCAGATGGACAGGTATTCATAAAGATGATGCTAAAGACTCTCGTGAATATCAGGGAAACTTATTGTCGTTGCTTGATGCGGGAGAACAATTTGTGGATTTACACAATTTGAAAGGATGGATAAAATTGCCGAATCGCCGTCTGAACACCCCTGATTACTCACGCCGTGCAGTGTTTGAAGCATTGGTTAATGCATTTATCCATCGTGATTATTCAGAGTTGGGAAGTGAAGTTCATATTGATATTTATGATGATCGATTGGTTATTTATTCTCCGGGAGGAATGTTTGATGGAACACTTATTCAAGACCGGGACTTGGATGATGTTTCATCCAAACGTCGTAATCCTATATTAGCCGATGTGTTTGCACAGTTGGATTTCATGGAAAAGAGAGGAAGTGGATTACGAAAGATATATAATGAAACGGCAAAACTTCCGGGTTTTACTGAAGCAAAAGAACCTAGATTCCGTTCGCAAGCTACTTCCTTTTATACTGAACTGCTGAATAATAATTATAGAAGTCAAACGAATGACCCTGTAAATGACCCTGTAAATGACCCTGTAAATGACCCTGTAAAATCTTTTACTTTACTGCAAAAGGACTTAATCTCATTGTTAAAAGAAACCCCGACTATAACTCGGCCTGAATTATGTGAACGTTTAAACGTAAGTCTGGCAACAATCAGAAGGGCTATAGCTCAATTAAAAGAGCTAAACATTATAGAACGAATAGGTTCAGACAAAGCAGGATACTGGAAAGTGAAATCGGGAGTGGACAAATTAATAAAAGGAAGATGATGAAACTTAAATTCAAGATACAACAATACCAAACAGATGCTGTCGAAAATGTAGTGAAGGTATTTAACGGACAGCCTAACAAGGGCTTGGCAGAGTATGTAGTGGATAAAGGAAAAACGTATGTAAAGGATAATGGTAAGCTGACAGAAGTCAAGAATATACATTTCGAAGAAGACTCTACCGGATATAAAAACGGAGATATAGTCTTGACTAAAGATGAATTATTGAAAAACATTCATCAGGTTTAGACTGAAAATAATATTCGTTTATCAAATGAGGTGGTAGACAAGCTTGGGCATTGTCAGCTTGATGTTGAGATGGAAACCGGTACAGGTAAAACATACGTTTATATCAAAAGTATGTTTGAACTCAACAAACTGTATGGATGGACTAAGTTTATTGTGGTTGTGCCAAGTGTCGCTATTCGTGAAGGTGTAAAGAAAAGCTTTGATATAACGGTAGATCACTTTATGGAGCTCTATGGGAAGAAAGCACGTTATTTTATTTATAACAGTAATAATCTGAATCAAATAGATACGTTTTCTCAAAGTGGTGACATCTCTGTAATGATTATTAATACACAGGCTTTTAATACTTCTTTGAAAGAGGGGGCGAAAAATGCCGCTGCCCGCATCATCTACTCCGTACGCGATGAATTTGGCAGTCGCCGACCAATTGATGTTATATCCGCTAATCATCCGATCATTATTCTCGATGAACCACAAAAGATGGGCGGAGCAGCGACACAAACTGCTTTAGCCCGCTTCAACCCTCTCTTTACGTTGAATTATTCAGCTACTCATAAAGAAACACACAATCCTGTTTATGTGTTGGATGCATTGGATGCTTACAATCAAAAACTGGTGAAGAAGATTGAGGTAGTAGGTTTTGAATTGAAACATCTTAAAGGTACGGATAGTTACATGTATCTGGAAGATATTGTTTTGTCTAAGACGGAAGCTCCCAAAGCTCGTCTTGAAATAGAAGTGAAACACGCCAATAACATTAAGAGAGAGATAAAGAATCTCGGAGTCGGAGATGATTTATTTTACGTGTCTAATGAATTGGAGCAATATCGTGGTTATACTATTTCTGATATACATATTGATACCATGGATAGCAGTCACAGTACAGTTTCATTTTCCAACGGAAAAATGATGTATATTAAAGATGTGTATGGGGATATTTCGGCTGATCACAAAGCACGTATTCAAATCAGGGAAACTATAAAGGCACATTTTCGCAAGGAAGCTTCTCTGTTTAAACGTGGAATCAAAACGCTTTCGCTTTTTTTCTTGGATGAAGTTGCCAACTATAGGAAATATGATGAAGACGGACAGCAAATGCTTGGACGTTATGGTGAAATATTCGAGCAAGAATATAGAGCGGAATTGAATAACAATCAGAATATGTTTGATGCTGATTACATGTCCTATCTAGGAAGTATTTCCACGCATGAAACTCATGCGGGTTATTTCAGTATTGATAAGAAAGGGAGAAGTGTTAATAGTGATATAAAACGTGGTTCAGACCAGTCAGACGATATTTCGGCCTACGATTTGATTTTAAAGAACAAGGAACGTCTGCTTAGCTTTGACGAACCGGTTCGTTTTATCTTTTCTCATTCTGCCTTACGTGAAGGGTGGGATAACCCGAATGTATTTCAAATCTGTTCACTTCGTCAATCTAATAGTGTAAGTCAGAAGAGACAGGAAGTTGGTCGTGGTCTGCGACTTTGTGTTGACCAGTATGGTGTCCGCATGGATGCAGAAATACTGCCAGATGAGGTTCATAGTGTGAACAAACTGACCGTTATAGCCTCTGAAGGATATGCTTCTTTTGTGGCGGATTTGCAGAAGGACATAAAGGCAGACCTCTACGATCGTCCTACCAAGGCTGATATTGATTTCTTTATTGGCAAGACTCTCTTTTCCAATGAAGGGAAGAAGTATACTGTTTCTAAAGAAGACGCACAAGAGATTGTATTCCAGTTGCGCATGAATGGTTATATTACAAAAGGGGGTGAGGTGACAGATACATTCCGTGAAGACTTGAAGAATGGCAATTTGAAACAGCTTCCTGATGAGCTGAAACCATTGACAGATGCTGTTTATAAACGTGTGCAATCTATCTTCGATAGTAAGGCTCTTGATGATATGATTGGCAATGGTAGCAAACCACAAACACCGCCTAATACGCTCAACGATAATTTTGCAAAGAAGGAATTTCAGGAGTTGTGGAAGCGTATCAACCACAAATACGCTTATAAAGTTCAATTTGACAGTAATGAGTTGATTGAAAAAGCTGTGGAAGCTATTAATAGGGAGCTGGAAGTCACTCAACTGACTTATGTGATAACGAAAGGTGTTCAGAAGGATGAACTAAAGAAAGATGATGTCGTTTCAGGTGAAATGCTTCAAAAGAAGGCGTCTCAGACGGATAGATTGACTACAGATGTGGTTAGTCATGTGAAGTATGATCTTATCGGTAAAATAGCATCCGGCACGACACTTACCCGTAAAACTGTAGCGACAATACTGACAAAAATCCGTCCGGTTAAGTTTGATATGTTTAAGGCGAACCCGGAAGAGTTTATTACCAAGGTTACTCGGCTTATCCTTGAACAGAAAGCAACTATGATTGTGGAGCATATTTCATATAATCAAGTGGATGGTGAATATGACAGCAGTATCTTTACACAGGAAAAGCATACTTCTATGGACAAGGCTTTCAAAGCTCAAAAGAGTATTCTTGACTATGTATTCACCGATGGTATAGCTGAAAAGAGTAATGAACGTAAATTTGTAGAAAGTCTTGATATTTCTGATGAAGTGGCGGTATATGCGAAATTACCAAAGGGATTCCATATTCCGACTCCTGTAGGAAATTATTCTCCGGACTGGGCTATTGCTTTTGAAAAAGATAAAGTGAAGCATATCTATTTCATTGCTGAAACCAAAGGTTCAATGAGCTCCATGGAGTTGCGGGAAATTGAGAAAAACAAGATTGCCTGTGCAGAGAAACTTTTTGAGCAGTTGAGTACTTCCGGGGTTAAGTATGGTAAAATTGATAGTTATGATACGTTAATGAGTTTGGTAAAATAGCGACAGTTATGGGAAAAGAATTATTTGATAACATACCAAGTAAAGTTGGAGATTTACTTAATGATGTTAAAAATGGGCGTATTGGTTTGCCTGATTTGCAAAGACCTTTTGTTTGGAAAGATAATAAAGTTCGTGACTTGTTGGATTCTATGTTAAAAGGGTATCCAATTGGATATGTTATGCTTTGGGAATCACCTGCAGATTTTGAAAACAAAGGGCAGATTGGAATTAATGATAAAACCTTTAATACGGCTCGTGATTTAGTGATTGATGGACAACAGCGTCTTACTGCTCTTCTAGGAGCAATTAAAGGTATAAAGATTAAAAATGTAAACTATGAGGAACGAAACATTAAAATATCTTTTAATCCTCTGAAAAGAGAATTTGCTGTTTGGTCTCAAGCTTATGAGCGTAATCCGGAATGGATTAGTGCTGTAAGTCAGGTCTTTGCTGCTCATGAAGAACAATTAAATGTTACTAAATTTCGGAAATCGTATATTTGCCAACTTAATGAAAGTCGCGTAAGAAACGAGTTACCAAGACTTTCTGATGATGAAGAAATAGTTATAGAAGAAAATATTAATGCTCTTTTGAATTTAAATATTTATCTTCTACCAACATTAAGAATTAGTGCAACTGCCTCTGAACAAGATGTAGCGGATATTTTTGTTCGTGTGAATTCTGGCGGACAAAAACTGACAGAAAAGAATTTTATAGAAACGTTGTTAGCTGTCTATGACAATGAAATTCATGATAAAATAAATGATTTTTGTCGGACTTCACGCATTCCGGAAGCTAGAACTTCATATAATCATATTCTTGAAGTAAATCCAGTACACCTGATACGTGCTACTGTAGGTATAGCTTTCAAGCGTGCAAGATTGAAATATGCCTATATGCTTTTGAGAGGTAAAGATCTTCAGACCGGGCTATTTGCAGAAGAAACGAGAGCTGATAATTTATTGAAGTTTAGAGAAGCATTAACTTTAGTTGTTAATCTTAATCATTGGCATGCATTTATGAATATTGTAGCAGAAGCCGGTTATCTTAATGGTTCACTGGTTTCATCAGAAAATGCAATTGTGTTTTCATATATGCTATATCTTATCGGAAAAACAGAATATAATGTCCAGCCTATGGAGTTGAAGAAAATCATGCAACGATGGTTCTTTATGACTACGATAAAAGGATTTTATACAAACTCTCCTGAATCAGCTGTTGAAAAGCAATTTGCAGATTTACGTAAAGTTCATACATCAAGAGACTTTGTAGACTATTTGAATAATGAAATAAAATCTCAATTTACTGATGACTATTTTAAATATAATTTGCCAAATGACCTTGTCACGTCCTCAACTCAATCGCCAGCATGGTATGGCTATGTGGCATCGCTTAATGTACTTGGCTATCCCATGTTATTTAGTAATACACCAACATCTAAATACTTTATCGTAGGGGCTAGTGGGGGAAAATCTTCTATTGATATTCATCATATATTCCCAAAGAATTATCTTTCCCAAATTGGTATTGAAGATGATCGTGAAAGGAACCAAATAGCTAATTATACATTTCTTGACTATTCTACGAATATTGATATTTCAGATAATCCTCCTTCTGAATATGTTCTAGCTTATAAGAGTAGGTTAGGTGTCGAAGGGTATAAAATTACATGTTTCCAAAATGCATTACCTGAAAATTTTGAGAATCTTGAATATCATGATTTCTTAACTAAGCGTCGTGTGTTAATGGCAGAATTAATTTTTAGAGCGTATAGAAAGTTATCAGAATAATATGTATGATGGTTCTTAGTAATATTGGGAATTCTGTGCAACTGTGAAATACTGCTCTTTTTAATTAGAGTGAGATTCTATTTGAGATGATCGAACGTGATTAAGGGGGGCAATGAAATCATTATCTTTGCAAGGTATACATTAATGAACAAGGAGGATATTATGCTTGCATACACATATATTGAACACGGAAAGTTTGAATTGCAGGAGAAAGCGAGACCGGAAATAAAGGATTCACGAGATGCAATCGTACGTGTAACACTTGGTAGCATCTGCACCAGTGATCTTCATATTAAACATGGCAGTGTGCCGCGTGCTGTGCCCGGAATAACTGTCGGGCATGAGATGGTAGGTGTAGTAGAACAAGTGGGGGCTGATGTCACTTCGGTGAAGCCTGGTGACAGGGTGACTGTGAATGTCGAAACTTTCTGCGGTGAGTGTTTTTTCTGTAAGCATGGATATGTGAATAACTGTATTGATCCTAATGGCGGCTGGGCTTTAGGTTGTCGAATTGATGGCGGTCAGGCGGAGTATGTCAGAGTCCCTTATGCAGATCAAGGTTTGAACCGTATTCCTGATACAGTGAGTGATGAGCAAGCTTTGTTTGTCGGTGATGTACTTGCAACTGGTTTTTGGGCAGCACGTATCTCGGAAATTACCGAGGAAGATACTGTTCTGATTATCGGTGCCGGACCTACCGGAGTTTGTACTTTGCTATGTGCAATGTTGAAGCACCCTAAGCGTATCATTGTCTGCGAAAAGTCTCCTGAAAGAATTCGGTTTGTCCGCGAGCATTATCCTGATGTGTTAGTAACGGAGCCTGAAAATTGCAAGGATTTTGTGATTCAAAACAGTGATCATGGTGGTGCAGATGTTGTTTTGGAAGTAGCGGGGAGTGATGATTCTTTCCATTTGGCGTGGGATTGTGCTCGTCCTAATGCTGTTGTCACCATAGTAGCCCTTTATGACCAGCCGCAGTTTCTTCCTTTACCTGATATGTATGGCAAGAACCTGATTTTTAAAACAGGGGGAGTGGATGGTTGTGATTGTGTCGAGATTCTCAAACTGATTGAGGAAGGGAAAATTGATACTACTCCTCTTATTACGCATCGATTTCCATTGAATGAGATTGAGGAGGCTTACCGTGTCTTTGAAAACAAGTTGGATGGGGTTATTAAAGTAGCTATATCAGGAAATAAATAAAAATAGAATTTGTGTATGAAGAATATATTGATAGTAAGTAATAATGATATGTGTCGCAGTCGTATGGCGCAGGAAATTTTAAACTCGTTCGGTAGAGGTATGAAGATTAGTACTGCCGGTGTTTTGGTTGGAAATTCTGTCCCGGATGTTGTTTGCCAGGTGATGGAACAGAATGGGTTTGACTTTTCACGTAGAAAGCCTTGTGATGTTGCGACGTATGCCCAACAGACATGGGATTACGTCATTACTCTTTGCCCAGAAGCGGAGGAAGTGCAAAAGGAAATGCAGGGGGTAGTGAGAAAATATGTTTCTTTTAATTTTGCAGATCCTTTTCGGGGAGGTATTCATGCCGATGATGAACAGGAAGAACGGGTGGTGGCACTATATAACGCTATGCATAAAGAACTGTATGAGTTTTTTCGGAGTGAATTAATGGAGAAACTCTTGCCTCGCTGTTCTTGTGGGGCGAATACATATTGTAGGTGTGAGTAGGAATATGAATATGAATAGAATCATATATGTGTCTCGTCCGGTGATGATGGCAGAGTTACTTAATCTTTAACACGAAGTTGCCAGAAAGCGATAGCGGATGCGGCAGCTACATTGAGTGAATCTACTCCGTTTGCCATAGGGATGCGAACCACATAGTCTGCCTCGGTAATTGTTTCGCTTCGAAGACCGTCACCTTCGGTTCCCATCACAATGGCTAACTTGGGTTCGGTCGCTAAGATGGGACTATCAATCGAGATTGATTTCTCTGTAAGTGCCATAGCGACTGTGCGGAATCCCAGTTTATGCAATTCATTGGGAGAACCATCCAACCAAGCCCATGGTATCAGGAAAACAGATCCCATTGAAACTCTGACTGCACGTCGGTTCAACGGGTCGCAAGAATTGCGTGTCAGTAATATGGCATCTATCCCAAGAGCGGCTGCAGAACGGAAAATAGCTCCAATGTTGGTAGTGTCTACCACACCTTCAATGACTGCGATACGCCGTGCGCCTCTACATATTTCTTCTACACTTTTCGGTGTCGGGCGGTGCATGGCACAGAGGACGCCACGTGTGAGTGTATATCCGGTCAATGTGGCAAGCAGTTCTCTTGCACCCGTATAGACAGGTATATCATCACAACGTTCAATGATATCAGCAGCATCACCAGTGATATGCTTCTGCTCGCATAAAAGAGCTAAAGGTTCGTAACCAGCATTTAGAGCTACATTAATAACTTTCGGACTTTCTGCAATAAACAGTCCCTTATCAGACTCGATACGATTACGTAGTTGAGCTTCAGTGAGAGTACTGAATATTTCTATTCTGGGATCAGTTAAGGAATGTATTTCTATAATGGGCATAAGATTTCTTACAACTATCTACTTTATTATATCAAATTATATCAATGATTGTGTTTATTTTTTACTTCCCGATGCAGCATATTATGCTAATTGATTATCAATAATTTACGGCTTAAAAGATAGACTGCTCAAAAATTTACTTGTTTTTTCGCCGAAAATCGAAGATTTAACGTTTTTAACCTTAGTTTGTCTTCAAACGAAGGGGAAAAGAGAATAATGGCTCTCTTTTGCTCTTAAATCTCCGTTTCGCAAAGATAAGGCATATCGGTGATTATTTCGCCGATTGTGGCTGTAAAATAGAGGGTAATTTTACGGATTTTCGGATGGGCTTTTGGTGGCTTGACAAGGGCTCGAATCATGTTTGTTTTGTGAGCAGGATTTCTGTGTCTTTTGCAGCCAAAAGAGAAAGTCAGCAGTTATGGTTCGGCTTGGTTCTGGCGCAGCCATCTCTTTTTCTCCCTCTGTTAGCTTTACTTTAATGCACGTATATATGAATACAGGGATAAAGTAAAGCTATGTTGTATTTTTACTTGAGTGATAAACTGTACTCACATCGTATTCGCTCTAACTCATTTTTTAAATCATTTATATGTAAAATTGTTAGATAAACATTTTCTAGATCTGTTATTTCATGTATTTGCGATAGTGAATATAATGGTCTTAAAAACTTTTTCACTTTCATTCGTTCTTTTCTTGCAGAATTAGTGGATTCTTTACACTTGGTTTCTCTCAGTAGTTGAGACGTTAAATCTTTGTCAGACCTATTGCCAAAATTGACAATAGCAATTATCTTAATATAATCTTTTGTGTCTTGAATACTTTTACTTGCCTTTATATGTCGAGATGATTCTAACCGTAATTTTCTAGCATCTTCAAGAATTGCATTGATTTGTGCAGCACCAAATTTTTTGTTGCGGATTAGAGAATTGCATTTGACTTCTACTAATATTTTTACAGGAGAGTCAATTCTTATGTCGAATCCATTTGTGTTTGGCTTTTGTTTATCAATATCATTAAATATCCGTTCTCTATCTTCATTTTTAAATGATAATATATCTGATAACTTTGTTGCAATAGAACGAGTCGATATTAATGTCATTATGTTATTAATATCGGACAGTATTGATTTTAGTTCTATTAATTTATCTAGTGTAAGATTGTTGCCAATATCCTCGGTGTCAATAGACTTGATAAACTTTGTGTACTTATCTAATAAATTAATTGTTCTATTGTATGTTTTTGATGTTTCCATAATTTTGTTTCTTTGGGGGACGAAAATATGTATAAAAGTTCATATATGAAATTTTGTCAGGCTTGTTAGTCGGGATTTCGTATTCTTTTGCAGTCAAAAGAGAAAGTTTTCAGATATGATTCTTTTTCAGAGAGCCTCCGTTGCCGTATTTTTCCGTACTTTTGTAACAACCTGTGCAAAATTTGCACACTTTAAATTATTGAAAATATGAAGATTGAAGAGGCTATACTCTACTGTTTGGCAAGCCAGAATAGGGGAATGCGAACTGAACAGATTGCAGAGATGATAAACCGTCAGCGATTGCTCCATACTACCTTTAGGAGTAGGTAAAAATTAGAAGGCGTGATGCATCAGCACCTCTAAAAGTCTCATATATCAAGTACGCTTAAATCTGGTTCTTTGCACGAATCTAGTAAATTCACGCCCTTTATCTTTAATTCAGGGTAATTCAGAATTGACATTGGTATTTTCTCTCTTTTGAGATAGGATGTTGGTATTACTGTAGCTGTCAGCATCATTGACTTTACTCGGGGTGTAACTGCTACACCAATGTGTTTCGCAACTTCATTAATATGCTCCGTTACCCAGCGATGACGACGCAAATGTTTAAGAACAAGAGCTCTCTTCTTGTCTCTCTCGGGATTATCACCACGACCAAGATATTCATCCATCTCGGTTTTCATTTCCTTAATATTCTTGGCTGGATTGGTATTCTTACATTCTATCAAGTAGAGTATATCACGTGATGTATCATAAGCCATCACATCAATATCGCCATAATCTTTATCTGCCGCAAAATAACCTCCAGATTTGATAGTGACATCATGTTCCCATACTCGCATTATTGGTATCTTTGCCAAAAAAGAGCGTACCTCGTCATTGAACGCAGCCCCTTTTATAGCCTCAAATTTTCCAAGCAAGGTTTCTATCTTCCTTCCCACATAACGTAAGCGACCAGAATAAAGCAAGTCAGATAGCTGAATGCCGGCTTGAATACAGGAGCGGAACCCAAACATGCACATAACTGTGCCATCATCATATTGATAACGAATCACTGGGCGACGCAGATAACTTAATTCCCTATTGTATGACCAAGGGAAGATATCCTTGCCCGCTAATCCTACTGGCGGAGTGAGGTAGTTTTCCCGTTTATCCAAAGAAAGGCGAATGATACATTTCTTTGCTAAATCTTCAGTTAGTTCTGTACAATGCTCCTGCATAGCTTTGATGAGTTGAGACTCTTCCATCTCAATAACAGACTTCTGCTGCTTCATAGCTATGATGTAACAAACATAAAGGAACTGCAAGATGTTAGAATATGATACTCCCCAATCCTCTAAGAATGCCACATCTATCTCCTCGAGTTCTGCATCCTTGTTTTTTTCTTTTGTATCTGGACGTACTGCCATCCTGGCCATCTTACTCTCGAAATCTTCGATTTGCCCATTTACACTCTCAATAGTGCGCGTTGCTGCAAACTCTCCTACATTGTCGGAAAAAACATCATCGTAGATACCATAACGTCCAGAGCCTAATTTCTCAATGGTATGATTAGCTACATCTAAATGTATGGCGTCACATATACCACCAATGGATATCACTTCGTTCATGATAGCTAACAGGCTTTCTACATCATCATTGCCTGGTTTAACACCACCGCCACGATACTGTGTCGCAGCTATATATTCTATCATAGCACGGGTAGATATTCCAGCATCAGCAAGTCGTCTTTCTGTATCGAAGAATTCTTTACGTTTTGACTCATTTTCTCCAAAACAAAGAATCTGTGCGGGTTGTAAGACTCTGTTATGCTCTCGCTGATAAACCAATGTCTCGTGATTCTGCATGAGCATACGCAGCAACCACAATGTATCAAATGATGATAGGCGTTTATCAAGTTCATTAAGGAGCACATCTACTCCTTTGTGGAGGAAGTCTTCTTTCTCAGTTTTTGTATTGAGTTTACCTGCTATATCATGACCTTTCTCCTTCATCCACTGTGGGAATTTGTCTTGTAGTAGTTGGCTGGTGGCGGCATGAATATAGATAGGAGTATAAAGCCACAAGGGTATTGACAGGGGGTTGAGTGACTGCTCCATCATCAGAATCATCTTTGCTTGACCAAAGGGGATGCGAGTATCAATAATTTGGCATGCAGTCTCTTCGTCTATTTCCAGGAGTTTTTTTATGATACAACGCATCATGTTGCGCTCACTCTCATTGCCAGCTCCCATAAAAGAATGGATATAATCATCATCAAATGTAACGGAAACTCCGCCTTCTGTCTTGGATACGTTAAGATTTCCTCCTTGCGTAGGCTTTATGTCGTCATCATAGTGTATCCCTTTATCGGCCAAGACCTTTTCACTGAAGACAAGTTCTATTTCTACGGAGTGCTCATAGCGTTGGCTGATCATATCGGCTATGGCTGGTTGTAAAGTATCCATCCAGTATGCAACAGCTGTTATTACAGTATCGGAAATAGAGGATGGATTTATTCCCTGTTTTTCTTCTTGATAACAACTTACCCACACAGGAATACTATAAGATTCACAACTCTTGGCATTGAAACCTGAATGGACAGGCTTAAAAATTGCCGCATAGTCGAGATCACGTATCACTGGTATATAAGCATACTGTCCATTTAATCTCTTCAGCGTTCCGTGGAAATACAGTTGATCTTTACTTTTGAATATGAGATCACATCCATCATTTGGCTCAATATAAAGCATGTCTGATGGTGTGTTGTCTGTCATATAGAAACTTTCACCATAATGCTTATATATAGCATATACATCGAGAGATTGATTCAGAGGAGTCTCGAGAGATGATACGTTCTCTTTGGACCGAGCATAACGAACAAGACTCAAGCTGTCCCATTTCTCAGTCTGTATCAGTTGTAAGAAATCATAAGCAGAGAATTGAAGAAAATAGTCAGTTCCATTTTGCTTTTTCATGGCAAATCTGTATGTCTCCCCCATTGTAGAATACAGAACAAGCGTCAGGATATGGTCATCTTTCGACCTTTTATCATTTCTGATGGTATCAATACGTTTTTGTAAATGTTGGCTGAGATCTCGATTGTTGAAACTCTCATTGCCATCTATGGCTACATTACGGGCTAAATCATGAGCATAGCACACGTATGCAAGCCAGTTGACATCAATGCGGAATACATCTTCGTAATAGCCTTCAACAGGAGCAAGTATTTCATCCATTGAATTTTGTACCCAGCGCAGCTGTTCTATACAGGAACGCCCGATGCGCATCCAGACACCATAATGGGTCTGTTTTACTAGTTCTTCAAGACAACGATGTTTTAGAGCTGTTTTTAAGATAAAGTTGTTAATGGCACAGCCTTGACTGGAAATTCCGGCAAAGTAGAAGTTATTGTCAAACTCAACGATTGGTCTGTATAACAACGGATTCTTTTCTGCATCTTGGGTTAGTATATCAGTAGCATTAACTTCTAACAAAAATGATTTCAAAACATTTGGATTCAGCCTATTCCGATGAATGAGTTCTGTCATTGTCGGCAAATTAATAACAAAAGATTGGCTAGTTTTTGGTTCGTTAAGCGTCTCGCGAGGGGTCTCATTTCCGCGTACTAAGCCACTTATCCCTGCTTGGGTTGACAAAAGCTTGCTCAGTTCAAGCATGAAGAGTACTCCATCATAAATTTCATTACGGAAAGCTTCCGTAAATATATTTCTTTTATTGAATATGGCTTCTGTCATTGAACGGAAAATTTCTGTCGCATGTGTCGAGATGCCAGGAAAGAATGTGTAATTGCCTCCATAAAACACTACAGGTTCGGCAAACATGTTAATCGGCATGTCTTCCATAAGATCAAATGAGAACTCTTGGTCAATTATACTCTTGAACTCACTGATGTCAGGAATCTGGCTACTCTTTCCGAGATTCGCAACTGCTATTTGCAAAAGGTGCTCAATTCGGATATTCTTCCCTCGATTTTGTGGATTAAGTTGCATTGCTATCAAATAGTCCAATATGGGAGGGACTGCATGATTACTTAAATACGCTATCGTTTTTGGTACATCAAGCCAAGAAGATGGCCACAAAGCATGATTTGCTACTGGCAATATTCCTATTGCCTGTTCCTTTTGCATACAACAATGCTTATATTTCTTGCCGCTGCCACAAGGGCAAGGCTCATTACGACCTATCTTCTTTGACATTATATTTGAACTACTAGTAACATCTATCTAAACTTTAATCACTTAGCTCAGCCAAGAACTATTAATCATTTACAGTGCGAGACGAAGAATGTATTATGGGTTAGAGATGAAATGAGTGATAATCAAATTCTTACCACATTTATACTCTAAGTGATTTCTTATACAAAGGTACTGATTTTAGTCGATAACATTTAATGATAAACGATGGAATTTCTAAAATGAACTGTTTTCGACTCAAAAATGAGACATAATGGTCAAAGGGATTTGGCAAATTATGTGATTATTTTGCAGTCTCCAAAAAAGTCGGCAGATATAGTTCGGTTCGGCTTTGGCGAAGTCATTTCTTTTTCTCCCTCTGTTAGCTTTACTTTAATGCACGTATATATAAATACGGGGATAAAGTAAAGTTGTTTTTCATTTGAATAGCCAACTAATCTTGAATATATGTTGTGTGGAGGAATCGTATGTGTTTACGCAACAAATAACATATTGTTTGTTGTGTGGATATATTGGCGCTTATAAACAATATAATAGCGTTTATATTTCTCCAAAGCAAAATTATCTTGTTTTACACACTTTCCCCAAGATGGTTGTCGGAAGCTGCTGCAACTTTTATAAACATAGAATTCGTTTGAAAAAGTATAACGAATCTGATTTATTCGCTTGAAAAAGTGTATAACCGTTATATTGTACTTGGTCAAGCGTTTCTTCTAATCTTGTGATTTTTTACCTGTAATACATCATTAAATAGATGAAAAGTTATAAATTTACATATTATATGATGTGTTGAATATGGCAAAGAATACAATGGGGACTAAGCTGCCCCGAAAATTGGTGCAGAAGATGTCAATTGTGGGAGAGCAGATTAAACTGGCTCGCTTGCGCAGGAATCTGAGTGTGGCTCAGGTGGCAGAACGTGCCACTTGTTCTCCGTTGACTGTGTCCCGAATAGAAAAAGGCACACCGACAGTAGCAATCGGAATCTATTTGCGAGTGCTGTATGCTTTACAGCTTGACGATGATATTCTATGGCTGGCCAAAGAAGACAAGTTGGGAAAAGCTTTGCAAGATTTGAGTTTGAAAACAAGGAAAAGAGCTTCAAAAAAGGAATAGAGCACATGTTCTCCTATACATAAGTTGCAATTTGCTCTTTGGGAATAAAAAAATATGGCTCAAAAATTTGTGTTATGCAATAAAAGCATTATGTTTGCGCTGCATAATAAATAAGATATATGAAATTCGTTGATAGAATAGATGAAGCTGCACGATTAAAGGATGCTCTTGCAAGAGAGAAGTCCTCGTTAGTCGTGATGTACGGTCGCAGACGGTTGGGTAAGTCAACGCTTATCAAAAGGGTGTTGTCGGATACGGATGTTTACTTCCTTGCTGACCGTTCTGAAGGGCAACATCAGAGAGTATTGCTTGCAAAAGTAATAGCACAAGTGTTCCCGGATTTCGACAAACTGACATATCCGGATTGGGAATCTATGTTTCGTGCGGTCAATTATCGAACAGACAAGCGTTTTACTTTATGTTTGGATGAGTTTCCGTATCTTGTAGAGCAATCTTCTGAACTGCCGTCTGTGCTACAAAAACTGGTTGATGAAAAGCTGTTGAAGTATAATCTTGTGCTTTGCGGTTCGTCACAAAATATGATGTATGGATTGTTTCTTGATTCTACTGCACCTCTCTATGGTCGTGCTGATGAGATCATGAAACTTGCACCGATACGTTTGCCATATATTCAAGAGGCTTTGAGCCTTGATGCGATGAATGCCATTGAAGAATATGCTGTTTGGGGAGGTGTACCGCGTTATTGGGAACTAAGGGAAAACCAAAATTCACTTAATGATGCTTTGTGGCACAATATCCTTTCTGTAAATGGAACTCTTTACGAAGAACCGATAAAATTGTTTCAGGACGATGTAAAGGATATTGTTAAGACTTCGACGATAATGTCTTATATCGGTACTGGCGCAAATCGGCTTTCTGAGATTGCCGCAAGATGCAATGAGCCTGCAACCAACCTGTCGCGTCCATTGAAGAAACTTATTGATCTCGGATTTTTGGAGAAAGATGTTCCGTTTGGGATTGATGAAAAGAATGCGAAAAAGAGTCTTTACAAGATAGCCGATCCGTTTATGGCATTTTATTATCAGTTTGTCGTACCTAATCGTTCGTTCATCGAGCTTGGTCGTCGTTTGCCAATAGAACAGGCTTTGACTGCTCATTTATCGGAGTATGTGAGTATGCAATGGGAAAAATTATGTCGGGATGCCGTAACAGGAAATCTTGTCAATGGAGTGGTTTATGGCAAGGCAAAACGCTGGTGGGGTTCTGTGCTCAATGAGGATAAGAAGCCGGAACAAGTCGAGTTTGATGTTATGGCCGAATCGCTTGACAAAAAGTATTTGTTGGTCGGAGAATGCAAATGGACTACTCAAGAGAATGGCAAACAACTGACTGCCGAACTTCTCCGCAAAGCTAATCTGCTACCGTTTGCCAAGTGCTACACCGTCGTTCCAATGCTGTTCCTTAAGAATGCTCCGAAAGATGGTATAAGAAACGCCGTGTTGCCAGAAAATATTGTCGAGTTAATGAAATAAAGAAATAACAAATTCGTGATTTGCAGATGTTGGATTTTAGAAAACAATTCCAAGAGATTATAGAACAATCTTATATCCCTTTCAATATAGATAAAACTGCGACTTCTGACGTATGGAGTAATATTTATAAGTTAGTACTTCCTAATATACCGGAAAAACTTTTTAGGTATCGTAGAATAGACGATAAGGGCTATACAATTGAATCATTTAAATCTAAAACTATTTCATTATGCCATGCGGGAATGTTTCCAGATAAATATGATTCGTATTTATATATAGATCAAGATAAGATTCACAAAGATCTAAAAAATGCATTGAAAGATGCGTTGCGCATAACATTGTCGCATATAACACAGAAATCCCCTGAAATAAGGGCGGAAAAAGCAACGAAAATATGTTATTATAGAGAGTGCGGATATACGGATGAACAAATTATAGATAAAATATTGACAGATGATTATGTTGATTTTTGCAATAATATAGGGGCTGCGATAAAAAAACAAGAATCGCGTTTTAGAAATCCAAGAAATAGTGCAAAAATTGCCTGTTTTACAGAAAGTGTGCAGTCTAAGTATATGTGGGATAGATATGCAGATGGATATAAGGGGTTTGCATTAGAATATGATCTCAGACGATGCATTTTTAAATATAATTCATTGGGAATGAGTGTTAATCTCTTTCCTGTGATTTATACAGATTTAAGACCGGATGTTACATTAGATGAGGGAAATATTCATACTTACGAATATTTCAAGCAGATTGGAGATAAAAATTGGTTAAGCTTTTTGTCGTCTATAATATCTGTTAATCAATTATATTGGTATCGAGTTTATCTTTATAAAGACAGAAAAGAATACGAGCACGAACATGAATGGAGAATGATTTACTATAATTTAGAAGATGAGAATGATTATGTTGCAATACCGGATGTTGGATGCTTGAAAGCAATATATTATGGTCCAGATATATCACAAAAGGATAAGCAAGAATTACATCAGATTGCAGTTGAAAAAGGACTGAAAGAGTATGATGTCGATCTTGACACGGGTAGCCGTAGATATGATTTAAGAGTAACAGCAATTAAATAAGAATATTCTTAGCGCAAAAAAGAACCGATTAACAACCTGAAAGTTGTGTCATCTCAATTATTTATAGTACCTTTGCTTACCAAATAAGGCAAAGGTATTTTTGATGCATACAATGGCAGAAGATAAGATAGACAACGCACTGGAAGTAAAAGAGGAAACAGTGGAATGCAAAAGCGAAGATTGGGTTTGCCATTCGCAGGCTATAGCTGCAACCATGTCAAACCGAATGGAGGAACTTGGCATGACACAACGAGCGTTGGCTGAGAAAATGAACTGCACCCAGCAATATGTATCCAAGGTGTTGAAAGGTCGCGAGAATCTGTCATTGGAAACTTTGTGCAAAATAGAAAATGCATTAGGTATCAAAATACTACAAGCTGGAATAAATAAGTAATAACACCATAGTAGGGAAAGAATATGTCAATACAGAGCGAAGCGGCATTGGAAGCCGGACTTATAGCCACACTTCGGCAAATGGACTACGAGTATGTCCAGATTACCGAAGAAGATAATCTTTATGCCAACTTCAAGCGGCAGTTGGAAATTCACAACAAGAAACAGCTGGCGGAAGTTGGTCGTAACTCATTTACGGATGAAGAGTTTGAGAAGATATTGATATATCTGGAAGGTGGTACTCGCTTTGAAAAGGCTAAGAAACTTCGTGACCTATATCCTCTTGACACGATGAACGGGCAGCGTATTTGGGTGGAATTCCTTAATCGTACACAATGGTGTCAGAACGAGTTTCAGGTGTCGAATCAGATTACGGTGGAGGGACGAAAGAAGTGTCGCTATGATGTGACGATTCTTATCAATGGCCTCCCTCTGGTTCAGATTGAATTGAAGCGTCGGGGTGTAGAACTCAAGCAGGCATACAATCAGATACAACGCTATCATAAGACATCCTTTCATGGGCTGTTCGACTATATTCAGCTATTTGTTATCTCCAATGGCGTAAATACTCGTTATTTCGCCAATAATCCCAATGGTGGATATAAATTCACGTTCAACTGGACGGATGCGGCAAATCTGCCATTCAATGAACTGGATAAGTTTGCTGTATTTTTCTTGGAAAAGTGTACGCTCGGTAAGATTATCGGAAAATATATCGTATTGCATGAAGGGGATAAATGCTTGATGGTACTTCGCCCATACCAGTTTTATGCTGTAGAAAAGATATTGGATCGGGTACAGAACTCCAACGATAACGGTTATATCTGGCATACTACAGGCGCAGGAAAAACCTTGACTTCATTCAAAACAGCACAGCTTGTTTCGGAGTTGGATGATGTAGATAAGGTAATGTTCGTTGTTGACCGTCATGACCTTGACACACAAACGCAGTCGGAATATGAAGCCTTTGAACCGGGAGCTGTTGACGGTACGGACAATACGGATGAACTGGTAAAACGGCTGCATAGTAACTCCAAGATTATCATTACCACTATTCAGAAACTCAATGCTGCCGTAAGTAAGATATGGTACAGCAGCAAGATAGATTCGATATGCCACTCCCGTATCGTGATGATATTTGATGAGTGCCACCGCAGTCACTTCGGGGAGAGTCATAAGAAGATTATGCAATTCTTCGATAATGCCCAGATATTCGGTTTTACCGGAACTCCTATTTTTACAGAAAATGCAGTTGATGGGCATACGACCAAAGAGGTATTCGGCAACTGCCTGCATCGCTATCTGATTAAAGATGCCATTGCCGATGAAAATGTTCTCGGTTTCCTTGTAGAGTATTATCATGGCAGTGAGGAAGTGCAGAACGGCAGTACTAATCGCATGACGGAAATCGCTAAATTCATCCTTAATAATTTCAATAAGTCAACATTTGACGGAGAGTTCGATGCATTGTTTGCTGTACAGTCCGTACCGATGCTTATCCGTTATTACAAGATATTCAAGGAACTGAATCCCAAGATTCGTATAGGTGCAGTTTTTACTTATGCAGCCAATGGAAGTCAAGATGATGATCTGACAGGAATGGGTACAGGTTCTTATCTGAATGACAGTGCCGGTGAGGTTGATGAACTGCAAGCCATCATGGATGACTACAATGAAATGTTCGGGACATCGTTTACGACAGAGAACTTCCGTGCATATTACGATGACATCAACCTGCGTATGAAAAAGAAGCGAGTTGATATGAGGCCGCTTGATCTTTGTCTGGTCGTCGGAATGTTCCTTACCGGTTTTGACAGCAAGAAACTCAATACGCTTTATGTAGACAAGAATATGGAATACCACGGCTTGTTGCAGGCATTCAGCCGGACAAACCGTGTGCTGAATGAAAAGAAACGCTTCGGAAAGATTGTGTGTTTCCGTGATTTGAAAAGCAATGTTGATACCGCTATCAAATTGTTCAGCAACAGTAACAATCCGGAAGAAATAGTGCGACCTCCGTTTGAAGAAGTCAAACAGGAATACAAGGAGCTTGCTACCAATTTTTTGAAGAAATATCCGGACACAAATTGTATAGACCTTTTGCAGAGTGAAAAAGCTAAGAAAGAGTTTGTTTTGGCGTTCCGTGATATTATCCGTAAACATGCTGAAATACAGATATACGAGGATTATAATGAAGAGTCTGATGATCTCGGCATGACGGAACAGCAATTTATGGATTTCAGAAGTAAGTATCTTGATATCCATGATACTTTTGCACTCGTTGTTCCAGCACCGTCACCCAAACCGGATGATGATACAGATGTTCCGGATGACGGAGACCTCGGTGATGTGGATTTCTGCCTTGAACTCCTACATAGCGACATTATCAATGTGGCATATATCCTTGAACTCATTGCAGAACTTGACCCATATAGTGCCGATTACGCGGAACGCCGCCAGAATATCATTGACACGATGATTAAGGATGCTGAAATGCGCAGCAAGGCAAAACTTATTGATGGCTTCATTCAAAAGAATGTGGATGACGATAAGGAAAATTTCATGATGCAGCGAGGCAAGGCTGACGGTACAAGCGATTTGGAAGAACGGTTGAACCGCTATATTGCTGTTGAACGAGAAAATGCCGTCAACTCATTGGCTGAGGAAGAGAAAATATCGTCATCAGTATTGAATCATTTCCTTAAAGAATATGATTATCTGCAAAAAGAGCAGCCAGAAATCATACAAAAGGCATTGAAAGAGAAGCATCTCGGATTGATAAAGACGAGAAAGGCGTTGACGAGGATTTTAGACAGATTGCGTAATATCATACGCACTTTCAGTTGGGATTAAAAGAAATACTGATATGGTAAAGACAAATGAACCCGGATATGTGTATATCTTGACTAATCCAAGTTTTCGTGAGGATTGGGTCAAAATCGGTAAAAGTGCGCGGCCTGTAGATATACGTTCCAAGGAACTTGACAACACGGCTGTTCCGTTGCCTTTTGAGATTTATGCAACCATTCAGACGGTCAAATATAACGATGTTGAAAAGCATGTACACAAGACTATTGATCGGTTGACGGATTTGCGTATTCGTCAGAATCGGGAGTTTTTCAATGTGCCGCCGCAAATAGCTTTGGATATATTCAATGACATAGCCAAGATGATTGATGATGCGGTTGTTACGGTCTATGTAGATAATAAACCGGTTTGCCATAACGAAAAAGATTCATTGCCTGTCGTGCAGAAGCGAACCGTAAAGCGAGGGCGTTTCAAATTCAGCATGGTCGGTATTAAAATAGGGGAATGTGTTACCTTCATGCCTACGAATACAGAAGTCAAGGTGGCAAGCGATGATTCCGTTGAATATCAAGGTCGTATTTATAAATTGTCCCCTTTTGTCGGTACGTTTATGCCGGAAGAGAAACGGAATACATCGGGTGCATATCAAGGGGCAAAATATTTCTCATATAAAGGGAAAGTGCTGGATGACCTGAGAAGTATAATTGAAAGCAATATACCATTGCCGGAAAGTGATGTAATACAGAATAATATAGAGCAATAAGGATATGAGTGAAGAACTGCAACAGAAACTCCGTGACCAGCTTTGGGCGGTCGCAAACCGTTTGCGCGGCAATATGTCGGCAAGCGATTTTATGTATTTTACTTTGGGATTCATTTTCTATAAATACCTGTCGGAGAAGATAGAAACATACGCCAACAGTGCATTGGAGGATGATGAAGTTACATTCAAGGAATTATGGGAAATGACCGATTCGGATGCTGCGGAATTGCAGGAAGAGGTCAAGAACCAATGCTTGGAAAATATAGGCTATTTCATTGAACCGAAATTCTTGTTTTCGTCTGTAATCGAAACTATCAAGCGGAAAGAAAATATCCTTCCGATGCTGGAACGCTCATTGAAACGCATTGAGGATAGTACGCTCGGACGTGACAGCGAAGAGGATTTTGGTGGTCTGTTTTCGGATATTGACCTTGCTTCCCCTAAGCTCGGAAAGACAACCGATGACAAGAATACGCTTATAAGCAATGTTCTGCTTGCACTTGATGATATAAAATTCGGAGTGGAGGCCTCTCAGGAGATTGATATTTTGGGCGATGCTTATGAGTATATGATCAGTCAGTTTGCTGCCGGTGCAGGCAAGAAAGCCGGTGAGTTCTATACTCCGCAAGAGGTCAGCCGCATATTGGCGGAGATTGTTACTCTTGGGCATAACCGTTTGCGTAATGTTTACGACCCTACTTGCGGTAGTGGTTCACTATTGCTCCGTGCAGCAAGTATCGGTAAGGCGGCATATATCTATGGACAGGAGAAAAATCCGACTACTTACAACCTTGCCCGAATGAATATGTTGCTGCACGGTATCCGATTCAGCAGCTTCAAAATAGAGAATGGCGATACGCTTGAATGGGACGCATTCGATGATATGCAGTTCGATGCAGTGGTTGCAAATCCTCCGTTCTCTGCCGAATGGAGTGCTGCCGACAAATTCAACAACGACGACCGTTTCAGTAAAGCAGGACGACTTGCACCTAAGAAAACAGCCGACTATGCTTTTATTCTGCATATGGTTCATCACCTCAATGAAGGTGGTACGATGGCTTGCGTTGCTCCGCACGGAGTTCTGTTCCGAGGGAATGCAGAGGGCGTTATACGCCGTTTCCTGATAGAGAAGAAAAACTATATTGATGCCATTATCGGGCTGCCTGCCAATATTTTCTATGGTACAAGCATTCCGACCTGTATTCTCGTATTGAAGAAATGCCGTAAGGAAGACGATAATATCTTGTTCATTGATGCCAGCAAAGAGTTTGAAAAGGTCAAGACCCAAAACAAACTCCGCCCTCAGCATATACAGAAGATTGTAGAAACCTACCGTGACCGCAAGGAAATTGAAAAGTACAGTCACCTCGCTACGTTACAGGAGGTTGCCGAAAATGACTATAATCTGAATATTCCTCGTTATGTCGATACTTTTGAGGAAGAAGAGCCTATTGACATCAAAGCAGTCATGGCTGAAATAAAGGAATTGGAAGCCAAGCGAGCCGAACTGGATAAGGAGATAGAAGGCTATTTGAAAGAATTGGGACTGGTTGAATAATTACACTATGGCAGAGATAGACAACATCCCCGAAATGCGTCCATCATTCGACAATATACGCCGTCAGGATGAGGGCGGAAACGAATACTGGAGTTCTCGCGACCTGTGCGCTGCTATGGGCTATTCGGCTTATTGGAAATTCCAAAGAGTCATAGACAAGGCTATCAAGGTGGCAGGTGAAAAAGGAATGAATGTAGACGACCATTTCAACCAAGCGGTTGATATGGTAAGGATTGGAAGCGGTTCATTCCGTAAGGTCAATATCTTCCGTCTGTCTCGTATGGCATGTATGATTGTTGCCGAAAATGCCAATGTCAAAAAAGTGTTGGTACAACAAGCTCGCGATTATTTTACTCGAACAATTTCGATAAACGAATTGATGCAAAATTCGTTGAGTTCTAACATTTTGCTGTATAAAACGGCGCAAGGCGAGGCACGAATAGAAGTGATATTCAACAGTGAAACATTTTGGATGTCACAAAAGCGTATGGCCGATTTGTTCGGGGTGGATGTACGGACTGTCAACTATCATCTTGGTCAGATTTACGAAACAGGCGAGCTTACAAAAGAGGCAACTATCCGAAAAATTGGGATAGTTCAATCAGAGGGAAAAAGGGATGTGGAACGTACACCTCTGTTCTATAATTTGGATGCTATTATTGCGGTAGGTTATCGTGTCAATAGCTATCAAGCCACCCAGTTCCGTATCTGGGCTACATCTGTATTGAAGGAGTTTATTATTAAAGGATATGCGCTTGATGATGAACGTTTGAAGCAGGGAAAACATTTTGGCAAAGATTATTTTGACGATTTACTGGAGCGTATTCGTGAGATACGTACCTCAGAGCGCAGATACTACCAAAAGATAACAGACATCTATGCCGAATGCAGTGCGGATTACGACCCGAAGTCGGATTGTACCAAATTGTTCTTCAAGATGGTGCAAAACATGATGCACTTGGCTGTAACTCATCGTACTGCTGCCGAAATAGTATATGAACGTGCCGACTCGGAAATGCCGCACATGGGACTGACTACTTGGAAAAAAGCTCCCAATGGCAGAGTACAGAAATCTGATACGATTGTAGCAAAGAACTACTTGTCTGACAAAGAGGTTTCAGAACTCAACGGCGTAACTAACGCATTTCTTGAATTTGCAGAACAGCGTGCTCAACGCCATATCATTACAACGATGGCAGACTGGAAGCAGCGTCTTGAACAGTTTCTTGCTACAATGGACTATCAAGCACAAGATTCGGCCGGTAAAGTTTCTCAAGAAGAGGCACGAGAGAAGGCGTATGGTGAGTATGAAAAATATAAAGTGATTCAAGACCGTTCGTTTATCTCCGATTTCGACCGGTTTAATGATGGTGACAAATTGTTGCCGTTTGATATCAATCCCGATAAAGAATAATGATTATGGCAGATAATAACGAAAATAAAGTCCTCAATGTTCCCCATTTGAGATTTCCGGAGTTTAGTGGAGAGTGGAACAAGTACACCATAAATGATTTAGCAACAGTGGTTGGAGGTGGCACACCTGATACTACAGTGAAATCATATTGGGGTGGAGATATACAATGGTTTACTCCAAGTGAAATCGGTAAAAATAAATATGTAGACTTTAGCAAAAGAACTATTACAAGAGATGGTTTAGATAATTCAAGTGCAAAGCTATTACCATTACACACTATATTATTAAGTTCTCGTGCCACGGTAGGAGAATGTTCTATTGCATCAAATGAATGTACTACAAATCAAGGTTTTCAATCTCTTATTGCGAAACAATGTAATATTGATTTTCTATACTACTTGATTCAAACTAAGAAAAAAGATTTGATTAGAAATGCTTGTGGATCAACATTCTTAGAAATCTCAGCAAATGAAATTCGCAAGATTAAAGTTGCTGTTCCTGTACAAAACGAACAGGAACAAATTGCGAAGCTCTTATCTTTAATTGATGAGCGTATCGCTACCCAAAACAAAATCATTGAGAAACTTCAATCCTTAATCAAAGGACTTGCAGCACAACTTACACAGTCAGGAACTCCCAATATACGCTTGTGTGATTGCCTTGAATGCCATTCATCCACATTGCAAGAAAATTGCGTATCTGTGACTGGCTCATATCCTGTATATGGTGCAACTGGACTTATTGGCTATACCAACAACTATGCTTATAATGGCGAATCAATTTTAATAGTCAAAGATGGTTCCGGTGTTGGTTCTTTGTCGTATGTTAATGACCATTTTTCTGTAATTGGAACACTCAACTATCTAACAGCCAAAGAAAACTACTCAATTCTTTACCTGTATTATGCACTTATGGCGTTCAATTTCACTCCATATATAACAGGAATGGCTATCCCTCACATCTACTTCAAAGATTATGGGAAGGCAAAATTATTCTATCCATCCATTGAAAAGCGAATAAGGATTGCATCATTGCTACATAACATCGAGCAAAAGTTAGTTGTGGAACAAAACCTTGTTATATCACTAAGCGCACAAAAATCTTACCTGCTGCGTATGTTGTTTATATAAATATCATGTGCAATAGATATTGTTTCTGTAAATTCAAGAACCTTAAAAGTTCCTGTTCTATAGACAGTTTTTCCTCTATTGAGGATGTTAAGTTTGTTATATTCTTTTGTTGTGCCATAGATGGTAAAGGACATTTGATATGATTGATGTCCTTAAGATATGCAGTTTTCATTGTTCCCTCTGTAATAATTCTGCTTATTTCTTTTGAGAAGTAAGAAGAAGACATCAGCAAATACAAATACTCTACATTGATATTTGTGTTCGGAACAATGCCCAATATACCTTGCTTGGTACAAACTGGATATTCATTTATAGATATTGCACCTATGGTAGCACCATTGGAGTATATAACAGACTTTGATGGAATAAGCCATGCTGATGATTTTTGCATACCCAGTTCTGTTATAAAGTCTTTATTATTTGTCAGATATTTACAAGACAAGTCTTCAATCTTAATAAATGGAATTGTGCCTTCTGTATAATATTCAACTACCGATGTCGTCGGAGTGCCACCTTCACCAGCTTTAATATAGAAAGAAGAAAACGGATAAAGTTTTCCTTTCAAAAGAACTGTCATCAATTCGTCAACAAGTCCTTTGATTAAGGATTGAATAACGGAAATGTCTGCGATTAGTAAACAGGCATTTGCTCAAAAGCCTAATGGATGGAATAGATTAGACACTTTGTTCTCAAAAGGTAAGGCTGGCGGCACTCCAACTTCTACAAATAAAGAATACTATAATGGAGAAATACCATTCTTGAGTATTAACGATATAACAAAGCAAGGTAAGTATGTCCGATACACGGAAAATCATTTGAGCCGAAGTGGATTAGAGAACTCTTCGGCATGGGTGGTTCCAGAGTATAGTTTAATAATATCAATGTACGCATCGGTTGGCTTGGTAACTATAAATGAAGTACCTATTACTACAAGCCAGGCAATGTTTGCGATGCAGCTCAGAGACAAAGATTTATTGGATTATCTGTACTACTACTTGTCATATTTTAAGTATCGCCACATCCACAAATATCTTGAAACTGGTACACAAAGTAATATTAACGCTGATATTGTTCGCGGAATAATGATTCCAACTTATGGACATAGTCGCAATATGAAAATTGCGTCAACACTGCAAGGCATTGATGCGAAAATCGACAATGAGTTATCAGTTCTTAAACTATTCAATAGGCAAAAGAACTATCTTTTGTCCCAGATGTTTATATGAACATCTGGGTAAGGAGATATTGCTTCTGCATGGTTAACAAGGTTAGTCTTCGCAGCTCATTAATGATGCACTCATCGTATGAATGTAGTATTTTTGCAGCAAAAAGAATGTTATTGCCATTTGAGGAATACGGTAACACATAGTTTTCTACATCCCCTTTACCAATATTCATTTGGGCAGCACCTTGACCACAAGCTATCATACTATTCTCAAATCTTTGAGAAGATAGAATTTGATATAGGAACTCTTGATTTACATTTTTCGCAAGTTGTAACAAACCAACTCGTTGGTTGAGTAAATAGTTCCCATTCTTACAAAGAGAAACACGCCCAACATTACCCGTAAGAGATATTAAAATATCTCCTTCTTTTAATACTTGGTGGTCTTGTATATCGTTCGGCAAGTTGATTATGCAATTGCAATCTTCATCGTTTATATATCGCTCGCCAGGCACATTTGTTATTGTGAGGATTTTCCATTTGCCCAGTGCATTATACTTGCCACTCTGGAATGCGTAACCATTTTTCAATGTCGCAATATTCGACAAGCATATAGTAGTTTCTAACAAATCTTTTCGTGCGAACAAATATTTACTAATCGCAGACTTTAGTTTTTTCAAATCCTCAATGATTTTGTTTTGGGTTGCTATTCGTTCGTCAATGAGAGATAGAAATTCAGCTATTTTTCTCTGTTCCTCAATTGATGGAAAATATAATGATATTTTGGATAATCCTTCCTGCCCAATATTGAAATGTTGTGCTCCTGCTCCCATTCTGCAAGTTCTTTTGCGCGCTAATGGCGTAGCAAGCAAATACTTAAAGAACAAAGGATCATAATTGCCGATTTTACGACCACGAATAACAAAGCCTCCATAAATGGCGGTACGATTATCCATGTACACATTAGCTCGTCCAACATCCTCCAATGTTTCTGAGCTACGTTGGAATAGCAAATCTCCGTCTTTCACTCCGAAACATTCTATTTCTTTTTCAGTAGCATTGACCTTGCCACGAATATTGTCATAATTGATAACTCCTTCTGAAAGAATATCCATCACCGAAATGAATGGTAGTCCACTTCCAATACGTTTAGCGTCTGGATTAAGACCATTCTTGAACTCCAAATATTCAGAAAGCGTATGCTCTTCCCACTCTCCACTAAACTCCGGAAATCTCAAATGGGGAACATTACCTATTATATTTCTCTAATTATTAGAACCAATTAAATTCAAAATTATGATTCAGAAGACAATTAGAGAAATTTCGGACGCATGGCGAGAGAACAAGCGACCGTATGTGAAACAATCGACATTGGCAGCCTACATGTTGATTCTTGAAAATCACATTTTGCCAAAGTTTGGTGAGAGTAACGAACTTCATGAAAATGATGTACAAGGCTTTGTGCTTGAAAAGTTGGAAGGCGGATTGAGCGTGAAATCTGTTAAGGACATTCTTATTGTCCTAAAGATGGTTATGAAATTCGGGGTGAAAAACGAATGGATGAACTATTACGAATGGGATATTAAGTACCCAACAGACGTTGCTGGTAAAAAGTTGGAGGTCTTGTCCGTGGCAAATCATAAAAAGATTCTGAACTATATTCAGAGCCACTTTTCCTTTCCGGGACTTGGTATCTATATCAGCCTTAGTACCGGTCTGCGTATAGGGGAGATCTGTGCTTTGAAATGGAGCGACATCAATGTATATGACGGGATTCTAACCGTTAACCGGACGATAGAACGCATCTATATCATAGAAGGAGAGAGAAAACATACAGAGCTGGTCATCAACACGCCAAAGACAAAAAACTCTTGCCGTGAAATCCCGATAAACAAAGAATTGCTTACTATGTTAAAGCCTTTGAAAAAAGTAATTAATGACGATTATTACATTCTTACTAATGATGAGCGTCCGACAGAGCCACGCACATATCGCAACTACTATAAAAGGCTTATGGAGAAACTTGATATTCCCAAGCTGAAGTATCATGGACTCCGTCACAGTTTCGCGACTCGCTGTATAGAAGTCGGTTGTGACTATAAAACAGTCAGCGTATTATTAGGGCATTCCAACATTTCAACTACTTTGGATTTATATGTTCATCCCAATATGGAGCAGAAAAAGCGTTGCATTACCAAGGTTTTCAAGTCACTGGGTAAATAAAGTTATGTATAGAGCGAGGGAATTAATGCTGTAATTTCTTCGCTCACAATTGTTTTGTGGTTCAGAATTATGTTGTATATTTGAATGTTATTAAAAATATTACTTATGAGAAAGGGTTTGATATTCTTCTTGGGAATTGTTACTGGGTGTGTATTAACAATTGCAGTACTTTTTGTTATAGGTATTACCAATTCAAATGCTAACGAATCGGATATTACGATTGCCGAGCAACAGACGGTATTTACTACCGCAACAAAATTTGAAGTTTTTCAGGTTCTTGGGGATGGTGCTTTGGCCAATTGTGAGGAGAAAGGGCATTCAACTTCATTTTTTACTGGGCCGGTCGTCTATATTGTGACAGATGGCCAGAATCTGTTTTATGATGATCAGGTAATTGAAGTACCTAAAGGTAAAAAGGCTATGCAAATAGGAACATTTCGTTATGAGACCAAACTTGGTGAAAAAGTAGTTCCTGTAATAAAATTTCAATAACATAGGCATATTATAAAAGTCTCAACTGGTAGCAATCTCTATCCGATTGAGACTTTTCGTTTATTTACCTCTATCTAAAAACTTCTGTACTATTAACGCTATACCAATTCCTAAAACGGCAATGAGAATACAGCAGATAACTGCTTTCCAAATCAATCCGGAATGCAAAATCTCTGCATTAGCCACTATCATGCACACGAAAAAAGAAGACAGAGCGACTACAATGATAATCAAAATGTAGAATGCGGTAGCCGGGATATGGATAGCATTGTCGGCTTTTTTTATTCTCCGCTCGGCTTCCTTGCATTTGCTTTCAATCTGACCAAGAAAATTGCAGAGAAGTGTTGCTCCAAATTCAATTGCCAACTTTTGCATTTCTTCAGAAATGATAGGTTTGCACTTTCGTATAGAGCCGGACAGATTTTCAACTTCTATTCTCAGCTTATATACATTGTCATTCAGGCTGGCAAGTTCCTTGGCATTTACATCGAGTAGTCGTTTTTCTTCTTCCAGATATTCATTCTTGGGAGTGGTTTTTATGGATTCCACTTCACTCATTTCTGCGGAAAAATCAAATTTCTTTTTCATGGGCTTAGCGTTTTAGTCCTGTTTTCGGTTTCTTCCCTAACGAACGGCTGGCAGCACGAGCGCATCTGCGAGCCCATTGCAAATCGTCTTCGTCCTTGTCTCTCCACGGAAGCTCGCTTTGCGAACCTTCACCACCTCCACCGGTTGTTACATTGGGGGTATTTATCAGTCCGACAAATATAGCTACAGCCATATCGGTAAGTTCCTGACAGTTGGCAATAAACCTGTAATCAAATTCGTCATTGAAACAGTCAAGTACTTTTTCTGGGATATAGAATTTGTAATCCTTGCCTTCATGACTGAGGACATAGGAAATCATATCCTGACTATATGTGAGATATTGGGTATAGTCAATAGGGGCAACCTTATGTGTCGCTACCTGTTGAACGGTTTGGGAAGTATTATTTCTAATGACGGAAGTTGGCTGATGGTGCAGTCTCTTCCATGTTGCAGGAAGTTTCGAGACCATCAGGTTCCTGCCGATTCCCAATTCTGAAGCCTTGTATTTGGTGTTTCCATTCATGAGAGCATATCCACGGAGAAGACCTTTCTTGTCCTCCCTTTCATGGACGGTATAACCTTTCCGTATAAGAGCATTCTTGTAGTCATCCCATGACCACAATGGCATTGCTTTCAGCACCTCCATGCAGTCCCGATTTACTTGTGGAATGTTGAGATTTCGGATTTGTGCTGCAGTCGTCCAGCCACGTTTCTTTGCCACTCGCTCGGCTGCACGTTGTGCTCGAAGATGAATGTTGTGGTCATTGTTGATATTGCCATTTTCATCCAAACGGCAAATCGCAGCGTGGAGATGGGGGACTTCGCCTTTAGATTCCGTATGCAGCCAAACCGAGTATTTGCTATTAGCCAAATTGGTTTGGCAAGAACGGACTTTTCCGTCCTTGCCGATAATCACTTGTTTGTCGAACTCCTCAGCAAAGTCGTGCCAGAGCTTTTGCCAGTCCTCTATGTCATAGAACTGGGTATGTTCGGGCGAAGGACTCAGCTCGATTCTGATAACGGAGTTCTTTATCGGTCGATGCTGGGATAGGGTCAATTGCATGGAGTTCCATATCCCCATAGCGTCCGGTTCTGAGGGCAATAGGTTGTCCAATACCCGATAAATCTTCTCCGGATGTTTTTTGTGCTGTGATTCGCCGGTAATGTAACGGATGTCGTTTATACCGTGCGATATGGCTTTGGCTTTCGCAATCATTCTTCTTCGGATTTTGGGTTAGACGGAATTTTATTCTTCTCTTTTACTGCATTCAGGAACTGGCAGACATTTTCGGCCACATTGCCAAGTTCCTTGAGCCAGCCGACCATGAACGGAATCTGATTGAACATTGCCATGCGCTGCTTTGTGGACA